>Ga0335073_10005048_pt1 | contig 18521 bp, 15 predicted proteins | sample Lox_Sample_22_FD_207093 | JGI IMG/M metagenome (GOLD analysis project Ga0335073, IMG submission 207093) | Soil microbial communities from Loxahatchee National Wildlife Refuge, Florida, United States - Lox_Sample_2.2 | ecosystem: Environmental > Terrestrial > Soil > Wetlands | place: USA... | reverse complement strand
CCGTGAGCCTGTATCTGCTCGCGGGAGCGGGTATCTGCCCAGTTCAAGACTCCTGCGGCGGTTACGGCGACTGACTGGTTAGCCATGGTAAGGAGAAGGTCTACGGTTCGATTCCGTAAGGGGGCTCCAGTTCACAGAGATTTTTCGAACCTAGAACCGAGTACCTTACCTGCCGCGAGTGGCACTTTGAGTGTCACTTGGCTCCCACGCGGAAGCCGCGTACCTGGCATTTCGGGAGTGTGCAGCGTCTCCTCTGCAGGGAACAGGTCCCGGGTCAGGAGGCTTCGCAAGCGCCGTTGGCGGTGAAGTAACTCGTGGCGGAGGGAATTGCCCTAAGCCGGCAAGGACGGGCGGGCCGGTGACCTTGGGGAACCGGGCGGCGCGGGAGTGAAGAGGGTCGTGGCCTGGAGTTCGGTGGCTGGGCGTCTGGTTACAGGAAGCGGTTCTGGCCGCTGTCTTCGGCTTAGGCGTAGAGGAACTGCCCAGGGACGGTCGTACCACCTCACTGGCCGTAATCCGGCACACCGCAGCGCCGCAGACCTCAGCCTCCGCGTTGGCAGTGCTCACCCGAAGAGTTCTTGCAAGACAGCGGCAGACCGTTGCGGCAGTGGTTCGTCTGGATAGAAGTCCGCGCAGATCTGCAGGGCTTCGCCGGCTGATTGCACCCCGATGATGTCGGCAAGCACGCGGAGATCGTCGATGTCTCGTGTCCGGGCGGCGAGTGCCTTCATCGCGAAAATGTGGGCTGGCGATGCTGCCGCTACGCGCAGCCCGGGGTGGTCGAATACCCGGCGCTTGCCGGGGTCGTCCTTTCCGGAGATGTAGACGCTTGCCTGCTCGTTCAGCCACCAGTAGGGCAGTCCAAGGTCGTCAGCGACGTGCCGGGCTTCATCGATCACTACCCCGTGGGGGACGAACGTTGCGTCGATGTCGCGGGTCACTCGTGTGGCGTCGTAGGCCAGGGCCATGGCGGCACCACCGACCACGAATACGTCCGCAACGACACCTCTGCGAGCCAGGCGTTCTCCCGGGCTGTGAAAGCTCGTTCCATCTCGGCGCGGCCGAAAAGGACATCGTCGGCTTCGCTCACGCGGCGTCCAGGTCCCGGGCCGACAGGTAGACGCCATGCTTGCGGAACGCTGCCGGCGCCCAGACCAGTGCCTCGGCCCGCTGGATCTGCAGTTCCGCCGGAAACCACGGCCGCCGCAAGACCCGGGACTCAGCCCACGGCGGGGGAGCGAGGTCAAGTTGCGCGGCGAGATGCTCAGCCAGCGCTGCCAGCAGTGCATCCCATCGCTGGTCGCCAACGGGCTCCGGCTCCTCTTGCAGCAGTGAGGACTGAGCCTCGGTCTGCTCCCACCGGTACTCCTCGAGGAACTCCCATACAAGCTTCCAGCGCACCTTGGCGTCAGGGGTTCGCGCTAGGCGACCGCCCAGTTCGGCCAGGGTCATGGGGTGATAGCCCGTCACGGTAAGCCCTCCGCTGCATCTCCGTGCCGTGCACGAGCATACGGTGCTGATCCGCCCTTACCCAGGACCGCGGTGTTGGCGCGTGCTGGGCTCTGCTGCTTCCAAGATCAAAGTGAGTGGCAAATCGGGTCGTCCGCGGTGGGGGCCGGCTATCGGGTCAGCCCGCTTACGGCGGCGACGCGCAGGGCGTTTGCGGCAATGGTGAGTGCGGGGTTGAGCGCGGCCGAGGAGGGGAAGCAGGCGCTGTCGACGACCCACAGGTTGTCGACGTCGTGGGCACGGCAGGTGGGGTCGAGTACGCTGCGGCGGGGCTCCGCGCCCATGACGGCGGTGCCGCATTGATGTGAGTTGGTCTCGATGCCCATCCGCTCGGTGAAGATCAGTGGGTAGCCCGCGCGGCGTACCACTCGCGCGACGCGCCGTATCAGTTCTCGGTGCGGCACGAGATTGTTGGGTTTCCAGTGCACCGTGATCCGGCCGTCGTTCCCGACGACCACTCTGTTGTCTGGATCCGGGAGGTCCTCCGTTGTCAGGTAGATGTCAATGCTGTGGTTGGTCATGTAGGTCAGCACCGGCATTGGCACCCAGGGCCGTGCGGCCTTGATCATCGGTCCCTGGATCTTGCCGAGCATCTGGAGGTTGCCCAGGGGGTAGGGGTTGTCGGGCCCGGCCAGGTACCAGTCGTTAAGGCCTAGGGTCTTCTGGAAGTTGACCGTGTTCCGGCGGCGCGGATCCACGCCGAGGAAAAAGGTGCTGTTGTGCACCATGTAGTTGCGCCCGACTAGACCGGAGGAGTTGCCCAGGCCATTCGGATGCCGGTCGGAGACCGATTTCAGTAGCAGCACCGCGGAATTGGCCGCGCCGCCGGCTACGACGAACCGGCTGGCCTTGATGAGTACTGGCGATCCGTCGCGCCGGGCCACCGCCCCGGTGACACGGCGGCCGTCCGCCGACGTGTTCAGCCGCTCTACGACGGTGCGCGTGAGCAGTCGTACCGTGGGGCTTTGCAGGGCCGGCTGGATGCCTCGGGTCTCCGCGTCGTTTTTGGCACCGCGAGGGCACGGGAAGCCGTCGCAGGTCCGGGTCCTGATGCAGGCGCCACCGGGACCGACGTCTACCCCCGCCGGCATCCTGAACGGGTGCAGCCCTTGGGCGGTCATAGCGTCCGCGAGTGCCGCGATGGCCGGTTCGTGTTCGAGCGCGGGGAACGGGAAGTCCGTCGTTCGCGGCGGCTCGGTCGGGTCGTCGCCCGCCTCACCGTGCACTTGGTACATGCGCTCGGCCTCGCCGTAGAACGGCTCCATGTCCGCGTACGAAACCGGCCAGGCCGGCGAGGTTCCGCTTTGGTGCTTGATCTCCTGAAAGTCCTGTGCCCGGAACCGTGGCAGGCAGGCGCCGTACACCTTGGTGTTGCCGCCGACGTAGTAATGGACGCCGGGTCCGAACGCGCGGCCTGTCGTGCCGTCGTACCACTTTTCGGCATTCTTGTAGCGGAGCCGCTGGAACACCTCGGCCGGTGACCAGTTGGCGGGCTCGCGTGGCAGGAAGTCGCCCCGCTCCACGACCAGGACCCGGGCGCCGCTGTCGCGGATCGCGTTCGCTAGCGTGCTGCCGCCCATGCCGGAGCCGATGATGACGATGTCGCAGTCGATGGTCTCGCCGTCGACCGCCTTGACGACCGGGTCGGAACCCGGGTCGAACACACTCGTCATGTCAGGCCTCCGTGACCGGTTCGGTGACGATGTCGATCTGGCGCCCCGAGTTGGCTGCCTCCTGAACCGCCAGGGCCACGGCCAGCGCACGGGCCCCGTCGGCGCCGGTGACGGCGGGATCTGTCTTCTCCTCGACCGCGCGGGCGAACTCCTCCAGGGACACCTCGTACAGGTCGCGGCGGCCGGGGACAGCCAGCTCGCGCTCGCCGCCGGAGTTGCGCAGGAGGACAGAGCCAACCGGATCCTGGGTCATGACGTCCCTCGCGACGATCGATCCCTCAGTGCCGTGCACCTCCAGCCCCGTCCCCGCGTACCGGACGGTGAACGCGTCGTGCGTTTGCACCAGCACGTTGCCCTCGTATCGGAGAACACTCATGATCGCGTCGTCCATGACCGCGTCCCAGGGCCCCTGCGTGACACCCAGCGCGGTGGCCTCGAGCGGCCGCCTGAGCAGGCGATTGACCACTGCGGCATCGTGCACGGTGATATCCAGCGGTACCCCGCCACCGGCCGCGGGGTCGGTCAGCCGCCACGTGGCGAGACGCTCAGGGAGTTGCACGGCATGGAACACGCGTACGCCCAGCGGTTGCCCTACCGCACCGTCAGCCACCAGTCGGCGGATCTCGCGGTGGGTGGCAGCGCAAGGGAGATGGTGATTGACGCCGAAGACCACGGCGGCCGCGTCACACGCGCGCACCATGGCCCAGGCGTCTGTCAGGTTCATCGCGACGGGCTTCTCGCACAGCACGTGTTTGCCGGCCGCGGCCGCAGTGAGGGTGTGCTGGCAGTGCAGCCGGTTGATCGTGCTTATGTAGACGGCGTCGACGTCGTCCCGTGCTACCAGCAGGTCGACGTCGGAGGTGGCGTACGGGATGTGGTGCTGGTGTGCGTATTCGGCCGCGCGCTTCTCGGTAAGGCTCGACACTCCGGCGACTTGGTGCCCGAGGCGCCGCATTGCGGGGATGATGCGCGTGGCCGCGATGTCACTGGCGCCGATCAGGCCCCACCGTAGCGTTGTCATCGTTGTACTCCGTTCCGGATAACCGCTGGACCCGGGCGCCTGCTCCGGCTATCAGGGCCTCGACTTCGGTGAGGCTGGCCATGGACGTGTCACCGGGAGTGGTCATAGCCAGTGCTCCGTGGGCGGCGCCGTATTCGACGGCTTCCTGCAGGTCGGCAGTGGTGAGCAGGCCGTAGATCAGTCCGGACGCGAAGCTGTCGCCGCCGCCGACCCGGTCGTAGATCTCCAGCGCCGGGCGGTGCCCGGCCTCCACGAAGCCAGTGCCCGCGGACCAGGCGATGGCGCCCCAGTCATTCACGGTGGCACTTATCACGCCGCGCAGCGTGGTCGCCACGACCGAGCAGCCGAACTCAGCGGTGACCTGGCTGATCATGGCTTTGAAGTTCGCCGATTCAAGCCGCGTCAGGTCCTCGCCCGTGTTCGGCACCTGGAAGCCGAGGCAGGCGGTAAAATCCTCCTCGTTGCCGATCATCACGTCCACGTGCTCGGCGAGCGCCCGGTTGACCTCTTGGGCGTGCCGCTGGCCGCCATAGCCTTTCCACAGACTCGGCCGGTAGTTCAGGTCGTAGGAGACGACGGTTCCATACCGCCGCGCAGCCGCCATGGCGGCCTCGATGACCCCCGGAGTCGTGGGCGACAGCCCAGCGTAGATGCCGCCAGTGTGGAACCACTGGGCGCCGAGCGTGCCGAAGATATGGTCCCAGTCGATGTCATCCGGCTTGAGCTGGCTGGCCGCCGTGTGCCCGCGATCGGAGACACCTTGAGCGCCGCGGATCCCGAAGCCGCGTTCGGTGAAATTGAGGCCGTTCCGGACGGCGCGCCCGAGGCCGTCGTAAGGGACCCAGTGGACCAGGGAGACGTCCACCCCGCCCTGCAGCATGAGGTCCTCGACCAGACGGCCTACCGCGTTGTCCGCCAGGGCGGTGACGACGGCGGTGCGCAGGCCGAAGCACCGGCGCAGGCCACGGGCCACGTTGTACTCGCCGCCGCCCTCCCAGACCCGGAACTGGCGGGCGGTCTTGACCCGCACATCGCCGGGGTCGAGGCGCAGCATCACCTCTCCGAGCGATACAAGATCGAACGTGCACTCCTCGCGGGGGCGCAGCTTGATGCTGGTCATGGCTTCCTCCTCTTCCTCACCGGACGGCCGGAAGCGGGCGTGCGGGCGGGCGGCATCGGGCCGCGGCGGCGACGGCCTCGCCCGCCAGCCTGCTGACGTCGGCCCACTGCCGCCCGGAGACGAGACTGGCCGAGGCCATCCAGCTGCCGCCGACGGCGACCACGGAGGGCAGGGCCAGGTAGCCCTCCAGGTTGGCCGGGGAAATGCCCCCGGTCGGGATGAACCGGAGCATGGGGAACGGCGCGGCCATGGCCGACAGGGCGGTGGTGCCGCCGATCGCCTCGGCCGGGAAGAACTTCACCAGCGTGATGCCGTCGGCCAGTGCCATCTGGATCTCGGTCGGGGTCGCCACGCCAGGTATCACCGGCACGCCCCGGTCCTGGCACGCCCGTACCACATCGCGGCTGTAGCCCGGTGTGACGATGTATGTAGCGCCTGCCGTGATGGCAGCGTCGACCTGCTCAACGGTGAGCACGGTGCCGGCGCCGACCACGAGACGAGCGTCCTGCGCCATCAGCTTCAGGGCTTCGGCGGCCCGTGCTGTTCGGAAGGTGACCTCGGCGCAGGGCAGCCCTCCTTCGGCCAGCGCGTCCCCGAGCGGCCTGGCGAGATCCGGATCGTCAATCACGATGACGGGGACGATCCCGATGTCCTGGATCCGGGCGATTGTCTCGGTCACTTCGCTCCTCACATTTCACGAATCAGGGCTGCAGCACCCGGGCGAGGGTCTCGACGAAGAAGTACTCGCCCCACATCACGCTCTCGTCGACACCGAGTTGTTTGCGCTCGTGGTAGGAGCCGTGCTTGAGGGTTCCCTCCCAGCCGGGTTCGCGCGCGAGGAACTCGGGCTGGCACAGGCGTGCCACAGTTGCTTCGGCGCGCGCGTGGTAGCGGCGGCCCAGATCATCGTCCTCGACGAGCGAGGCCAGCATGATCAGGCCGGCGGCCGCGCAGCTGGCTGCGGAAGACTCCCACCGGCAGGCCGGGCGGGGTTCGTCGAAGTCGTTCGGCGGTACCGGGTCGTTCCCGGACGTGTGTTCCAGCCAGTAACCGGCGTTCAGCTGGGCGGTGGCCAGCCAGTGCGGGTTGCCGGTCAGGGCGTACATCGAGGTGAACCCGTACAGTGACCAGGCCAGCCCGCGAGCCCAGGACGAGTCGTCGCGCCAGCCTTGCTGGGTCGTCTGGCGCAGGAACCCGCCCGACTCCAGGTCGAAGATGCCTTCGTGGCTCACCGAGCCGTCACCGCGGACCAGGTACTTGCGGGTGGTCTCGCAGTGCTGCTCGGCGATGTCGATAAGGCCTTGGTCACCGGTTTGCAGGCCGGCGACGGCGATGATGCCGACGTTCATCATGATGTCGATGAAGCAGGAGTCCGCGGCCAGGAACGAGCGCAGGTACCTTCCTTTGGCGTTGAACCGGCTGGCCATGGTCTTGCCGCCCTGGATCACCACCGGGCGGCAGCGGTCGTCGCCGGTCAGCTCCCACCACTTCTTCCAGGTCGGGCACAGCACGAAGCCCAGGTCGTGGACCTGGTCGTCGAACTGGCGTTCTTCCACCAGCCGGCTGTAATGCTCGGCGCGGGCGCGCCAGCCGCCACCCAGCCCCAGCTGGCAGAACAGCCACATCTGGCCGCCCAGGAAGCCCTCGCACCAGTTCGTCCAGGCTTCTTTCCCGTGCTTCCAGCGCCCGTGGTCCGTGTACAGCGGAAAGTGGTCCGGGTAATCGGCGGCCAGCCGCGCCACCTTACCCGCGGCAACCTCGGCGGCCGCCGAGGCCGCCGACCTCGTCGCTTCGGAGAAGGGCAGGTGACGACGTTCACCGACCTGCCTCGAAGCCCAGTACATCCGGTCCCGGTCTCACTTCTCGCCGTTGCCGCCGGCCCAGGAAGGGGCCTTGGCTCCGGTCCGGATGACGGTGCTCTTGTGCTCGATGTACTCGTCGATGGCAGTGCGGCCGAGTTCACGTCCCAGGCCGGAGGAGCCATAGCCGCCGAAAGAGATCTCCGGGAAGCCGTCCATCCAGCAGTTGACCCAGACGGTCCCGGCCCTGGCGGCCCGGGCGTAGCCAAGCGCAGTGTCGATGTCGCGGCTCCAGACGCCGGCACTGAGCCCGTACCCGGTCGCGTTGGTGATCTCCACCGCCTCGGCGAGATCGGCGAACCTGACCACCGACAGCACTGGGCCGAAGATCTCCTCCCGCGCTACGCGGGCCGTCTTGGGCACGTCCGCGAGCACAGTGGGGGAGTAGTAGCGGCCCCGGTCCGAGGCAAGCCGGTGACCGCCGAGGACGACCGAGGCGCCCTCCTGCTGGCCGAGGTCGACATAGCCGCTGACCACTTCGAAGTGCTTGTCGGTGATCAGCGCGCCGACCTTGGCGGCCGGATCGAGCGGATCGCCGACCACCACGTCCCGGGAACGTTCCAGGACGCGCGCCGTGAACTCTTCGGCGATGTCAGCGTGCACCAAGAGCCGGGAGCCGGCGTTGCAGCACTCGCCCTGGTTGAAATAGGCACCGAAGACGACCTTCTCCAGAGCCGCGTCAAGGTCGGCGTCGGGGAAGATCACCTGCGGGTTTTTGCCGCCCAGTTCCAGGCTCACCTTCTTGAGGTCCTTCGCGGCGGCCTGCGCGACCAGGCGGCCGACGCGGCTAGAGCCGGTGAAGGTGGTCATATGCGTGCCGGGGTGGGCCGCGAGCCACCCTCCGACATCGCCGCCGCCGAGGACGAGGTTGACAACGCCGGCGGGCAGCCCTTCCTCGTGCAGGATCTGGACGAGACGGGTCGTGGTGCCCGGGGTCAGGTCACTGGGCTTGACCACGGCGGTGCACCCGACAGCGAGCGCGAATGGCAGCTTCTGCGAAACGATCAGCAGCGGGAAGTTCCACGGGGTGATCACCCCGACGACCCCAACCGGCTCTTTGACCGTCACGGCCAGGTACTCCCGGCCCAGGGCGTTGTGCGCATCACCGTAGGCGTGCTGGGCCAGGCTGGCGGCGTAGTACCAGATGCCCGCGGCGCCGGCCATTTCGTCCTTGGCCTGGGAGATGGGCTTGCCCGACTCGAGAGTCTCGGTCAGGGCCAGGTCATCCCGTTCGGCTTCGATCCTGGCCGCGACCCGCCGCAGCAGCGCGGCCCGTCCCGCTCCCGAGGTCCGCTGCCAGTCGCCGGCACTGAAGGCGCGGCGGGCGGCGGTGACGGCGGCGTCGACGTCGGCCTCGCTGGCTCTGTGGTAGCGGGCGACGGGGATGTCGTGAGCCGGGCTGTCGCGCCGGATCTCCTCGCCTGCGCCCGTGACTTCGCGGCCGTCGATGATGTTGGGCCAGGTACGGGCGGTGGCGATCGTCGGCTGCGTGCTTGTGATCGTAGTCATGGCAGGTGCCTTCGCTGTGTGGTTATGGGTGGCCAGTCGGTCCGGGCTCACTTGCCCCGGTACCGAGCGGGGCGTTTCTCGGTGAAGGACGCGAGCCCTTCGGCCGCGTCATCGGTGTAGGCGGTTGCGGCCGAGGTGACCTGCTCCATCACGTGATAGGCGGCGCCGGAGTCGATCGCCTGTTTCGCCATCTGGACGGCGACAGGCGCCCGGCCGGCGATCTTGGCGGCCAGGGCGCAGGCAGTGCTGATGACCTCCGCCCGGGGCGCGAGCTGGCTAGCCAGGCCCCAGGCGAGGGCCCGGTCCGCGGTCAGCGGCTCTCCGGTAAAGATCATCTCTTTGGCGCGGCCGGCGCCGATCAGGTCCCGGAGCCTGCCGGTGCCACCCCAGCCGGGCACGGTGCCGATGCCGGTCTCGGTCAGGCCGAGGGTGGCGTCATCGGCGATGACGCGAAGATCGCAAGCGAGCGCGATTTCCAGGCCCCCGCCATAGGCGTTGCCGGAGACGGCCGCGATGGTCGGCTGCCGGAGCCGGGCCAGGCAGTCGAACACCCGGTGCCCGCGGCGCGTCCACTGCGCCCACATGTCCAGTGGGTGCAGCGCCTTGAAGCAATGGATGTCGGCACCGGCGCAGAAGGAGCGGGCCCCGGCCCCGGTGACGACGATGGCCCGGGCGGAGCGATCGGCATCGAGGCCAGTGAGGATCTGCTCCAGCTGCTCGAGCATCTCCGGGGTCAGCGCGTTGTGCTTGGCCGGCCGGTCCATGCAGATGGTCCCGATATTGCCGGTTACGCTGAGCGTGACCTGCCCGGCAGTGCTCATACCGGGCCGTCCTGAGGGTCGGGCGGCGTGAGGCCGTGCAGGATGTGGTGGGCGCCCTTCTCCCCGATCATGGTGGACGCCGCCATCGTGTTGCCGCTGATCAGTTTGGGCATGACAGACGCGTCGATGACCCGGAGCCCGTCCAGTCCGTGGACCTTGAGTTCCTGGTCGACGACGGCGAGTTCGTCGCTGCCCATCTTGCTCGAGCCGACTGGGTGGTAGTCGGTCTTGGCCCACTTGCGGACGTAGGCGCGGATGTCCTTGTCCGTCTGTACCTCGGCCGGCGGCAGGTACTCCCTGACGACGAACGGCTTGAACGCCTTGGTGTGCAGCATCTCCCGGCCCCACCGGAAGCCTTCCAGCGATTTCTCCCAGTCGTAGGGTTCGGTCAGGAAAGCCGGATCGATCGCGGGCGGGTCCTCCGAGTCTGAGCCGGGCAGGGTGACCGACCCGATGCTGCGGGGCCGCAGATGACAGGTGTTGATCGTCATGCCGTGCCCGGGGACCCGCATCCGGCCGTGATCGATGACATAGGCCGGCAACGCGTGCATCTGGATATCGGGCGTGGTCATGTCCGGGCTGCTCCGCACGAACATGCCCGCCTCGCAGACGCAGGCAGTGGCCGGGCCGGTCCGGGTCAGCAGGTACTGGAGGCCGGCCAGGACGGCTTTGTCCGGGCGGTCGGACTGGTTGTAGCTGACCGGCATGGTCGCCGCAGTGAGGTAGACGTCCATGTGGTCCTGGAGGTTCTTGCCCACTCCGGGCAGGTCATGGACGACCGGGATGCCGAGCGGCTGCAGCTCGCCGGCCGGGCCGATGCCCGACAGCAGCAGCAAGCGCGGCGTGTTCACCGCGCCGCTGCTCAGGACCAGCTCACGGTCGACCCGGACGCTCTCGGGTTTGCCGTCGAGGGTGTATTTCAGGCCCACGGCGCGGCCGTTCTCGACCAGGATTTCCCGGCCTATTGCGTGAGTCTGGATTGTCAGGTTCGGCCGCCGGCGGGCCGGCTTCAGATAGGCCGTGGCTGCGCTGGCCCGCGCGGCATTCTTCTGGGTAACGTCGTACCAGCCCACCCCCTCCTGGACGGCGCCGTTGAAATCCGCGGTCCAGGGAACGCCCAGCTCCTGGGCGGCGCGGACGAAGGCTTTGCTCAGCGGATTGTGCTGGACCTGCTCGCTGACGTTTACCGCCCCGGTGCTGCCGTGGTAACGGTCGTTAAGCCGCTCGTTGGCCTCCGCGCGGCGGAAGAACGGCAGGACCTGCTCATATCCCCATTCCTTGTTCCCCATCGCGGCCCAGGCTTCGTAGTCCTCCTGCTGCCCGCGGATGTAGATCATGGCATTGATCGAAGTGCCCCCGCCGAGGGTGCGCCCCTGCGGATACCACATCTTGCGGTTGTTCAGCTCGCGCTGCGGGACGGTGGAGAACTCCCAGTTGTACCGGGGGCCGCTGAGCTTGGTGAACCCGACGGGCATGTGCACGAGCGGCGACCAATCCCGGCCGCCTGCCTCCAGGAGCAGCACTGTGGCGCCGGGATCGGCGGAGAGGCGGTTCGCGACGGCACAGCCGGCGGCACCGGCACCGACGATCACGTAGTCGTAGTGGGCTGCGGGCATGTCAGGCGGTCCTTGCTTCGCTAGATCGATCTATGTGAGCGTTCATCAGGGCCGGCTCCAGCGCTGGGCTGCCCGGGAATTCGGTGAACGCCGCCGGATCCATGACCCTGAGGCCCGGGGCGACGGTGATCTCGAACGGGATATGCGCGAGCACGTCGCGCTCCAAGTCCGCGCCGGGAGCGATCTCGGTGAGGACCAGGCCGTTGTCAGCCAGGTCCAGCACGCAGCGCTCGGTGACGTAGCGGACCCGCTGGCCCAGCTGACGCGCGCGCCGCCCGGAAAAGGTCACCCCGCTGACCCTGTCGACGATCTTGGCGACGGACCCGTCGGAACGGATGTGCAGTGCGCCATCGCCGACGGCGATATCGCGCCGTCCGGCGTTGAAGGCCCCGATGAACACGATGCTCTTCGCCTGGCTGGTGATGTCCGCGAAGCCGCCGACCCCAGCGGTGACGTGACGCCGGCCGGGCAGGTGGTGGACGTTGACGTTGCCTTCCCTGTCGATCTGCAGGAAGGAGAGCAGGGCATGGTCGAAGCCGCCTCCCTGCAGGAGCGTGAACTGGTCGGCTGACGACATGATGGCGGCCGGGTTGAGCGAGCAGCCGAACGCGAAACCGGTGAGCGGGACACCGCCGACTGGCCCCTGCTCCAGCAGCCAGCTGACGGCGCTGGCACGGCCCTGCTCGGCAAGGATGCGTGGGACCAGCGCGGCGATCCCGAATCCCAGGTTGACGATGTCCCCGTCGGCCAGCTCCGCTGCCGCGCGGCGCGCGATGACCTTTTCCAGGGACCACGGCACCGGTTCGAGGATGCTGACCGGCTGGCGCAGCTGTCCCGATAGCGCCGGATCGTAAACGGTGTTGGTGGTCTGGAGCTGCCCCGGGGCGAGCACCACAGCGTCGATCAGGATCCCAGGGACGCGCACGTCCTGGGCCGGCCGCGAGCCTGCTGCCGCCAGCCGCTTTACCTGGGCGATAACCAATCCGCCGTTGTTGTGGGCGGCGTAGGCGAGGTCGAGCGCGCCCAGGGTGGAGCCTTCCTCCTCGAAGGTGAGGTTGCCGGTCTCGTCGGCGGTGGTAGCCCGGATGATGGCGACATCGGGCCGCACGGCCGGGTAGTGCAGCCATTGCTGCCCGGCGACATCGGCCACGGCGACGATCTGCTGCGTGCTGATGTCGTTCATGCGGCCGCCGTCCAGTCGCGGATCGACGAAGGTGTCGAGTCCGACCTGGGAGTACACACCTGGCTGCCCGGCGGCTCCGGCGCGGTGCATCTGGTACATGACCCCGGATGGCAGGTTGTAGGCCTGGACCTGGCCGGCTTCGATCATCGACCAGATCGCCGGGGGCTCCGCCGACGACGGGCCGCTTGGGTAAGACCCGGCGACGATCCGCTCGATCAGACCGGGAACAGCCAGATGGTCGACGCCGGCGACGCCGTACATGTCTCCCGCCGCGATAGGGGAATAGACATGGACGTTCCTGGGATGCCCGGTTTCGGCGAACCGGGAGCCAATGCCTTCCAGCGCAAGGTCCGGGCAGCCCAGCGCCGAAGACGACGAGATGCTGATGACGGAGCTGTCGCCGATCAGGTCGGCGGCGGCGCGGGCGGACAGGACGGGCGGGTAACGCATCATGCACCTGCTGACTGGTCGGGCAAGAAGCGGATGCCGGGTACTGCGGCGCGGTCACTGCTGGTGGGGACCTTGTTCATGTGGCTGCTTCCGATGCCAGCCGCCGTGGGCCGCGCGGGCGGAAGCCCGCGGTCGAATCGCGGATGTTGAGCCGGGGCGCGATGATGGCCGATTCGCAGGGGCGCTGCGGGTCATCGATGCGCGCCAGCAGCAGCCGGGCCGCTTGTGTGCCCGTCTCGCTCGGGAAGGTGGCCACGGAAGTCAGCGGCGGGCTCTGGTAGCCGGCGTCGGCCACATCGTCGAATCCGGCGACGCCGACATCAGCGCCTGCTTTCAGGCCGCTGTCGCGCAGGGCGTGAAGCACTCCCGTGGCCACGGCGTCGCTGTAGGCGACGATGACGTCGGGCTGGGTTCCGCGCTGCAGCAGCTCGTGAGTGATCCGCTCTCCGTCGCTCGCCGTCGCCGGGGAGGCATGCTGGCTGCGAGGGGACAGCGTGATCCCGCCGCGCTTGAGGGCCCGGGACAGGCCGCGGTAACGGTCGTCGCGGGCCGTCGACTTGGCCGGGCCGCCGATGAAAGTGACTGATCGCGCCCCGACGCTCCGGATGTGCTCACCGAGCAGCTCGCCCGCTCGGACATTGTCGACGCCGGTGTAGTCAGCGTCGAATCCCCTGAGTCTCCGGGCGATAAGGACGGTGGGGGTACCCTGTGGGCTCTTCAGCATCTGCAGCGAGCCGGCGGAGCTGTCGGCGGCCGGAAGGAGGATGACTCCGTCGGTGCGGTGCTCGATCATCGCGGAGATGAGCCGGTCCTGCCGGGCGTCCTCGTCGTAGTTGAAACCCTGCAGTACCGTGTACCCGGCGTCCTGCAACCCCTGCTCGATGGCCATTGTCAGCTCGGCGAAATACGGATTGCGGACGTTGGTAACGATGAGCCCTACGATCATGGATCGCCTGGTCCTGAGATTCGCGGCCCCCCGGTCATAGACGTAGCCCATCTCGGCCATGACCTTGCGTACGCGTGCCTTGGTTGGCTCGGATACGCGAGAGCTGTCCTGCACGACAAGGCTGACGGCGGCCCGGGACAACCCGCAGGCCGCAGCGATGTCCTTCAGGGTCACCCGGCTCATGGCGCTCCTCCTCCGGCCGATGGGGCTCTGCCGGTACAAGTATGCTTGCTCGATCTACTGGGGCTGCGGCTGGCCGCGTTCACGACTTATCCCGCGCCAGTTAGGCAGGGTCTAGGCGGCATCCGCGGCGTTTCCGGTAGCGGATATTTGCTGCAGCAACGTCTGCCGGTCGATGGATTCGGCCGGTCCCTGCCAGATGATCGCGCCTCGGCGCATCAGGCACAGCCGGTCGCTCAGTGTGTAGAGCTCGTCCAGGTCGTCGGAGACCACGAGGACGGCTGCACCGGAGTTGGCGAGGTTAAGCAGCACGTGATGCAGCTGTGCCTTGGTGCCCACGTCGACCCCGGCCGTGGGCTGGTCAATGATCAGTATCTGCGGGTCGGTCGCCAGCGCCTTGCCCGCCACGACTTTCTGCTGGTTACCGCCACTGAGCGTCCCGGCGGGTGCCTCGATGTTGCCCGGGTGGACCTCGAGCCGGCGTACGTAGTCGCGCGCCAGGCGGTTGACCCGTGACACCGGAACGACGCCCCAGGTGCTCAGCCTCTTACGCAGGGCCATCAGCACCATGTTGTCTTTCACGGAGCTGACCAGGCTCAGCGCCTGGTTCTTGCGGTCCTCCGGTATCAGCGCGATCCCGGCCAGCAGTGCCTGCTGCGGGTTGCGCAGTCGCACTGGCCTGCCTCGCAGCAAGAGCCGGCCGCTGGTCGGTGTGTCTGCCCCGGCGAGGATCCGGCACAGCCTGCTCCGTCCCGACCCCACCAGCCCTGCCACGCCGACGATCTCGCCAGCCCGCAGCTGCAGCTGCACATCACGCAGCCTCGGGCCGGCACTGAGGGCGTCGGCTTCCAGCAGGACGGTGCCGTGTTCGGTGGTGTGCGGCGCTGCGGTCTGCTCCGCCAGTTCCTGGCGGAGTTGCTCGCCGAGCATCGCGCTGGTCATGGCGTCGATGCTCAGCTCGTTTGACGGGGCTGACGCGACGACGCGGCCGTTGCGCAGCACGGTGATCCAGTCCGCGATGGTCAGCACTTCTTCGAGGAAATGGGAGATGAAGATGACGCCGACCCCGCGGTCACGCAGCTCGCGCATGATGGCGAACAGCTGCTGGCTCTCGGCGCTGGACAGCCGGGCCGTGGGCTCGTCCATCAGCAGGACGTTCGCTTCTTCCGAGAGGGCTTTGACGATCTCGATCCGCTGTTTGACGGCCGGGCTCAGCCCACTCACGGGGGTATCCAGCGGCACGCCAATCTCAATCCCGACCTGCTTGATCACTTCTGCGGCATGCTCGGCAGTGCCGCGGGGGCTGTATCCCCAGGTTCCCGGCTCCCGCCCCAGCAGCAGGTTCTCGGCCACCGTCATCTCCGGGACAAGGCTGAACTCCTGGTAGATCACGGCGATGCCCGCGGCGCGGGCCTGACGGGGGTTGACCAGCCGGACGGTTTGACCGTCGAGCCTGATGGTGCCGGTGTAGTCGGGATACAGCCCCGCCAGGATCTTCACGAGGGTTGATTTGCCGGCGCCGTTCTGGCCCACCAGCCCGAGGATCCGGCCCGGGTCCAGCTGGAACGACACGTCCCGCAGCACGGCCGCACTGCCGAAGCGCTTGCTTACCTGCGAGAGTTCCAGTCGCGGTTCAGTATCCATAGCCAGCTTTCCTCTAGCAGCAGGCATCCGTCGTTCTCCGATCGCTGCGGATCACGGTCGGCCGATGTGGCTGCCCTGGGGCCGCCGGGTGGCGGCCCCAGGGGCACATGGCTGCGGTCAGCCGCTCCACTGCGCGGGGTAGCTGGAGACGTTGGCGGCGGTGATTACCGGCAGCGGAATGAAGTAGTCCGGCGCCTTGACGGCGCTCTTCTTCCCGGTCAGCCAGTCGTAGGCCTGCTGCACGCCGAGCTGGCCCTCCAGCACCGGGCTCTGGTCAACCGTCCCGTACAGCTGGTTGCCCTTGATGGCGGCCTCGACCTGCTTGGAATAGTCACCGGCGATGAACTTGACGTCGGTGCGGCCGATCTTGGCGGCGTAGGCGGCGCCGACATACATCTCGGGCCCTTCCGCTATGACCGCCGCTAGCTTGCCTTTCGGGTACTTCGACAGCAGGTCCTGGGTGTCCGCCAGGTTCTCGCTGTTCTGCCAGGCATCGACCTGGGTCGTGACGATCTTGATGCCCGGGTATTTAGCCAGGACGCTCTTGATTCCGGCCAGCCGGTCCACCTCCGGCGCGTCACCGAGGACGCCGAGCAGGATCGCCACGTTGCCGTGACCGCCGGTTGCCTTCACCGCCAGCTTGCCCTCGGCGACACCATACTGATAGTCGGAGTCACCGATGTAGCTGACAAGCTTCCCGCCCGAGGCGATCGCGCTGTTGAGCGCGAACACCGGGATGCCGGCCTGGTTCGCCTGCTTAACGCCGGGGATGATGGCAACTGGATCCGAAGGCGTCAGCAGGATCGCGTTGACGTGCTTGTTGATGAGGTCCTGGACATCGGCCAGCTCCGTGGAGTTGTCCAGGTTGCCGTTGAGGAGGTCGACTTTCATGTGGTATTTGCTTGCCTCTGCGGTCAGCGCGTTGCCCATCGATGACAGGAACGGGTTGGTCGTGTCATTGATCATGACGCCGAGGGTGTAGTGGGTGGATTTCGCCGCAGTTCCGCTCGATGAGCTGCTGCAAGCGGCAAGCGTGGCGCAGAGGATGCCCGCCGCCGCGACGGCAGCGGCCTTGCCGATATGGCGTCTTCGTGATGATTTCACTTTCATCTCCTTAATGGCCGTCCGGGACTTTCGGACGTGGGGGTGGAGGGCCGGTTGATCGGACGCGTGCTATGGATCGGTCATGAGCCGTGGTCGCCGGTCGAGGTACGTCACCGGCCCCCGGATGCTGGTTCCGGCGCTGCGGGGTTTGATGGCTGGCCGGTAGCTAGGGGCGTGGCATCATCTGACCCGGCGGCGGGTGGCGGAGAGGTCGTCCTCCGGGCCCGGTTGTACCGGTCCAAGGCGACGGCGACGAGGATGACCGCACCCGTCACCGTCGGCTGCCAGTAGGGCGAAACGCTCAGCTGGTTCAGCCCGTTGGCGATCACACCGAGGACCAGGGTGGCCGCGAGAACGTCGGGCGCCCGCCCGATGCCGCCGGTCAGCGCCACTCCGGCTACCACGCAGATAGCGATGGCCTCAAGTGGCCAGTCTGCTGCTGCCGACGGCTGCCCGATGCCGGTCTGCCCGGTAAGCAGCAGTCCTGCGGCGCCGGCGAAGATGCCTCCGATGATGAAGGCAAACATTTGAACCCGCTGCACCGGCACACCCGACAGATGGCTGGCCTCGGCGTTACCGCCCACGCTGTAGACGTAGTGCCCGTATCTAGTCCGCGTGAGGATCAGCCAGACGGCCACCAGGAACAGGACGAACACCAGGAACACGATCGGGATACCGCCCCAGCTGTTGCTGGCCACGGCGGACAGGAATGCGGAGGTGCCTTGCTCGGATTGCGCCGATGTGGCCACGTACAGCAGGCCAGAAACGATGCTGGCCATGGCGAAGGTGGCGATGAACGCGTTGACCTTCACCCACGCCACCAGGAAACCGTTGGCGGCCCCCACCACAGCCCCGACTGCCAGCCCGGCGACGATGGCGAGCAACGTGCCGTGATGACCCGCTACTGCCGCGCCCAGCACCGATGCTGTCGCGCCGACCGCGCCCACCGACAGGTCGAATCCGCCGGCGATCATCATGATCACCATGCCGCACGCGACGACGCCGATGATCGCGTTCTGCTCGAGGATGTTTTCCAGGTTGTTGGTCTGGCGGAAGGTCGAGGACACGATCATGAACGCGACCGTGACGATGACCAGCACTGCCCATAGGCCGAACCGGCGCAGAAGCCCCCCCGACGCGCCGCCCAGGAAGGCCGGCCGCGTGGCACCGCGCTCGGCGCGGCCCGGCGCCCGCGCCTCGAAGATCCGTGTCATTCGGCTGCTCCCTACTGAACCGCGGGGTATCGCGCGCGGGCACTGGCTCGCAAATAGTAGATCGATCTAGCACATAGATCGATCTACTGACTCGTACCAGCTCACTGCCTCGCAGTTAGCGTTGAGAATTGCTAGATCGATCTACAAGAAGTGGTGCCGGTAGATTAAGCCGGCCGGTCAGAACGTGTCAACAGGGGCGTTAAGAAAAGTCTCAGCGGGATTGTGCCGGTATCTCGGCATGCATCGCGCGGCACCGGCGGTTTGCGTCGCTAGGCCGCCTTGCCCAGCCGGTAAGACCGACGCTGGGACGTGTTGAGGGAGGTGCGGCGCCGCGTCCGTGCGGTGATGCGGCTTCGTCAGCCAAGATCAAACTGAGTGGCAGATTGAGTGGCAAAATCGAGCTCGCCAGGGCCTGCCGGGTGCTTGCGAGCGCTGACGTGAGCTAGCGTTCTGCCTGGTCAGCGGGCCCTACCTGGGGTGACGGGACTTGACGGGGGTTCATGGTAAGGAGAAGGTCTACGGTTCGATTCCGTAAGGGGGCTCCGCGAGGTCTTCACGTTTCAGTGGGGCCCATTTTCACGTTTGCCTCTGACATTCCGTTCTCCTGGTAGCTCGTGGTCCGGTGCCGGGGTTTTCGGGTGCCTGGGGGGTCCTGGTTTCCTGGTTTGTTCT
>Ga0335073_10005047_pt1 | contig 18524 bp, 12 predicted proteins | sample Lox_Sample_22_FD_207093 | JGI IMG/M metagenome (GOLD analysis project Ga0335073, IMG submission 207093) | Soil microbial communities from Loxahatchee National Wildlife Refuge, Florida, United States - Lox_Sample_2.2 | ecosystem: Environmental > Terrestrial > Soil > Wetlands | place: USA... | reverse complement strand
CCGCCGGTGTACCGGCGGGCTTCATGCAGCGGCCTGACGAGTTCGAGGACGACCCGCAGCTCCAAGCGCGTGACTTCCTGCGCGTGCTCGAGCAGCCCGGCTTAGAGCCGAGGGCGGTCGACAACGCACCGTTTCGCTCCCAGCGTATTCCCGCGCCCGCCGAGATCCCAGCACCCGAGCCGGGCGAGCACACGCGCGAGATCTGTACCGGGTTGCTCGGCCTGATGACCGACGACGTCGACCGCCTGATCGCGAGCGGCGTGCTCGAGGAGCCGGCGCGGTCACCTGGGGCCGGGGAGCCGGTACGGCCTCGGTAAGAAATGGGCGGCGGGCCCGGGTGTACGGAAAAGCTATCGATCCCGAGATACTCTCGGGCGGTGCTACGAACCCCGTCTGGCGAGCCTTTCTTCCAACCCCGACCATTCGAAGGCTGAAGGCGCGACCAGACGAGTGCGGGGTGACCAGGCGACAGACGGCCTCTCGCCGAACTGCCCTGGGTTGTACGAGAGACTGCTGTCACGAGTTCGCTGCACTCGAGCCTGACGACTCGGAAGTCTGCTGTCCCGCCCCGGAGCAACGCTACCGTCGGCACCTCACACGAGCCACGATGTCGATGCCCCGTCTACGCCTCAGCGCGACCTCTGTCGGAGAGCCTGGGTCACGCCAGCGCGTCGACGGAGCGTGCCTGCACTCGGCCACCGGGAGCGATCATCTCAGCGACGGCCGCCGGCGAGACCGCCTTGGCAGCCGTTACGTCGACATCGCGTCTGGCAATGTTCCCGAGACCTTCTGCTGGCGGTCCCTTGGCCGCCGGCCGTTCTCCGGTCGTGTTGGTCGCTCGGCACGCGCCGGTTGCCCCCGGGTGTCGCTGCTGCTGGTGCGTGCATTCACGCAGGGCCAACGCTCGGCGTCGCCATAGACTGCCGTGCGGACATGTCACCGGCCGAGGACGCTGTCGGACGGGTCGTTGTTCAGGCCCCCCATCGGGTGGGCGCATTGGTTCCTCGGCGCAACCTGTTCGATGTGCTGGGACGCGCGCGTCGAGTGATCCACGTTGCGGCGCCTGCTGGAAGTGGGAAGACGTCGCTGCTGCGATCTTGGATTGCCGAGGCGGGGCTTGCGGACAGCGTCGGGTGGGTCTCGGTGGCGGCTATGGAGCGCGATTCACAGCGGTTCTGGCTCTCGGTCCTCGACGCGGTGCGGGCGACGAGGGCTGGGTCTTCGCTGGTTCGGGAGCTGACGCCGGCGCCTGATCTCGACAGCGGCGCGATCGCCGAGCGACTGTTGGCGGATCTCAGACCGCTCGATGAACCGATTTGGCTGGTGATCGACGATCTGCACGAGCTGCGCTCCGATGACGCGTTACGCCAACTGGAGCTGTTGGTGATGCGCGCGCCGGCCGTACTCCGCTTCGTACTCTTGAGCCGGCGCGAGTTGCATTTGGGCCTGCACCGCTTGCGTCTTGAAGGAGAGCTCACCGAGATCCGTGCGGCGGATCTCCGCTTCTCGCTTGACGAGTCGCAGGCGCTGTTTGATTCGGCCGGCGTGCAGCTCTCAGAGCCGTCGGTCGCGTTGCTAGCGGAGCGGACCGAGGGTTGGGCCGCCGGCTTGCGGTTGGCGGCGATTTCGATGGCCGGACATCACGATCCGGAGCGATTCGCCGCTGCGTTCGCCGGGAGCGAGCGAAGCGTGGCCGAATACCTGGTTGCCGAGGTGCTGGATCGACAGACCGAACGGGTCAGACGACTACTCCTACGCACCTCGGTACTCGACAGGGTCAACGGGCCGCTGGCCGACTTGTTGACGGCAGGCTCCGACGGACAACAGGTCTTGCAGGAGTTGGAGGAGGCCGGGACGTTTGTGGCCTCGCTGGACACGGCCCGATCCTGGTTTCGGTATCACCCCCTATTCGCTGACCTGCTGCGACTCGAGCTCCGGCGCACTGCAGCGGACGAACTGCCCGCGTTACACCGCGCGGCTGCCAAGTGGTTTTCCGAACACGGCCACGCGGTTGAAGCGATCCGCCACGCGCAGGCAGCGGAGGAGTGGACTCTCGCTTGTCACCTGCTGTCGGACAACTGGTTTCGCTTCATCTTGAGCGGTCAAAGGACCACGGCCCATCAGCTCCTTGCCGGCTTCCCGCTGAACGCTGTAGCGACCGATGCTGAGTTAAGCGCGCTCAGGGCGGCCCGTGAGCTGGACCGGGGATCGCCGGAGGAGGCCGAGCGCCACCTCGCGATCGCGACGCAGGCCACGGAATCGGAGACGTTGGACCGCCGCGCTCACCTGCAGCTCGTGCTCGCGATCGTACGGCTCTCGATCGCGAGTCACCGCGGCGACCTTCAAGCCGTGGTGGATGAGGCACATCGGCTCCTCGCTCCCGTGGAGGCGCCGGACGTGTCGCGGCCAGGACTCAGCGATGACCTGCGTGCCCTAGCGCTGCTGGAATTCGGCGTCGCCGAGCTGTGGACGGGTCGCTTTGAACCGGCAGAGCGACACCTCGAGCAAGCGCTCGCGATAGCGCAGCGCATCGAGCGGCCGTTTCTCGAGCTCGGCGCTCTCGCCCATCTGGCACAGATCGCGATCTTCGATTCGGTACCGCGCGGCGCCGAGCGCAGCAAGGAGGCAATCGAACTCGCTCAGCGCCACGGCTGGGCGGACGATCCCGTCACCGGCGTCGCGTACGCAATCCACGGTATCGCGCTCGTCGTCCAGGGACGACTTGCTGAAGCGGAGTCCTGGCTCCAGCACGCCGAAGGTACGCGCCTGCCGTGGGTCTCACCCGCTGGCGGCCTGATGCTCTACGTGATGCGCGGGCTGCTCGACGCGGCTAGCGGCGATGATGCGGAGGCCCTGAAGGCCTTTCGCTCCGCCGAGCGCCTGGGCGAGCTCCTCGTCCGACCGCACGTGCTCGCGGCGCGGATCCCCGGCCACCTGGTCCGAACGCTCGTCCGGCAGGGAGAGCTCGAGCGCGCCGAGGAGATCCTCGCCGAGATCAACGACGCGGAGCGCGCGCTCCCGGAGATGCGGATCGCCAGCGCGGCGCTGCGACTCGCCCGCGACGACCCAGAGGCGGCCACGCGCGTGCTCGAGCCCCTGGTACAGGAGCCCGCCCTGGCGATGCGTCCCCGAGTCTGGCCGGTCCAAGCCCTCCTCGTGGAAGCAATTGCCCGCGATGCGCGCGGTGACATCGATCGGGCCGAGCCTGCACTGGAACGTGCGCTCGACCTCGCCGAGCCCGAGGGCCTGCTCGTCCCGTTCCTCCTCTACCCAGCCGCGGGGTTGCTAGAGCGGCATCGGCGGCGTCGCACCTCGCACGCGGCGCTGATCTCCGAGATCCTCGACCTGCTGGCCGGAAGGACATCGCCGCGGCGACGCGACGCAACCCAGCGGCTGAGTGGGCCGCTCACGGAGAGCGAGACGCGCGTGCTGCGCTACCTGCCGACCAATCTGTCGGCGCCCGAGATCGCGGGTGAGCTCTATCTCTCGTTGAACACGATCCGGACCCACATGCGGCACCTCTACTCCAAGCTCGGAGTACACACTCGCGCCGAGGCGGTGGAACGCGCCCGTGCCCTCGGCCTACTCGCACCTTCCTCACGGCCCGGCTAACCCGACGACGTGCGACGCCACCGCATCGGCGAGCGGTCGTGTCTGGCAGACGCCAAATCACATCGATCATGTGATGACAAGTCGCATCGTCGTGCGCCACGCTTCGCCCTCGTCGCCGACCGGAATCACCTCAGTCCGGCAATAAACCGAAATCGTCTAATCGTGGAGGAACGCGATGCTGGCAGAAGAGCAGACACGCTCGCCGCGCGGGGGAACCCGCCTAAAGATGGTGCCCGTTGAGGAGTTCGACCCCGAGCTGCGCCAGCTCGTCGCCGCCGACGATCGGACACCGCTCGAGCTCGGCCTGCTGCGCGTACACGCCCACCGGCCATCTCACGCCAAGGCGATCGTCGGCCTGCACGCCGCGTTGTGGACCGACCGGCTACTCCCCGACCGCCTGCTCGAACTCGTCCGCCTGCGGATTGCGTTCTTCAACCAATGCCGCACATGCATGGCGATCCGCTATCCCGGAGCGATCGCCGACGGACTGACCGAGGCGCTCGTATGCTCACTCGAGAAGCCCCACGAGGCGCCGGACCTGAGCGCCGTCGAGCAGGCCGCCATCCGCTACGGCGAGCTTCTGGCCACCGATCACCTCGCGATCGACGAGTCGGTGTACGAGGACCTCCGCGAGCATTTCACCGAGGAGGAAATCGTGGAGCTCGGCGCCTACTGCGCGTTCTGCGTCGGCTTCGGGAGGCTGGGAGCTACGTGGAACATGATCGAGGAGCTCCCCAAGCGCTTCCACGACGGCCAGGTCGCCACCCCTTGGGGCGGGGACGCGATCACGATTCGCTGACGCCCCCGGGTGCGCGAACTCATGCACCAGCTCGCCGGGCTCGGCTTAGAGGGCGAGCGAAACTGGGCTACTCGTGTTGCGACCAAACATAATCTCGCGACGACGCGCTGCTAACCGGTAGCGGGCAAGCGGACTGGACTCGCACCCGCCACCGGCCCGGCTCCTGCCTCGTAAATGCGATCACGCGGCGTGTCGTGGCGGCGTTGCTGCTATGCCCCACGATTCCGACAGTCAGGTCGACTGCGTGGTCGTGACTGTTGGCGAGCACTGAACTGTGTGCTCCCCACAACCGGCGGCTGCTGAGAGATGACCGCCGGCTCGCGGGGCGCGCTTCCCTGAACGGACGCAGCGCGGTGTGGCGGCGTGACTTCGGAGAATCCGCAGAAGGATGGACCAGAAGCGGCCCCATCACCTCAGAGAACGCGGAGAGGTGCGTCGCGGCGGGATCGGGGCGCCAGCTGCGCCGCGAGGGTCGGGGCCGGAGACGGGCGACTCGGACGAGGCGTTTCGGCGTACTGAGGTGTCTGGACGTCCGGCTCGTGAGATCCACAGAACTCCGCCAGCAGCGCAACACTACGTAGCGCGAGATGGACGCAAAGGAGCAGCGCTCCGCCCTGCGGGCGGCGGTATACCGTGGTGACGGACCGGCTGTCGTCGACCTGCTGCATCGCGTCGGCGCCGATGATGAGTCGTTGCAGCTGGCTGGCGACGGCGTCATCGCGGCCGTCATGCAGCGCGTGGACGCAGCCGCCGAGCTGGCTCGCGAGTTCGTGGTCGGCCTGCGGCAGCGAGGCTGGGACGGGGATGATGAGCTGGCTGAGCAGCTTGAGGCTCAGCTTGGCAGCGGACCGGCAGCGATGCTGCGCGGCTTGCCCGTCGACCTTGAGGAGCTGGGCGGCATCCTCGAGGGCGACCCGCTCAGCGTCGGGGGCCGCATAAATATCACGACCGGTGAGGTCTGGTCGCAGGTAGCGATCGAATATGCCGTGGAGACCGGAGAGGAAGACGAGGACGCCACTGATGATCCTGAACGGTGGCTGGCGGTCCACGGCGAGGGCTCACGCGAGGGCTACCGGGACATGGAGCTGTTCATCGCGTCCGTCGAGGATCCCGGCCGGGCCGAGCGCCTGGCCATCGCGATCAGAGGCCGCGGCGCGTTTCGCCGCTTCAAGGACGAGCTTGCCCGCTGGCCCGGCGAGCTTGAGCGATGGCACGCACTCTCCGAGGAGCACCAGCGCGGCCGCGCGCGATCATGGCTCGCGGCGGCCGGCTACCGAGTACTGCCGGTCGACCGCCGCGATTCCTGAGAACGGGCCATTGGCGTTCTATCGGCCTAAGCGACATACATCTCGGGGCTGCGCGCAGACGCTCAGCGTGAGGCCGAGGGTGTCCTTGAATCGCCTTTTCCATCGGGCATCGCGGGCGTGCGGGCGCAAAGGGCGACATTCCGCGTCCTGGCCGAGGGCGACCCCGACGTCGACGTGTCGCTCGCTTCCGCGATGGGCTGCTCGCCGGCGCCGAGGTCGCTGACGCCGCCCGGCCACCGCTCTCAGACCAAAAGGGGCCGTGCTGCGCGAGGCTGCGGCGCTGCCCAGATTGTCCGCAAGCGGCAACGCGAGTCCGGTGTTTCGGGCCGCGCGTGATGGCTGCCTTGCTCGACGAACGACGACGGCATCGCCGTGGCCGGGCGATCGCGATCGTGGCGAAAGCGCAAGCCTGCCTCGATCGTGTCAGGCAAGCAGAGCGATCGAGCCGTCGGCCGGTGCTAGCCAGCAAGCTCCTACGCGCCGACAGCGGCCGAGGTGGGACCCAGCGCGGCGCGAAGCTTGTGGCGTGAGCGGATGTCGAGCTTGTCGTAGATGTGCCCGAGGTGGGTTTCGACGGTCTTCTCGGTGACGAACAGGGTTTGCGCGATGTCGCGGTTCGTCCGGCCGTCGGCCGCGAGCTCGGCCACCCTTCGCTCGCTGGGCGTCAGGGACTCGGCACCGCTCAGCCCGCGGGCGGAGACCCGCGCTCCGCTGGCTGCGATTTCGGTCGACGCGTGCTCGGCGAGCCTGGTTGCGCCGCAGCTGGCGGCAAGGTCGTAGCCGGCACGGAGTGGCGCGCGCGACTGAGCGCGTCGACCCGAGCGGCGCATCGCCGCCCCGAGGTCGACGAGAGCGTGCGCGTATTCGAGGCGGGCCGGCGAGCGCTCGAGCACGCTGACCGCTCGCTCAAGGATCGCGATCGAAGGTTCGGGCTGCACGAGTCCCTGGACGCGTAGGGCAGCGCCGATCGTGCGATTGGCCCCCCAGCGCTGGGCGAGCCCGACCTCGATCTCGGCTAGGCGCGCGGCGGCAGGCTGGTCACCCTGCTGGCGCATGATCAAGGCCGCTTGAGAGCGCCACGGGGTGATCGCCGGGTTGCCTGTCCCGAAGTGCGCAGGAAGCTGACCTAGCTCGAGCAGTTGCTCGAGGGCCGACTCGGGTCGACCCAGCGCGATCAGGATCCGCGCGCGTGACAGCAGCGCGACGGCCACGTGACGGGTGGCACGGTCGACGCTGCGATCCGTCTCCTCGAGCAGCCGCTCGAGCTCCGCTTCGGTGGACTCCTGCTCGACCGCCACGTTACTGATCGTCCCGAGCGGGTGGAAACGCAGCGAGGAGCGCGTCGGCGCGATCTCCGAGGCCAGCCTGTAGGCAGTCGTCGCGTCGATCAGCGCGTCGGCCAGCCGGCCGCGTCGGTGCGCGACCCCGGCGCGCAACGAGAGCGATAGAAGCAGCGGAAACATTGCGCCTCGTTCACGGGAACGCTCGATCATCGCGTTCAGCACGGCATCGGCGGCGTCGTACTCGTCGCAGAACAGGTAGATCGCGACGGCGTTGGTAAACCAGGGGGGCAGCAGTTCACCCGGCGGGCCGTCCAATCCGGCCCCGACTCTCCTGACGAGTTCGAGCGCCTCGGCATTGGGCCGGTTGGCGTGACAGCGCTCGTACGCGAGAGCGATCAGCTCGAATCGCTCACGGTGGTTGCGAGGCGGAAGCCCGCCGTCACGAAGATTGTCGAAGCGAGCCGCCTGAAGCTCCCGCGCCTCGGCGTTCAACAGACCCGCGCTGAGCATCTCCATCCCGACGCGATCGGCCAGGATCGGGTCAGCTGCGGGAGGCAAGGTCTGCAGCAACCGCACCGCGCGGGTGGCGCGACCGCTGAACTTGAACATCTGGGCGAGCACCAGCGCCGCGCCCGTCCGCTCGTCTGGGTCGGCGCTCGTCTCGACCGCCTGCTCGAGGTGTTCGGCCCCTCGCGGAAGACCGGCGAGCAACTCGGCGTGACCGAGCTGCGCTAGCAGGGTCGCCCGCTCGGCCTCCTCCGCGATATCGGCCAGCGCCCGATCCAGATACGCGACCGCACTCCGGGGCGCGCCCACGGCGAGCGCCGCGCGGGCCGCCAGGCGCAGCTGATCGATTACCCACGGCTCGGCCATTCCCTCGGCGAGCAGGAGCTGGGTGGCGACCTGCTCTGCCGGCGCACCGCGCTCATACAGAATCCGTGCCGCCGCGGCGTGACGCGTGGCACGCTCCACCGGGAGCACGCGCTGGTAGATGCTGGTGCGGATGATCGGGTGGGCAAACGCCAGGCCGCCCGCTTCGGCAAGTAGATCGGCGGTCCGCATCGCCGTCGCGGCCTCGAGCGCGGCGGCCGGGTCCAAGGCGGCGAGCGCTGAGGCATCGGCTAGGGTCGCACCGTCGCCGAGGATCGCGACCGCGACCGCGAGCTCCCTCGCCGCCGACGAAACTCGCCGCAGCCGGGCAAGTACAGCGTCGGCGACCGCGCGCGCGCCGATCAACGCGACCTCCGAAGCATTGCCGGCTGACGGCCGCAGCTCACGCCGCTCGAGCTCGAGGAGCAACTCATTGAGTAGAAATGGGTTGCCGGCGGTCGCTTCACGGCAGGCACTCGCGAAGGTTGAGTCAACCGGGTCGGTCAGATGGAGCGACAGCAGACTGTGCACACCGTCCGCGCTCAACGCTGCGGGCTTGATGATGCGGGCCGAAGGATCGCCGAGGATCGCCCCGAGCGACTCGGGCGTGTGCGCCTCCGCCGCCCGTGCCGCGATCACGAGCAGAATCGGCAGTTCCTCGAGGCGACGGAGCAGGAATCCGAAAAAGGCGAGCGATGGTTCATCGGCCCAGTGGACGTCGTCGACTAGCAGCGCGAGTGGCTGGTCCCGCGCAACGTTCGCGCACAGCCAGTACAAGCCGTGGAGAAGCGGATAGATCGATTCGTCTCCTCGCGGCTCGAACAGCGGCGCTTGCGCGGCGAACAACGGCGCGGCCAGACCGGCGGCCCCGGCGAGCCACTCACGGCGCTCTACCTCACCGGCGTTGCTGAGCAGGGAGTCGAACAGCTGGCGGACCAGCCCGAACGGAAAGCGCTGCTCTAGCTCCGCACCGCGCCCGTTGCGGACCTGCATCCCAGCGTCACGTGCGAGCCTCCGCGCCGCCATCAGCAGGGCCGTCTTGCCGATCCCCGCGGGACCTTGAACCACAACCACGCGCCCCACCCCGTGCCACGAATGGTCGACCGCACGCTGCAGATGGACCGTCTCCAGCTCGCGCTCGAGCAGTGCCTCCGCCCCGATAGCAGGAGCCATCGGCGGATTCTAAGCCCCCTCAAGCCGCGGCTTACTGCATCGTAATCTGGGTCCGGCGGTTGATCCAGCCCTCGGCTCGACGCAACCGAATCGTCAGCGTGTAGCGCCCGGGCCGCAGCGCCCGCGAGGGGACGAGCGCCAATGCGGTGCGATCGCCGCCGATCCTCGTCACCTCTCCGCTGGCGTAGAGCACTCGTCCGCGGGCCAGCGAGGCGCGGTCACCGGCCTGTGTGGTGAAGGTCACAGGACCTGTGACCAGCCGGCCCTTGCAGTTCTGGCGCTTGACCTTGTGGTGCTTGACGGTGACCGTCACAGTCGAGCACGTCACCAGCTCGATCCTGCCAGCCGGGCCGACAGGGCCGACAGGGCCGACGGGGCCGGCCGGGCCGGGCGCGGCTGAGGGGCCTTGCGGACCGGTCGGGCCCGACGACTGCGCAATCACGGTCACGCCCACGCTGGTTGACGACGTGGTGACATCCAGCAGCGGATAAGTCACGGTGACCATGCAGGCCAGCGTATGGCCGACGTCGCTAACAGTGGGCGAGTACGCCTGCCCCGTCGCGCCGGGGATCGGGGACCCGTCACGCAGCCACTGGTACCCGTCAAACGAGAACGCGGTGTAGGAAGGGGGCTGATTCGCCCATTGCGCCCACACGTCGCCCTGGCACAGCTGCTGGGTGCCCTGCTGGCCCGAGCCGGTCACGCTCGGCGCCCGTACCGACGCGGCCGGGACGCCGGCGCCGACGAGCCCGACCTTGTTGGCGCCGATCGTGGTGAACCACAGGTTGCCGTCCGGGCCGGGTGCGATCCCCTCCAGACCGGCGCCGGTCGGTGCCGGGAACTCGGTGATCGTGCCGCTCGGGGAGATCCGCCCGATGTTGCCGCCCGACTCGGTGAACCACATGTCGCCGTCGGGCCCGGCCGCGATGCCGAACGGATCGGCGTTCGCGGTCGGGACGGGGAACTCGGTGATCGTCCCGCTCGGCGAGATCCGCCCGATGTTGTTGCCCTCCTGCTCGGTGAACCACATGTTGCCGTCCGGCCCGGCCGCGATCTGACCCGGCTCGCTGGCAGAGGTCGGAACCGGGAAGTCGACGATCCCGTCTGACGTCCCGGGGGAAACCTGGGACGGGATGATCCGCCCGATCCTGTCGCTGCCCTGCTCGGTGAACCAGATGTCACCGTCCGGCCCGGCCGCGATGCCCAACGGACTGGAGGCTCCGGCCGGGGTGGCGAACTCGCTGATCGCTCCGCTGGGAGTGATTCGGCCGATCTTGTCGCCGGCGAGCTCGGTGAACCACATGTTGCCGTCCGGTCCCGCCGTGATCGCGTAAGGCTGGCTGCCCGTTCCTGTCGGGACCGGGAACTCGGTGATCGTCCCGCTCGGCGTGATCCGGCCGATCGCGGCACCCTGGAGCTCTGTGAACCACATGTTGCCGTCCGGCCCGGCCGCGATACCCCCCGGCTGGCTCCCTGGCGTTGGCACCGGGAACTCCGTGATCGTCCCGCTCGGCGTGATCCGCCCGATCTTGTCGCCGATCTGCTCGGTGAACCACAGGTTGCCGTCCGGCCCGGCTGCGATCCCCAGCGGCGCGCCCGGATTCGTCGTGAGCGAGAACTCGGTGAACGTCCCAAGCGGCGCCGGCGCGGCTTGGGCGCGCGCGCAGATCAAGAGAACCGCGCTGATGCCCGCGGCGAGCACCAACAGGAGCTCGGCCGCCCGCCGTGGGGGTCGGGCCGGTGTGCCAGCGGTGTCTGCTCCGCGCATAATCGGGTCCTTTCAAGACGTGGTTCTGCGGCTGCCATCCGAGCCGGCCGATCACTGCTCAGGTCGCGATCGGACGACGGCAAGGATCGTGCCGCCGGAACCTTCTGTCCGCATCGGGGGCGTCCCCGATCTTGACCCTGAGATGAACCCGTGAGACCCGGACTACCCCTGCTCGACTGGGACGTCGATCAAGTTCCCCCACTCCAGGAGCCATCGTAATTCTTGACAACCGGGAGCCCAAGCAGCTCGTGCAGTACGAACCAGGTGTGAGCCGAGCGCTCGCCGATGCTGCAGTAGGTGATGACCGGATCACCGCACAGAACGCCCTGGTTGCCGTACAGCTCACGCAGCTCGTTCGCCGACTTGAAGCTCCCGTCTTCATTTACCGCAAGCGCCCAGGGAATCGAACACGCCCCCGGAATATGGCCCGCGCGCTGCGGCCCCGCAGCGCCGCACGAACGCCCTGAGGACTGCGTTCCCGAGAACTCCATCGGCGCGCGCACGTCGACGAACACGTGCCCGCCGTCCAGCGCGCCCAGCACCCCATCGCGGGTGATCCGGATGTCAGGATCGCCGCCCCCGGCCCGGTACGTACACGGTGGATGCTCGGGAATCGTCACACTGGTCGGCCGGCCGTGCGAGATCCAAAGCTCCCGCGGCCCGTTGAGCAGCTTCACCGCCCTGTGCCCGTAGTACTTCAGGTACCAGTAGCCGTACGCCGCGAACCAGTTGTTGCGGTCTCCGTACAACACCACGAGGTGCTCGGGAGAAACGCCACGGCCGCCCAGCAGGCGTCCGAACTGCTCCGGCGCGAGGAACCGGCGTCTCACCGGATCCTGCAGATCCCGGCGCCAGTCCAGCCCGATCGCGCCCGGGATATGCACCCGCTCATACACGCCCGGGTCCTCGTCGACCTCCAGCACCCGGATCGACTCGTCATGCAGGTGGCACTCGAGCCACTCCGGCTCGACCAGCACATCCTTCGCGTATCCGGTCACGTCGGGGCCGTGCGTTCGCTCATGAACCAGAGCTTGTCTCGAACATGACGCAAAGCGCATCGGGACCTCCCCTGATCTTGCCCCTGACACGCGGCGTCTCTAACAACCGGGACGCCTCGTCCATCGAGATCACCGGCGAAGTCCGTGATCTCCCGACGTCTGTCGTTCGCGAGCAACCGGCGGCGTCGATGTCAGGGGCGAGATCAGGGGCGGTCCCGATGTCACGTCAAGGCTCGATCGGCACGCTCGGTCCTCACAGCGCACGTCCACTCGACCGACCCGCCACGGCCGTGACCCGGCTGTCAGATGAGGCGATGAGGAGCTCGGTGCCCGGCGCTGCTCGTGTCACTACTTCCTGAAAGGAAATACCGATGGTTCGTAGATTCTTATGTCTGTTGTTGCCTCTCTTGGGGATGGCATTCCTGGCGTTGCCCGGGATCGCATCGGCTGATGGCGGTGGCCTTTCCGGATACCGCGTCAAACTGACCGGTTGGCCGGGGGATCAGGCGGGAACGTCGGTCGCGATCGGCGACGTCAACGGCGACGGCACGCCCGACTACATCGTGGGCGATCCGAACGCCGGTCCGAACGGGCGCGCGGGGTCCGGGTCGGTGTACGTGATCTACGGGCAGGCGAGCGATAAGACGTCCGCCCGGACGGTCGACCTCTCCCAGATCCCATTGGCGCGCCAAGGCTCCTCTCCGATCGGCTACCGGATCGATGGATGGTCGGCCGGCGATCACTTCGGCCAGTCCGTCGCGGTAGGCGATCTCAACGGCGACACGATTGGAGACATCGTTGTCGGCGACCCTGACGCGAGCCCCTACGGGCGCACGCACGCCGGGAACGTTTACGTGATCTACGGCCAGCCTGGAACAAGCCAGTCGGAGATCGACGTCTCGAGGATGAACTCCACCCAGGGGGTCACGATCACTGGTTGGGCCGGCGCCGATGCGACCGGAACGAGCGTCGCGGTCGGGAAGTTCAACTCGGGTGGAGGATCGGCCGCCTCGATCGCGATCGGGGCGCCCGGCGGGTCGCCCTACGGGCTCTCGCAGGCGGGCGAGGTGTACGTCATCTACGGGTTGGGACTGTCCGGCCACTCGTCGATCGATCTGCAGAACCTCGCCCCGGCGACCGGGTATCTGATCCACGGCGACTGGGCCGGTGATCAGCTCGGACAGGCCGTGGCCGACGGGGGCGATGTCAACGGCGACGGCAACCACGCGATCCTGATCGGCGACCCGATGGCCAGCGCGAATGGGATGTGGCATGCCGGGAGCGTGTTCGTCGTCTACGGCGTCCCGCAGCCCAGCCAGGAAACCGGCGAGGACGTCTCCTCCCTGCTGCAGTACCAGCAGGGGTACCGCATCGACGGCCCAGTCGCGGGCGCGCAATATGGCACCAGTGTGGCCAACGCCGGCGACATCGACGGCGACGGGATCCCCGACGTCATCGCGGGCGCCCCGGGTTGGGGGTACGGCGCCGGCGAGGCAATCGTCACCTACGGGAAGAACAAGACCAACGCCAGCGAGATCACCACCGCCACGCTGAGTACGTCCAACAACCCGTACTACGGCTACGCGATCCAGGGGTACACCCGCGACTACACGTTCAACGGAACCCAGGGCACGGCACTGCCATGGTCATCGAACGGCGGGAGCTCCCACATCGGCGACTCATGGACCGACACCCCCTCGAACGGATGCCAGTACTTCACCGCATGGTCCCAATGGGCAGCCAAGTACCCGAACGCAGCTTCGGTAACGGCCGAGGGCGACCGAGCGGGCACCTCGGTGACCGGCCTCGGCGACGTCAACGGCGACGGGGTGCCCGACGTCCTCGTGAGCACACCGGGCTGGAACGACTCCGCCGGCGCGGTGCACGTTCTCTACGGCCATCGCGGCCGCAACCAGGACAACATCGCGCTAGACGGCCTGGCATCGAGTTCCGGATACACGATCGCCGATGACAACACCCCGATTCAGGAAGGGAGCGGCCCATACGGGCCGGGGAACCCATGGGCGGGCGACTCCCCGCTCGGCGGACAGATCCTCGAGCAAACCGAGGAAGCCCAGTCCGGAGTCGGCCCGACCGCGTGGAGGCAATCCAGCGCCACAGACGGTTGGGTGTACTGCTCGAACTACATGTGGGAGCCCGGGGATCAAGCCGGCAGTTCCACCGCCGCGGCCGGCGGTGGGAGCGAGGCAATCATCGGGGCGCCGACCTACGCCACGGTCCCGCGCCTGTCGTGGAACGGATCCCCGCAGAATCCCACCGTCTGGTACAACGACGGCACCTCATTTGGACAGCTGGGCATCATAAGCAGCGAGCCGGGCCCTGGCGGCGAGGCCGATTGGCAGGTCAACCCCGGTTTGGGCGCGGCGTACGTGCTCGGCTTCTAACCGACACACGAATCCTGCCACGCGGGGGTCGGTTCCGGATCCAGCGGAACGACCCCCGCCGTGGTTCAAAAGCTGCCGCACGACGGCGTCGCCGCGCCCGCGACTCGAGCACCGTCGTCAGCACGAACACCACGCATAACGCAAACGGCGCCGCCGCACACGACGCGCGACGACAGCCGTACGACATCGGCGGGGCTTCCGGAGCCGCTGCTGGAGCGCGAGCTGGAGACCGCGCATCTGCGGCGTGCGGTCGATCATTCATGGCACGGTGTTGGCCGCTTGGTGGTCGAGGGGACTCCCGGGATCGGCAAGACCAGCCTGCTGGGCAGCGGGCCGTGAGCTCGCCCGCGCGACCGGGCTAAATGTGCGTGCAGCGCGCGGCGCCGAGCTTGAACGGACTTTTGAGTTCGGTGTCGTGCGGCAGCTGTTCGACCAGCTGATCGCCGGAGCGAGCGAGGAGCAGCGCCGCGACTGGTTCTCGGGCGCGGCCGAGCCGGCACGACCGTTGATCGCCCCGCTCGAACCGGCCGCGGACACGCGCGGCGGGGACTCGATCTACCCACGACTTCACGGCCTGTACTGGCTGTGCGCGAACCTCACGACCACGCGTCCGCTGGCGCTGTTCATCGACGACGCGCACTGGGCGGATGCGCCCTCGCTCGCCTTTCTCGGTTTCCTTGGTCGGCGCCTCGAGGAGCTTCCGATCCTTCTCGTCGTGGCCCTCCGACCGGTAGAACCGGAAGCGTCAGTGCCGCTCCTGGCGCTGCTTGCGGATCCGGACGCGCGCGTGTTGCAGCCGCGTGCGCTGAGCGAATCGGCGGCCCGGCAGATGCTCGCGGCTCGCACCGGGGGCGCCGTCGAGCCGCGGTTCGCGCGAGCGTGCCACCGCGCGACAGGGGGAAATCCGTTCCTTCTCCGCGAGCTCGCGCACGAACTCGAAGAGTCGGCGATCCAGCCGTTGGACGCCAACGCGCGGAACGTCGAAACGCTGGCGCCCCAGCGCATCGCGAAGGCGGTCGCGGGAAGACTGCGGCGACTCGGACCCGGGGCAGACCGGCTGGCGGAAGCAATCGCGATCCTCGGTGACGGTACGAGCCTTGCCAACGCTGCGGCGCTGCGGGCCTCCAGGAGCCGCTCGCGCTCGAAGCGGCTACGGCGATGCGCACCGCAGATCTGCTCGGCGATGATGGCGGTCTGACGTTCGCACATCCGTTGATCCGCGCGGCGATCTACCAGAACCTGCGCCCCCTCGATCACGAGGCGCGGCACGCGGCAGCCGCGAGGGTGCTGTATGAACGCGCCGCGCCGCCGGAACAGGTCGCCGCTCAAATCCTGCTCTCGGGAGGGCGCGCCGCGGGGTGGGCACTCGAGCAGCTCCAGCTCGCCGCCCGCTCGGCGATGGCGGTCGGTTCACCGCTGGGCCCGGTCGGCTATCTGCGCGGGGCGCTCGAGCTCGACGCGCACCCACCGGACCGCGGTGGACTTCTGACAGCTCTGGGCCGCGCCGAGGCGCTAGCGGGCCTGGCGGGCGCTGCTGGGCATCTCGAGGAGGCCGTCCGTGTATCCAAAGATCCCGAGGCACGTACAGGGGCAGCGATCGCCCTTGCCGAACTGCTGAGGTGGACGGGAGACGGCCTGCGCGCTGTCGAGGTGCTCTCCGCACTCGAACCCGTGGCCGGTGACCAGCGGCCGAATGACCGTGCCGAGATCGAGCTGCTCAGCGCGGGGATGCTCAGCAACCGAGCGCGCGAGCGTCTGGGCGATCGCATCGGATCGCTCGAGGACAACGGGCCCGCTCGCACCGAACGCGAACGGTTCGAGCTGGCGCTCGTGGCCTTCGAACGTATCCTGGCCAACCGGCCCGTCGGCGAGATTCTCGAGCCGATCGAACACATGCCGGGCTGGACCTTCGAGCGGCCGGGGACGGCGTGATCCGCCCGCAGCAGGCGACGATCGCGCTGGTCGTGCTCACGTACTGCGATCGCTTCGACCTCGCGATGCCGGCGATCAACCGGTTGATCGAACACGCCCGTCGCCGTGGTCAGCGCGTTGCTCAGGATTGGCTTGGGGCTGGGCGAGCGGGCGGACCGGGCGTTGCTGCACCGCACCACGATCAGCATCGCGCCCTCCCTCGAAGGACCGAAGAACCGGACGCCTTCGCCGGCCTGAGCGGGCACCTCGACGCCCCGCTCCAGCGCACTGGAGCCACGCGACCCTGCGCCGTCCAACACCCGCGGGACAGCGAAGGCAGGTCTCCAGCTGGACGGCCGCGCAAGCCTTGCAACTCGCCCGCAACGCAACCGGCGGGTTCAGGCTCGGCTCCGACGGCGCCCACTTCTCTGCAGTCCGCGCAAAGGAAGGCGATCGGAATCCGGGTACAGATGCTCGTCGACGAGCGGAAGCAGGTCCGCGCCCCGCTGCTGGATTCGGTCATTCGGCACGGGAGCGTCCAAGATGTGTGGGGTTGGAGAACGCGGCCATCTGGCTTTCCGCTGCCGTGAGCGTCGTTACCGGAGAGCTGGTCACGCGGGGGACCGGGCGGCGTGGCCTCGGCGGCCCAACACCTAAACCCTTATCCGCCGCCCGCAGCTGCCGCCTTCGTGCGATGTCAGCCGCCTTGCCGCGACCTCTTGGTGGTGGCGGCATGCGACTGCGGGACGACCATTTCATTGGATGGTGGTGTTAATCCGACGGTTATAGATGGCTCGGGTCCCGCGTGGGGGAATGCCGGGTTAGACGTGGGCCTATCAGCCACGACGTGCCTGTGCCGGCCAGACTTTCGCCGCCGCGCGTGTTCGTAGTGTCGGTCTAGACGAATCGCCGGACAAACGCGCGTGCGGTCTCGGCGACCTCTTGCCAGCCGTGGTCGATAGTGAGCGCGTGTCCGCGTCCGGGCATCTCGATTATCTCGGTGGTGGCCTCGTTGCGGGATTGGAGCTTGTAGGCGGCGTTGGTCAGCGCCCATGGGACGGTGTGATCCTTCTCTCCCGAGATGAGCAAGAGTGGGCCCCGCGCTGGGTTCTTGGTGTCGACCTTGTCGTCGGTCCATGGGTTCAGGTTGGCCGCAACCGCCTGAAACAGAGGCTCGGCGGACGCTGGGACAGCGAACTGTTCGTAGAGCGCCTTGGCCTCGTCCTCGTCGACGGCGTTGGCGAAGGCATAGCGGAACTGATCGTAGGTCAGTGGGATCGCTTTGTGCCGATTGAGGGGATTGCCGACCACGGGACGGGCGGTTCGTAGAGCCGAGATGGGCAGCGGCAGGACGCCGCGGAACGGGGCGGGATCGATCGCCACGGCCGCGGCCGACAGGCCACGGCCGGCCAGGATCTGGGTGATCAGCCCGCCGAAGGAATGGCCGATGACCACCGGTGGTCGGTCGAGTCCGGCGATGATCGAGGCGTAGTGTCGGCCACCTCGCCGATCGACTTGCCCGCGAACACCTGGGGATTGGCGTTGGCGTCGTGCACGGTGTCCGGGTCATCCGGCCACCCGAGGGTGAGCGCGACGAAGTCATCCGCCTCGAAGAGCGCGGCCCACCGGTCCCAACTGTACGGCAGCAGCCAGAGCCCGTGGACGAACACGACCGCGGTCCGGCCAGATTGCTTGGCGCGCTCGATTTGCTCGGTCTCGCGTTCGGTGATCGACTTCTGGGTACTCATCTCGCCTCCGGTGTGTCGGTACGGCGCGGCCGTGGCGCAGAGCCACGGCCGCGCCGAGCACGCGGTCGTTAGGACTGGATGAACGCCAGCAGGTCGGCGTTTATGTCGTCGGCGTTGGTCGTCGGCATTCCGTGTGGGAAGCCGTGGTAGGTCTTCAGGGTCGCGTTCTGCAGGAGCTTGGCTGACAGCGGGCCGGCGTCCTCGTAGGGGACGATCTGGTCGTCGTCGCCGTGCATGACCAGGACCGGGACGGTGATGTGCTTGAGGTCTTCGGTGAAATCGGTCTGGGAGAAGGCGACGATGCCGTCGTAGTGGGCCTTGGCCCCGCCCATCATCCCCTGGCGCCACCAGTTCTCGATGACGGCCTCCGAAGCCTCAACGCCGGGCCGGTTGTAGCCGTAGAACGGACCGGACGCGACCGCCCGGTAGAACTCCGAGCGGTTCGCGGCAAGCTGGGCCTGAAAGTCGTCGAACACGCTCTTGGGCAGCCCGCCGGGGTTCGCCTCGGTCTGGACCATCAGCGGCGGCACCGCGCTGATGATCGCCGCTCTCGCGACCCGCATCTCCCCATGGCGCGCGAGGTAGTGGACGACCTCGCCGCCACCGGTCGAGTGCCCCACGTGAATCGCGTCGGCCAGATCGAGATGCTC
>Ga0335073_10005044_pt1 | contig 18533 bp, 17 predicted proteins | sample Lox_Sample_22_FD_207093 | JGI IMG/M metagenome (GOLD analysis project Ga0335073, IMG submission 207093) | Soil microbial communities from Loxahatchee National Wildlife Refuge, Florida, United States - Lox_Sample_2.2 | ecosystem: Environmental > Terrestrial > Soil > Wetlands | place: USA... | reverse complement strand
CGCGCGCGCATCGGGGGCGAACGAATCCTGAAGCCGCGCGCGGGAGATGCCGCCGGCCATCGCGGCTTCGGTCACGCCGGCATTGCGGAAGGTGTCGATGATCTTCTGCAACTCGCCGACCTTGATCCACACCACCCGATCGACGATCTGGCCGAGCTCGGGGCGGGTTTCCTTCTCATGCGCGACGGCGATCAACTCGATGTTACGCTTGCGCGCGAAAGCTGCGAGCTCAAGCGGGAAGACGCCATTGCCGGCGATCAGGCCAAGCTTATTCACGCTCGCGGCCAACGACTCCGCGTTTGGATTCTTTGATGAAGTTGATGAGACGTTTGATTTCGGGGCGCGCGCCATGCTCGGCGAGCACCTGTTCGATCGCCTCTTCGCGGCGCAACTTCGAATAGAAGAGGGTGCGAATCGCGGACTTGAGCGCGGCGATCGTGTCGGGTTTAAATTCGCGGCGCGCGAGTCCGATCTCGTTGATACCTACCAGTCGCGCCCGCTCCGCCCCGGCGACCATCGTAAATGGCGGCACGTCCTGGGCGAGCTTGCTGCCGGCAGCGACGATCGCGTGAGCGCCGATTCGGCAGAACTGGTGAACGCCGGACATCCCTTCTACAATCGCCCACTCTTCGAGTACGCAATGGCCGGCTATCCCGGTCGAGTTCGCAACGACGACGTAATCGCCGATCTGGCAATCGTGAGCGATGTGCACGTAGTTCATCAGCATCACGTGATTGCCGATGCGCGTGACCATCCCGCCGCCCTCGGTGCCGCGATGCAGGGTCGTGAACTCGAAGATCTGGTTGTCGTCGCCGATCTCGAGGGTCGATTCTTCGCCGCGATATTTCAGATCCTGCGGCGGCGTGCCGAGCGAGGCGAACTGGTAGATGCGATTGCGGCGCCCGATGATGGTGTTGCTTTCGATAACGGCATAGGGCCCGACGATGGTCTCAGCGCCGATTTTGACGCCCGGTCCGATAACCGCGCCCGGTCCGATCTCGGCCGCAGAGTCGATTTCGGCGCGGCTGTCGATGACCGCCGTGGGATGGATATGACCGGCTATCGTCCTACCCCTTCACTTCCATCGCCGAGAGTTCGACCTCGGCGGCCAGTTCATCGCCGACGCGAGCGGCGGCCTGCATCCGCCATAGCGGGCGCCGGTACTTCATGATCTTCACTTCCATCTTCAGTTGATCGCCCGGGATCACGCGGCGGCGGAAGCGCACGTTGTCGAGCCCGGTGAGCATGAAGAAGCTGTGCGAGTCGATCGGCACTTCGTTGAGTGCGAGCAGTGCGCCCGATTGCGCCAGCGCCTCGACGATGAGTACGCCCGGCATCACGGGATTGCCGGGGAAGTGGCCATTGAAGAAGGGCTCGTTGAAGGTGACGTTTTTGAGCGTGAGGATGCGGCCCTTGTCGATCTCGAGGATGCGATCGACGAGCAGAAACGGATAGCGATGCGGCAGCAGGCCGAGGATCTTGCCGAGCTCGCTCAATCTTTCGTCAGCGCCCACGGCAGTTTGCTATTTCGAGATTGTCGACTTCTTCGCGATGCTGCCGCCGAAGTCGCTGGGCTGCGACGCGCCCGCGTAGCTCTGGCTCGCTGCACCGCCACCCTCGCCCAGCGTGCCGATCTGAACGTGGGTCGCATTGTAACTGCGAATCACTTCGTCGGTAATGTCGATACCCGGCGCGCCCCACAGGATCGAGCCCTTTTCCAGGACCATCGTGAAGCCGTCGCGCTCGCCGATACCGCGGATGACTTGGGCGAGGTCGTGGACGATCCTGCTGGTGACGTCGGCGTCCTTCTGCTGCAGCTCATCGCGCGAATCCTTGTAGTCGCGCTCGAAGTTCTTGAGCTTGGTCATGTACTGGTCCTGAAGATTCTGGCGCTGGTCGGGATTCATCAGCATCCCTTTCTTTTCGATCTCGTCCTTGAGCGCCTGAACGTCGTTTTGCTGGCGCTGGAGGCGAGCTTCAAGGCCAGATACCTTACCTTGGAAATCCGCCTTGGCCCGCTTGCCCGCATCGCACTCGTTGAGCGCGCGCTGCACGTCCACGTATGCCAGTTTCACATCGGCGCGAGCTGGAATCGCGGATGCGAGCGCGATCAACAGCGCACCGATGATTATGAACGGTTGCCTCATAACTGCCTGGAAAGCCTCCTCGTTTGAGCGGCGCGACGCGGGTGCCATGCTGTGCGGCGCGTACCGATGCCGCAAGAATATACACGATTTTTTAACTACGGACATTATGCGCCGCTAGAGCGGCGATCCGGTGCCGAACTCGAAAACGACGGTCTGGTCGGCCGGACGCGGGTTGATCGGGAAGGCCAGGTCAAGTGCGAGCGGTCCGAACGGCGATTTCCATCGCACGCCGAAGCCGGCAGCGGCCTGCAGCTCGGTGAGATCGATTGATTGCTGGTTAAGGAACGACTGACCGGCATCGATAAACGTGACGCCGCGCAGGCCGAGGCCCGAAAGGATCGGGAAGGTAACCTCGTTGCTGAAGATCAATTCCTTGCTGCCGCCGACGTTCTGTACGCTGAGCGGCTGGCCGGCCTGGTTGTAGATCGTCACCTCGGGTCCCAATGAATAGAGCTGATATCCGCGAACCGATTCGATATTGCCGGTGCCGCCGGGGAAGAAGCGGTCATACAGCGGCAGGTTGCCGCCGGTGCCGGCGCTCAAGTTGGTGCCGATACCGAAAGTGATGCCTTGCGATAGAACCCAGCTTCCCCAGGTCGGGCTCTTGATGAACGGATAGAAATAGCGGCCGTGCCATTGGCCGCGCAAGAAGTAGTTACCACCGCCAATGCCGCCGATTTGTCCCTGGAAACTGAGGATGGTACCGGTGCGCGGGTCGGTTGGATTATCGACCGTGAAGCGGCGGATGCTGGGCAGGATTTCCGAGGTTTGCGTGTAGCCCGCGAATTGCGCGATCTGATAGGTGGTGAACTGGTTCAGACCGGTGATCCCGATGCTCTGAAACGAGTAGCCGAGGCCGACGTTCACGTCCTTGAGCGACAGCGGGCCGAGCTTCTTAAAGCCGAGTTCCGTCAGCGGATAGGTGGTGTTGAGGCTGAAGCCCGCCGAAGACTGATCGAAGCTGAGCAGCACGCTCTTGTTGTCGAACAGCGAGACATTCACGCCGAGCGGCATGTCGAGGAACCACGGCTCGCCATAAGAGATGCTGTAGTTCTGGAACAGGAAGCCGATCTGCGCGCTCAGGATCAGCGATTCGCCGCCGCCGAAGAGGTTGGTATTGCCGATGGTGAACGTGCCAAACAGCGAGGAGAAGCTGTCGAATCCGCCCGAGACCTGGAATGAGGCGGTGTTGCCCTCGGCCACGTTCACGTCGAGGTTAATCTTGTCGGGCTGATTGGCGGGCGAGGTCGTGATGCGCACGTCACTGAAAAAGCCCAGCCGCGACAGGCGCTGCTGCGAAGCGCGAATGGCAGACGCCGAGTAGGGCTCCTGCTCCTGCACCTGCATCTCGCGCCGGATGACCTTGTCGGAGGTCTTGGTGTTGCCGGTGATATTGACGCGATCGATCAGGACCTCGTGACCCGGGTTGATGACGAAGGTCACGTTGATGCGTTTGGTCGGTTCGTCAAGATGGGTGCGCGGGTCGACATTGACGTAGGCATAGCCGCGATCGGAGTAGTAGTCCGATAGCGCCAGCACGTTGCGCTGCATGTCGGAGCCGCGGAACAGCGCGCCGGGCTTGAGCGTGATCAGCTTGCGGATATCGGAGCGCGAGAACTTGAGGTTGCCGACGATCGCGATCTTGCCGACGTGGTACGGCGGTCCCTCGTCGATGGTGATGACGATGTTGATGTTGTTGCCGACGCGCACGACCTGCGGCGGATCGATATGAACCTTCAAATAGCCGTTGTCGTAGTAGAAGGCCGTCAGGCGATCGACGTCGTCGTCAAGTTTCTTCTGGTCGAGCGCCCCCCAATCGGTAAACCAGCTGACCAGCCGATTGTAGGTGTGCGTCTCCATCGCAAGCTTGAGTTCGGACGAAGTGAAAGCCTTATTGCCGTGGAACTCGATTGATTTGATCCAGACTTTTGGTCCCTCGTAGACATCGAATTCAGCGACCGCGGCGTTGTTCGGATACATCACGGGCTTGTAGACGATGTGCGCGTCGAGGTAGCCCTTGTCCTGGTAGAGCTGCGAGACGCCGTTGATCGTCTCGCGGATCTGGACCGGATTTTCGATCGAGCCGACCTGGATTTTGATCGCGTCGCGGACCTTGTCGTCGGTCGGACGCATCGCCTTCATGCCCTTCCATACGACGTCAGTGATTTGGGGACGTTCCTTCACGTCGAACACGAGGTTGATCTGCGATGGATTCGAGGTCGGCTCGACGATCTGATCGACGGTCGTGAAAAAGCCCATCGCGTAGATCTTATGTACGTCCTGGTTGGCCAGGGACGGATCGTACGGCTGCCCCGCTCGCGAGCTGATCTGGCTCATGATCGCGGCATCTTCGACACGCTGATTGCCGCGAATCTCGACCTTGGCAATGGTCTGATTCTGGGCGGCGCCGTAGCTCGCCAATCCGAGCACGATCGCCAGCGCGAGGAGCGCAGACCAGAGCGCTGCGCGGCCGATGCTCGCCTTGATGGTTGTTACTGCCACTCAGGAGCACCAGAGACCGCGCGCGAACGCGCGCCATATCAATGCATTAATTCGGATAGCCGCCATTGTGGACTGCGGGTCGATGGTATTGCCGAGACGCGACACTATCGGCCTTAAGCGCGTGCCCCTTCGTTGACGTCGAATTCAAGATTATCGATCGTGCCAACATGAAGACGATTCGCACGGCGCATTGATTCTCCGCCCGGACTGAGCGCCGTCATTGGATTCCACGCGACTTCGAGAACCAATGGCGTCTCGATGCGGTCTTTGCCGCGAAGGTTGATAGGCGCGCTAGTCGGCGGCTTTGCATATGCGTGCGATGGAACTCCGCATGCGATCGCGATGATCAGCGCGCAGCAAACCGCCGCGCGAACTGGAATCGCGTTGAACATTCGGACTGACACTCAAGAACACCAAAAACGGCGAACAAGCTAGCCAATCGGTCCCGGTAAGTAAACCAAGCGCCCCGCTATCGCGCGCTTCGATCAGCTTCGTGGCTCGTCGATGAGTTTTCCTTCCTGGATCCTAAGCGCGCGACCCACGCTGCGCATCAAGCGTTCGTTGTGAGTCGCGATTACTAACGTGATTCCCAGTTCATGACTGAGCATATGGAACAGGCCGTGAATCTCCTCGGCCGTATGCGGATCGAGATTGCCCGTCGGCTCGTCGGCGAGCACGAGCCGCGGCCTGAGCACCACCGCTCGCGCGACCGCAACGCGCTGCTGCTCACCACCCGACAGCTCGGCCGGCCTGCGATGCAGCTTGTCACCAAGTCCCACGCGGGCGAGGATTTCCTGCGCGCGATGCTCCGCCTCTTCGTCGTTCATCCGCGCGATCAGCGCCGGCATCATCACGTTTTCGAGCGCGCTGAAATCGGCCAGCAAATAGTGAAACTGAAACACGAATCCGAGCTTGTGATTGCGATAGTCGGCCAGCGCGGGTTCGTCGAGCGCGAACAGATCCTGCCCTTCGAACAGCACCTTGCCCGCGCTCGGCGTCTCAAGACTGCCGAGCACGTGCAGGAGCGTTGACTTGCCGGTGCCCGATTGGCCGACGATCGCGATTTCCTCGCCTGCATCGACGGTCAGGTCGAGGCCGCGCAGCACTTCGATCTCGCGCCCGGCGTCGTAGAATTTCTTGACCACGCCGCGCGCTTCGATCAGTAAATGAGCCTGCGCGGCGGCTGGCTCACTCATAACGAATGACCTCGACCGGTGAGAGCGAACGCGCCTCGAGCGCAGGGTAAAGCGCGGCCACGACGCACAATAGGATCGCGACTACGGCGACCAGTATGAAGTTGAGTGGATAAAGCCGCACCGGCACCGCGCTTACCATGAAGAGATCGGCTGGCAAATGAATCAGGTGATACTTGCCGATCAGGAACGATGACACAAAGCCCGCGCCAACGCCGAGCGTTGTCCCGATCACGCCGAGCAGCGCCCCTTCGCACAGAAAAATCGACGCGATCGACGCAGCGCGTGCGCCCATCGCACGCAGAATCGCGATCTCCTTGCGCCGCTCCATCACGACCATCACCAGCGTTGCGACGATATTGAATGCCGCCACCAGCACGATCAGCAGCAACACCAGGAAGTCGGTCATCTTTTCGAGTTTGAGCGATGAAAACAGCGGCGCGTTGGCCTCCGTCCAGTCGGTGACCTTGAACTCCGGTCCCGCCATCGCTTCCACTTCGGCGCGGACTTTCGGCGCGTCGAACATGTCGTGGAGCCGCGCTTCGAGGCCGCTCTGCAACTGCGGATCGTCGGCCAAAAGCGCGCGGCCATACTTCAGATCGACGAATATCAGCGAGGAATCGAATTCAAACATCCCCGAATGGAAAAAGCCCTCGACCACGAACCGCTTGAGCCGCGGCGCGCCCATCGCATTGGCCAGACTCGCCGGCGAGATCAGGATCATCGGGTCGTTGACGCGAAGTCCAAGCTCGCTCGCGAGCGAGGCGCCGACGATCGCACCCGGCAAGTCGGCCATCCGCTTCTTGCCCTGATCGACCACCGGAACCGGGTACGTATGCTCGAGACTGTCGAGGCTGCCGCTCTCGAGCGTTCGCTTAAGCTCCGTAAGCACGTTGTTATCACTGACCTGGACCGCTCGCAGGATGCCCCCCGAGACGTAGCCCGGCGCGCCGCTTTCGGTTGACCCCACCGCCATCACTTGCGACGTCACGTAGGGCGCGACCGCGATGATTTCCGGGATCGCCTCGAGCTTCTTCCTGAGATCGGCGGCGTTAAAGATCCCTCCGTCGGCGCGCTCAATCGTCAGTTCCGGTGTGAAGGCGAGCAGGCGGTCGCGGAGATCCTCCTGGAACCCGCTCATGACCGCCAGTGTTACTGTAAGGACGAAGGTTCCGAGCGTGACACCGGCCAGCGAGATCAAAGCGATTACCGACACGAAGCGCTCGCGCCGCCTGGCCCGCAGATACCGCATCCCGATCAGAACTTCGAAGCGCAACCGATACCTCTGGTCTCTCTTGTCACTGACGTGGCTCTGATGGGCGCTGCGATGCTGCTTTCAACCTGGCGAGATCCTCTCGCCTGCCGACGAAAGGATTTAACACGAACATCCTTTCCGGAAAGTCAAACTTTTGCAATCAATTACCTTGCAGAAGCACATCCTCGTGCAATATCCTCTTCGCTCGGCAAGTTCCGCCGGAGGTGACTGGCATGAAGCGCTTTTTCGTTGGCGTTCTGGCCGCAGCACTATTGTCGCTCGTAGCCAGCGCGACACGATCGCATGCGTCTGACAGCGCCGGCGTCGATCCCAATACGCTGATCCAGATGAATTTCCAGAGCGTGGATATTCCCGTTCTGGCCAAGTTCGTCAGCGAGATCACGGGCAAGAACTTCATCCTCGACGAAAGCGTTCGCGGCAAAGTTTCGATCATGGCGCCGACCAAGGTCACGCCGCAGCAGGCCTATGAACTCTTTCAATCGGTCCTGCAGGAAAAAGGTTTCATGACCGTGCAGGCCGGCAAGGTCATCAAGATCATTCCGGCGCGCGAGGCGCGCTCGATCGGACCCAGCGTTAATTCCAATCAGGCAGTCGGCGGCGACGAATATGTGACGCGGATGGTGCGGCTCAAGAATATCGACGCCTCCGGCCTCGTCGGCGTAATCCAGCCGATGATTTCGCATGACGGCCTCGTCGCGGCATTCCCCGAAGACAACACGATCATCATCACCGACGACGGTTACAACGTGCAGCGCCTGCTGCAGATCATCGGCTCGCTTGATGTACGCGGTGAGCAGCAGAACGTTACGGTCATTCCACTGCGCCTCGCCTTTGCGGCAGAGATCGCACCCGAGATCGAGCAGGTGATGAACGCCCGCCTCGGCATCAGCTCGGGTTCGAGCATGCAGGCACGCCCCGGGATTGGAGTTGTCGCACCATCGGCGCAGGGCACTTCGACCGGCTTCAAGATCATTCCAGATGAGCGCACCAACTCGCTGTTAGTTCTCGCGCCGCCGCTCCAGATGCGCGAGATCCAGGAAATCGTCGCCAAGCTCGACGTCGTCCCGCCCAACTCCACCTCGCGCATCCATGTCTATCGACTGAAGAACGCGCAGGCGCTTGAGATGGTCCAGGTCCTCAATAACCTGATGAACGGCGGCAACGGCCCGTCCACCCTTTCGCCCACCACCGGAAAAGGATCGCTCGGCCGCGGCAGTTCGCTCGGCAACTATAACGGCAGCTCGTTCGGTTCTGGCTTTGGCGGGATGAGCGGCGGATCCAGCATGAGTGGCTTATCGGGCGCGTCGTACGGCGGCAGCTCGATGGGCGGCATGGGCAGCGGCATGGGTGGAGGAATGGGTGGCATGGGCGGAGGAATGGGCGGCGGAATGATGCGCGGCTCTTCCGGCGGGTACGGCAGCAGTGGCGGAAGCTCGAGCGCCGGCACCAGTGGCAGAACGCCAGACTTCAGCTCCCCCGTCAGCATCACCGCCGACCCCGCTACCAACGCGCTCGTCGTGAGTGCGGCGCCTCAGGATTGGCAGACGGTCAAGAACATCATCGATGAGCTCGACGTGCCGCGCGTGCAGGTCTTCGTGCAGGCGGTGCTCGTCGAGGTGCAGGCTGAACGTCAGCGTGAGATGGGTGTCAATTACTTCGCCAATGGCACCCTGGGCGGCAACGTTGCGGGAGTCGGAACTCTGAATTTCGGCCAACTCCAAAATGCTATCGGCAACCCGCTGGGAATGACCGGTTTGGGCCTCGGTCTGGCGTCGGGTCAATCCTGCTCGGTTCCGGCTGCGATCGTGTCGGCGGCCACTACCGCCGCGACCGGATCGACCACCAGCGCCACCGGGAACGTCAGCGTGCCATGCGAACTCGCGCTGATCACCGCATTGGAGCAGGATCAGCATGCGAACGTGCTGTCGGCGCCGACATTGCTCACGGCCGATAACGAAGAAGCGATGATCGTCGTCGGCCAAAATCTGCCGTTTGTAGGCTCGGCGTCAGCAAACGCTGGTCTGCCCGGTCAGATCTTCAACTCGGTCGATCGCCAGAACGTCGGTATCACGCTCGATATCGTTCCGATGGTTTCCGAGGGCGACTACGTGAAGCTCGACCTTTATGAGGAAGTTTCGCAGGTCGATCCGACTACAGTGAATAACTCGCTCGGACCCACAACGACGATTCGATCGGCATCGACTGCTGTGCTCGTGATGAATCATCGCACCGCGGTCATCGGTGGCTTGATGTCCAGTGCCGACAACATCAACAACCAGGGTGTGCCATTCATCAGCAATATCCCATTCCTCGGCAACCTGTTCAGCGACAAGAATCGCAGCAAGAGCAAAGACAACCTGATGGTTTTCCTGACCCCGCACATCGTCCGCAACAAAGCCGATCTGCGTGAGCTCTCGCTGGCAGAGCGTCAGAAGTTCGTCAATTCGCTGGGCCGCAAAGAAATCCACGATATGCCAGCCTCGCAGGTGCAGCAGGTTTACAGCCCGAGCTTCTCGATTGCGGTACCGCCCTCGGCTGAGCTGAATGCTCCGTACGGCGCGCCGCCGACTGCTCCGGGTCCGGACAACACGGCGCCCGATACGACTGGCGCCACGCCGTTCAACACGACCGAAGTCGGTCCGACGACGATGAACACCAGGATGGGCGGGCCGAGTGTCGCGACCGGTACGGCCGTGGCTCCGGCGCCTATTGCGGCGGCTCCCGCATCCGCTCCGCTCGATGCGGGCGCGGGCAGCGTATCGCCGTTCAGCGACGCCTCGACAGGTGCGGCGGGCGGCAGCAAGCTCGATTCGACGCGCGGCGTGACGCCGTCAATCGCACCCTGAATACGTGTCGCGGTTTGTCTCAGGCGCGCGCCGCATCTTCGGCGCGCGCCTTTTTCTTGCGCGCACGATCGACTCGCGGGATGCTCTCTAGTTAATGGCTCGTCAGGTTGGCCGGGTTCAGGCGCGTTTTGAATATACCGGTATTGCCGCCGTGGTCGCGGCGATGCGCGCGATGCCGCTTGCGCGTGCGGTGCGGGCCGGCGCGGGAATCGGTGCGATCGCGATGAAGCTCGATCGGCCCAATCGCCCGATCGCGCAGAAGAATCTTGCAATCGCGTTCCCTGAAAAGACCGAGGCCGAGCGACTTTTGATCCTGCGCGGTATGTATCGCAACTGGGGCCGGATGCTTGCCGAATGGACCCACTTCGACAAGCTGAGCCGCGCCAATATCGCAAAGGTCACCGTCTATTCGGGCGAAGAAAACTGGCAGATAGCAGAGGAGATGTCGGGCGGGCGCGGACTATTCGTCCTCACCGCGCACTTCGGCAACTTCGAGCTGATGCAGCTCGCGCATTCGATCTACGGCTACCATATCGCGATCGTGCATCGTCCGCTGCGCAATCCGCTCGTCGATGCCGCCGTGTGCGAGGCGCGCGTTAAATTCGGCAACCGCGTAATCCCGCGCAAGGCGGGCGCGCGCGACATGCTGAAACTGCTGCGCCAGAACTGGATGATCGCGATCGCACTTGACCTCGACGTGCGCCAGGGCGTGTTCGTCGATTTCTTCGGCCTGCCAGCCTCGACCAGCGACAGCGTCGCGCGGCTCGCGATGCGCACCGGCGCACCGGTCGTGCCCTGCTTCATGGTGCGCGAAGGCGACAGCGTCCACCACAGACTCGAGATCCATCGCCCGATCGAGTTGGTCACCGGACCCGATCGCGAAGCCGCCGTGCGCGAAAACACGCAGCTCTTCACCACCGAGATCGAATCGATGATCCGCAAGCATCCCGACCACTGGAACTGGATTCACCGCCGCTGGAAAACCCGCCCCCCCGGCGAGCATCGTTTCTATTGATGAAAGAGTTTCCTAAGCTAAAGCCGATGGCGCAGAGCGACGACCGAACAAAGAACAATGACGGGGAGCATCGCGAGCCTCCCGCGGTGTATTTCCCCGCGTGCGGTGCGCTTTGCGACATCTTCTGGTGGGCGCGCCGCAACGATTCCAAAACCGAATCCTCCACTGATCCCGAAGCGAACCCTTCTCCCGTTATTTCACGGGAGAAGGTGCCTGACGCGCGCAAGCGCGCGTCAGGCGGATGAGGGTTCCTACTTCCTTTCGTGCCCTTCGTGGTGAGTTCTGCCACCTCAGCCATAGCATTCATCCCGTCCGCAACATTCCCGTCCTATAGCGCCGCCACATCTCGCCCGCGAGGCGCCGTCCGTCGGCTCTGACGCCGAAGCGCGCGAAGTAGCTGCACACGGTATCGAGATCGCGTTCGAGCAACTCCTGCGCGTTCGGATTGAAGCGTGCATCGACGGCCTGCGGAAAATCGATCACGACCGGAGTGCCCGACCACCACAGAATGTTGTACGGCGACAAGTCGCCATGCACGAAATGATTCACGAGCAGCAGCGTCACGGTCTGAAAGATATCGCGCAGGCAAGCCTCGGCCTCGCGGCGGCCGAGTGATATGCGGCTCAGCATGGGCGCCGAGCCGCTCGCGTCGCCCAAATATTCCATCAAGATCGCGCTCTGCGATTCGGAGATCGGCTCCGGCACCCGCGCCCCGGCGCTGCTCATCAGCTGAAGAGTTTGAAACTCGGAGTGTATCCAGACCCCGAACTGGATATTTCGGCCGTGGCGCGACTTGCGCTCGAGCGCGAGCTTGTCGCGCCGGCCCAGCGGGCGATTGCGGCCCGCCTGGTAGATCGCATCGTTGCGGAAGCTGCGCTCCTCGAGCGGCCGATACACCTTGGCCGCCAGGAACTCCTTTCCGGTTGAGGCGCCCGCGGCGCAGCAGTAGACAGTCGCTTCCTTGCCGCTGCGGACGACGTAGAGAACCTCAGTTATCAGACCTTCGGCGAAAAACGCATCGAGTGCGTCTTCGATTTCGTTTTCGATCATTTCCTGCTCCGCGGTTAGAGGTTGATAGCCGGTAAGTGGTGTTCATCTTGCGGTCCTCCAATGGGTTGGGGTTATGCGCCGCGATGCGCCCGCGCGGACGTGCGCGGGCGCCCGCCCCGGAGCGAAAACTAAAAAGCCACGGGGCGATTGCCTCCGTGGCCGTGTGCCTGAAAGGATTTATGCCTTAGCGGCGGACGGACGCGGGAGGCGAATTGCGGCGCGACAGAACGGCATCAATAGTATTCATGTCTCGGAGTTCTCCTCCCTTCAAAGAAGATGGGTGATTATACATTCGCGCAAGCCGAATGCAACTCCACTTCACTCACGCAAAATCTTCTCATGGAAGGTGGCCGAGATCGGGTCCGACTAGCTAGCGCTTTCTGCTATTCGACGACCACAACTTGAGAGTGAGCGACGCCTCTAATCAGTTCTATCAAGAGAGCGGAATCCAGAAGCCGGCCTAAGCCCTAACCCCTTCCCGCATCTGGAAGGGACATTCTGCGCTCGACTAGACTGAATCATGCGGCGAACGAACTTCCTTTCCCATGAAGGGAAAGAGGGTTAGGTCGTTTTTTATTTGCTACCGACGGCGGTTTCGCTATCGACGGCTGATTTCATCCCGGCCACGGTTCCTCGCATCATGTCGGCGTATGCGCGATCGAGAAAATCCACGCGAAAGAGAAAACGTCCCAAACCTCCGAGGTAGCCCGGAAAGCGATTGTCGCGCAGCTTGAACGAGTACACCCACGTGAGATGAGTCTTGTCGGCGCCCACGACGTTGTATTGAAAGTCGCCGAGACCATATTCGATCGGCGCCGCCTGCGCCGTCGTGTAATTCCAGACGACGTAGCGGAAATGATAGGTCGTGCCGGTCTGCGCGCGCACTAGAGATTGCTCCTCGAGCGTCGAACCGTCGCTGAGACATACCAGCCGCCGCGTACCCGGCACGCCGAATTCACCAGGTGTCAATGCATAGTCACCGGCGACACCGGGCAGCGAGCTTGACTGATGGACAGTATCCTTAAGCGGCCGGTTGATGGTGGTCAGAACCACCTCGAGCGGATGATCGAAAGTGATTTCCTCGGTATGCGACACGAGGGGCGCATCGGCGCTGAGCGCGGGATGCGGCGTATCGACGAAGCCTGTGGGCGGTGCGCATGAGGCCGCGTGTGCGGTTGCCGCTGAGGCCGCGACGATCATAGTTGCGAACGCGAATGCTGCAGGTTTGAAATTCATCATTAGCTAGATCCTTCAACCGGCCGCGCGGCCGCCTTCGCAAGGCAGCACCGTTCCTGTTGTCCAGCGCGATTCGTCCGAGAGCAGGAACAGCGCCGCGCGCGCCATGTCGTCGGGGTCCGCGATGTACTTGATCGGCATCAGCTCGGCCATCTGCTCGCGCGCCTCTTCGGTCGCTATCCAGCGGTCGAACATTTCCGAGCGCGTCGGTCCGGGCGCGATCGCGTTGACGCGGATTCCCATGCGCGCGTAGCCGAGCGCCGCGCACCTGGTCAGGCCCGCGAGGCCAAATTTGCTCGCGGCGTAATCGCTGTTGTGCGAGGAGCCGATCAGCCCGCCGATCGACGACGTGTTGACGATCGCGCCGCCGCCGTTCGCGAGCATCGCCGGGATTTCATGTTTCATGCACAGAAAAACGCCGCGCAGGTTGGTCTCGATCACCTGGTCGAATTTTTTGGTGCTGATTTCGTGGAGCATCTGATGGGCGCCGCCGACGCCCGCGTTGTTAAACGCGCAATCGAGCCGTCCATGCTCGCGCGCCACGAATTCGACCGCGTGTTTTACTGAATCCTCGTCGCGGACATCGCATTCGACGGCCGACGCCTTGTGGCCGAGCCGCCTCAGCTCAGCAACGATCGATTCGACGCGATCGATTCTGCGCGCGCCGCCGGCGACGATTCCGCCCTCGGCCGCAAACAGGCGCATCGCGGCCGCGCCAATCCCGCTCGAAGCGCCGGTGATCAACACGACGCGGCCCGCGAGCCGATTGGCGAAGAACTTCAAGGGCTCTGGATTTGCGTATGACAGGGGAGTTAACCTCGGTTGACGGTGTCAACGTTGACAGCGTCAACCTAGCCGCGGCGGTTGACCGTGTCAACCATCTCGCGTTTACTTCTGGTTGATGGCTTCAGATACCCGGAGCGCCCTGGTTGCCGCCGCCGCCGAACTGCTCGACCAGGGCGGACCGGCGGCGGTGACGCTGCGCGAAGTTGGGCGCAAGGCGGGAGTCTCGCACAACGCGCCCTACAAGCACTTCAAGAGCAAGGAGGATCTGCTGGCCGCGATCGCAAGCCGTGAGCTGGAGCGCCAATCGGAAACGATGAATGCGCTGAAGCCGCAGGCCAGGCCGATCGACGCGCTGCGCCGTCTGACTCGCGGCTATATCCGATGGGCCCAAAACTATCCCGCGCGCTTCCGCCTCGTATTCGGCGAATGGAAACACGATTCGCACGAGCTCGGCGAGGCCGCAGGCAAATCGCGCGCGATGCTGGTGGAAATCGTCAAAGCCGCGCAGGACGCGCATCAGCTCCCGCGCGGCAACCCCGAACGGATCGCATCGCTGCTGCTGGCGCTCGCCCACGGCGCGGTAGATCTGGCGCTAGCGGGGCATCTATCAGCAACAGGCAAAGGCGCCGCTGACCCGGACATGCTAGCCGACGATCTCTACGCGCTACTCAAGAAATCGTCGCAGACCGATCGCAAATACAGACGAAAATGAACCGCTAAGGTTCTATCCTTCAACGTAAGACGGCAGGCCGCGATCCAGTCTGTAAACCTGCTCGACCGGCCCGCCATACGCGCGAGCCTGGTTCGCCCTACAGCAGATCGATCACTGCCTTCGCGAACTCACCGGTTTTCGCTTTGCCACCTTGATCGACGGTCAGGGTCCGGCCTTCGCCGTAGACTTTGCGCACTGCGTCGTCGAGGCGTTTCGATTCGGTCGCGAAGCCCAGGTAGTCGAGCATCATTGTCGCCGACAATATTGATGCGGTCGGATTGATGATGTTCTGGCCCATGATGTCGGGTGCGGTGCCGTGCACCGATTCGAAGTAGGCGTAGTTGTCGCCGTAGCATCCGCTGGGCGCGACGCCGAGGCCGCCGACCGTGCCCGCGGCTGCGTCGGAGAGAATGTCGCCGTACAGATTCGGCATCACCACGACGTCGAGATCGTGCGGCGATTGCACGATGCGCCGCGCGAAGTCATCGACGATGAACTGCTCGTACTTGATCTCCGGATGCTTCGCGACCGTTTCCTCAACGATGCGCCTGAAGAGTCCGTCAGACTCCTGCAGCATGTTGTACTTCGAGGTGCAGGTGACCTTGCCCTTGCCGCCCGCGCGCATCCGCTTGATCGCGAGCTGGCAGGCGAATTCTGCGACCCGCTGCGTGGCGCGCTCGGTGATGATCTTGATCGCGTAGATGCCGCGCGCGGAAGTGTCGAGCGGTCCGCGCAGGATCCGGCTATGAAGATGGAGCGGTGCGAGGTTTTCGATCGGACCTTCGAGACCGAGATACAAATCCTCGAGATTCTCGCGCACGATGACGAAGTCGATTCCGTCGGGCTTCGCCATCGGACTGCGAAAGCCCTTCAAGTAGCGCGTCGGGCGAACGTTGGCAAAAGTCTGTTTGCCCCAGCGCAGATAGCCGATCGAAGTGGTCTTGCCCGAGGTTGAGCCGAACAGCGTCGTGTCGGACTCGTCGATCGCCTTGCGCGCCTTGGCGTCGGTGTCGCCGCGGATCCATTTTTCGCCGGGCGGAAACTCGATGTAATCGATCGGCGCGCGCAATGCGCGCAACACTTCCATCGTCGCCGCCATCCCTTCGGGGGCCGCGTCGTCGCCGGGCAACACCACGACTTTCTTGTTTGCCATCGTAAAATCCCAAAGCGCGTGGCGAGGCGCCGAGCGCCCCGCCACGATGCGAACGATTAATGCTGCGGCTCAGCCGCCGTAGTTCCAGCCGGTTTCCTTCATCGTGAGCGCGTCGGCGTCCTTCTTGACGTGCGCCTCGGTCACCTTGCCGACGACGACGCTGTGATCGCCGAGTTCATAGAAGCCGACAACATCGCATTCCACGGAGGCCGGCGCGTCGCTGATGAGCGGCGTGCCGTTGGCGCCGTTCTCGAACGCGAAGTCGCCGAATTTGCCGTCCTTGGGTTCGACGTGGCGGAAGAACGCACCCGCGATTGCCTTCTGTCCGGAAGCAAGCATCGAGATCGAGAACTTTTTCGAATCTTTCACCATCGCGTGCGAGCCGGAATCCTTCTTGATGCCGACCACCACCAGCGGCGGATTGAAGCTCGCTTGCGTCACCCAGTTTACGGTCGCGGCCGTTGCGGTGCCGCCATGCGCGGCGCCCAGCACGAAGAGTCCGTAGGGGATCATCAGCAGCGCCTGTTTCTTTGCTTTTTCATCCATGAACGAGAACCTCCATCCTTCGACTGATTTGGATTGGGACCGGTGCAAAAAAAGTATCTCCCACGCGAAGGGCCGCGGGGCTATAATCAACATCTCCCATGGCCCTTATCAAATCAAAATCGCCAAAGATCAAGGGGCTCAACGAAGTCGGCCGCTACGCTATCGGCGTGCAGTGGATCGACGGCCACGACAGTATCTACCCGCTCGAGAACCTGCGCCGCGGATGCCCGTGCGATGCGTGCCGCGGCCGCATCGAGGGCGAGATTCCGCCGGCCAGCCAGCGGGTTCGACAATTGTCGCGGCTCGGCGAGGCGTCGGTGTTCATCGGCTGGGTCGATGGTCACGAGACGATCCTTACGATGAGCCAGCTGCGCGCGCTATGCCGATGCGCCTATTGCGTCGGCGAGCCCGAGCGGCCGGTCACCGGAGGCTGAGCAAGCAATCATGCATCGCTCGAAATTGATCGCCACGATATGCGGTTGCGTGATCGCGCTGGCGCTCTGCGCATCGTCGTTTGCAGCGGGTGCCGGGGGCGGCGGAGGAGTTGGCGGAGTCGGCGGCATCGGGGGCTTCGGTGGCGCGCATGGTGGCGGCATGATGGGGATTCCGGGGGGAGCGCCTGGAACCGGCAATGTTGCTCCACCGACTATCATGAACCCCTACCTTTACGATCGGCACTTCAGGGAGCTGAAGCTCGCGGGCCAAGTGCCGGCGGTGCCTGACAAGCTGCCGAGCGGTGCGCGGATCGTGCAGCTCAGGATGGACGGAAAGATCATTCCGATGGCCTTGGACACGGAACTCGGTTCAAGCGAGCTCGAGTTCGAACCGGGAGAGCGCTACGCCGAGGAGCTCTACACCGCAGTACTCACCAAGAGCGTCGCGGTGGTGGGCGACTCCGCGCTGCGTGAGCGTATTATCCAGGCGGCGGGAAGTTCGCAGCCCATCGAAGTGGAGGGCAAGGTGTTCAACTCCACGACCCCGTACTTCGTCGTGACCTCGGTCGAAGCGGCGAAGTAGTTCGGCGCCTCAGTTGGTTTTTGAATGCTTGGTGATTGTGCCGCGGCCGGTTGAACCGCTGTTGAGCTCGGTCAGGTTCTCGCGCGCGGTCTTGAGATTCGGATCGTAGTCGAGCGCGGTCTGGAAGGCCTCGGCCGCTTCGTCATAGCGATCGAGATCGTTCAGCGCCATGCCCTTGGCATTGTAAAGATGCGCGTTGCGATGGTCGTGCTGGAGACCGGCGTTGGCGGCCTCCAGCGCGCGCTCCGGATCGCCGACGCGCAGGTAGATATCGGCCAGTTCCTGGTAATTCGCCGCCGATGGATTCAGCGTCACCGCGCGCCGGTACATATCGACCGCGGTTGGTCCGTCGCGAAGCGCACCGTAGCAGAAACCCAGATCGACATAGGCGCCGTCGTTATCCGGATCCAATCGAACGGCGCGATGCAGCAGGTCGACCGCGTTGTAGATGAGCTTTGAGTTCATCGGATTCGATTCGCCCGCGCGGCGAATCTGCGCTTCGGCCTGGGTGACCAGCTGATTGGACGCGGTGCGATCTTCGGGCGTCGCGGCATAGGCCTGGCGCGCGCCCAGCGCGATCGCAATCGCACAAATTGTCAACATCCCGCTCGCCGCGCGACGGCGCTCGGCCTTGGGTTTCGTGCTGGAGCCTGCGCCCGCGGTTTTCATTTGGCTGCCAATCAACTCGAAGATCGCGGGCAGCACAACCACAGTCGCGATGAGAATCAGCGCCACGCCGAGGCTCAGCACCCAGCCGAGGCTCGAGATACCGCGATGGGTCGCGGAAATCAGCGCCGCGAAACCAGCGATCGTCGTCAGCGAAGCGATACACACCGATTTGCCGACCGAACGAGTGAGAATCAAGGCCGATTTGTCACGCTCCTCGCGCCAGCGATAAATCATGTTCACGCCATTATCGACTCCGGTACCGATGATAATAGGCACGGCAAACAGGTTGGCAAGATTGAAATCCCAGCGCATCCAGCCCATCGCTTCCAGCAGCCAGGCGCCGCCGAACAGCAGCGGCACGGTCGCGAGCGCGGTGTCGCGCAGA
>Ga0335073_10005043_pt1 | contig 18533 bp, 12 predicted proteins | sample Lox_Sample_22_FD_207093 | JGI IMG/M metagenome (GOLD analysis project Ga0335073, IMG submission 207093) | Soil microbial communities from Loxahatchee National Wildlife Refuge, Florida, United States - Lox_Sample_2.2 | ecosystem: Environmental > Terrestrial > Soil > Wetlands | place: USA... | reverse complement strand
CGATATTTTCCTGAAAGCGCAGACGCGAGTCCGCGTCTCCCAGTCCGCCATGGCGGGCGATGCCTTGGGCCAGTACGTGCACGACGTGCAACAGCGCGCGTTCCGTTTCGTTATCCGTAGAGAGAAATTTCTTGAGTGAGATCACGTCGTTTAATTCAAATCGTTAATTCAGGTCGTTAATTCAAGTCGTTAATTCAAGTCGTCCCTGCGGGGCTTATCGGCAAACGCGACTCAAACGCCTGTGTTTTTTTCCGATGAGCGTTAGCAGATATGTCACTGCTCACGGATTCGTCTTTTCGGAACTCTCATCCCTCTTCGCCGAGCCTGCTCGACGAACCCGAGCATCAAGGGCTTTTGCGGATCACCGCCCTGATGGAGCACCTGTTCCGCATGCCCATCGCCTATCTCGCGCTGTTCGGCAGCGATCTGGCGGTGGTGCGGCGCATCGGCTCCGGGCGCGATCATTGGGACAACCTGGCGACCTTTCCACTCGCGCACGTTGTCGGGAAACCGACCATGTGGCCGGACCCTTCGGGGAAACCCGTACCGGGATTCAAGCCGGGTCGTCTGCGCTTTGCCACTTCCGCGCCCCTGCGGTCGAGCGACGGCATCGAATTGGGCGTCGCGGTGATGGCGGACGTCCAGCCGCGGCCGGAATTTACCAGCGCGGATCTGGACAGCTTCGGCGAGCTGGCCGCTGTGCTCGCGGGAAAGCTGGAGCTGCGGATGCTCGCCAGCGAAGCGCGGGAAACGGAATCGGCGATTCAGGAAGCCGAACGGCGCTTCCGCAATATCGCCAACGCCGCGCCGGTGCTGATCATTTATAGCGATGCCGACGGCGCCGGCTCCTTCGTGAACCAAACCTGGCTGGAGTTTACCGGCCGAACCTTCGACGAGGAAGTGGGCGACGGCTTTATCGACCGCTTTCATCCCGACTATCGCGAGCCGGTGATGCAGAAGTATTGGGAGGCGTTCGAGGCTCGCCGTCCGCACACGCAGGAGTTTCTGATGCGCCGCCACGACGGCGTTTATCGCTGGATGCGGGCGGAGGGCGTTCCGCGATTCCGCGGCAATGGAGCCTTCGCCGGCTACATCGGGTGCTTCGTCGACGTGACGGAGGAACGGGCGGCGCGGATGGAAGTCGCCCGGCAGAAGCTGGTCGCGGCGCGGCTGGCCGAGGCTGCCGGAGTATTTTATCTGCTGCTCGATCGCGACGGCGTCATCGAAGATTCTGGCCCCGGAGCCGATCTGCGCAAGCACCTCCTCTGGGAGCTTTTAGGGTCCGATGAAAGCGGGAGGCTGCGCCCGGCCTTCGCCCGGGCGGCGGCTGGCCTCGAACCGGTACAAGCGATCGTATCTTCCTCATTCCCGACAGGTAAGTTCGCAGAACGCTGCTGGAGTTTCACTCCCATCATCTCCGCGCAGAGGGAATCAATGGTCGTTTTGGCGACGATCAAAGACCATATCTGAAAAAGCTTCGATGCGGTTTACGATTTTAAACGGTTTAAGCCCGTTCATTCGTGTTATAGTCTGCGTGGTGTCATGCCCGGAGCGAGACCGCCTGGTAGATGCGTTTATCGCCGCGGTGCAGGTTTACAACGATGTCATCGGCCAAAGGAGCGGCGCGATCGGCTCCGATTCAATATACCTTTTGCAACAATCCAACCGGGCGTTAGACACCTGTGAATCTTGCCTGATGGCGCTCCGGCGCCATGAAGCACAGCACGGCTGTCGAACCCTTCCAAAGGCCGTAACGCCGCCATTAAAGAGCTGATTTACAAAACAACGCCGCATCACGGACTAACTCTTAGAGTCGGTGCCGGCGCTGGCTCCGCTGGCCTTCTCGTTTTCCTCCGAGTCCGGCTCCTGGTTCAGCATCAGATTGAAGGTCTTGCGGATACGCTCGACGGCGGCGCGCATCTGGACTTGAACGTCTTCCGGGTTGGGTTTCGGATTGTTCTCGTCGGGCATCGGTGATCTGATGAACACCATTAGATGATGTCAGTTTGATATCATTACGTGGCATTTTGTCCTACGCGGCATTTAGCGTGCACGCATCCGATAGCAGAGCGGTGCGAAATGGCTGCGGCATTCGATCCGGATCTCCAAAAGATTAACCTGGACAGCGAAATAGCGCTCCGCCGGCTGCAAAAGATGGTGGAGTTCCTTCGCGTCGTGCGGGAAAAGGAAATGCAGCTTTTGAACCCGCCAGAAAACTATACCGATCCCCGGAAGGACCCCTCGGCCTTCATTAATTTTTCTCAATTTTCAAATTGAACGCCCGCCCTTGCCAGACCTGATTTGACGAATGGAATTTCGTTTGCTATTCTTGAACTAACCGGAGAGAGCCCCGGACCTGGTACAGTGAGATTGTTATCCCGCGATCTGCTCGGCAGTTCGTCAGAACTACCGCTAGGCTTCGCCCTGCGCGCACATTCGATGCCCGAGGTGTCTTTTCACCTGCGGGCGTTTTTGTTTTGCCGCTTTGATTGAAGATGGGGCCCCTTTTTGCCGCCCCCTGCCGCTCGCAATGTTGAGGAAATTCTAACCATGCAAACTCCTGAAAATGGCGCATCCCGTCGAGAGAGAGTCGACTTTTCGAAGATCAAAACGTCCATCCCGATCCCTAACCTGATCGAGGTGCAGAAAAAATCCTATGAGCGTTTCTTGCAGATGGACCTGTTGCCAAGCGAACGCGATGACACCGGGCTGGAAAGCGTCTTCAAAAGCGTTTTTCCGATCTCGGATTTCCGCGGCTTGAGCCAGCTCGAGTTCGTCGATTACGCCATTGGAAACTGGGAGTGCAAGTGCGGAAACTTGAAAGGACTGCACCATCTGCGCTCCACCTGCCGCAACCCCGCCTGCGGCGCGACCATTAAAACCGATCCGTTCCACCTGGGCGACGTGCTGTGCCCGCGCTGCGGAACGTTCAACAAGAATATCGTCACGTTTTGCAACCGCTGCGGCGACCCCGTCGGGTTGCAGCTTAAATATGACGTTTCCGAATGCGAAGAGCGGGGCATGACCTATGCGGCGCCGCTGAAAGTCACCATCCGCCTGACGGTCTTCGACAAAGATCCGGAGACCGGCAACAAAACGATTCGCGACATCAAGGAACAGGAAGTTTTCTTCGGCGAAATTCCGCTGATGACCGAGAACGGAACGTTCATCATCAATGGAACCGAGCGCGTGATCGTGTCGCAGTTGCATCGCTCACCCGGCGTGTTCTTCGAACGGCAGCCGGCGCAGGGATATTTCCTCGGAAAGATTATTCCGTATCGCGGAAGCTGGGTCGAGTTCGAATACGACAACAAGAATCTCCTGCACGTACGTATCGACAGAAAGCGTAAATTTTATGGGACCGTTTTCCTGCGCGCGCTTGGTTTGAAAACGGACGCGGACATCCTGCGCGCGTTTTACAGAACCAGCGACATCGTCATCAAGGATAAGAAGCTGCTGTGGAAGGTGAGCGAAGGTCTGATGGGCCACAAGCTTTCGCACGCCATCACCAAAGGCGGCGAGACGGTGGTGACGCAGGGCCGCAAGATCACCAACAGCGTCTTCAAGGATATCCTGAAGGCCAAAATCGAGCAGGTGGAGGTTGCGCCGAACGATCTCGAAGGGGCTTACGTGGCCGCCGACGTGGTGGACATGGAAACCGGCGAGATTTTGATCGAAGCCAACCACGAGCTGACGCCGACCATCGTCGCCAAGCTGATCGATACGGGAATTACGACCTTCGACGTGTTCTTCCCGGAATTCGACGACGTTGGAAACGTGATTTCGGCGACGCTGCGCAAAGACGGAGTCAAGCAGCAGAACGACGCGCTGCTCGAAATTTACCGCAAATTGCGCCCTGGCGATCCGCCGACGGTGGATACCGCGACGCAGTTGTTCCAGGGCATGTTCTTCGATGCGCGCAAGTACGACTTCTCCCGCGTCGGACGCATGAAGTTCAATATCAAGCTGTATGATAAGGCCGACTCGACGCCGCTCGATAAGCGCACGCTCGACCACAAAGATTTCATCGACACCATTCAATACCTGCTGAAGCTGCGCAAAGGCATCGGCAGCGTGGACGATATCGATCACCTGGGCAATCGCCGCGTGCGAGCCGTGGGTGAGCTGCTCGAAAACCAGTTCCGCATCGGCCTGGTTCGCATGGAGCGCGCGATCAAGGAAAAAATGAGCGTGTACCAGGAAATGTCGACGGCCATGCCGCACGACCTGGTAAACGCCAAGCCGGTGATGGCCGCGATTCGCGAATTTTTCGGATCTTCGCAGCTTTCGCAATTCATGGATCAGACCAATCCCCTCAGCGAGATCACGCACAAGCGGCGTCTTTCGGCTCTGGGGCCAGGCGGTCTGTCGCGCGAACGCGCCGGATTCGAAGTTCGCGACGTGCATCCGACGCACTACGGGCGTATTTGTCCGATTGAAACGCCGGAAGGTCCGAACATCGGACTGATCAGCTCGCTTTCCTGCTTTGCGCGGATCAACGAATACGGATTCATCGAGAGCCCGTATCGCCGCGTCAAGGAAGGCATCGTGGTGGACGAAGTGAAAATTCTGAATCCCGGCGATACCGATTTGAAGGTCGGGCAGGTGCTTTCGCGCGCGGAGGTGGACAAGGCCAATCGCGCGTCCGTCAGTAAGAACAAACAGCCGGCCGAGATCGAAGCGCACTGCGATTATTTGTCGGCGTGGGAAGAAGACAAGTACCTGATCGCGCAGGCCAACGTCGGGTTGGATGCGAACGGCAGGATTACGGCGGAGCTGGTGAACGCCCGCCAGGCCGGCAATTTCGTGCTGAAGCATGTGGATGAAGTCGAATACATGGACGTCAGTCCGAAACAGTTGGTCAGCGTGGCGGCGAGTTTGATTCCGTTCCTTGAAAACGACGACGCCAACCGCGCGCTGATGGGATCGAACATGCAGCGGCAGGCGGTTCCGCTGCTGCGCGCCGAATCTCCTTATGTCGGGACCGGCATGGAGTGGGTGACGGCGCGCGATTCGGGCGCGGTGGTGTTGTGCAAGCGCTCCGGAATCGTCGATTCGGTGGATAGCGAGCGCATCATCGTTCGCGTGGAAGGCTCGACGCAGGAAGGCCAGCTTTCGCGCGAGGTGGGCGCCGATATTTACCAGATGACCAAGTTCAAGCGCTCCAACCAGAACACCTGCATTAATCAGAAGCCGATTGTGTACGAGGGTCAGCGGGTGAAAAAAAGTGAAGTGCTGGCCGACGGTCCGTGCACGGAATCGGGCGAGCTGGCGCTGGGGCGCAACGTGCTGGTCGCGTTCATGCCCTGGCGCGGATACAACTTCGAGGACGCGATCGTGGTGTCGGAGAAGCTGGTGAAGGAGGATTACTACACCTCCATCCACATTGAGGAGTTCGAAATTGACGCGCGGGACACCAAGCTGGGTCCCGAGGAAATTACCCGCGATATTCCGAATATTGCTGAAGGTTTTTTACGCAATTTGGATGAAAGCGGGATTATTCGCATCGGCGCGACGGTCAAGCCGGGCGACATTCTGGTCGGCAAGGTGACGCCGAAGGGCGAAACTCAGCTGACGCCGGAAGAAAAGCTGCTGCGCGCGATTTTCGGAGAGAAAGCCGGCGACGTGAAGGACGCGTCGCTGTACTGCCCGCCGGGAATCGAAGGCACGGTGGTCGATTGCAAGGTGTTTTCGCGCAAAGGCGCGGAGCTCGATGAGCGCGCCAAGCTGATTCTCGAAGGCTCGGAAGAACGGATGCGGCGCAATCTCGAAGACGAAAAGCGAATCCTCAATGACGAGCGCGCCAAACGCCTGAACGTGCATTTCGAAGGCAAGGAATTGCTGGCCGATCTGCACGACGAAAAAACCAATAAGAAGCTGCTGTCGAAAGGGACGTTCCTTTCGCGCGATCTGATCGAAAAGCTGCGCGCGCGCGACATCAAGCGCATGAAGCTGAAAGATAAAGATCCGCGCCTCAATGAGCTGGTGGACGAAATCGAGGAGATGACGTCGCGCCAGATCGCGGTGCTCGAAAAAATCACCGAAGAGAAAATCGCCAAGCTGCGCAAGGGCGACGAGCTGCCGCCGGGCGTGATCAAGCAGGTGAAATGCTATATCGCCATGAAGCGCAAATTGTCGGTCGGCGACAAGATGGCCGGACGGCACGGAAATAAGGGCGTGATCGCGCGCATCGTTCCGGAAGAAGATATGCCGTATCTGCCGGACGGGACGCCGGTCGAAATCGTCCTGAATCCGCTGGGCGTTCCCAGCCGCATGAACGTCGGCCAGATTTTAGAAACGCACCTCGGCTGGGCCGCGCAGGCGCTGGGCGTGAAATTCGCGACTCCGGTGTTTGACGGCGCGACCGAAGCCGACATCAAGAAACAACTGGCGCAAGCCAAGGAAGGCGCGACCGACAAACGGCTGTACGACGGCTCCGGAAAAGTCCGGTTGTGGGACGGCATCAGCGGCCAGCAGTTCGAGCAGCCGGTGACGGTCGGCTACATTTACATGCTGAAGTTGTCGCACCTGGTGGACGACAAGATTCACGCGCGCTCGATCGGGCCGTATTCGCTGATCACGCAGCAGCCGCTGGGAGGCAAGGCGCAGTTCGGCGGACAGCGGTTCGGCGAAATGGAAGTGTGGGCGCTTGAAGCCTACGGCGCCGCTTACGTGTTGCAGGAGTTGCTGACGGCCAAGTCCGACGACGTGTACGGACGAGCCAAGATTTACGAAGCGATCGTGAAGGGCGAAGCGGCCGCGGAGCCGGGCGTGCCGGAAAGCTTTAACGTTTTGATTCGCGAGTTGCAGTCGTTGTGTCTGGACGTGGAGTTGATGAAGAAGCCGCGCGAAGTGATAGAGACGGCGATCGCGGCGGACTGAACAACGGTGGCCAGTGGTCAGTATCCAGTGGCCAGTAAAGAGGATTCGGTCGTTGCTGGCCACGGACCACTGGCCACCGGCCACTCGAAATAAGGAGACATCATGGGTGATCATATGTATCGGTCTTCTCCGTACGATCGCGCGAATCTTATCGCCGATTTCGATTCGATCCGCATCTCGCTCGCCAGCCCGGAGAAAATCCGGAGCTGGTCGCACGGCGAGGTGACCAAGCCGGAGACGATCAATTACCGGACCTTCAAGCCGGAGCGCGACGGATTATTCTGCGCGCGCATCTTCGGTCCCATCGCGGATTGGGAATGCCTGTGCGGAAAATACAAGCGCATGAAGCATCGCGGAGTGATCTGCGATAAGTGCGGCGTCGAAGTGACTCTTTCGCGCGTGCGCCGCGAACGCCTGGGCCATATCGAGCTGGCCAGCCCCTGCTCCCACGTGTGGTTCTTCAAGGGACTGCCTTCGCGCATCGGCTATCTGCTCGACATCACGTTGCGGGAACTGGAGCGCGTGCTCTATTTCGAAGCGTTCGTGGTGGTGGATCCCGGCGAAGTTCCGGAGCTCAAGAGAGCCGAAGTGATCAGCGATGAGCGCAAGCGCCAGCTCGATCAGGAGTTCCCGGGCAAGTTCGTGGCGATGATGGGCGCCGAGGGAATTAAGGAACTGCTCAAAAAGGTCGACTGCGATTCGCTGAGTCTCGAGATTCGCGAAAAGATGAAGACCGAGGTTTCGCAGCAGAAAAAGCTGAAGTACGCCAAGCGTCTGCGCGTGGCCGAGAGTTTCCGCAAGTCGGGAAACAAGCCGGAGTGGATGATTCTCGACGTGATTCCGGTGATTCCGCCGGAGCTGCGACCCTTAGTTCCGCTGGATGGCGGGCGATTTGCCACCAGCGATCTGAACGATCTTTATCGCCGCGTCATCAACCGCAACAACCGTCTGAAAAAACTGATCGAGCTGCACGCGCCGGACGTGATCGTGCGCAATGAAAAGCGCATGCTTCAGGAAGCCGTCGACGCGCTGTTCGACAACGGGCGCCGCGGACGCGTATTGCGTGGCGCGAATAATCGTCCGCTCAAGTCTCTCTCCGATACGCTCAAGGGCAAGCAGGGACGTTTTCGGCAAAACCTGCTCGGCAAGCGCGTCGATTATTCCGGCCGTTCGGTGATCGTGGTCGGGCCGGAGCTGAAGCTGCATCAGTGCGGATTGCCGAAGAAGATGGCGCTGGAGCTGTTCAAGCCGTTCATCTACCATCGGCTGGAACAGCGGGGCCATTGCACCACCATCAAGCAGGCGAAAGAACTCGTCGAGCAGCAGGACCCGGTGGTTTGGGACATTCTCGAAGAAGTCATCAAGGACCACCCCATCCTGCTCAACCGCGCTCCCACGCTGCACCGTTTGGGAATCCAGGCTTTCGAGCCGGTGCTGGTTGAAGGCAAGGCGATCAAGCTGCATCCGCTGACCTGCACCGCGTTCAACGCGGACTTTGACGGCGATCAGATGGCCGTGCACATTCCGCTGTCGCCGGAGGCGCAGATCGAAGCGGCCACGCTGATGCTTTCGGCCAACAATATTCTGTCGCCGGCGCATGGCTCGCCCATTGCGGTGCCGACGCAGGACATGGTGCTGGGTCTTTACTACCTGACCAAGGCTCGGCCGGGCACCAAGGGCGAAGGACGCACCTTTGCTTCGGTCGATGATGTTTTGATCGCGCTCGAAATGGGCGAGGTCGAGACGCTGACGCCCATCAAGCTGCGCTACACCGGAAGAGTGGTCGACCTGGTGAAGGCGTTCGACAACCAGAACGTCATGCACACCGAGCCGATCGAGTTTTCGAAACAATACATGGACACCACCGTCGGCCGGGTCATCTTAAATGACGTTCTGCCCGACGAGATGCCGTACGTGAACGGGCTGCTGAAGAAAAAAGGTCTGTCGCAGCTGGTGCAGTATTGCTATTTGAAGCACGGGCTGTCGATCACCGTCACCATGCTCGACCAGGTGAAGGCGCTGGGGTTCCTGTATGCGACGCGCGCCGGAATTTCCATCGGCATCGACGACATGATCGTGCCGGGCGAAAAGGCCGGGCTGGTGAAGGACGCGGAAAAGGCCGTGATCGAGGTGCGCTCGCAGTATCAGGAGGGCGCGATCACCCACGGCGAACGGTACAACAAGATCATCGAAATCTGGTCGAAGGTGACCGAACGCGTTTCCGAAGAAATGTTTAAACGGATGGAGGAGGACGACCGCACCGGGCGTTACCTGAATCCGATTTACATCATGGCCGATTCCGGCGCGCGCGGATCGAAACAGCAGATCCGCCAGCTTTCCGGAATGCGCGGCCTGATGGCCAAGCCGTCGGGCGAAATTATCGAGACGCCCATCACCGCAAATTTCCGCGAGGGTCTGAACGTGCTCGAATACTTCATTTCGACGCACGGCGCCCGCAAGGGATTAGCCGACACCGCGCTCAAAACAGCCGACTCCGGTTACCTGACGCGGCGGCTTTGCGACGTCGCGCAGGACGTGATCGTGACCGAGTTCGATTGCGGCACCGGCGACGGAATTGAAGTCGCGCCGATCATCGAATCAGGGGAAATTATCGAAAATCTGCGCGACCGCATTGTGGGCCGCGTCGCGCTGGAAGATCAGGTGGACTACGAAGGCAATGTGATCGTGCACGCCAACGAAGAAATCACCGAGGATCTGGCCAACGCGATTCAGGCAGCCGGCAAGGAGCTGGTGAAGATCCGCTCGGTGCTGACCTGCGAATCGAAACGCGGCGTGTGCCAGCTTTGCTATGGACGCAACCTCGCGACCGGCCGCATGGTGGAGCGCGGGGAAGCGGTGGGCATCATTTCCGCGCAGTCGATCGGCGAGCCGGGCACGCAGCTTACCATGCGCACCTTCCACATCGGCGGCGCGGCCACCGGATCGGCGGAGCAATCCAAGCAGGACGCGAAATCCGACGGCTTCGTGAAATTCATGAGCATTGTCACCGTGAAAAACGCGAAAGGCGAGCTGGTGGCGATGAATCGCAACGGAATTATCGCGATTATTGACGATAAAGGACGCGAAAAAGAGCGTTATCCGGTCGTTTATGGCGCGAAAATTCTGTTCGCGGACGGGCAAAAAGTCAAGACCAACGCCGTTCTGCTCGAATGGGACCCGTACACCTTCTCGATCCTCACCGAAGTCAGCGGCGTGGTTCATTTCAAGGACCTGACCGAGGGCTTGACCATGCAGGAGCAGGTCGACGAAATCACCGGCCGTTCGCAGTGGGTGGTGATGGATTCGACCGACGAGAAACGCGTCCCGGCATTGCTGGTGCGGCCGCAGGGCGGCACCAAGGCGGACGAAAAACGCTACCTGATGCCGATGCACGCGCACCTGACAGTGTCCGACGGCGACGAAGTTCACGCCGGCGACGTGCTGGCGAAGATCCCGCGCGCGACCACCAAGACCAAAGACATCACCGGCGGTCTGCCGCGCGTGGTGGAACTGTTCGAGGCTCGCAAGCCGCGGGAAACCGCGGTGATCAGCGAGATCAACGGCAACGTGAAATACGGCGAAATCTCCAAGGGGATGCGCAAAATCTACATCATCGCCGACGACGGCGAGCAGAAGGAGTACGCGCTTCCCCGTGGCGTTCATATCAACGTGCAGGAAGGCGAGCGCGTCCGCGCCGGCGATCCGCTGATGGACGGGCCGCGCAATCCGCACGACATTATGAGCGTGCTCGGCGAAAAAGAACTGCAAAAATACCTGGTGAACGAAATTCAGGAGGTTTACCGGTTGCAGGGCGTCAACATTAATGACAAACACCTGGAAGTCATCGCGCGGCAGATGATGCGCTGGGTGAAGGTCGAAGATATCGGCGACACCGAATTCCTGCCGGAAGAGGTGGTCGATAAATTCAAGTTCCGCGAGGAGAATAATCGCGTGATGGAAGCGGGCGGGCGTCCGGCGGCGGGCAAGACTGTGCTGCTGGGAATCACCAAGGCGTCGCTTTCCACCGATTCGTTCATCTCCGCGGCCAGCTTCCAGGAGACCACGCGAGTGCTCACCGAAGCCGCCATCAACGGCAAGGTCGATTACCTGCGCGGGTTGAAGGAAAACGTCATCATGGGCCGTCTGATCCCGGCCGGCACCGGTATGGAATATTACCGGAACGTCAAAATCGCCGGCGAGGATGTGGAAGAGGAGATGGTGGCGGAAGAGCAGGCCGCGCTCGACGCGATCCCGGGTTACGACGAAGAGACGCGCACGATGTACACGGGCGGCCTTTCCGAAGAAACTCCCGGCGGCGGCGAAGAGACTCTGGCGGAGTAATTTTCGAAACAGCATTCCAGCGCCGATTCGCGCGCCGCACATGCGCGAATCGGCGTTTGGCCTTGCCTGACGCCGGATGCGGGAAAGAAGTCTCATTGGTTTCGCGGCGCTGGTATCCTTCGGGGCCGCCGTCGCCGGGACTTTCGTCTACGACGACCTTGCTCTGCTGAACAATCCCGCGATTACCAACCCTTCCGGCTGGCTGGACTGCTGGCGTTTCCCGCAGACTCGTCCGCTCACCTGGTTCAGCTTCTGGATTAGCGACCGGTTCGGCGAGAACCCGATCGGCTGGCATGTAGTCAGCCTGCTGCTGCATATCGCCGTCGCGGCGCTGGTCTGGGATGTTCTGCGGCGGCTGATTCCGCAACGTGCGGCGTTGATTGCCGCGCTGATCTTCGCGGTGCATCCCATTGCGGCAGAACCCGTAGTTTACGTGTACGCGCGCGCAACGCTGCTCGGCGCACTGTTCAGTCTTCTCGCGATCCGGAGCTGGATCACGCAGCGGCCGTGGCTGGCCGTCGTTTGCTTCAGCGCGGCGATGCTGGCGAAAGAAGAGTTCGCGGCGTTGCCGCTATTTCTCGTGCTGTTCGATTTTTCCCGGCAGGAGAAAGTGCGCTGGCGTCCAGTGATCGCAATGCTCGCGATCGCCCTGATCCTGGGTATCAGAGTGGTGCGGGCTACGTTTGTTGTTCCCGGCGCGGATGCGGGGGCGCAAGCCGGAATCTCGCTGGGCGCGTATCTGCTCGCGCAAGGTTCATCGATCGTTCTCTACCTCCGGCAGTTGGTCCTGCCTTGGGGACTTTCGCCGCTCTATGATTCGGTGCGTCCGCAGGTTGCGGTGGGGCTGGCGGCATGGGCCGGAGTCGTTGCGCTGATGGCAGCGGCCTGCTTCCGTTTTCGGAAGCTCCAACCCGGCTTCTGGTTTCTCGCCGGCCTGCTCCTGCTGGCGCCGAGCTCTTCGATTTTTCCCTCCACTGAGCTGGCCGCCGACCGGCGCATGTACCTGCCGCTGGTGGCGTTCGCGGCTTGCGCGGGTCTGCTGCTTCAGCGGGTCAACGCGCGAATTCTCATCGCCGGGATTGTTTGCCTCATGGCTGTGTCGATTCGCTACACCATTCTGTGGGACAGCCCGGAAAAATTGTGGCGCGAAGCGATGCGGATCGCACCGCGCCGGGTTCAGCCGCGAATCCAGCTGGCGCGATTGCTCCCGCCGGATCAGGCGCTCGAGGTGTTGAAGGACGCAGAGCAAATTGCGCCAGACGCCCCCGCGATTCCCACCGAGCGGGGCCGTATTCTGCTCGCGCAGGGCCGTCCAATCGACGCTTTGCAGGCTTTTGGGCGCGAATTGGCGTTAGCGCCGAATAGTGCGATGGGATTCAACAATCGCGGCGCGGCGCTGATGGTGCTGGGACAGAAGGACGCCGCGCGTGCGGATTTCGAGCGGGCGCTGGCGCGCGATCCGTGTCTTTTTGATGCGCGATTTAACCTCGCGGAGATGGGCGAACGTACACCGGGTGCGCCTGGCTGCCGGTATTCGGTGCGTCAGAAGAGCATGCTCGATCGGTAACGCAGTTGCATGCGTTTTCTGGAGGTGGCCCCTATGGGTTCCCCACTCCGATTCATTTTTCTTTTGGAGGTTTGCTGTTTTTCGGCTGCGGCCGCTCCGCAGCTTCGGCTGACGCAAAGCGTCATCTATGCCTCGCAGGCCGTTGGCGCGAACGCCTACTCTCAATCTCTGGAAGCCTACAACATTGGTGATGGCTCGCTCGATTTGGCCCTTACGACTTCACCGTCGGTCTCGTGGTTGACGGCTTCCGTTCTGCCAATGGCAACAGCGCAGAACTGCTACGCCTCTATCGGAACCTCCTGCATCCCTCTGGTTTTCACATTCGATTCGTCAACCCTCCCGCGGGGTGTGTACACAGTGGATGCCGTCGTCTCGGCCGCCAACGCGATCGACGCGCCGCAGGTGATCACCGTGACGCTGCAGGTCGGTGGAAGCGATACTCCTATCGATGTTTATCTGAATCCCGGACGATCCTTGTCGTTGCCGTTTGCGCCCTACACGCTTCCGCCTCCCGCCTATAATTCGGTGGTCGCGATCCCCAGCGGCGGGACGTGGCTCTCGGTTGTCTCGACCTCTGGCGCGGATAGCTGGTTCACCTTGCCTTCTTATATCCAGATCTCCGCCCCGGGGATGGCGGCGGGAACTTACATGGGCTCGATTTCGGTGAGTGATTACTTTGCGAACGACGCGCACGTTGTTCCGGTAACGATGAACGTCACCACCCAACCGATCGCCGTCCCCTCTATGACTCAAATCACCGCGACGCTCGCGCAGGGCGGACCGCCGGTTACTTATCCGTTTCAGCCCTACATTTCTTTGTCGAATTCCGGCCTCGGTACGCTCAGCGTGCAGGACGTCACGGGCAACGGATCCGGAGTCAGCGCGTATAACTACAACGGACTCGCGATCGTCACGCTTGATCCTGGGTCGCTCGATGTTGGAACTTACACCGACGGGGTCGTGACTTTTCAGTGCAACGCGGCGAATTGTCCGCTCGAAATTCCGGTGACGCTCCAGATTATTCCGCGCGGGCCGCCGGTTTTGAATTATCAGGGCGCTATGGCCAATTCCGGCGGCTCTCCCGGTGGGACAGTCGCGCCGGGCGAGGTCATGATCGTGCAGGGGCAGCAGCTTTCGAATCAGCCGGCGGCGATCGCTTCGACGTATCCGCTGCCGGCGACGCTCGGCGGAACAAGCGTTTGGGTGAACGGGTCGCCCGCGCCGCTCTATTACTCCTCTTCGGGACAAATCGCGTTTCAGATGCCCTTCGAGGCGCTGCCGGGAAGCGCGCTGGTGCAGGTGCAGCGCGACGATGGGCAGTCGAGCAACTTTATTTCGGTGCCCGTCGCGCCGGTCGCGCCGGAAATTGTCGCGATCACGGATTCGAATTACAACGTGATCGACCAGAATCATCCGGCGTCGCCCGGCGAAACGCTGGTGATCTGGGCCATCGGGTTGGGACAGACGAGTCCTGCACTGGCGGATGGCGTGGCTGCTCCGGCGAATCCGCTGGCAATGGCTTTAGTGGTGCCTGGCGTCGTGTTTTTTGACACTGCCGTTGCGCCCAGTTCAGTTGTCGCGGCTCCGGGCGAGGCCGGATTGTATCAGGTTGCCGTCAAGGCTCCCGATTCGCAATTCGATTCAGGCGTTTACCTATTGCAGAGTCTGCCGAACAGTACGCGCAGCGCATCTAGCAACACAGTTCCCCTTTGGGTACAATAAGCCGCGGGCGAAATCAGACATACCACAGCGATTAAAAGTTGCGGCGGCCGGGGCTTCTGGACTTTTCGCCAGGCGTGTCGATCGCCGCTGATGCCCCCGCCATTACTGGCGGGGCTGGACCCGACCACTGCTGAAGGGGCGACGACGACCTTCCGGCCGCCGCTGCATTGATAGAGCTATCTAGCGCGAGGATCTGACAGGCTTCTATTTTCTCCCTGGAAGTTTATCGAATCGATTCGACGTCAAGGGGCTGCTGAAAACGCGGACGAAAGTGCGGCCTGAGAGGCCGCCGCAGGCTGGGAGCCTGCCCCACTCACCGTGGCGCTCCACGTGCTGGTCTATTTGGTATGGCGCGAATCATCGGAGAAGAAGCTCCGCGGGAAGTGAGTTGTCCGCATTGCGGCGCGGATGCGAGCTGGAGGTTTCTGGACGAAGCCAACACGCTCGTCGAGATCCTGTGTCCGGATTGTGGTGTCTTCCAACTGCCGCGTGGCGAATTTGAAGAGACCGAGGCGGATGTGCCGGGCTTGGAAGATCGCTAACCGGCGCGGTCGCGGCTCAGAAATTGGGATATCGAGCAAACGCTGATGTCTGCAATTTAGTACTACGCGACGGATGACACGCTGCGATGGCCTTTCAAGATCTCGCGAACTTCGGCATCGCTCACCTGGCGGAAGTCCGAGTACCATTCGCCGACTGCGGAAAAAGGCTCGGGAGTGGCGAGACAAACGCACTCGTCGGCTTCCCGCGATAACCGGCTGCATGCTTCAGCGGAACCGACCGGCACGGCCACAATCAGCTTCTTAGGACCCAGACTGCGAACATGCCGAACCGCGGCAATCATCGTTGAACCGGTGGCCAATCCGTCATCGACGATGGCGACGCTACGGTCGCGGACCGGGATCGCCGGCAGACCGTCGCGGTAAAGCTTCTCGCGGCGCGCCAGCTCCTCCGATTCCCGGGTCACCACTTCCTCAAGTTCATCGTCGGAGATACGCAGCTTTAGAATCAGCCGAAAATCAAGGACCTTGGTCGTACCCGCAATCGCACCCATCGCCAGCTCCGGCTGCCACGGCACGCCGAGCTTGCGCACCACGACAATATCGAATTGCGCGCGAAGCACGTTTGCGACTTCCGCGCCTACCGGAACACCACCACGCGCCAGCGCCAGGACGACCGTCGGGGCCGGTCTCCGGCCGGACAGCTCCGTTCCAAGCATGCGGCCGGCCTGGTAGCGATCGCGATATGGAAGATCAATCATCGTTTTCATGGATCGCAGCGGACGCGCAGATGCGCTCGAGCTGTTCATCGACATCCTGAAGTTCCAGATCGAGCAGCTCCCGCCAGATGAGCCGCTCTTCTACAAACTTCGCCCACAGCGCGTCGTGCCCCTCTCGCCGTTGCTGCTGAATGTGCTCGATTAATCCGAACGCTTCAGCAAGGCGCAGTTGAAGGGGGTTTTTCGTTGCCGGCGAATTCGGATTCGTGTGACGCGATAGCCCTAAGATGCGCATTGTCCACCTCTGGCAGGGCGCTGAAAAAGGGGACAGACCGCTCTGTCCACGGCCATGGCCGCACGCGGCATGAATAACTTACAGCCGGGGACAGAGTTCTGTCCCCTTTTTCAGCACCTGCCAGCGTGTGTTTTGCAATCTGAATTCCAGCCTTGCCGTGATATTTCAAACGACAATTCCATCCTCCGGCATGTTTCCTCTCCGATTTTGAGTCTTTGCGCCAAAAAACGCCGCGCGAAATAGCGCAGCCTGCGATTGCATCGATCTTTCGCCTTGGTGGCACGCGCATTACAGTTTTTTCATGGCAGCATACTTGCAGTCTTAAGAGGCGGAACAGGGGTCTTGATGCACTCCGCATGCTGCGTCCTGGGACTTTTCTTGATGGCTCTGCCGGGAATTGGGCAGAACCGGGGAGATTTCCTGTTTGAAATCCAGCCCCGGGAGATCGCCGCCGGGGAAACGGCCACCTTGCGCTGGTCGATCAAGGGAGCCACGAAAATCACCATCGAAGAAGCGCCTGAATCAAGCATCGGACGCGCTGAACTGCACAGACTCGGAACCTTCCAGGGCGGCAGCGGAACGCTCCAGGTAAGTCCAGTGGAAAACACGACCTATGTGATCAGTTGCGAAGGTTCGACAACCTATTCCTGCGCTTCGCTGAGCGTTCGCGTGCGGGTGAAACGCCGCTAACCGAGGTGCGATCCGGCACCGCCGGGATCGAAGCGTAATCCCGAGCCGCGCTCCACAACCTGGCGGCGTCGGCGCGGGTGCGATTCGAACCGGCCGGACGAATCGTCGCCGCGTCCGGGACGCAGGAGATCGGAACGGGAAATTACACCATCATGGCGCAGGTCGCCGTTACGATTCCGCGTTCTCGCGCTCCCAGTGGGCCTCCGGACGGCGAACGGGACCGTGCTGAACGTGCGGGACCAGCTTGATCAGCCGCCGTTCGATCAGATCCCTCACGAACATCCGGGTATCCTCGTTCGTCCAGCCCATCGCCTTATCGACGGCGTGGATCGGATCCCGCCAGGCATCGGCGCAGGGCTTGTGCGAAACCAGAATCTCGATCACCTTCTTCTCCACATCGGTCAGCATGATTTTTTCGTCTTTCGCCCCAGAGAACTGCGGACTGCGTTATTCTGGGCATTTCCACCACGTTTCCTTTAAAAATAACATGACCACCGTCACTCATCTGGAATGCAGCGTCTGCTCCCGGCGCTATGAAGCCGGAAAAATTCACAACCTGTGCGAATGCGGCGGGCCGCTGCTGGTCCGCTACGATTTGCAGAAAGCGCGCGAAAGCTGGAATCGCGACTGGATCCCCAATGGTCCGTCGAGCATGTGGCGCTATGCTCCGGTGCTGCCGGTGTCGAAGCCGTCGGCCATCGTTTCGCTCGGCGAGGGAATGACGCCGCTGATTCCCACGCGGCGGCTGGGGGCGCGGCTGGGCGCGCGCGACCTGTGGGTGAAAGACGAAGGCGTCAATCCCACCGGATCGTTCAAAGCGCGCGGGATGTCCTGCGCCATTTCGATGTGCGTCGAATTGGGGATCCGCAAAGTTGCGGTCCCCTCGGCCGGAAACGCTGCCGGGGCGATGGCCGCCTATGCCGCGGCGGCCGGAATCGAGGCATTCATTTTTATGCCGCGCGATGTTCCGCAATCGAACTTCATCGAATGCTCGGCCACCGGCGCGAAGGTCACGCTGGTCAACGGACTGATCAGCGATTGCGGAAAAATGGTCGCCTCGCGTAAGGACGCCGAAGGCTGGTTTGAAGTGTCCACGCTCAAGGAGCCGTATCGCATCGAAGGCAAGAAAACCATGGGCTACGAGCTGGCCGAGCAGTTCCGCTGGCAACTGCCCGACGCCGTTTTTTATCCGTGTGGCGGCGGCGTGGGCATGATCGGCATGTGGAAAGCTTTCGCGGAGATGGAGGAGTTGGGCTGGATCGATTCGAAGCGGCCCAAAATGATCGCGGTGCAGGCCGAAGGCTGCGCGCCCATCGTTCGCGCCTGGGATCAAGGCAAAGAGCGCAGCGAATTTTTCGAAAACGCGGAAACGGTCGCCAGCGGATTGCGGGTGCCGAAGGCGCTGGGCGATTTTCTGGTGCTTCAGGCCGCGCGGGAAAGCGGCGGAATGGCGATCGCGGTGAGCGATGAGGAAATGATCCAGGCCGGGGTGGAGCTGGCGAGCGACGAAGGAATTTTCGCCGCGCCGGAAGGCGGGGCGTGCGTGGCCGCGGTGCGAAAACTGCTCGCCAATGGATTTTTGAAGCCCGAGGAGCGGATCGTGATTTACAACACCGGCTCGGGATTGAAGTATCTGGAGGCTTACTCTCCGCGTTTTCCACGCTGACCGGCGTTGCAAGGAAGAAAAGCGATCCTGGAAGCCGCGCCCTCAGGCGGGCGGACATTTCCTTTCACAGCCCCGCCTGTGAAGACGGGGGCACTCCGGGACTCGTCGTCGAAGCGATTAATGTGGGGCAGTCAGCCGGCGCTTGTCCTCT
>Ga0335073_10005042_pt1 | contig 18535 bp, 12 predicted proteins | sample Lox_Sample_22_FD_207093 | JGI IMG/M metagenome (GOLD analysis project Ga0335073, IMG submission 207093) | Soil microbial communities from Loxahatchee National Wildlife Refuge, Florida, United States - Lox_Sample_2.2 | ecosystem: Environmental > Terrestrial > Soil > Wetlands | place: USA... | reverse complement strand
GAAAGTCCTGCCGCACTTCGCTACGCTTGGCCTCGCGGCCTGGGCGGCAGGCCGCGCGCATGTTTCGGGGCCGGGAGCAGGGCGGGATGACGGATCCCACGATCAGGACGCCGGAGACCGACGGAAGCCGGCATGGCCGGCGACGCGACGCGGCACGCGCGCGGTTCGCGGAGCACCGGTGACGCCCGACCAGGTGGCCGCGGTGATCGCGGAACGGGACGCGATCCAGGCCAATCTGCTCGAACTTGACGGCAGCTTCGTCAAGCAGGTGCTTGACGGCGCGACGCTGACTGGGCAAACGCGGCAGCGCTGGCAAGCGGCGTCGGCGGCGCTGACCGGCCTGTGGGAGGCGTACATGGCCTACTCGGCCGTCGTGGACCGCGTCGCGGAGCTCGGCGCCGCCGACCGCAAGCAGTCGAAGAAGGACATTCAGGAACTGAACGAGCTGCTCACTGGGCCGTGCGTGCAACTGGCAAGCGCCCGCGTTCCGCTGGCGCGCAGGGACCTGGCCGACACCGGCCGTGTGGCGCTCACGATCGCGGCCGCGGTTGACACGATGCGCCGGTCGTTCACCGAGGTCGCCGAGGTGACATCGGCCGTCGACACGGTCTGGACTGAGATGGGCGCGTTCATGGACCCGGCGGCGGAAGAACTCGCGCGAAGCCGTCCCCTGGTGGCAGGTCTTGGTGACGAGCTCGAGTCGGCGTTCCGCGCCGCTGAGTCCGGCCTTGAGTCACTGCGGGACGAGACGAACGCGGACCCGCTCGCGCTGTGGTACAGCGGCCACACCGACACGTCGGCCGCGGAGCGGTTGCGAGCGCAGGTGTCGGGCCTGTCCGCCCGGATCGCCGAGGTGGACCGGCTCCGGGGGCAGGCGCGAGCCCGGATCGACGGACTGCGGAGCGCGACCGCCAGCGCGCGCACAGCGCGCCAGGACGCGATCGCGGCCTGGGAACGCGCCGCCGAGCGGATCAGCGGGCTGCCTCCGCTGCCGCCGGACATCACCGAGCCGCCGCTGGCCAGCCTGGCCGCACTGGCTGCCGCGGGCCGGTGGACCCGGCTGCAGGCGGACCTGGACCGGTGCGAAGGCGAACTCGCGGCGTCCGCCGCCCGTACCAGTGATGTGCGGGATTCCGTGACGGCGCTGCTCGGCCAGCGCGAGGAACTGCGCGGCCTCCTCGGCGCGTACAAGGCCAAGGCCGCCCGCCTGGGGGCGGTCGAGGACGCGGATCTCGCGGCCCGCTACGACCAGGCCCACGACCTGCTCTGGACGGGGCCCTGCGACCTGGCGGCCGCGGCGGCCGCCGTGGCCGCGTACCAGCAGGCGATCCTCACCACGGAAGGGCGGCGGCGTTGACGGCTGCGGTGTGCACTCAGCCTGGGTGCGGGGGGACGATCGAAGACGGGTATTGCTCGGTGTGCGGCCTGGCGGCCTCCCCGGGGCCAGCGCCGGCGGCGGGGCCCTGGACCGTGGCTCCCGGCACCGCGAGCGGCGCCAGCGGCACCAGCGGCACCTGGGGGTCTGGGTCGCTCTCCGCGGGCACGGGCAGCCGTGGCGGCACCCGCGGCTCACGCCCGGGCAGTGGCCGCTCGTCGCGCGGCAGGCTCGGCGCCGGACTCGTCACGGTGCCGCCGGTGCCAGCCCTTAACCCGGCGGATGCGGTGCTCCAGGACCCGCAAGTGCCGGAAAGCCGCCGGTTCTGCGGAAACTGCGGACAGCTCGTCGGCCAGTCGCGGGACGGCCGCCCCGGCGTGACCGAAGGGTTCTGCCGGTACTGCGGCACGCCCTTCTCTTTCACGCCGAAGCTGCGACCCGGAGAGCTCGTGGCGGGTCAGTATGAGGTTCTCGGGTGCATCGCGCACGGCGGACTCGGCTGGATCTACCTCGCCAAAGACCACAACGTGAGCGACAGGTGGGTGGTCCTCAAGGGCTTGCTCAACACGGGGGACGCGGACGCGATGGCCGCCGCCGTCGCGGAAAAGGAGTTCCTCGCGCAGGTCGAGCACCCGAACATCGTCCGGATCTACAACTTCGTCCCGCACGCCAGCAGCGATGGCGAGAGCGCCAGTTACATCGTGATGGAGTACGTGGGCGGCAAGTCGCTGAAGGAGATCCGCGTCGAGGCGCGCCAGGCCCACCTGCAGGGCCGCCAGGCCGACGAGGCGGTGCCCCTCGAGCACGCGCTCGCCTACGCGATCGAGATCTTGCCCGCGCTCGGCTACCTGCACGACCGGGGACTCGTCTACTGCGACTTCAAGCCGGACAACGTGATCCAGACCGAGGAGCAGCTCAAGCTCATCGACATGGGCGGCGTCCGCCCCATCGACGGTGACGGCCCCATCTACGGAACAGTCGGCTACCAGGCGCCGGAGATCGAGACCGAGGGCCCGTCGCCGAGTTCGGACCTGTTCACCGTCGCGCGCGCGCTCGCCGTGCTCACCTTCGAGTTCGCGGGTTACCAGCGCGAGTACCAGTACACCCTGCCCCCGGTGGCGCTGCTCGCCCGGCAGGAGTCGTTCGCCCGCCTGCTGCGCCGGGCCACCCATGCCGACCCGGGGCGCCGTTTCCAGTCGGCGAGCGAGATGGCCGAGCAGACCACCGGCGTCCTGCGGGAGGTGCTCTCGGTCGCGGACGGCGAGGCCCGGCCCGCGTTCTCTGGGCTGTTCAGTCCCGAACTGCGGGCCGTCGGCACCGACCTGGTCCCGGTCCGCGCGGCGGCAGGCGGCGCGAACGGCGCGGCAGGCGGCACCGCGAACGGCGCGGCAGGCGGCACCGCCAACGGCCCGGCAGGCGGCACCGCGAACGGCCCGGCAGGTGCCGTGGTGAGCCCGCCGCACGTGGCGGAGGTGATCGCCGGGCTTCCCGTGCCGCTCGTGGACGGCAGCGACCCGGCAGCGGGTTACCTGGCCACGCTCAGCGGGCTGCAGCCCGCGCAGCAGGCCGCGGCCCTGCACTCCGCCGTCGCGGGCGAGGGAGGAGTGCCGCCCGAGGTGGTCACGTCACCGCAGACGCGGATGGCGCTGGTCCGCGCGCTCATCTCGGCGGGTGACCCGGGCGGCGCCTCGGCCTACCTGGCCGAGCTGGCCGCGGCCGATCCCGCCGACTGGCGGATCGCCTGGTACCACGGGCTGCGCGACATCGCCGCCGGCCGCCTGGACAACGCGTGGGCCGCGTTCAACGCCGTGTATGACGAACTGCCCGGCGAACTCGCGCCGAAGCTCGCGCTCGCCTTCACCGCGGAACTGGCCGGCAACATGGCCGCGGCGCGGCACTACTACCTGCTCGTCTGGACCATCGACCGGTCCTACATCAGTGCCGCGTTCGGGTCGGCCAGGTCATTCCTCGCCGCCGGCGACAGGCCAGCCGCCATCAAAGCCGTCGCCGGCGTGCCGGAGACCTCGAGCCATCACGCCGCGGCGCAGATCGCCGCGGTCCGGCTGCTGCTCACCGCGGGCAACAGCCTCACCGCGGGTGACCTCAGTCAGGCCGACGGCCGCCTGGGCCGACTGTCCCTGGACGACCTGCGGCGGCAGCAGCTGACGGTCGAGGTCCTGCACGCCGCGCTCGACTGGGTGGCCGCGCTGCCCCCCGGCGCGGGTCAGCAGGCCGCGAGCCCCGGCGGCGGGCGCATCCTCGGCTGCGAGCCGAACGAGCGCGCGCTGCGCTTCGGCCTGGAACGCGGCTACCGGGCGCTGGCAAGCCTGACGCCGGACCCAGCCCGCAGGGTAGAACTGGTGGACATGGCCAACGGCATCCGGCCCAGGACGTGGACATGAGAGCCCGGCGCCCCGGGTCCCCGACGAGGAGAAAGCGATGACGACCTTGCCCGGATTCACCGTGGACGTCGACCAGAACCCGTACCTGCCGGTCGGCGGGCGCGACGTCAGCGCGGTGGTGACCGTCACGGCGGACGCGTCCGCGGGCGCGGCCTTCGGCGGCCCTGGAGCCGGCCCGGGAGCCGGCCCTGGAGCCGGCACGGGCAGCGCGGAGATCATCATCATCGACTGTTCCGGGTCGATGGACGCGGACGACAAGATCGGCCAGGCACGCGCGGCCACGGCGGCCGCGGTAGACGTCATCAGGGACGGGGCATGGTTCGCGATCGTCGCGGGCACCTCCACCGCCTGGCCCGTCTACCCGGCGGACGGGTCCATGGCGATCGCGGACGGGCGGACGCGGGAGGAGGCCAAGAACGCCGTCAGGCGGCTGCGGGCCAACGGCGGGACCGCGATCGGCCAGTGGCTGTGGCTGGCGAGCCAGATCTTCCAGCGGTGCCCGGCGACGCTGCGCCACGCTATCTTGCTTACCGACGGCGAGAACCGGCACGAGACACCCGAACAGCTCGCGAGCGCGATCGCCGTGTGCGAGGGCACGTTCCGGTGCGACTGCCGCGGCGTCGGCACTGACTGGAAGGTCGGCGAGCTGCGCAAGATCTCCACCGCGCTGCTCGGCACCGTGGACATCGTGCCGGACCCGGCCGGGCTGGCGGCCGACTTCGAGGAGATGATGCGCGGCGCGATGAGCAAGCACCTTCCCGATGTCGTGCTGCGGGTGTGGACCCCGCAGACCGCGGTCGCCAAGTTCGTCAAGCAGGTCGCGCCCGCCATCACCGACCTGACGGCACGCCGGGTGCCGGCGGGCGCGCAGGCCGGCGACTACCCGACCGGCGCGTGGGCGCCGGGGGAGAGCCGCGACTACCACGTGGGCATCCAGGTGAACGCGGCGGACGTCGGCCAGGAGATGCTCGCCGCGCGGGTCAGCCTCGTCGCCACCTCACCCGACGGACAGCAGGTGCTCGGCCAGGGGCTCATCCGGGCGACCTGGACCGAGGACGAGGCGCTGTCGACCAAGATCAACCCGCGGGTCGCGAGCTATACCGGGCAGGCCGAACTGGCCGCCGCGATCCAGGAGGGCCTTGAAGCCAGGCAGCGAGGCGATGAGGTGGAAGCCACCGCCAAGCTCGGCCGCGCGGTCAAGCTCGCGCACCAGGCCGGCAACGAGGACACGGCACGGCTGCTCGCCAAGGTGGTAGACGTTGTCGACGAGGCGACTGGCACGGTCCGGCTGAAGAAGAAGGTGGAAGCCGCGGACGAGATGGCCCTGGACAGCAGATCGACCAAGACGGTCCGGGTCAAAAAGGGGTAGCGATGGTGACCTGCCCGTCTGGCCACGAGTCGGCGAGCGACGACTTCTGCGACGTGTGCGGCATACGGATCGGCGCGCCGTCCTTCACGGGGACCAGCCCGGCGCCAGATGGCGCCGGCCAGGCCAGTGCGCCGCCCGAGCCCGACGGGGCATGCCCGCGTTGCGGCGCCCCGCGGGTCGGCCAGTTCTGCGAGGCATGCGGCTACAGCTTCACCGTCGCCGCCGCGCAGGCTCCGGCGACCGCTATGGCCCCGCCCGCTCCGGCCGCTCCCGCCCCGCCGACAGCCATGTACGCGCCGGGCCCGGCCGTCGCGCCGCCGGCGGCCGGGCCCGCCGGCGCACCCCCGACAGCCGACTGGACCGCCGTGGTCACCGCAGACCGTGCCTATTACGAGCGGGTGCGGGCGGCTGAGGGCCCTGACATCGGCGACATCGACTTTCCCGCCTACTGCCCAGAGCGCCGGTTCCGGCTGTCAGGGACCGAGATCCGCATCGGCAGGCGCAGCGTGTCCCGCGGCATCGACCCGGAGATCGACCTGACAGGCCCGCCGGCCGACCCAGGCGTGTCGCGGCTGCACGCGGTGCTGATCGAGGCGCCGGACGGAACCTGGTCCGTCGTAGATCCCGGGTCCGAGAACGGCACGCTTGTCAACGACACCGAGATCCCGCACGGCCAAGCCGTGCCGCTGCACGACGGGGACCGGATTCATCTCGGCGCCTGGACGGCGCTGACGATCACCCGCGGGGCCTAGCTCCCGCGGCGCCGCTCCGCGCTCCGGCGGCGCAGGCGCCGCTCCGCGCCTCATGTGACGCGTGCGGTGCCAGCGCCAACAGTGACGCCTGAGTCCCCCGCGACGGCTGTCGGTGCCGAACGCGCCGAAAAATGGCGTCTTGTTCCTGGCAGGAATAGGCTATGTTCCTGGCGAGCAGGACGACCGGCGGCCATCATGAGCAGAATGATGATCATGAGGCCGGCTCGTGGGGCACGCCTCGTCGTTCCGGCGCCAGCTGACGGGAGCTGATAGGGCTATGAGCACGTCGACGCAGGATTCGTCTGGCGCTCAGGAATGCCCGGTGTGTTCGGCGGACTCGGCGGAGCCGGTTCCAGTCGGCCCGGACGGTTACTGCGAGACGTGCGGCCGGAAGGTCCCCGTCGGCCGTGATCACGCCGAACTCGACCTTGAACTTGTCGTCGGCGTGACCGATCGCGGCCTGCGCCACCAGCGCAACGAGGACGCGATGGCACTCGCCACCGCCACTGGCCCGCACGGGCCTGTCGCGCTCGCGGTCGTGTCGGACGGGGTCTCCTCGGCGCCGCGCCCCGACGAGGCGTCGCTGACGGCGGTGCGCAGCGCGATGCGCGTGCTGCTGAAGACCGCGCGGGCAGGCGACGACCCGTACGCCTCGTCCGAGGCCGCGGCCAAGGCAGGGGCGCAGGCGCTGACCGAGTTGGCGGGCCCCCAGGGCGCGCCCGCGGCGACGTACGTCTCCGCGGTTGTCAGCGCCGATCTCATCACGGTGTGCTGGCTCGGTGACAGCCGTGCCTACTGGCTCGCCGCCAACCCCGCGGACTGCCTGCGGCTCACCAGGGACGACTCGCTCGCCGAGGAGATGGTCGCGACCGGCCTGGCCAGCGTCGACGAGGCCATGGCGTCGCCCCACGCGCACGTGATCACCCGCTGGCTGGGCGCGGACCTGCCCGAGCCGCAGCCGCACGTGCACCAGTTCAGCCCGCCCGGGCCCGGCGTGCTCATGGTGTGCTCGGACGGGCTGTGGAACTACCGGCCGGACGCCGCGGACCTCGCGGCCCTCGCGATGCCCGCCGCCCAGAACGACCCGCTCGGCGCCGCGGCGAGCCTGGTGAAGTTCGCCGTCGAATCGGGCGGTCTCGACAACATCACCGTGGTTCTGGTACCGATGCCGTTCCGGGACAGCGTGCCCTCGGCGGACCAGGCCACGGTCACGGACACCACGCCCTACGCCGCCGAGTCCCGCGAGCCCCCGACGCGCGTCGACTAGCACGGACCGCACGGACAGCACCGGCTACAGCGGCATTTGTGAACGTTAGGCGTCCAGCAGGTGAACATCGCCGTGGCGTCCCATGTGGCCGCCGAGGCGGTGAGAATTGACGGCAGAATGCTGTTGAATCCGGTTTTATCCGGTGACAAAGAAGCTGCGAGTGAGGAGCCCTCACGGTGGCGGGGATACGACGTCGGGATCGGCTGGCGGTTGCCGCCGGGCTGCGCACAGGGGTCGCGGCGCTCGTTGTGCTCGCCGCGGCGGCGGCCTGCGGGACGGCCGCGAGCACTTCCGGCGCAAGCGGCGCCGCCACAAGCACCGGAACCAGTGACGCTGTAACCGCCGCCAGCCAGGAGCCGGCCGGGACCATCTCCGAGACGGGCAGCTCACTGCTCTACCCGCTCCTCGCCGACTACTGGGCGCCGGCCTTTCACGCGCAGTTCCCGTCCATGACCCTCAAGCCCGCCTACACCGGCTCCCAGACGGGCATCGCGGACGCGTCCGCCGGGCTGGTAGACATCGGCGCCTCCGACGCCTACCTGTCAAGCGGCGACCTGGTGAAGAACCCCACCCTGCTCAACATCCCGCTGGCGATCTCGGCGCAGACGGTCATCTACAACCTGCCCTCGCTGCCCGCTGACAAGCACGTCCAGCTCGACGGCGAAGTGCTCGCCGGGATCTACAACGGGACGATCACAACGTGGGACGACAAAGCCATCGAGAAGCTCAACGCGGGTCTGGCACTGCCGCCCGACCCGATCGTGCCGGTCGTCCGCTCCGACGGATCCGGCGACACGTTCCTGTTCACCAGCTACCTGTCGACACAGGACACGACGTGGAACAACGCCTACGGGTACGGCACGACGGTGAAATGGCCGCCCGTCCAGCGGGAAATGGCCGTCAAGGGCAGCTCCAAGGTGCTTACCACCTGCGAGAACACAGTCGGCTGCATCGCCTATAACGGCATCAGCTACCTGCAGGGGGCGACAAGCGCCGGGCTCGGCTACGCGGCGCTCGACAACTTCGCGGGCCAGCCCACGACGCCGACGCCGACGACGATCGCGGACGCGGTGGCCAGCTTCGTGTCGATCACACCGCCCAACGAGACGATCTCGATGATCGACGGCCCGTCGACCGATGGCTACCCGATCGTGAACTTCGAGTACGCCATCGTCAGCGCCAGACAGCCGGACACCGCCAAGGCCAGCGAGATCAAGGCCTTCCTCACGTGGGCGATCACCACGGGAAACGGCGCGCAGTTCCTCGGTCACGTGGAATTCGAGCCGCTGCCCCCGGCGGTGGCCGACCTCGCCAAGGCGCAGATCGCGGAGATCGGCTCATGACCGCCACGCTGACGCCCAGGACCCAGGACGGCCGCGCCCAGTCCGGCCGGGCCCGGAACGGCCCTACCGGCCGCAGCGGCCGCCGGGCCGCGGCCACCGCCACGACGCCCGCTACCCTGCGGACTCTCATGATCGTCCTGGTCCTGCTCTCGCTGCTCTGGGGCGCGTTCGGCGGCTGGGTGGCCAGCCAGCACTCCTCGGCCGCGAGCGCGCTGACCGGCGTGGACGAGCCGCTCAGCCTGGACGCCCGCCAGATGTACGCGTCGATAGCGGACGCCGACGTGACCATCACGACGGCGTTCCTGGTCAGCTCTGCGCCGCAGCTAGCGGTGCTGCAGCACTACCAGTTCGACATCGCCGGCGCCTCAGCTGACCTAGCCAAGCTCCAGCGCGGCGGCGCCAGCGAATCCCAGGCGGCGAACGCGGCCCTGCAGACTCTGGTCGAGAGCCTGCCCGTCTATACCGGCTACGTCGCGGACGCCGAGAGCGAGTACTCGCTGGGCTTCCCGCTGACAGGCGGCTCGTTCCTGCAAGTGGCCTCCGAGGAGGCGCACCTGGTCCTGCTGCCCAACGCCAATACCGTCTTCACCCAGGAGAACGCCGCGCTGGCGGCGGCGAGCAGCCAGGCGACCGGGCTGCCCACGGTGATCGCCGCCCTCGTCCTCGCCCTTGTCACCGCCATCGTCCTGCTGCGGGCGCAGCGCTGGCTGACCCGGCGCACGAACCGGGTGTTCAGCGCCGGGCTGGTCCTAGCGTCGCTGGCGCTCCTCATCAGCGTCGTGTGGATCGCCGCCGGCTTCCTGGCGGCGCGTTCGAACCTGGACAACGGCATCGACCACGGCTCGTCGCCGGCGCAGTCGCTGGCGCAGGCGAGCATCAAGGTGCAGCAGATCAGGGGAGACGCCGTACTCAACGTCATCTCGCGCAGCGGCGGCACCTCCTTCAGCACCGACTTCCTAACCGCGAAGGCGCTGGTCGGCCCCGGGTCCGGCAGCCTGCTCGCCGCCGCCGCCGCGGCCGAGACAGGCGGCAGCCCGGCGGCGAACCTGGTGGCCGCCGCCGGGCAACAGGCGACATCCTGGTACACGGCGAACGGCACCGTGTACACCCTTGGTAACGCGTCCGACTATCGCCACGAGCGGGACGCGGTCATCGGAACCCAAGCGGGCAGTTCCGCCGCCGGATACAAAGTCCTCGAAGGCGACATCGAAAGCGCGATCGGCGACGACCAGACCACGTTCGAGAACGCCGCCAGCGCGGGCGCGAACGCGCTCGACCCGCTGGAACCGGTCGTGATCACGGCGTCATTGCTGATGGCGATCGGATCCGCGTGGGGATTGAGCCGAAGGCTGGCGGAGTACCGTTAACAAGGATGTGAGGGCTCCCGGAGGAGGGATGGTGGCCGGGGATTCCCCTGCGCAGATCAGCGGCTTGCCGACCTGGCTCGCCCCTGGTTCCCGCGTGGCCGGATACCTGCTGGAGAGGCTGGTCGGCGTCGGCGGGATGGCGGCCGTGTACCGGGCGCGCGACGAGCGCCTCGGCCGGGTCGTGGCGCTGAAGCTGCTGGCCGGGGACGAGGCCGTCAGGAAGCGCTTCGAGCGCGAGGCGCGTGCGGTCGCCGCGGTGGACCACCCGCACATCATCCCCGTCTACGAGGCCGGCGAGGAGGCCGGCATGCAGTTCATCGCGATGCGCTTCGTGGCCGGCGACGACTTGCAGGTGATCGTCACCAGGGAGGGCCCGCTGCGCCCCAAGCGCGCCGCGGCGTTCATCTCCGCGGTCGCGTCCGCGCTCGACGCGGCGCACGCCGCCGGGCTCGTCCACCGCGACATCAAGCCCTCCAACATGCTGGTGGACGTTGGCCCAGGCCGCCCCGAGCACGTGTACTTGTCAGACTTCGGCCTGGCCAGGGGGGTCTCGTCCGTGGGACGGCTGACGATGGCCGGGCAGTTCCTCGGCACGCCCGACTACGCGGCGCCCGAGCAGATCAGCGGCAAGACCGTCGATGGCCGCGCGGACCAGTACGCGCTCGGGTGCGTGGCCTTCACGCTGCTGAGCGGCGGCGTGCCGTTCAAGCGCGAGCAGCCGATGGCGGCGCTGTACGCGCACCTGTCCGCGCCGCCGCCGCGGCTGACCGCAGTGCGCCCCGAGCTTGCGGCCGCAGTCGATGACGTGCTTGCCAAGGCGCTGGAAAAGTCACCGGAAGACAGGTACGACTCCTGCGGCGCCTTCGCCGACGCGTTGCGCGAGGCGCTCGGCCTCGACCCCTACGATCCCGGCCGCCCGCCCGCTGAGTCCTCCCTCCGCACGCGGGCCCAGCCCGTGCCGCCACAGCACGGCCCTTCCACGCAGTCGATGTCGGTCCCGCCCGGGCACATGCCGGCGCCGCAGGAGACAGGCACCTGGACCGCCGTGGTGAGCGCGGACCGCGTCTATTACGACAGCCTGCACCCGGTGAGCGAGCAGGACAGTGCGTCGATGAGCTTCCCCGCGCACGTCCCAGAACGCCGCTTCCCGCTCTCCGGCGCCGAGATCCGCATCGGGCGGCGCAGCAAGTCCCGCGGCATCGAGCCGGAGATCGACCTGACAGGCCCGCCCACCGACCCCGGCGTCTCGCGCCAGCACGCCAACCTGGTCCCAGGACCCGGCCGTGGCTGGTCGGTCGTCGACCTCGGCTCGCCGAACGGCATCCAGGTCAACGGCAAGGACGTCCCGGCCGGCGAAACCGTGACCCTGCGCGACGGCGACCGCATCCACCTGGGCGCGTGGACCCTGATCACCATCACCCGCGGCTGAGACCGTAGCCCCGCGCGGCCTCGGGCGGCGGCGCAGGCTCCCCGTTATCCCGAACGGTCCCTGCCGTCTCTTCCAGCCCGACCGCTTTCTCCCGAACGCTCCAAGACGGCCGAAGCGGCCAATCACGCCCCGTCAGGCTCCCCACTCCCAACGGCACCAGGCTCTCCCACCCTGCCGTGAGCCACCTGGTCAGTACTTCGGCCCGACGAACTCGTCTAGCCGCGCCACGGCCTCCCTCCGCGCCACGGAGATAGTGGTCGGCTTGGAGTACCGCCACGCCACGCCGAGCCGATCTAAGGTCTCCCCACAAAGCCGCAGGATGTCCTCGGAGTGGTTGGTGAACAGATACCGCTGGTACTCGTACCAGCGCTCACCGGCACCCCAATTCCTCCCCACCCGGTTAACACCCCGATAGCCATCCGAATGGAACAGCCCTCGGGCGAAGTCGCCGGGGAATTCGCAGACGATGGCCTGTTGCCAAGTTTCCAGTTCGATCCGGCGTGTGTGCTTCTTGCCGGGTCCATGCTGCGGGAACAGGCACGGCCAGTGCTTGGAGGTGCTGCTCACCTCATGGCAGCCCTGCTGCTGCTGCATCATGACCTTGTTGGCTGGCCGCACCGCCCGCATAGCCCGTGCACATTCATGCACGAGACCAGGCCAGGGGTCGCCGCACATGATGCGGAGCTTCCACACTCGCTTGGCCGGATCGCCGACCGCCGAGATACAGCCGTCACCGAGATAAAGCCCTAGCAGGTAGGCGTAGTCGGCGCGCGGTTCTGGCAACGTGGGAACGTCGGCGCAGCGCGGACAGCTGGCTCGTAAACTCCACGCCTTCTCCGGATGGTCGCGCCAGTCGCGCAGTGTCGACCGGCTGACTCCGGTGGACCTGCTGATCGAGCGGAGGCTAGATCCGATCTGCATAAGCGCTAGAGCATGGATTCGAACGTCGGAGTGATACATAGCAGCATCATCGCACGTGCCACCGGCAAAACTTCCGATACACGATCACGGAATGTGGCTGTACGGCTCACGACTGTGCATGCGATTTGTGCCCCGGGTGGGATTCGAACCCACACTGCACGGATTTTGAGGCCGCGGACTCTACCGGTTGGTCTACCGGGGCTGGTGTGACGGATGGTACTGCTTCGACGTTCATCCGAAGCCTGCTCGATCACCAATGTACCGGGTCACTGTAGGCTCGTGGGCGTGAGCCAGAATGCGTTGCGTGTCGTAATTGCGGAGGATGAGGCGTTGATCCGCCTGGACCTCAAGGAGATGCTGGAAGAGGAAGGTTACTCGGTCGTCGCCGAGGCCGCCGACGGGGAGGCCGCCGTTGAGCGCGTCACCGAGCTGCGACCCGACCTGGCGATCTTCGACGTCAAGATGCCCGTGCTCGACGGGATCTCGGCCGCCGAGCGGATCGCGGCCGACCGGATCGCGCCGGTCGTCATCCTGACCGCCTTCTCGCAGCGCGAACTGGTGGAACGGGCGAGGGACGCCGGGGCGATGGCGTACCTCGTCAAGCCGTTCACGAAGGCTGACCTGGTGCCGGCGATCGAGATGGCGGTCAGCAGGTTCACCGAGATCCGCGCCCTTGACTCCGAGGTGAACACCCTGCGCGAGCGCCTGGAGGTCCGCAAGCTGCTCGACCGGGCCAAGGGGCTGCTGCAGTCCGAGCACGGCATGACCGAGCCGCAGGCGTTCCGGTGGATCCAGAAGACCTCCATGGACCGGCGCCTCACGATGCGCAAGGTCGCGGAAGCGGTGATCGAAGGCTCCATGAGCGCCGACGCTGGCAGCGGTAGCGGTGCCAGCGCCGCCGGGGACAGCGGCGCCGGCGCGGAGAAGGCGGACTAACGGGTTTGGCGGAAGCGGGAACGCGCCCCCCAGGGACCCGGGGACCCGTTGGTACCGTGTCCGCCTTCCCCGGGCTGACACGTTCTCTACTTGGGCCCCCGGGTCCGCTGCACAAACGTTAGCGATCCGCCGCCCTGACGGCAAAGGCCAGTTACCCCGCTGGACTGCGCAAAGTCGGCGTGTGATTCCGCCGTGTTTACCCAGATGATTCCCGATTTGGTGACGTACGGTAGTCCTGTGTGCGCTCGTCCCCCGCTTAGCGGCTGCGAACTGGGCAGGTTCCCTGAGCGCCGCGCCAAAAACAGGGGCACGCGTGCATGCAATTGCGGCGGAGCGTGTTCAGCCGGGAATAGATAACAATCTCATAGCCATCGGCGTGTCGTCCTACCTGCGGTAGTGATGACCGGTTTGTGCAACCCCGCCGCAATGGACTGCATCCTCCTCGTGCGGCACAACATCCCCCTTCTGACCGCCAGTCGCACGGGCCTCCAACAGCACCTCTGGTGCCGTTCGGTCACCTCTTTTTGAATGTGAAAGATCTTGCGCGATATCGCGTGACTTTCGCGTTGTTAGCGGTAACAATCTCGGGGTAGGCATGCGCATGCTCTCAGGAGGCCGGCTGCCCGGCGCCAATGAGGCCGGCTGACACAACCCAACGAAGGGAAGCCTCATGCGCACAAAGCGGAGAACGTGGGGGAACAGCAGTTGGCGGACGAGCAGGATGGCCGCCAGAACCGGTGCCGCGGCGGTTATCGCCGCCGCCCTGACCGCGCTGGGAATGGTGGCCGCCACCAGGGCGCCGGCGGCGACCGTGGCGGCCCCCGTGCACGGTAGCCACGGCAGCCTCAGCATCAGCAAGCAGTACTTCGGCGCCGCCATCGAGCCGTACACGGGCAAGGAGACGCCCACCTACCGGTACACGCTGACCAACGCCAGGGGCATGAAGGTCGAGCTCCTGTCGTACGGCGCCATCACCCAGGCCATCTGGGTGCCGGGTCGTTTCGGCCGTGCGGCCGACGTGGTGCTCGGCTTCAAGACGCTGCAGGACTACGTCGACTTCGTCAGCCCGCCGGTCACGGCGAACGGCGGGCCGTACTTCGGTGAGACCGTCGGCCGGTACGCGAACCGGATCGCCAAGGGCACCTTCAAGCTGAACGGCCAGACCTACACGCTGCCGATCAACAACGGCGTGAACGCCCTCCACGGCGGCCTCGTCGGGTTCGGCAACCACATCTGGTCGCAGGCCGGCGGCCTGATCGCCAACGGCCAGGAAGTCGGCGTGACCCTGCAGCTCGTCAGCCCGAACGGCGACGCGGGCGGCGCGCCCGGCAGCCCAGGCTGCCCGAGCGGGTGCACCGGCTACCCGGCGCAGGTCACCGTGGACGTCACGTTCACGCTGAACAACGCCGGCCAGTACGGCATCCACTACAGCATCCACAACGACTCGTCGACGCTGAGCACGGTCCAGAACCTGACCAACCACAGCTACTTCAACCTGGCCGGCGAGAACTCGGCCGCGGGCTCGGCCTACAGCCAGTACGTCCAGATCAACGCGGACAACTACTCGCCGACTGACACCACGCAGATCCCGCTGCCGCTGAACAACGGCGTCCCGGTCGCGGGCACGCCGTTCGACTTCCGCGCCCCGCACACGATCGGATCGCGGATCAGCGACGTGAGCGCGCCGGACAACGTACCGGCGAGCTTCGCCTCGGCCACCAACGGCGAGAGCCAGCTGCTCATCGCCCAGGGCTACGACCACAACTGGATCCTGAACGCCCAGACTCCGCAGACCACGGGCCCTGACGGCCTCAACCTCGCCGCCCGGGCGTGGGACGTGGCCAGCGGGCGCGAGCTGACCGTCTGGACCGACCAGCCGGGCGTTCAGTTCTACAGCGGCAACTTCCTCAACGGAACACTCGTCGGCATCAGCGGCAACACGTACCGCCAGGGTGCCGGCTACACGTTCGAGACGCAGCACTTCCCCGACTCGCCCAACCAGCCGGGCTTCCCGTCCACGGTGCTCGGCCCGAACGACACGTTCACGTCGACGACGATCTTCGCGTTCTCGTCGCACGGCTTCTGACAGCGGTCGGCGCGGCGCTTAGCCGCTGAGACGCTGGTGACCCGGTGGTTCCGCGGGAGCCGCCGGGCACCAGCGCGCAACGCCACCCGCGACCGCCACGCGGTCATAGGATCGGAGGGTGACTGACAGGCTGCTGCTGCTCGACGGGCATTCGCTGGCATACCGCGCGTTCTTCGCGCTCCCTGTGGAGAACTTCGCCACCACGACGGGACAGCCGACCAACGCCGTGTACGGGTTCACCGCGATGCTCATCAACGTGCTGCGCGACGAGCGGCCCACGCACGTGGCGGTGGCGTTCGACCGCGGCGAGCCCACGTTCAGGCACGAGCAGTACGTCGAGTACAAGGCGAACCGGCGCACCACCCCCGAAGACTTCCGCAGTCAGCTGAGCCTGATCTTCGAGGTGCTCGACGCGCTCGGCATCCGCCGCCTGTCCGCCCCCGGCTACGAGGCCGACGACCTCATCGCGACGCTCGCCACCGAAGCCGCGGCCGACGGCATGGACGTCCTCATCGTCACCGGCGACCGCGACGTGCTGCAGCTGGTGTCCGACAAGGTCACCGTCCTGATGACGCGCCGCGGCATCACCGAGATGACCAGGTTCACCCCCGAGTCGGTCGTCGAGAAGTACGGGCTGACCCCGGACCAGTATCCCGACTTCGCCGCGCTGCGCGGCGACCCGAGCGACAACCTGCCCGGCATCCCCGGGGTGGGGGAGAAGACCGCGACGAAGTGGATCGCGGACTTCGGGTCGCTGCAGGCGCTCGTCGACCGGGTGGACGAGGTCAAGGGCAAGGCCGGCGACGCGCTGCGCGAGCACCTCGGCAGCGTCCTGCTCAACCGCCAGCTCACCGCGCTGCTGCGCGACCTGCCGGAGTCCACGGTGGGTGCGGCCCCGCGTGAGCTGATGCCCGTGCCGTGGAGCCGCGACACGATCCACCAGCTCTTCGACACGCTCCAGTTCCGCGTGCTGCGCGACCGGCTGTACCAGACGCTGCCTGACGGCATCGCGGGCGTCTCGGCCATCGGAACGGCAGCGGACAAAGCCGACATGTCAGGATTCGAGGTAGAGACTTCGGTGCTCGGCCCCGATGAGGTGGCCGGATGGCTAGACGAGCATCAGTCTTCCGAACGTTCCGGGCTTGCTGTCACGGGTACCTGGGGCCGCGGCACGGGCAACCTGACGGGGATCGCGATCGCCGCCGCGGATGGCGCTGGCGCGTTTCTCGATCCCGAGGCGCTGACCCCGGCGGACGAAGAAGCTCTGGCGGCCTGGCTTGGCTCCGCGTCCAATCCCAAGGCAATGCACGACGCCAAGGGCCCGATGCACGCGTTCCGGGGGCGCGGGTTCACGTTGGCGGGCCTGACCAGCGACACCGCGCTCGCGGCCTACCTCGCGCTGCCCGGGCAGCGGACGTTCGACCTGGCAGACCTCGCGCTGCGCTACCTCGGCAAGGAATTGCGCGAGGACGCCGGCCCCGAGCCGCAGCAGCTGACCCTGGACGGCTCCGGCGAGGAGGAGAGCGCGACCGCGCTCGTGCTCCGCGCCCGTGCCACCCTGGACCTCGCCGCCGCGCTGGACGCCGACCTGGAAAAGCGCGGGGCGGGCCGGCTGCTCGAGGAGATCGAGCTGCCGCTGGTCGACGTGCTCGCGCAGATGGAGCGCACCGGGATCGCGGCCGACACCGAGCACTTCGTGCATATGTCGGCGAGACTTTACGACCAGGTCAAGTTGTTCGAGCAGGCCGCATACTCGGCCGCCGAACGCGAGTTCAACCTCGGCTCGCCCAAGCAGCTGCAGGAAGTGCTGTTCGACGAGCTCAAACTGCGGAAGACCAAGCGGATCAAGACCGGCTACACCACCGACTCCGAGGCGCTGACTTCGCTGCTCGCCGAGACCGACGACCCTAGGGCGCAGCAGCTGCTCGGGGCCCTGCTGCAGCACAGGGACGTGGCGAAGCTGAAGTCGATCGTCGACACGCTGATCCCGATGGCGGGCGAGGACGGCCGCATCCACACGACGTTCAACCAGATGGTGGCCGCGACCGGAAGACTGTCATCAACAGACCCCAACCTGCAGAACATCCCGATCCGCACCGAACTCGGCCGAAGCATCCGCGAGGGGTTCATCGTCGGCGCGGGCTACGAGACCCTGCTGACCGCCGACTACAGCCAGATCGAGCTGCGCATCATGGCCGACCTGTCCGGGGACGCCGCGCTGATGGCCGCGTTCGAGTCGGGGCACGACTTCCACGCGGCGACGGCGTCCCGCGTGTTCGGCATCGCGCCAGAGGATGTCGGGCCGGAACGGCGGGCCAAGATCAAGGCGATGAACTACGGGCTGGCCTACGGCCTGTCCGCGTTCGGGCTCTCCCAGCAGCTGCGGATCTCGGTCGAAGAGGCCCGCATGCTGATGGAGGAGTACTTCAAGGAGTTCGGCGGCGTGCGTGAGTACCTGCAGTCCGTCGTCGCCCAGGCCCGCATCGACGGCTACACCTCGACGATCATGGGGCGCCGCCGCTACCTGCCCGACCTCACGTCCGACAACCGCCAGCGCCGGGAGATGGCCGAGCGCATGGCGCTCAACGCCCCGATCCAGGGCTCGGCCGCTGATGTGATCAAGGTGGCGATGCTGCGGGTCGCCGCGTCGCTCGCCGCGGTCGGCCTGCGTTCGCGGATGCTGTTGCAGGTGCACGACGAGCTGATCTTCGAGATCGCTCCCGGTGAGCTCGACTCGGTGCGCTCGCTCGTGACACGGGAGATGGCCGGCGCCACCGACCTTCGCGTCCCCCTAGAGGTGAGCACGGGCACGGGCCGAAGCTGGGCGGAAGCCGCCCACTAACGACCTATTTGCCGCCCCGGGAAGGCGTGTCCGTGCCAGCGCAGGACAGTCAGGATTCACTATTCTGAGACCTAGCTGTATCCGGGCTCAATTGACCCGCCAGCCAATACTTCATAAGCTGAACGCTGCGCTGTGTCCTCGTGCGGTCCGTCGTGGTCACACGGCCTCTGGTCGTGTGCCTATCTCCGGCCGCCGGGCAAGCCTTGGCCGTGACCCGGCCAGGCAAGTCCCGCGCGTTCACTGCATAAGGTCGCGGCGCGTTTCCATCCCTAATCCTGTCCGTATCCGGAGCCAACCCACACATGACGAGCAGCACGCAAGCCACCTCGACCCCCAAGGTAGCGGTCAACGACATCGGGTCTGAGGAGGCATTCCTCGCCGCGATCGACCAGACCATCAAATACTTCAACGACGGCGACATCGTCGAGGGCACCGTCGTCAAGGTC
>Ga0335073_10005041_pt1 | contig 18537 bp, 17 predicted proteins | sample Lox_Sample_22_FD_207093 | JGI IMG/M metagenome (GOLD analysis project Ga0335073, IMG submission 207093) | Soil microbial communities from Loxahatchee National Wildlife Refuge, Florida, United States - Lox_Sample_2.2 | ecosystem: Environmental > Terrestrial > Soil > Wetlands | place: USA... | reverse complement strand
GCAGCCTCCAGCAGTCGCATCAACTCAGGATCTGGTTCAGCGACGTTTTGAAACTGCTTCCGATCGGCCATCGTATCCTCCTTATGCGCAACTCTCATAAAGAATCATAGCGTACCAGAGATCTTCAGCAGCGTCGCCGGCATTGTGCTGTTGCGCGCGACAGCTTCTCAGCCCCTCTAACCGCAAGCAAGCAATCCGATTTCATGCTATCCCCAAATATCGCCGACCGTGAAGCCCTCCGGAAACGGGTCCTCCGGATCGAGCACATATTGTGCGAAACCCGTGATCCATGCGGTTCCCGATAACGCCGGCACCACGGCGGCGTATTTACCCACGCGAGTTTCTTCAATCAATCGCCCGGTGAACGTCGTGCCCAAAATTCCTTCGTGAACGAAATCCTCGCCGAGCCGCAATTTCCCCTTGGCATACAGCGCCGCCATCTTCGCGCAGGTGCCGGTCCCGCACGGCGACCGGTCCAGCGCGCCAGTCCACGACGCCGGGCGCGACCAGTCGAGCGCCCCCGTGGACACGACCACCGCGTTCTTTCGATGAACTCCTGCGCGCGATGGCGCCGCGGAAAGCTGCGCGATGGTCACGCCATTAATCCCCGGATTTTCGGGATGCGAAACCGGCAACTGCTCGCGCGCCGCGGCCTTGATCATCTCCGCCACGCGCACAATGTCGCGCGCTTCATCGGGCGTCAGGCCCAACCCCAGCGGCTCCGCATCCGCGATCACGTAAAACATGCCGCCGTAGGCGACATCGACCACGACCGTCCCCAGATTCGGCACCTCCACGCGAGCATCCAGATGCGTCGCAAATGCCGGCACGTTGCGAAACGTCACCCGCTTTACCTTACCGTCGCGAACCTCCGCCTCCACGCCGATCAGCCCCGCCGGCGTGTCGAGCTTGAGCGTGGTCACCGGCTCGGTGACCCGGACCATCCCCGTTTCGATCAGCACCGTCACCACGCAGATGGTGTTGGTGCCGGACATCGGCGGGTATTCGACCTGTTCCATGATCACGAACCCGGCGTCGGCCTCGGGATGCGTGGGCGGCAGGAGCAGATTGCAATTCGCCGCCGGATAGCCGCGCGGCTCGCGCAGCATGCGTTTGCGAAGATGATCGGCCTGCGTTTCGAGCCAGCATTTTTTTTCGAACATCGTTGCGCCCGGCACATCGAGAACGCCGCCTGTGATCACTCGTCCCGGCTCGCCGCAGGCGTGCGCGTCGACCGCCGTAATCATATTGGAAAATCGCAAGTTGCAATTGTACCCGAAGCGATCTATGGTTTAGCATTAGTTTCATCCCGACGGTTTCGGGCTGTTAGTGTTAGCGTTTGCGCCGCGGCTGGCCCGCGCCCGCAAGGATCTGGTAACAGATGATCGCCGATACGGTGCATGAAATCGCGCATTATTTCGAGATGGATGAGGCTCTGGTACGGCTGCCGGAGCGAAGGCGCGTCCGATGATCACTCCGTTCTTAACCTGCGCGATTACCGACAGGCGCCTGCGCGGGTTGGGGGGTGGCGCGGATTGGGTGCAGGTTCGCGATAAGACGCTTCCGGCGCGGGAGCTGCTTGTAACCGTTAAACGCGCGATGGCTTCCGGCGCGAAGGTGCTGGTGAACACGCGGATGGACGTCGCGCTGGCGGCGGGCGCGGCGGGGTTGCACCTTCCCGCCGAATCGATTGCGCCGTCGCGCTGGCGCACCATCGCGCCGCCTGGATTCCTGATCGGTGTGTCGTGCCACACCGTGGTGGAAGTTCGCGCGGCGGAAACAGAAGGTGCGGATTATGTTTTTTTTGGTCCAGTGTTCGCGCCGCTTTCGAAAACTTCGGATCTGGCGCCGCGCGGTCTTGAACAGCTGGCTGAAGCGTCGCGGGCGGTGAAAATTCCGGTGCTGGCGCTGGGCGGGATCACGCGCGAAAACGCGGGAGAGTGCGTCGCGGCCGGCGCGGCGGGTATGGCCGGGATTTCCGTTTTCGAGAATTGATAATCTGTAACCGTGAGCAGTGCCGCGGCAAAGCAGGCGTTTTCGCGGGAAGAAACGCGGCGTCTTGCCGGCATTTCTGAGCGCCAGTTGGCGTCCTGGGAACGGCAGAAGCTGGTCGAGCCGGCGGCGCAGTACGGGTTTCGCGAGCTGCTGGCGCTGCAAACGCTGCTGCGCTTGCAAAAAAATCGGGTCAGCGCGGCGCGAATTCGCGTGGCTCTGGAAGCGCTGCGGAAAAAACTTCGCGACGTGGGCGATCCGCTCAAGGACCTGAAGCTTTTCGCGGACGGGAAGAAAATCCGGGTGGAGATCGACGGCGGAGCGATGGACGCCGTTTCCGGCCAGTTGCTGCTGAATTTCGGCGCGAACGATTTGAAACGGCTGGTGCCGTTTCCAGCCAAAGACGCGGCGGCGGTGGAGCGCGACCGAAGGTTCACGGCGGAGCGGTGGTTCCAGCGCGGGCTGGACCTGGAGCAATCCGGCGCGCCAGCCGAGGAAATTATCGCCGCGTATAAACACGCGATCGAGCTGGATGCGAAATCGGCGGGGGCGCTGGTGAATCTGGGGACCATTTATTTCAACGCCCAGAAATTCGCGGACGCGGAGAGATTTTACCGGCAGGCACTGGCGTCCGATCCGGAGTACGCGCTGGCGCATTTCGATCTGGCCAATCTTTACGACGAACGCGGCGATCGCCTGCGGGCGCTCACGCACTATGAAGCGGCGCTGCGCATTTCGCCCAATTACGCCGATGCGCATTACAATGTCGCCCTGCTGTATCAGGGCCAGAATCAGCCGATGAAGGCGGTTCGCCATTGGACGGCCTATCTGAAACTGGATCCGTCCAGCCGCTGGGCGACGATCGCGCGCCGGGAATTGAACAAGCTGCGCGAGGCGACGGTGCTAAGTGGGGGGAGCGGGCAGTAGGAGGTGGGTTAAGCGATCGACACTGCCCACCCCCACCGCCCACTACCCCTTAAAATAGGACCGAGGACGTTTCTTGAATAGAATTGCTTTTGCATTCCGCAGTTTTTTTTCGATCCTGTTCAAAGCGGAACTGGCGGCGGACATCGCGCAGGCGTTCGGATACACCAGGGCCGCGCCGGTGCGGGTGGCGCCGGCGCCGAAACCGATCGCGGGGCCGGCCGATGGCGCGGTGCAGATTCTTTCGATTTTGCAGCGCGACTCGCGGCTGATCGATTTTCTGATGGAAGATATTTCGGCGTACTCCGATGAACAGGTCGGCGCGGCGGTGCGCGACGTACAGCAGCAGGCGCGTAAATCGATGGAGCGATATTTGCAGCTCGCGCCGGTGATCGATGGCGTGGAAGGCACCTACACGAAAGCGGAGGTCTCCGACGTGAAGCTGATCGGCAACGTGCCGGCGAGCGGCAAGGCTCCGGGCGGCATGCTCCGTCATAAAGGATGGCGCGCGGCGAAAGTCGAGCTGCCGGCGACCGCGCCGGGAAACGTGCTCGCGCCGGCGGAGATTGAAGTCGAGTAGCCTATGGCTACTTCCGATCGCCTCGACCGAACCATGAAAGTTGCGGGACTGGGCGGGCCACTTCAACCATGAACATAGGGATCGATCTCGGGACCACCAACTCCGCGCTCGCGTTTATCGATCCGAAAGAAGCGGCTGAGGCCGATTATCCGACCATCCGCGTGCTGGAGGTGCCGCAATATGTGGCGCAGGGACGCGTGGAAGCGCGGCGCACGCTGCCGTCTTTTTTATATTTAGGCGATCAGGAATACGTCGGCGTGTTCGCGCGCGAACAGGGCGCGCTGGTACCGACCAAAAGCGTCCATTCCGCCAAGAGCTGGCTGTCCAATCCGGAGGTCGATCGCACCGCGAAAATTCTGCCGTGGGATGCGCAGGAAGGCGGGCGCGTGCTTTCGCCGGTGGAAGTTTCGACGCGCATTCTGAATCATCTCGCGGTCGCGTGGACCGGGCAGCATCATTCGCCGATCGCCGAACACAATGTGGTGCTGACGGTTCCGGCGAGTTTCGACGAAGAAGCCCGTGAGCTGACCGTGATGGCGGCGCGCGAAGCCGGGATTGAAAATTTAACGCTGCTCGAAGAGCCGGCGGCGGCGTTCTATTCCTGGATCGCGAATGATCTGGCGCGGTCACAGAAAAATCTTTTTGACGGACAGACCGTGCTGGTGTGCGACGTCGGCGGAGGAACCAGCGATTTCACGCTGATTCGCGTTTCCCGCGAGAACGATCGCATCGATTTTACGCGCACGGCGGTGGGAAAGCATTTGCTGCTCGGCGGCGACAATCTGGATCTGACGCTGGCGTGGCTGGTGGAGGCGAAGCTGGGAAAATCACTGTCGATTCGCCAGCGCAGCGGATTGCGAAGGCAGTGCGCGTCGGCGAAGGAGCGGCTGCTGTCCGATCCGAACTTGAAAAGCGTGGAAGTGACCGTGCTGGGCGCGGGATCGGCGCTGGTGGGTGGAACGTTGCGCACGGACATTCTGCGCGAGGAAGTGCTGGAACTGGCGCTGGACGGTTTTCTTCCCATTTGCGCGCCCGGGGAAAAACCGAAGGAAGAAGAGAAGAGCGTATTTCGCGAGCTGGGGTTGCCGTATGTTGCTGACCCCGCGGTCACGCGCCATTTGTCGGCGTTTCTCGCCGCGGCGGGCGATGTGAAGCCGGACGCGATTCTGTTCAACGGCGGATTTTTCATCCCCGAAATTTTGCGCCAGCGCGTCGCTGACGTGATGGAGCACTGGTACGGACGGCGTCCGGTGATTTTCGAGAATCGCGATCTGGATCTGGCGGTTTCGGTCGGCGCGGCGTATTATTCCTACGTTCGCGCGACGGGCGCGGGGCTGCTGGTGCGCGGCGGTTTGCCGCGTGCGTACTTCATCGGACTGGCGGGCGATTCCGCCGCGCTGCGCACCATGTGCCTGGTGCCGCGCGGGGCCGAAGAAGGATCGACGCTGGAGCTTGATCCGGGAAATTTGCAGCTGGTGACCAATCGGCCGGTGTCGTTCCGGCTATACAGTTCGCGCACGCGAAGTGAAGACAAGCCCGGCGAGATCGTCGAATTTCCTTTGACGTCGCCCGATGGCGAACCGCATTTGCACGCGCCGCTGAATGCAGTTCTGCGCTTCGGAAAATCGGGCGAGCGGCGGGTTCCGGTGAAGCTCGGAGCGCGCCTCACCGAAGTCGGCACGCTCGAAATCTGGGCCGATTCGAAGGAAACCGAGCATCGCTGGCGGTTGCAGTTCGAATTGCGAAAAGCGGTGACGCAAGCGCCGTCGCGACCGGCGGCGGTGGTCAGCGAGGAAGCGCTGTCGCAGGCGGAGACGATGATTCCGGCCGCGTTCGTCGAGACGACGATCGAGCCGGCGCAGTTGCCGGCGAAGCTCGAACAAACTTTGGGGTTGGGACGAAATTCGTGGCCGGTTTCGGCAATTCGCAAGCTGGCGGATCGCATGCTCGAATCGGCCGACGGACGCAGGCGCAGCGCCGCGCACGAGCTGCGCTGGTTGAATCTGTGCGGATTCTGCCTGCGCCCCGGTTTCGGTTTTCCCGGCGATGATTTCCGGGTGGAGCTGGCGCGCCGCGTTTACGCGAGCGGCCTGCAATTTTCGAATCAGGTGCAGAACGAAATCGAGTGGTGGATTTTCTGGGGACGCGTCGCGGGAGGGTTGAATCGCAACCAGCAGACCGATATTTTCCAGCGCCTTTCGCCGACGCTTCTGCCGCGCGGGCAGAAGAGGCCGCGCGTGAATCCGAGTTTGCTGCGCGAAATGTGGCGCGCGGCGGCGAGCCTGGAATTACTGCCGGTGCCAACCAAAACGCAGCTCGGCGATGAGTTGATCGCGCGGATTAAAAAAGGCGATTTCGTCGAAACGGGGTTGTGGTGCCTGGCGCGGCTGGGCGCGCGAAAGCTTTTTTACGGACCGATTAACCAGGTGGTTCCGGCGTCCACGGCGACGCGCTGGATCGACGCGGTTTTGAAAATCGAAAAAGCCGAAGACGCCGTGGCCGCAATGGCTCGGCGCAGCGGCGATGCGGCGCGCGATCTTCCCCCGGTGACGCTCGACCTGGTGCGGCGCGCGTTTCCGGAGGTCGATCTCGATGCGGAGCCGCAGGATCAGCTTGCGGCGATGGGTAAGGTTTTCGGCGAAGAACTGCCGGCGGGGCTCGTATTTGAGTCCGTGAATGCGTGAATGAAATTGAGCTGATCGAACGAATCCGGAAGCGCGCGGGGCGCTGTTCCCTGGTGCTGGGGATCGGCGACGATTGCGCGATTTTCCGGCCGCGCGCCGGCGAGGACTTGTTATTCACGACCGATCAGACCGTCGAAGGCATACATTTCAGGCGATCGGCAGGCGCCGCCACGGTCGGGGAACGGGCGCTGGCGCGCAGCCTGAGCGACATCGCGGCGATGGGCGGTGAGCCGCGCTTTTGCCTGGTGGCACTGGCGGTTCCCGCGAAACACGAAAAGTGGATCGATGAATTCTTTCGCGGGCTGCTGCGGCTGGCAAGGCGGAGCGGGACCGTGCTCGCCGGCGGGGATCTGGCTCATGCGGAAAAAATTTACTGCGATGTGATGGTCTGCGGCGCGGCGCCGCGCGGAACCGCACTGCGTCGTGACGGCGCGCGCGCGGGCGATGCGCTGTTCGTTTCCGGACGCCTTGGGAAATCGTGGAATCAGCCGATCCGGCCGCGTCTTGCCTTCGGCCTCGCGCTGCGGGGTCGCGCCAACTCCTGCATCGATCTAAGCGACGGATTGTCGCTCGATCTGTACCGGCTGTGCCGCGCTTCAGGCGTCGCCGCGGAGCTCGAACACATTCCGGTCGCGAGCGGTTCGACGCTCGAGCGGGCTCTCCACGGCGGCGAGGACTATGAACTGCTGTTTACTCTGCCGCCGCAAGGCGAACCGCCGCGCGGAAGCTTGCGGATCGGCTGCATCGTGCGCGGCAAGCCGGGGCACATCAGATGGCAGGACCGCACGCTTCCGCCGCGCGGTTACGATCACTTCCAAAAACCCGCTCACTAGCAGGGTGGAAGATCGATTGATCGGCTAGTTGCCCGACGCCGAGAGTGGGCCGAACGTGGTGACCAGTTGGACGGCAATGCTATGTGGCGGCCCGCCACCGATGGGTGGATCCGGGATGATTTCGTAATCGAGTTTGATCAACTCGCGCCTGTCTGGCCGGTAAGCTGCCGCGATCTCGTAAACCTGGTTCCGCTGGGAAAGGCGAGCCGCGTTTTGTTCATCGGATAATTTCCGAGATCGAATTCCCTGGGCCTCGATAGCGAAAAAACATTGTGAAAAATGGGATCGAGATTCGGAAAGGAGACCGTGGAACCAGCGCAAATGGCGGGAAGATCGGGAACAAATTCCTTATTCTTCTGGTTCATTACGCCGCTGGCGTGGGTGCATTCGAGATCACCTCGCCGCTGAATGGTGATCACGCCTTCGACTCCATCCGGAAACGATTTAGAAGGCATGGGATTCCGTTTCCTGGCTTGGTGCGCCCTGGGTTTGTCCGCCGCCAGCGCGGCGCAAAGCTTCGATCCGCTCGCGGTGGCCGCGGTTTATCTGAGCCGGTGATGCTGGTCACGGCTCGCCCGAACTGTCTTAACTTACTGCACACCTGGCGCCGCCGTCGAATAGAAACGCCCGAGGTCGCCCTTCAACTGCTTCAAGGCATCGACATTCAAATAGATCATGTGACCGGAAGGATAATAACCGAACTGGATATTCTGCCGTAGCTTCGGCTCCAGCTCCATGTGTGCGAGGTCATATTCGGTAATGAAAAACGGGGTCGCCAGATCGAACAGACCGTTTGCCGAGAAAACTTTCAGACGCGGATCTTTTCGCATCGCATCCGCCAGATCTCCCGCCACGTAGATATCGCGCAACGGCCGACCCCCGCGCCCTCCGCCGGCCGCGGGCGCCCGATGAGTATGATCCCAGAGCTGATTTACGTTGGGCCCGTGCGGATAATAAGTTTCCTTCGACGTATACTTCAGTTCGCGCTCCAGATAATCATGGAACGCCGAATTAAATGCGCTGCTGACTCCGGTCCCTGACGGATCGTAGCCCGGATCCTCGCCGGCCGCATCGACATCGGTTCCCTCGAAACGAGCGTCGTAGCGGCCCAGAATAACGCGCTGATCGCGCAACAATTCTTTGCGAAAACGCACCGCGCTCACCCGCAGATTCGCTTCTTTGATGAACTGCACGCTCAATCCGGTGTATCCGGCCATTTTCGCGGCGATGGCATCCTCCTGCGCGGCCGGAAGGTTCTGGCCTTGCGCCAGCGCCTCCGCGTACGGACCGCGGGCAAAGGCCCGCACTTCGTTCAGAAACGCCGTCAGATCCTTGCCCTTGTGCTGTACCTTCTCGTAGTGCTCGGCGATCGCGGCAAAGGTCGGCAAGTAGCCGATATAGATTTCATCGCTGCCCGGCGCTTCGACGAAATAATTCAAAATGGTCGACATCAGCACCACCCCGTTGACGGCGACTCCGTCGTTTTCGAGCGCGTCCACCAGCGCCGCCGAACGAGTTGTCCCGTAAGACTCGCCGAACAGAAATTTGGGCGAGTTCCAGCGATGATTTACGCTGATGTACCGCTCGATGAATTTGAGAAATGCCTGCACGTCCTGATCGGCGCCGGCAAAGTTGCGAATGGTCGCTTTGCCCACCGGCCGTGAATAACCCGTCCCTGGCGCATCCACAAATACCAGATCGCTTTTGTCGAGCAGACTGTACTGATTGGGAATGAGCTGATACGGCGCTGGAGCGGTCGCTTCCGGGCTGCCCGTGACGACGCGCATCGGTCCGACGGAAGCCATGTGCAGCGGTATTGTGGCCGAGCCTGGTCCGCCGTTATAAAGAAAAGTGACGGGCCGCGTCCGCGGGTCGCTGACGCCGTTCAGCGTATAGGCGACATAAAAGATGCTCCCATAGGGCTTCTCCGACTCATCATCGATCAGCAGCGTGCCCGCGGTCGCGGTGTAATTGAGTGTTTTGCCATCGAGCGTCAGCTCATGCTGGGTGACCGCGCTGTTTTCAGGTGGAATCGGAGTCGATTCGCCGCCGGAGGGCTGAGCCTGCGAGCCCGGACCACGCTGTGCCACCAGCGCCGCGGCACAGAAAAAGGAAACGGCGAGTGTGTGCTGTATGCGCATAATCTGACATTTTCCCATAGACGGAGTGTCGTCAGACTCTGTTCGGAATCGATTGGTGCGCCATGCGTTCGATGCGAGGCCGCAGCCAAGGCGCGCAAATTGGATTTTCGTCCGCCGACGCTCCGACGCTATCCTGTAAAGATGCAAGCCAGTGCGGAGTCCTTCGAACGTATCCAGTGCCAGTGGTGCCAGGGCATGAACGAAAAGTCGGCTTTGTCCTGCCGTTCCTGCGGCGCGCCGCTCGATATTCGCAACCTGGTCAGCGAATCGGGTTGGCGTGAGGCGCCGCGCATCCGCGACATGACCGAAATTCACTTCGGATCGAGCACCTGCCAGGTCGAGGGCGAAGTGGTGCCCGTCGCGGAAATCAACTTGGGCCCGGGCGACGCGATTTTCTTCGAGCATCACGTCATGCTGTGGAAGGAGCAGCACGTTCCGCTCAGCGTCATGCAGCTTTCCGGAGGCCTACAGCGCCTTTTCGCCGGCATGCCGTTCATCATCAGCGTCGCCACCGGACCCGGCCGCATCGCCTTTTCGCGCGACGCTACGGGGGAGCTGGTGGTTCTGCCGTTGCACCCCGGAATGGAAATGGACGTTCGCGAGCATGCCTTTCTGCTGTGCTCTCACCACATCAGCTACTCCTTTGTGCGCATCAAGGGCCTGACCAACATTCTGTTCGGCGGCCAGGGCATGTACATGGACCGCTTCGTGACCACGGGCACGCCGGGCCTGCTGATCCTGCACGGCTATGGAAATGTGTTCGAGCGCAGGCTGGCGCCCGGGGAATCGATCATGGTCGAGCCCGGCGCGTTCCTTTATAAAGATTCGTCGGTGACCATGGACGTCGAGTTTCAGAAACTCGGCGGCGGGCTGTTCGGCGGCGCCGGCATGAGCCTGGCCAAGATGACCGGACCGGGACGCGTCGGCATTCAGTCGATGTACGTCCATCACAAAACGGAGTAATCATGTTTTGTACCCACTGCGGCGCCCCACTTGCCGACACGGCGAATTTCTGCACCGGCTGCGGATCGCCGGTGAAACGCCCCGCGTCATCGCCAATCGCCTCGACACCAGCCGTTCCGCCCCCGCCCGGCCCTGTGCCGATGGCCGCGCCTCCTGTCCCTGCATCGCCCACACCGGCGGCCGTCGCCACTTGCGCCTGGTGCCATGCCCGAATCGACGGCGCTCCCATGGCCTGCCCGCGCTGCGGCGCGACGCTGAATCTTCCACCGCTGACCGGCCAGTCGGGCTGGAAGCAGCTGCCAGCGCGAAAGGACATGGCCAAGCTTCAGTTTGGAAATTCGTTCTGCCAGATCGAAGGCGTGTACGTCCCGGTCGCCGACGTGAATCTGGCGGCGGGTGACCGCGTCTATTTTTCGCATCACGTGCTGTTATGGAAGGACGCGCACCTCGAGGTGGCGCCCATGTCGCTCAAGGGCGCCTGGAAGCGAATGTTCGCGGGCCTGCCGCTGATCATGACCGAGGCGCACGGACCCGGACACATCGCGTTTTCCCGGGATCTGCCCGGCGAATTGATTCCGGTGCCGATCCAGCCGGGAGAATCGATCGACGTTCGCGAGCACCTGTTTCTCGCCGCCACCGGCCACATCGCCTACGACTGGTTTCAAAGCGGCATCTGGTTCGAGACGAGAACCGGAAAGGACGAGCGGGAAACGCACTACCCCATTGGCGCGTTCATGGATCGCTTCTCCGCCGGAAGCGATCCGGGGCTGCTGCTGTTGCACGCCGGCGGAAACGTGTTCACGCGCCACCTCCAGCCCGGCGAGACGATCCTGGTGAAACCGACCGCGATGATCTTCAAGGACCCCACGGTCCAGATGCATCTGCACTTCGAGCATCCGGGCATGGGGTTCGTGGGTTGGGGCAACTGGGGCAATCGCTATCTCTGGCTGCGCATGGTGGGGCCCGGCCGGGTGGGGATCCAATCGGTGTACGAGCGGCTGGAAGGCGAGTCGCAAAACATCTCCCGTTTTTCCTACGCCACCGAACAGCGCTGGTGATTTCCACCACCTTGGTTACCGGGGGATTTAGACCCCGCCATTGATGGCGGGGATTTAAACGCCCGATTGTCATCATTTTGGAAAGCCCGGCGGTTATGCCGGGGTTGAATGGCGGAACTTTCACCCAAGTAAACTGAGGCGATGGACACATCGCACACCGCTGTGCTTGCCATGGACTGCCAGGCGGGAATCGTTTCGGTTTACGCCAAACCACAAGAGGAATTTATCGCACGCGCGGCCGCGGTTCTGGCGGCGGTGCGCCAAGCCGCGATGCCGCTGATTCACATCCAGGTCGGATTCCGGCCTGGCATGCCCGAGATCGGCGCGCGCAACAAGCTGTTTGCGGCAATCAAAGCGTCGCCGCAGCGTCAGGAGTTTTTTCGCGGACCGTCCGGCGCCATACACCCGGCGCTCGGTCCCGAGCCGAACGACATCGTGATCACGAAACACCGCGTGAGCGCTTTTGCGGGAACCGATCTCGAAATGATTCTGCGCGCACGCGAAATTCAAAACCTTGTGATGTTCGGCATTGCCACAAGCGGCGTCGTACTCTCGACCATGCTCGAGGCCTGCGACGCGGATTATAACGTGACCGTGATTTCCGATTGCTGCGCGGATCGCGATCCGGAACTTCATACCGCGCTGATGGACCATCTTTTCCCGTCACGCGGGCAGGTTATCACGGCAGGCGATTTCACGGGCGGCCGGAACTGAGCCGCCGCCGGTCAGGCGCGGAATTCATCACACTTCCGCACCAGGTCGGACCCAAGCACGGAATATTCTCGCTGCTCGCAGATCACGCTGAACATACCGATCACCGGCGTGGCGACGCCGCGAACACTGGTCAGCACAGCCCCGACGGGCAAGCTGACGTATTCGCTCCTGCGGCTATTAACGCGCAGCACCGCCGGAACCGGATCCTTGACGCGGAATTTAGATTTCGGAGTCGCGATGCTCAAGTGAACTGATCGTCCGCACCGCGTGATTACATGAGCCCAGGTAAGGATCGTAAGAAAGACCGTCGCCGAGGGCTTCAATGTGAAAGGTATGATTCGCTTACGTCTGCCGCAAGCGGACGAAGACTTTGCGAAGGAAACGTTGTTTTTCGCCTCAAGCCGTGTCCGCGGAGGTTGGAATGCCGCAATATTTGGCTGGGAGGCAGGGACTCGAACCCCGATACGCAGATCCAGAGTCTGCAGTCTTACCATTAGACGACCTCCCAGCACCAGGGGATCTCTATTTATCTTATCGGATCGTTATCGCGCCTGCCACGGTTTGAATCCCAGCTCGATGTGCAGCCGCACACTGTAAATCGTCACCGGACCGCGATCGTGGTTGTACGCCGGGTTGTAATCGCGCTGAACGTCGAAGCTGCCGTAAAAGCCGGGAATCAGCCGCGCCGAATAGTAGCTCTCCCAAACCATTTCCGGATCGTAGCTTAGCGTCCCATCGCCGATCAGAAAATCCAGCCCGCCGTGCGCCAGATACTCCGCATGGACGCCGGAAATTCCGCCCGCGGTGAACGATGTCGCCGCCACGTCGTTCTTGCGATGCCAGCGCGTGCCTTTCACCTGCGCGCCGCCGCCGGCGAGGCGATCGATCGCGGTAAAGGCGAAGCTTTCCGTCTTGCCGTCGTTCCAGCCGAGCCGCGTAAAGAACCCGATGTCGCTGGTAATCGCCTGCTGCACGTTGATCCCGATCCCGTACTTCAGCGTCCCCACGCGCCGCGTGGCGATTACGCTCGGCGTGGTTCCGCTTTCTTCGCCCAGCTTCAGCGCCTCCGCGTAATTTCCCATATCCGCCCGATTCCAGTAGGGCATCACGCGAATCGCGCCGGAGCGCTTTCGAATCGAATAGCGCCGTTCCGCCTCGATTACCTGGCCATGATCGCGAAACAATCGCCGGTCGAGCTGCGAACCGTTGGCGACCTTCGGCATGGCCGCGATTCCGTAACGAAACGACCAGTTCCGCGTATGAACTTCCTGCACGATTCCCCAGGTGTAGCCGCGCGTATCGGCCGGATAATCCCAGGCGCCGTTGTACATCACGCCCCAAGCCATGAATTGCGTGCGCGGATCGTGCGAATAATCGTTGCCGTCGAAATAATCGCTCATTGAAAAGCGCCCGGCAACGATGGAATAGCGGTTCATCGGCCGATCCCCGGCCAGCGTGTTTTCGTCGCTTTCGGCGTGCTCCTTTTCTCCGCCGAATCCGAAATCGTGCTGGATGAAAGCTCGTGCAATGTAGGGCGTCGGCGTCGGGCTGGCCACGCGCGGAATCTCGCCGTTGGGCGGATTGGCCAGTCCATCGACTCCGCTGAACCCTTTGCCGCCGGCGATCTCCGGATCAAACACCAGATACGTGTTCTGTTCAAACAGCCGCGCGGCGAAAAACAGCGTGGTGGTCAGCGACGCGTCGTACTCCGGCGTATCTCTTAAACTCAGCGGACCCGAATACGGCGCGTAAAACGTCCCGTGATAGTCTCCGATCGAGGTCGCCTGATAGTACAGATTCCAGTTCTCAAACGCCGGCGTATCCACCGGTGGAGCGTCAGGCACAGGGTCCGCCGTTTGCGCAAACGCCGCCAGAGGCAGCGCGAACAGCACAAAGCTATGGGTGACAATCCGCAGGATTCCTTCAGCTTATCCGTTTGCCGCCACGCGCCGCATGAAAATTTCATGACAATCGCGAAACGTCAGAAATCGCGCTACCATCATTGAAGCTGTGTTGAAAGCTGTTCTGGTTGTCGTTGTTGTGGTGGTGCTGGCCATCCCCGCCACTTTTCTTTTTCTCTCCGGCCATTCCACGTTGGCCTTCGATCCGCCGCCCCAAGCGATCGGGGAAGCGACGCCGTTTTCGGTGCGCGTCTCCAATCCCCACGGCGTGCGCCGCGTCACCGCCATTCTCGAACAAAATGGTGAGCGCACCGTCCTCGGAGAATCCGATGCGCCGGCCCGTCGCTTCACTTTCTTCGGTTCCCACGCCGCTCCGCGCGATTTCGCCTTCACCACGAAAAAGGGTCTAAAAGAAGGCAAAGCGCGGCTGATCGTCGAAGCCGAATCGAACGATCTGCGCGGCTCGACGGATTCCACAACGGACGAGGTTGCTGTCATTCTGCGTCCACCCTCGCTCGCCGTCGATGGTTTTCAGCACTACATCAACCAGGGCGGATCGGAGATGGCCATCCTGACGCCGTCGGGATCCTGGACGCAGGCCGGTGTCCGCGTCGGCAACGATGATTTTCGCAGCTTCCCGAGCGACGGCGGAAAGGATCGCATCGCGCTGTTCGCTTTTCCCTGGGATATGCCGCGCGATACCGCTCCGTTCGCCTACGTGAAAAACGCGGCCGGCACCGAAGCGAGAGCGCAATTCTGGTTCAAAGTTTTTCCCAAAAAATTTCAAGCCCGGGACTTCGTCATCGACGACGCCTTTCTCAATAAAGTGGTCAACCAGGTGGACCCCAACGGCTCCGGCGACCTGCTCCAGCGATTCCTCAAAATCAACGGAGAAATGCGCCGCGAAAACAACAAAACCATCGCCGATCTGCGCTTCAAAACGGAACCGAAATTTTTATGGTCGCAGCCGTTTTTGCAGCTCGCCAATTCCAAGGTGGAATCGAGCTTCGCCGACGTCCGCAGCTACATTTATAAAGGCAAGAAAGTGGATCAGCAGACCCATTTGGGCTTCGATCTGGCCGTCCGCCAGCACACGCCGGTGCTGGCCGCCAACGACGGAAAAGTGGTGTGGGCCGGACCGCTGGGAATTTACGGCAACTGCATTGTGGTCGATCACGGCTATGCGCTGCAATCGATTTACGGCCATTTAAGCGAAATTGCAGTGAAAGAAGGCCAGCCGGTCAAACGCGGCGAGGAGATGGGCAAAAGCGGATCCACCGGTTTAGCCGGCGGCGATCATTTGCATTTTTCGATGCAGATCGATGGCGTGCAGGTGAACCCCATCGAATGGTGGGACGCGCACTGGATCAAGGATCACATCTTCGACCGGTTGAATCATAGCGCGCCATAACGGCGTCACCCATCGGTCCCGATCAACCCTTCCGACCTCAAATCCTCCATCAACTCCGGCCCTGCGTTTTTCGGATACCCGAAATCCCAGAACGGATCGCCAGCCGCGCTTTCCCACACCCGAACCTGGCGAGCCGTCAGCATTTTTTCAAACCGCGCGTCCTGTTCCTCATCTTCGATCCCGGCCAGCGCCAGAATCGCGCGCACGTCCAGATCGTTGCGGTAATCTTCCAGGTTGAAATGGTATCCTCGCTCGACTTGCTCCACGAATTCGCGCCAGCGCCGCAGCAATCCGGCGCGGCCCTCGCGCGCGACGTATTCCGGATACCCGTTTTCGACAAGATAATCGCGCAGTTCAGCGTCAGTCATCGTTCTGAACCAGAACCCGTGCCGCGTCGAAACTCCTCTCGACGCGCCATCCGCGGCAAAGGGGGCGCCGGCATGAGTGCGTGCGCCGCATCCCTCGAAGGTCAGTCATATGGTCTGCGCACCTGTCTGCGGAAATAGCGTTCGCCATCGACGGGCCTGAAAAACGTCCGGATGGTCCGGTCGGGATTGTAAGCCCCGAACGCGCCGCTACGCCGGTCGAACTTGGTCATTACGCCATTCGGTTTCACGGCTTCGAGAATCGGCCCGCCCCGCGGCGCATCGCGCAAATCCTGCGCCATCCGCAGATATTCCTGCGCCGAGATACGGCCGAATTCGCGGCCATGCTTGGCGTAATGCTCCTCAAACTGTCGCCGCGTGCGAAACCCCGGACCGCTCGCCAGAAGCAAAACGACCGGCAGCAAAATCGCGGCAATCATCCGCGCCAGCTTCATCGTTTATCAAGATAACAAAGTGTCATAAGCGGCTGAGCCACGACCGCGGGAACCGGCGGCTTACGCTACAATAATTTGCACGGACGCGCGTTCTCGCGCGTCATAATTTTTGATGGCCGAATGGACGCTTAAATACGCTGATACCCGCGGCGAAGTTCACCAGCAGGTCGCCGAGGCCGGCTCCGAGCGCGAACTGCGCGACCGTTACACGCAGCAGGGTTTCCTGGTCTACTCGGTCAAGCCGCGCTCGGAAATCAGCGCGATTTCCGCCACGCTGCACCAGCCCAAAAAGAGGAAGATCAACGTCGAAAAATTCCTGATCTTCAACCAGCAGTTCGTCACCCTGATCCGCGCTGGGCTGCCCATCCTCAAAGCCCTCGACCTGCTGACCGACCGCCTCACCGACCCCAAATTGTCGTCCCAGATCAAGGGCGTTCGCGAAGAAGTTCGCAACGGCGCGCTGCTCTCCGACGCTTTTGCGCGCCAGGGATCGTTCCCGCCCATTTACGTCACCACCGTTCTCGCGGGCGAGCGTTCCGGCTCGCTCGGCGAAGTGATCGAGCGCTTCATCACCTATCAGAAACTCTCGCTTTCGGTGCGAAAAAAGCTGATGGTTTCCCTGCTCTATCCGGCCGTGCTGGTGACGCTGGTGGTCTGCCTGATCGTGTTCCTGGTGACCTACGTGGTGCCCAATTTCGCGCAGCTTTACACCAGCATGAACGCCCAGTTGCCGATGCCCACGCAAATTCTGATCGCCGTCGGCACTACCGCACGCAATTACGTTTTGCTCGGTTTCGCGGCGCTGGTTCTTGGCGTCCTGGGGTTCCGTTATTGGGCCAAAACCGCGCGCGGCTCCGAGCTGATTGACCGTTTTCTGCTGCGCGTTCCCATCCTCGGCGAAGTGTGGCTCAAGTATCAGGTCGCGCAATTTTCGCGCGTGCTGGGAACGCTGCTGATCGGCGGAATCCCGCTGCTGCAGGCGCTCGACACCGCGGCCGATTCGCTCGGCACTCAGGTTTTGAAAAAAGTTTTGCAGCACGCCGTGAAGCTGGTTCGCGAAGGCCAGTCGCTCTCCTCTTCGCTGCGCCAGACGAAAATTTTCCCCGGCCTTTCGATCGACATGATCGAAGTCGGCGAATCGACCGGCGCGCTTCCCGCCATGCTCGGCAGCGTCGCCGAGTTTTACGAAGAAGACGTGGCCACGCGCACCACCGCCGCGCTCAGCCTGATCGAGCCCGCCATCATGATTTTCATGGGGATTTTTGTCGCCTTCGTGCTGATTTCTCTGTATCTGCCGATTTTCTCGCTGGCCGATTCGATTCGTTCGTAATCGCCTTCCGTCATGCCCGGAAAACCGCGCCGGTAAGGCCGCGACTAAAATCTTCCCCGCCTTCGCGCCCATCCGTAGCGTACCGCGTTGCGCATCAACTGCCAGTCGCCTTTGGGATAGACGCGTTCAAATTCTTTTCTGAGGTCCTTTTCGATCTGGTCGAAATCCTTGCCGCTGAATTGCGCAAGGCCCGCCGTGTGATAGCCGATCTGGTACGCCAACTCGTATTCGCCGTAATCGCGGCCGGCATACTGGGTCTCGAAATTCTTCCGGAAATCGGCGGCGATATCGGACGGTATCTCGACCGTCCTCTCGGGAGTTTCCGAAACCCGGCGGTACACCCGAACCCTGCCGTGCTGCACGCGTCGCCTGCCGATATTCACCTTTTCTTCGACCACCGGGCTCGACTGATTTAGTTGTTTCGCCCTTTCTTCGTCGGCGAGATCGATCACGCCATGCCGCTCCATGATGTCCGCAGCCCGGTCGACCTTATCATCCTCGTCCGTATCCAAAGCCACCACCGCATTTCCATGGCGCAGCGCCGCGCGATAGGCCAGCGTTTCCCGTTCCGTCGGTGAGCCGAACATCCGGTTGAACCAGCCCTGCTGCTCCTGCTCATCGACAATGCGGATATCGCTGTCCCGAAATCCCTGGTGTTTCAAATCTTCGGCAACTTCCTTGGCCAGGCGCTCATTCTCGAACACGCCGATAATCGTATTTTGTGCCATAGATCTCCCCCTAGCGGTTTGACCGCGGCCACCCGACGCTGTTTCTATTGACGCAAGTACGATTTACCCGCGATCTGCACGCCCGGCTGTCCGGTTACGTCTAAGCTATAAGAGCAGGGTACGCAATTGCTGTGTCCCGGCTCGAGTGACTCATGGCAGCAACTGAACGGCACCTTCCCATCGACCCGGCGCAGGAAACCCACCGCGCCCGAACACTGGCCGAGCGCTATTACCACGAATTCGTCGACCTCAAACAGGTCCGCATCGATCATGAGCTGTTCCACTCCATTCCGGTCGACCTGATGTTCCGTTACAACTTCGTGCCGATTCAGGCGCACAACGGTTCGCTTGAGATCGCGCTGGCCGATCCGCGAAATCTCGGGCTGATCGACGAGCTGGCCGTGCTGCTCGGCAAAAAGCTGCGCGTCAAGGTTGCCACGCTCTCGCAAATTTCCGAC
>Ga0335073_10005040_pt1 | contig 18538 bp, 17 predicted proteins | sample Lox_Sample_22_FD_207093 | JGI IMG/M metagenome (GOLD analysis project Ga0335073, IMG submission 207093) | Soil microbial communities from Loxahatchee National Wildlife Refuge, Florida, United States - Lox_Sample_2.2 | ecosystem: Environmental > Terrestrial > Soil > Wetlands | place: USA... | reverse complement strand
CAAAAACGAACTCGCCGGCGGAGCTTCGCGCGGTTTCCTGCTTCAACGTCACGGCTTCATCGGATGTCTCCTGGAAAGCTCGCGCCACCCCTATCCCGCGCGCCGTGCTCATCTTCACTTCCTTAAATCCGCCGAGCAGATCATCGAGGTTTTCATAGATCGCCTGGTCCACCTCCGCGGCTTGGCGCAGGCGTTGCCGCAGCGGTTCCGATCGGCCCAGAAAGATCGCCATGGCGATACCGGCAGCGACTGCGGTCAACACCAGCGCAGCCAGCGACAGATATGCGACGTAGGCAGCGACAAACAGCAACAGCAAGCTCGCCTGGGCCGCCGCTACCAATATCGGCGCCTGGTTGGAGATAGCAGCGGGTTCCCCGGCGATGGTGGTCAGGATACGGGAAGGGACCAGCCGCTCGACGTCTTCGAGTTCGGAATGCCGCAGCTTCGTCAGCAGCCGCATCCGTAGCGCGTTTAGGATGCGCTCGATCTCGCTCATCGCCAGCGACATGACTTGACGCTGCGCGATGGTGTAGACGCCGAGCGACAGGCAGAACATCATCAGGAGCCGAAGGTCGGACCCGTGCTCGCCACTTCGTTGCGCCGCCGCATTGATCGTGCTGAGGATGAGCGCGTTGCTGCCGCCGGCGAGCCCCATTATCACCGCCATGGGTAAGGGCCGGAGGGTGGTTCCCGCCCGCAATGTCTCTAGGATCAGCACGTTCGCGCCGACCGAAACCGGGATCCCGCGGTACGCGGCCTGAACTCGGCCAACTTCACCAGGTCGTCATCTGCACAGCAACCTCAGAGCGGAATAGAATGCCCGCACCCGCCGCGGCACGGTCGGCGGTGCAGCGGCAACCTTCCCAAGCAGCACGTTATCGCGCGTCCGCCCAAGGACCTCGAGGACCAGCCGGTGATCCGTTCTTGGATCATCGTTAAAACCCTCGATGCGGTGATAGGACCTGCCCGTTACCTCGCGCGCAGCCTGGAGGATTGGATGGGTCAAGATCGCATCAGCGCTGACATCCATCAGCGCGCCCAGAATGCAGCGCTTCCCGTCCGCCGTCCTCAGCCGCTGCTTGCACCATCGATTTTCGGTGCGCAACAGATCAATGACGTTGTCGAGCTTCCCGAGCATGAGGTCGTGTTTTTGAAATTCCGTCCCGTCAAACGGCATGGTCTCCTCCAAATGATGATTTGATTCCTAGTCGCGCCTGCGGCCGATTGCTGGTCTGGAAGCGACGCGCGGCGCCGGACTCGCCGGGCGACCGCCCAGCGCCTCGCCTGTGCCAGCGCTATCGCGGCGGCTTGGCGGTGGTAGCCCGTTAAAGCTGCAGCGCGGACGATCGAACCAACCGGCATTAAGCCGGGTGCAAAGCGCGCGTCCTTCGCTTCGGAATAAGGCAGCACGATGCCTCCCGCTGCATAAGCCAGCAGTAGGAGTCATCAGCTTTTCGGCGGTTTAGGGGGGACTCCATCCCCAGTGCCAAACGGTACGTGAGCCGGCCGTTAAAGGCAAGCGTCGCAAATCGCTCAAATTGCGAATCGCGCCCTGCATGGCGCAAGCGCTCCAACGACGGTTCGACCGCGCCGACGCTTGACTCGAGCTACGCCGGTTGCCCGCGTGAGCAGTTGGATAGTGGTGATTGATGCTGTCATTTATAACGTCCCCTTGTGTTCAAGAAACCGATGCGCGCCGCCGCAGTTGTCGGCTCGATCTTGCGGTCGAGGTCGGCGGACCAGACGATGTCGGACAGTGAAGGCGCAACGACCTCCTATCGCGGCGACCTGCGATAGGAGTGATCAGCTTTTCAGCGGTTTCGGGGGGACTCCATCCCGCTCATCGGCGTGTAGTCACGAGGATCGAGACAAACAAGCGGTGCTGTCCCGACAGCGCTTATCATCAGCCGATTTCTCGAATGTGTCATTCTTCGATTGTTGCAGGCGACGCCCGGCGCTTAGCGGGCTGAGACCCCGATCCGGGCCTCCCGATGGTTTCTCCCGCATTGCCGCCAGCCAGCCGGAACTGGACCCGGTCGCCAGCAAAAACCATGACGGATCGTTGGATCCGAAGGTTCGCCAAATCGACGTTTATCGCCTCTGCTTGGAGTACCGGCCGGCTCAGCGCCTGCTCGAGGTATCGCGCCTCGCGTTCACTTGGCAAACGCGCCAAGAGACGTGTTACCTCGCGGGTGTGGTCGGTTACGCCGCAACGGACGAGGGCGGAGGTGATGGAGTTGGTGTCGGCAAAGGCGTTCGGCAGTGCAGCAAAGCGCCTGGCGGGAAAACTGTGGATACCATAGCTCACTGCAACGCCGTCGGCGTAGGCGATCATTTCGATTTGCAGCACCGGGGCGCTGCGGTTGAGACGCAGATCGCGCGCTGTCGCAGGATCGGCCTCGATGGTCGCAACCGAAAGCACGCAACGGCCAGGTTCACGGCCCTGGCTTCGCAGATCGGCGTCGAAGCGCGGCCGCCGCCCCAGGACATACTCCAGATGTCTAGCGACGAAGGTGCCGAGGCCTTGCTCGACCGTTATCAGCCCCTGGTCGGCAAGCACACCGATGGCGCGCCGAATGGTGTGGCGATTGACGCCAAAGCGCGCCGCGAGCTGTGGTTCGGTGGGCAAACGACCGTCGCCGAAGCGACCTGCCGTCACCTCCTCGGCCAACCGATCCGCGATCTGCCGCCACAACGTCAGGTGTTTTTCCGGATCGAGCATCTGTGCCGCTCCAATCTCCCAATCAGGGCCGCCAGACTCTCTTCGGGGGGCCACTATACCGCCGGGCTTCCCAGCCGAGTAACAGTTTTGCGCGGCGACACGCGGCGCCGTGACCGGGCTTGCGCCGCATCCGCGGCCGTGTAAGCTTTCCTATCGCATCCGGAGCGTGCCGTTCTGCTCCGGGGGATGGAGTTCCCCATAACCGCCGTCGTGGCTGATGACTCCTGCACCGCCTTCGGGCACCGCGGGAGCGCGTCTCGATAGGGCGCCCGCCTTTGCCTTCGGCGGCTTTGGCAATGGGGAGAAACGAATGGACGGTAGATCAGACCATCTAAAGCACAGTATTGCGGTAGCGTCGCTGCCAGATGATGTCGCTCGCGCCATTGTCAGGCTCACCTCTTTGCATGACGGCGACCTGGGCGTCATTGACGCTGTCGTCTGCGGACGACGCGCAGTTCCGGCGCTCCGCGCGATTCTGTTCAATCGGGAACCAAGCGGGCTCTACGAGACGCGGCGACGTGCCGTGGAGGCGCTGACACAACTCCACGCTGACGACGTTCTGGTGGACTATCTGAGCGCCTCTCGCGCCATTGCCGATCCCGTCGAACGAACCGGCGAAGAGGCCGTGATTAATGCCGCCGCACGGGCCATCGCAACTTCCCGCGATCGCGGGGTCGTCCCCCTCCTCTTGCAGCTGGCTGATCGGCTCGCGCCGCTGGCAGGCGTCGTGGAGACGCTTGGCGCGCTGAAGCGTATCGAGGCCCTGCCGTATTTCATCAAAGCCTTGGCCGAAGATTTCACGCGATCCGCCGCGGAAGCGGCGATCCGCAGCCTCGGGCCGCAAACCCGATCGGCCTTGTTGACAGCTGCCAGCCCGCACCTCACCGCTGATGAGCGGGAACCGGTGTCGAGCACGCGCCAACGGCGGAGCGCCTTGCGGCTCTACGCCGAGTTCGGTGCCCCCCCGGACCCGGACTGGCCCACCCTCTGCCGCTTGACCGAAGATCAGGACGAATGGAACGCGGTGCTGGCGTGCCAGATTTGCGTGAAGTACGGCACTGAGAGTGCGAGAGTCGGCGCCGCCGTTCGCCGCCTCATCAGTTTGCTTTCTTCCGCCGATTGGCCGCTCAGCGAGGAGATCGAGGATTCCCTGCTCAAGCACTTCGACAGAGCGAAGCCGGTCATTGAAGAGGTTTTGCAAAGTGGCACGACAGACGCCGAGCTTGGCTTGGTAAGAGCTCGGACCGTCCGCGCACTCTTTCGGGTCGCGGCGCGGGCGGCATCAAATGCGCATCGGGAAGCTAATGGTCGCAAGCCAACAGTCTCGTCCCGATCTTGAGCCTTACGCGGAACGAGCGATGCGATGGCGAAAGGGCTTCAGCTCGGGTCAGTATGGCGATCCGGAGCTCCGTCGCGTCGCCTTTTGGCCGCTCTCGAGCGGCGAGGTGCACTACCTCTACTGGTTCATACAAGGCAGCATCATGAATGTGGACACTCGATGGGCTCTCCGCCGCGGTTGGGGCCTCTGCGAGCGGCACGCCTGGGCAACCTTGGCCGTCGATATGTCGTTCCGACCCGGCTATCTGCTGGACCCCGCCATTCTCTACGAAGACCTGCTCGATTGTTGCTTGGCCAGAATCCCGACATTCGGACCTTTCAAGGCTCTTCGCTTTGTCCGTCAACTACGACCGAAGGGCCCTTGTATCATGTGCGCGATGCGCATCTATCGAGCCGCCGGCTGTATGCCCAGGGCCGGCCTGATCGAACAGGGGCAGTGTACCGACCAGCTGCTCGGATTAGCGCTGCGGTATCAGGATTATTGGCGGGACACGGTCTGTGGCCTGTGCGGCGGTGGCGGCATCGAGATGGTGTGCCGCCAGCACCTGATTGAATGTAGCGAGCGCATCAGCCCAGACCGCTTTGAACGCGTCCATCATCTGCTGGCGACAACCGCTGCGCGTGTGAGGAATCTGAGCTGGTCCTTCATCTGGGAGAATCGTGGTAGCGAGGCGCCGCAGGACTCCGGCGCGCTGCTGACGGCCATCGGTTGGATGAGCGGCTGGCGACCGCTCCTAGCCCTGATCAACGAGCCAAGGCGCTCGTCGGAACCGCCGCATTCTTCACAGCGGGATCCGGAGATCGGTGGCTGTGGATGGCCCGAGGTCTCCGGCTCTTTGCTGCACGCAATCCCGAACAAGGATGCCGGCCAATGAATCAGGACTGAGCAAATGGGACCAAACGGAATGATCGAACGCATCCCATTGCTGACACGCTTCTCCGAAGATGAGGGGACCGTACGCGATATCGCAATCAGAAGCCGGCGTTTTGACGCGCTATGTCAACGAGTACAGAGCGATCGTCGAGGTGCTCGATAGTCTCGAGGTCCAGGTTAGGCGATTGAAACAACGTCGGGCTTGGCTGGAGGAAGAGCTCCTGACGCGTATTGAAGGGCACCAGCCTCATTGAGAGGAACACCGTTCGCCCGCTGATCTGCTGAGCGACAGAGGTTTTGGCAAATGGCAATGGAGCGAAGCCCAACATCGGCGGCTTCGGCGACGCAGCGGTCGAAAACAGGATTTCAGGTCGCTCACCCCCCGCAGCGAACGCTTTCGGATTACAGCGCGTGCATCCTCGATGTAAGTCGCGTGATGATGCCGTGCGGCGGCACTTACCCATGACTCGGGAAATCGACGTGCATGCTGAGCCGATTGTCTACAGATACCGGTTTTGCCCGACCTGCCGACGTGAATGGCCGGCGAAGCGTTCCCACTGTCCGAGCTGCGCACGTTGGCTCGGCGATCACCCCCTGGAACGGACCGAATGGCAGATCGTACCGCTTTGCGCAGAGCCTTCCGAAGGCGCGGACTATCGGCTCATAGGCGCAACTGCAATCATGCTGCGCTTCATCTCCGAGCTTGCGCCACAGAACGCTTTGCAGGCCATAGCCACGGCGCTCCACGAGGCGCTGGGGGGAACAAATATGGATTCCCCTTGCGCGATCCCGAACCATGGCTGGCTTGTTTGGACAATGAGGGATCTGCGTAGTTCCTTCTTATGCGCGCTAGAGCTCGAGCGGAACCTCGACGCGAGCTTGCGCCGGATCGATGGGGATCCGACCAGGCATTTTCGCTGGGGGATCTGGGTCGATCAGTATGTCGTACCGTTTGACGCATACGATCGGCCGGCAATTTCAAATACCACGGCTCGCGCCATATTCAATTTCGAGCCGGATAACGTGCTCTTGTGCTCGGATGCGGTGACCGAGACCAATCGCCATTGGGAGCACTTCGTCTGCGTGCCTCGGCGCATGCTGCACGGCGCAGCGCGCCAGGGTTACCGGCTCCTCGACCATAGACGGCCATCGGCTCTCGATCATGCCGAAATTGCCGATGGGAGCCCGTTTACCGGCAAAGCGGTGGAGCTGGCTTTGCTCGACACGAGCTATCGGGAGAGTCTGACGAAGCATAGCCGCGTCGCGGTCGTCGCTGAGGCGGGATGCGGCAAAACGCGCCTCGTCAGAGAGTGGGCGGCGACAGCATTCGGACCTCCGTGCGATGGTGGCGAACTTCAGCCTTTTCGGTGGTGACGTTGCAGCCTTTGCCGGTCGATTGGCAGATCTTCCGACCGATCGGATCACGACCGAGGTCCTCCTTGACTCAGTGATCGCCCGGATCAGTTCCGAGCAGATCGACGTCGTCGTTCTGGACGACCTCCATTGGGGGATCCGGAAAGCATTGTCTTCGTCACGCGGCTCTTGGACGCTTTGTCGGCACGGGCGATCCTCATCCTATTGATCGCGCGTCCAACCGGTCGCCCGCTTGTGAAGCGCTTGAACCCAATCGTCAAAATAGAGCTGCAACCGTTGCCTGTGCCGGCCGCAGAGCGTATGGCGCTGCGCCTGATGCCCTTTCCTGGTGTCGCCGAGATCGCGGTCCGCGGGTCGAAGGGAAATCCTCTCTTCCTCGAACAATTCGCCGCATGGGCCGAAGAGACCGACTACCGGGGAACGGGCGACACGCCGGAAAACCTTCATCAATTGGTTGCCGCACGGATCTCACATTTGGCGAAGGTCCGACTTGCCAGCATTCGCGAGGCCCTGCGATGGGGTGCCTCCTGGGAGCGTCGGTCCGTCGAGCAACAGCTCGACCAGCTCGAGCGCGAGATTGGTCTGTGGCTTGATCGCCTGGAAACCGGCGACTACGGCGATCGCGTCGAAGCGTCGCGGCATCTCTCGGCTCTCGAGCAACTCGATTTCGAAATCTTTCTCGCGTCCAACCTTGCCGGCAAGCCGCGCGCACGGTCGAGTCGGCTGCGGGAGGCAATCGAGCGTCTACGGACCGGTGCCGCCCAACAGATTCTACCCGACCTGAAGCGCCGTGCTGTGGGGGCCGACGCTGCCGAAAGAGCGAACATTCTCTGAGCGCGGCGTGCCGGCGACACCATGGCTCATAATTACGACTGGCGCCTCGCGGCGGAGTTCTATGCTCTGGCCCTCACTCTCGTCGGTACTTGGCAGCGCGACCAAATCGCCGCTCGTCTCGCAGACTGCCGACGCCGGTGCGCGGCGGGGCCGCGAGATAACTCGATTGATGCAGAGGAGCCTCGGCGCGACGAGGAGCCGGCCGTCGACGCCTTACGCCTTCCCGAGGTTTGGATGCAACTCGGCAACCGCCATGGCTCTGCGGCGTATTTCCTACGCGCGGCACACGCCGCGGAGGTGATCAATGACCACGCCCTGGCCGAATGGGCGAGGCACAAGGCAGGAGTGACGTGAGCTGGCGTCCGAACCGCGCAAACCATGCGCCACCGCAGAAGCACTGGCGGCTCAAAAGTGAGGCCCGGACTGATGCTGCCGCCCGACCCAGATGAATATTGGCACCGCCGCCAGCTCGGCAGCAACGCAGAACGCGACGGTGGCCGGCAGTGAGATGTCGTAGAGAACGCCGATCGCTACACTGCCAAGAAACCAAAACACACCATAGCCGGCAGTAAACAGCCCGAAGGCGGAAGCCCGCCGTTGCGGGGGCACCATCGGCGCGACCGCCGCGGGAATGATCGACTCATGAACGCCGATCCCTAGCCCCCAGATCGCAGCACCAAGCAGGGCAACCCAGAACCCGCCAAGGAACACCAGCGGAGCGAACAGGGCAGAGATCAGTGTCAGCACGACGAGCACCGCGTAGCCGAAGCGATCGAAAAGTTGGCCAAAAAGCAGAGAGCCACTACCGCTCACTGCCATTGCAACCGCATAGAAAATCGCGATCCAATGGCCCGGAACGGCATTCGTATACCCGAAATGATAGGCGATGACGGGGTAATCGGCGAAACCCGCGGCGACCAGCACAGCGCCGGCCAAATAGTTCCAGTAGATCCGCGGCAGACCCGCGACGCTTATATTCGGCGGGACTGCTTCCATTTCCTGCGGGCGCGGATAGAGGAAGCGCGCCAGCAGCAAAAAAACTATATTGATCGTTGCCGGCAGCAGCAATACGGCAAAGGCTTGGTGGTAGCTGCCTTGATGCGAGAGCACGGCAGCGATGACCAACGGACCGAACATCGCGCCGAACTGGTCAAGCGCTTCATGGAGCCCGAAGACCCAGCCATAGCCGCCGACCTGCTTCCCGGCGTGCGACAACATCACGTCGCGCGGCGGATTGCGGATCGCCTTTCCGACCCGCTCGAGAACGATCAGCACTGCGGCGGCAGGCCAGCTTCCGGTGAGCGCCAGAGCCGGGACCGTGCTCATTTGTACGACATAGCCAAAAATCGTGATCGGCCAATACTTGCCGGTCCAATCGGCCAACCGTCCGGAAATCAGCCGAAGACTGTAGCCGAGCAGCTCGCCGAACCCAGTGACGAACGCCACGATGGTTGCCGTCGCCTGGAGCGACCCGAGATAGGGCCCGATGATGCTCCGCGACCCCTCGTAAGTAAAATCCGCGAAGAAGCTCAGGACCCCGATGAGCAAGACGAAGCGGAAGGCGGTCCGAGGGGCTCCGCTTGCGCGGGCGGTGTTTTGGTCGCCAATCATCATTCCCAGTGCGACGCGACGTCCAGCGCCTCGTCGCGCGGCGTCATCCACATCGGCGTCGTTCGAGAGAGGCGTGCGGCGAAGGCTCCTCGCTTCCCGCGGAGATCCGCCCAGAAGCTACGCCAACCGCGCCACCGCCCGTCGGAAGGATGTTGAACGAGCGCCAAGGGGTGTCAGTCCAACGGATTGTCGAACAATGCCTCAGCACCGAGTTCCCGCTCGATTTCAAGGAGGCGGTTGTACTTGGCTATCCGCTCGCCGCGACAGAGTGAGCCTGCCTTGATCTGGCCACCGCCCATGGCAACCGTGAAGTCGGCAAGAAAAGTGTCCTCTGTCTCGCCAGAGCGGTGCGATGTGACATAACGCCATCCCGCGCGGCGGCACATGTCTATCGCTTCGATCGTCTCGGTCACCGTGCCGATCTGATTGAGCTTGATGAGCGCGGCATTACTGCACCGCTCGACTATGCCTCGCCGAATGAACTCGGTGTTGGTGACATAGATGTCGTCGCCGACGATCTGAATGCGATCGCCGAGTAGCGACGTCATTCGGCTGAACCCGGTCCAATCATCCTCAGCCAGCCCGTCCTCGATGGAGACGATCGGATACTTCAGTATCCAGTCTCTATAGATTTCGATCATCTCGTCGCTGTTCTTGCGCGGGCCTTCGGCGCGGTCGGGAAGGTATGCCCCCTCGTCCTGGAAAGACGTCGCCGCGGGATCGAGCGCCAGGGCGCTGTCCCGTCCGGGGACGAAACCTGCTGCTTCGATGGCCTCGACGATGAGTGCGCAAGCCGCCTCGTTACCAGGTAGATGGGGGGCGAACCCGCCCTCGTCGCCGACGGCATTGGACTCGCCGCGCGCCCGCAAAGCGGCGCCGATCGCACGGAATGTCTCCACCCCATAGCGAAGCGCTTCCGAGAAACGAGGGGCGCCGACGGGAACGATCATGAACTCCTGAAAAGCCAGGCCGCTATCCGCATGCTTTCCTCCGTTCAGAACGTTCATCATCGGCATCGGCAGTCGTCTGGCCGTGGCTCCGCCGAGATACGAATAGAGCGGCATTCCGGCCGCCTCCGCGGCGGCACGCGCGACGGCCATCGACACGCCTAGCATCGCATTGGCGCCAAGCCGGGATTTGTCGGGCGTGCCGTCCAGCTCGACCAACAGGCGATCGAGCTCCACCTGCCGCTCTACATCGTGACCAACAATCGCTCGCGCGATGACGGTGTTTACGTTATCTACCGCCTTCCGCACGCCCTTGCCGCCATAGCGGCGCGTGTCACCGTCACGGAGTTCGACCGCTTCGTGCGTGCCGGTCGATGCACCGGACGGAACCGACGCTGATGAGACAACGCCGCAGTCGAGCCTTATGCTTACGCGAACCGTCGGATTGCCGCGTGAATCAAGCGTCTCGATGGCCGAGACCGCTGTTATGCGGCGATCCATTTGCGTATCCGAAAGGCGCCCACGCGGCTGCGATCGCGCCCCATCCGCGTTGCGGGATACTTGCCGATTTTGGTACTGCCGCCGAACCGACATCGATCACCCCCTGCTCGACCGTTGATAAGCAGACGAAGGGCGGGCGGCATGCCGAGCGCACTCCTACCGTCTCTCGTCGGTAGGAGTCATCAGCCTCTCGAGGCGGTTTTGGGGGACCCCATCCCCTTGCCGATCACACCATAGTCTCCAGAGGTACGCCGATCAACGGCTGCGTCAGTGATCTTCAAAACCGTGCCCTATGCCCTGCTCCGGCGCGTCTCAAAGAGTTCGTGCTTGCCCCCCGATGCCAGCGGTGTAAGCTTCGATCTCGCATCCGGAGCTTGCTGTTCGAGCTCCAGGGGATGGAGTTCCCCATAACCGCCATCACGGCTGATGACTCCTGCCGCGCTTCGCGCGCAGTGTGAGTATGAGCGGCTCATGGATTGAGCGCCTGTGGTGGTGTTGGCTATGGGGAGCAAGCGATGACTGGTGTCGGCGGCTTCGCTGAACTTGACCGTCCACCGCAGGCGGAAAACGTCGGTTGCGCGCCAAGAAACCTCGCCTCCCTTCATTGTCGCGTCGTGAGCATCGACAGAGTCGCCGTTGACCGGAGTGCAGCTGTGCCGCTCCACGCCCTGCTCCCGGCGCGCGGCTATACGGGTCGGCGATGACGATGGCAGAGGGCGGCAAGCCAGCATCAAACTCCATCGCCGATGGACGAATGAGAGATCTGGCCGATATTCTCGAGCGCGCCGCGGAATGTCTTGAACAGCTAGGGCACACGAGCTCCCCGATTGCGCGCCGGCTGCGCGATTTGCGCGATCGCCTGACGGAGGGACGTCTTCAGCTCGCCGTTCTCGGTCAGTTCAAACGAGGCAAGAGCACGTTTCTCAATGCTCTCCTCGGTGTCCATCTCCTGCCGACCGGAGTCATCCCGCTCACCGCGCTCCCGACCTTCATCGCCTGGGGGCCAAAGCCTCTGATCCGCGTGACATATCGCTCGAACCGCGCTGTCGATGAGTTCGAAGCATTGGCTCCGGATGACATTCGAAACCGGCTCTTCGGCTTTGTCGCGGAGGAGGCCAATCCAAAGAACCGACTCGACGTGCGGCGCGTGGATCTGTTCTACCCCTCCCCACTTCTGGAGAATGGCCTCGTTCTGATCGACACTCCTGGCATTGGCTCAACCCATCGCCACAACACTGACGCCGCGCTCCAGGTCCTGCCGGAATGCGATGCTGCGTTGTTTATCGTGTCCGCCGATCCGCCGATCACGGAAACGGAGCGAGGCTATCTCGACACGGTGCGTCCCAAGGTCGCCCGCATCTTCTTCGTCCTCAACAAAGCCGACTACCTCGAACCTCATGAGCTTCAGATTGCGGTCGAATTTCTGCGTAAGGCCCTGCAGGAATCGTCCGTTACCGAACTCGATACGGCGACAATCTTCGCCGTGTCAGCGCTTGGCGGGTTGAAAGCCAAAGAGAGTGGTGACGACGCGGCACTGAATGCCAGCGGCATTGCCGGGATCGAGCGCTACCTTCTACGCTACTTGGCACAAGAGAAGATGGCGTCCCTCCGATCCGCCGTCGGTCGTAAGGCTTCTGAACTCGTCGCCGAGTCGGAAGCCAACGTGTCGCTGAGGATGCGTACTTTGGAAATGCCGATTGAGGATCTAGCGAAGCGCGGCGCGACTCTCCAAGAAGCGTTGGGTCGAATTTCGGGCGAAGAGCGCGTGATCCGCGACCTGCTGGCAGGGGATCGCCGACGTGCGGTCGAGCAACTGGAAATGCACGCCGAGCGACTGCGTCAGAGAGGTCGCCAATGTCTGACGGAAGTGCTGGAAAAGATCCTGTCGCAATCGGGCCAGGCGAACCTTGAAAGCGCGGCGCAGGAGGCCGTGGCGACAGTAATTCCAGAATTCTTTGAGGGGGAGCTTACTGAGACTTCGAAGGCGTTCAGCCGGACCGTTGAGGAGATCTTGGCGCGGCATCAGACGCGCATCGACGAACTCGTCAATCTCGTTCGCCGCACAGCGGCCGACCTCTTCGACGTGCCTTACGCGGCGTCGGCCGAATCAGAACGCTTCAAGCTTGGCCAAGAACCCTACTGGGTCACTCAAAAATGGAGTGACAGGTTGTTTTCGCTTCCAACCGGCCTCGTCGATCGGCTGTTGCCGACGGGTCCGCGCAAGGCGCGGCTGCGGGCACAGCTGCAGGAGCAAGCAAGCGAGTTGGTCCAACGCAATGTCGAGAATCTTCGCTGGGCGACGCTGCAAGGCCTCGACAACACCTTCCGTCGCTTTACAACGATGCTCGAAGAGCGGCTGTCGGATGCCATCGAAGCAACGCAAGGCGCGGTCAAAGCAGCGACGACGACGCGGTCTACGGTTTCAGATCGCGTCGGTGCACAGCTTGCGACGTTGCGACAGATATCTGGCGCCCTTGCGACCTTACGGGCAGAGTTGGCCGACAGCTCGCCGAGAACCTTGCGTGGCGACGGTCTCGCCCCTGCCGGGTAAACGCTTGATTTGATGAGATGATTGCACTAACGTCTCGACACTGAGGGGATGGGGTCCCCCTTGAACCGCCGAAGAGGCTGATGGCTCCTGCTGCGCGTCTGGCGCGGGGGGTATCGCTATCGCCGAAATCCGCCACGCCTTCGCCTCCTTCGTTAGGAGCAGGTCATGCGGCGGTGGTTCGGAATCTTGATCGTCCCCACATCGCAACGCGGCGTGCAACGGCACGGCGCAGACCGAAACTTCCTTGGGCATGCGATACGTTGCGGCCTGCGACCGCTGAGATCACCGCAGCCTGTCATTTCCAGCCTCGTCGTCACAGCCAGTGAAGCGGTGCCCCACCCCACCGCGGCGCCGTCATGCCTCCTCCGATCGGTCCTTCAGGCTTCCAGCCAGGACCGGGCGTGCAGGCCGGCCGGCCGTAGGCCGGAGCCTTGGCGACAGACAGAGCCGCCGCGCCCCGTCTGAGGTGCATCATGTTCGAACGAAAGCTCGCCGCCTTCATCAAAACCGGAAGCCTCACGATCATTCGCACCAACGGCAGGCGTATCCACCTCGGTGAGACCATCGACAGTTCACCCCAGCTCACGGTCGTGGTGCGATTAACGCGCCGCTTTGTGGCGCTCAAGCTCATGCTTCGTCCAGACCTCTATTTCGGTGAAGCCTATATGGATGGCGCGCTCGTGATTGAGCAGGGCACGCTATGGGACCTCTTCAAGCTCTGCGGCCAGAACTTCGTAAACCAGCGTCTGTGGCGACGCCCCTGGTTCGTGCGCATCTTTCGAACGGTCGCTCGCCCATTTCAGCAGCATAACTCGCTTCGCGCGGCGCGACGAAACGTTGCCCACCACTACGATCTGTCGGAACTCCTCTTTCGCGCCTTCCTTGATGACGATATGCAATATTCCTGCGCCTACTTCCGCGATCCGTTGCTCACGCTGGACGAGGCGCAACAGGCGAAGAAGCGACACATCATCGCCAAGCTTTTGCTCGAGCCCGGGCATCGAGTGCTCGACATCGGATGCGGATGGGGCGGCTTGGCCATATCCATCGCTCAGGCCGAGGCTGTACAGACCACCGCCGTAACACTCTCCAAAAAACAACTCAGCGTCGCGCGAAGCCGCGCGAAAGATGCCGAAGTCGACCATCGCGTCACTTTCGAGCCCAAGGATTACCGCGAGATCTCGGGCTCTTTCGACCGCATCGTCTCGGTCGGCATGTTCGAGCATGTGGGAAGGCCCAACTACCAAGCGTTCTTCAACAAGATCTCTGCGCTGCTCACCGATGAGGGCGTCGCTCTCATGCACTCGATCGGCCGGATGGACGGCCCGGGACTGACGCAGGCCTGGACGCGAAAATACATCTTTCCGGGCGGGTATATCCCTGCCTTGTCGGAAATCCTGCCGGCAGTCGAGCGAGCCGGCCTCTGGGTCACCGACATTGAGATTCTTCGCCTTCACTATGCGGAGACCTTGCGTGCCTGGCGGGAGCGCTTTCTAGAGAATCTGTCGCTCTTGCAAGGCGCCTACGATGAACGCTTCCGTCGCATGTGGGAGTTCTATCTCGCCGGCAGCGAAATGGCATTTCGCTACGACAATCTGATGGTCTTCCAGCTTCAGCTTGCGAAACGAGTAGATGCCGTGCCTTTGACCCGCGATTACATTTTCGAGCACGAGCGCGTCAAGGACGCCGCGCAGACGCGAGCGCCGGCCTAGAGCTCATGCACCCCTTGCGCGCCACGGAGGTATTAGATGGATCTGACGGAATACGAAAGGGCCAAGTTTGAGCTCGCCGCGATCCTGCGCGATGCTGCGGTGGTTCTGCGTCGCGAAATGCCGGACCTTCGGGACCCCTTCATCGATCTCTTCGCCCGTCTGGCCGAGGATCGTTTCAACTTGGTCGTGGTCGGCCGGTTCAGTCGAGGCAAGACTTCTCTCATGAATGCCATGCTCGATACCGACCGTCTACCGACGGGAATCGTGCCACTCACCTCGGTAATCACCACGGTCAGCTACGGCAGCAGGGAGCGCGCCTTTATCGAACACGAGGGCTGGGCGCTCGACCAGGAGATTTCATTGAATGCGCTGCCGGACTTCGTGACTCAAAAGGGCAATCCCGGAAACCGCCGCGGCGTAGTCGTGGCCCGCGTCGAGTTGCCGGCGGAGCTCCTCCGTCGCGGCTTCCATTTCGTGGACACACCAGGCCTCGGCTCTTCGATCGTCGAGAACACTCGCACGACCGAACGGTTTCTTCCCGAGGCCGACGCTTTCATGCTCGTCACCAGCTATGACAGCCCACTTTCAGAGGAAGAGCTGCGGGTGCTCCAAGGGGTAGCAACATCGGCTAGCCGGCTCTTCCTGGTGATCAATAAGCACGACCTCGTGTCCCCCGAAGAACGGAACCAGGTGCTCGGACATGTGCGCGAGCAGGCTAGACGCGTTTTCGGCGAGCCGCTGCCACGCGTCTTTTCTGTATCGGCGCGCGACGCGATGGAAGCAACTGCGCTGCAGGATCACGAACGCTTCTTGGCAAGCGGCATCGGCGAACTCAGGGAGGAGCTTGCCCGCTTCCTGTTGAGCGAAAAACAAGCCGAATTCCTCCTGCGCATGTGCGAACGCGTTGCCGACGAGCTGCGGGAGGTCGCGCATCCAGGCGGGGAAGCCGAGCGACTTCGCTCCTTGTATCAAGAGATCGCGCGACAGCGGCCGAATGCAGTGCCCCTCGTGGCGGTGTCCGATCTGGGCACGACGGAAGTCATGCCGCAATTTGTTTCGTGCGAGATCTGCGCGCAGCTTGAGCGCGGGATCTACAAGTACTTGTGTGGATACCAATACGATATCATTGTGCGCCGAGATCTGCAGGCCGCATTTACGGCAAGCGGTGGCTTGTGTCCGTTTCACACTTGGCAATACGAGGCGCTTGCCACCCCGCGCGGCACTTGCATCGGCTTCTCGGGTCTGCTCGAGCAACTCGCTGTCCGGCTCCGAGAGGCGGCCGTGGCAGCCCCCGCTGATGCCTGCCCGGCCGAGATCGACAAGCTAAGACCAACCGCGCAGAGCTGCGATCTCTGCCGCGTCCGTGCCGATCTGGAGCGCACAGCCGTCACGACGTTGGCGCAATCCTTCGTCGCCGCGGACACTCAGGCGAAAGCCCGGTTTACGGGACTGTGCCTGGACCACCTGCGGCTCGTGCTAGCAGCGATCGGGCCAGGCGAGGAGGCGAAAACGCTGCTTATGGGAGAGGCCACGCTGATGGAGCGCGTCTCGGAGGACATGCGCCGGTACGCACTTAAGCACGATGGCGTGCGCCGCGATCTTGCCAGCGAAGAGGAGCTCAGCGCGGCGAAGAGAGCGCTGATCCTGGTCGCCGGCCACCGGAACGTGAATGGGCTATGGAAATTACAGTGATTGTTCTCAGCGGCACCACAATCCGCAACGGATCCGTCTACCGGCCTCGCCAGATGGGGGTTTAGCTTGACCGCCGCGAAAATCATGCTCCTTCGACACGCCGAGAAACCTGACACTAACGGGACGCGAGGTGTCGCCATCACAGGATCCGAAGATCGCCGGAGTCTGACGGTCCGCGGCTGGCAGCGAGCGGGCGCCCTGATCGCGCTCTTTGGACCGGGACTGCAACGGCATACGAATCCTCTCCTCGCGACACCGACCACGATCTTCGCATCCCGGCCGACGGCGAACAGTGTTCGTTCCTTCCATACCATAGAGCCGCTGGCGCAGAGACTGTCGATCGACATCGACCTGACTTACGGAGATTCGGAAGAGGCTGCTTTGGCCGCTCGCGTCATCGCGGAGAACGGGATTGTCCTGATTTCATGGAAGCATGACGGACTGCCGAAGCTCGGCAACGCGATCGTCGGAAACGCGACTATCTGCCCGCAACTATGGCCCAAGGATCGGTTCGACCTCGTTTGGGTGTTCGATCGGCCGATCGGCGGAGCAGCATGGGGATTTGCCCAGGTACCGCAATTGCTGCTCACAGGGGACCGAGCGGAGCCGATCGCGTGATCGCGCTGACGCTTCGGCACGGCGGCTGGTTCAGAGCGATAGGCTTCCGCCAGAAGGCGATCCCTCATTTTGCTGATGAGCATCTCGCGCGGGTAAGCCCCGACGCAGTACTCATTTCTGATCTCGGCCTGAGCGCCGCAGGGAAACGAGCTTTACCTCCTGAGCGGGTAGCCAACCAAAATTCCCCCAGTTGATGTCAACCCTATCACCATGGAGCAGAGCGCCATGTTCGTCATTCATTACGTTGCGAACCGTGAAAGCAATCAGCCGGTGTTCAAAGAGACATCAGACGCAGCGAGAATCGCCGACGCCATTGCGCGCGGACGCCAAGTTGTCCGGGATGCGAGCGTTGCCTTTCCTCATCCTGAACCAGGACGCCCCAATCCCATCGGCTTCCTGATCTTCGATGACACGGGCTCGACGCTTTTTCACCGCGAATACATGGATTGACGTTATGCCCAAAGGGCCACGGAACGAGCAGCGCCTCGCCGACGCGACCGGCAACGCCGTCAAGATCATGGGGAGCTGACAGGGATTGACGCGCGCGCGCCATATTCTTAACATGTCAGCTGATCGGGGATGGAGTCCCCCCATAACCGCCCCATAGGGCTAATGACTCCTGCCGTGCTTACGCGGTGGGAGTTTTCTTTGTCCTCCGTATGGAGGGCAACCTAAACAATCAGAACCCGCCGCAACATGAATCGAGCTGTCGTCGCACGGTGACGGCAAAGGGGGTTGCTTTGCCTCAGAACAGCGGCGTGTAGCGCCAACGATAAAGGCGAGCTCTCAACAGACAGACGGAGGAACCCGATGAAATCGCGGCGGCTGCTGCTGTGGTCGGCTGTACTGGCGATCTGCGCCGGGATGGCATCTGCCAACGAAGAGCTAAGGAAGCTTTCACAGGATCCCAATGAATGGGTGATGCCCAGCGGGAATTACTCGGCAACCCGCTATAGCGAACTCAATCAGATCACGAAGGATAACGTCAACAATCTGCGGCCAGTGTGGAGTTTTTCCACGGGCGTACTGCGCGGCCATGAAGGCGGACCGCTGGTGGTCGGGGATGTCATGTACGTCCACACACCCTTCCCCAACAATGTCTTTGCACTCGATCTCAACAACAGCGGTCGTGTCCTCTGGAAATATGAGCCGCGACAGGACCCGTCCGTCATTCCGGTTATGTGCTGCGATACCGTCAATCGCGGCGTCGCCTATGGTGACGGCAAGATTTTCCTCCATCAGGCCGACAATGCGCTGGTTGCGCTCGACGCCAGGACTGGCAAGGAAATCTGGAAGGCTATGGTAGACGACGCAAAAAAGGGCGCGACCGGAACCGGTGCGCCGCTTGTCGTAAAGGACAAAGTCCTCGTGGGTGTCAGCGGCGGCGAATTTGGTGTTCAGAGTCATCTCGACGCATACGGCATTAAAGACGGCAAGCTGGCATGGCGCGCCTACTCCATGGGCCCTGACGATCAGATCCTTTTCGATGCGAATACGACCTCGATGGGAAAGCCGGTGGGGAAGGATTCATCGCTGAAGACCTGGCAAGGCGATCAGTGGAAGATCGGCGGTGGTGGTACCTGGGGCTGGGTCTCCTATGACCCGCAGCTCAACCTGATCTACTACGGCTCAGGCAATCCCAGCACGTGGAACCCGACGCAGCGGCCCGGTGACAACAAGTGGTCAATGACGATCTTCGCACGCAATCCGGACACCGGGGTGGCGAAGTGGGTCTATCAGATGACGCCGCACGATCAGTGGGAC
>Ga0335073_10005038_pt1 | contig 18541 bp, 13 predicted proteins | sample Lox_Sample_22_FD_207093 | JGI IMG/M metagenome (GOLD analysis project Ga0335073, IMG submission 207093) | Soil microbial communities from Loxahatchee National Wildlife Refuge, Florida, United States - Lox_Sample_2.2 | ecosystem: Environmental > Terrestrial > Soil > Wetlands | place: USA... | reverse complement strand
CACGGCGGCGCTCAAGCTGCAAGAGGCGCGGCACGATCTCCTGGCGGAGGTCGCGCGGCTCTTCTTCGAGCGCAAGCGCCTGTTGCTCAAGCGCAAGCTCGAACCCGATGCGGACGCGCGCAGGCGGATCACCATCGACATCGAGGAGCACACGGCCAGCCTCGACGCGCTCACCGGCGGCTACCTCTCGAGGCACCTGCACCGGAGAGCGCCGTGAGGCCGTGGCTCGCCCTGTGCCTCCTGGCGGCGTGCCCCCCTGCCGCTCCCACGATCGACGTGACCGCGCCGGAAGTGGTCTCGGTGGACCCCGCCGATGGAGGAACGGCCGTGCCGCTGGGCACCTCCCCCGAGCTCTGCTTCAGCGAGGCAATGGACCCGACCTCGCTGACGCCGGCCTCGGTGGCGCTCGACCGCAAGGTGGGCAGCAAGAAGCAGAACGCCGGCGCCACGCCCACTCTCGATGCGACGGGACGGTGCCTGACCCTCACCCCGCCCGGGCCGCTCGCCCCGAGCAGCAGCTACGAGATTGCATTGACCACCGGAGCCCACTCCGCCGCCGGCGTCGAGCTGTCGCACGGGAAGAGCGCGACGACCGCCTTCGCCTCCACGTTCTTCACTGCCGGCGTCCCGACGGAGGCCGCCCTGTGGATCCCCTCCAACGGCACGCTCGCGGCGCCGCTGGATCTCGCCGAGGTCCTCGTCGGCTTTTCGCGGCCCATGGCCCGCTCGGACGCGCCTCTGCAGCTCGTGCCGGCGGGTGGGGGGAGCTACTTCGTCGACGGCCTGCACGCCGCAGAGCTGACGCCTGCGCCGCTCATGGTGGGCGAGAGCTTTTCGCTGACCCTGTCCGCGTCGCTCGTGGACGCGGACGGCGACGCGCCCGTCTCGCCGGGATCGCTCGGCTTCACCGTGGGCTCCTGCGCCGAAGGGGACCCGCCCTCGGTCACGGATGGCACCGTGCTCCCGCGCGACCGCGACGCCCTCCTGGTCTACCAGGTCGACCGGCCGTGCCTCTGCGCGGCGACGATCGACGACTCCGGTTGCGCCGACGCCGGCTTCGTGGCCTCGCCCGCGACGTGCTCGGTCCCCTACGACCCCTGCCAGGGCGGTGCCCTCTGCAGCTGCGCCGTCCCGCTCGTCGGGCTCTGTCCGGGCACCGCCGCCGCGGCGACGCCGCTGACCCTGGGGTGGAACGGCCTCCAAGGGTCCGCGCCCGACGTTTCGGAGTTCCAGCTGGCGTCGCCCTTGCCGCCACTCGTCATCACCGAGGTGATGCTTTCCCCTTCGAGCTCACGAACGACGGGCGCCTTCGTCGAGGTCGCGAACCTGGGCGACGACCCCATCGACCTGCTGGGCCTCCAGCTCGCGAACTGCGCCGGGACCCAGGCGTGCGCGTACCCGAAGGCGATCCAGGCCTTCGGCCCGCTGGTGCCCGGTGCTTCCACGGTCGTCGCGCCCCACGACTACGCCCTGCTGGTCGACGGGCAGTTCGAGGCCTCGCAGTACCCGTCGCTTCCCGCCGACGTCCTGCTGCTTGCCCCGATGGACGGCGCCCCGCTGCTGAGCCTGTCGACGACCGAACCCCAGCCGATCGGTCTCCTCCCCGCGAGCGGCGCCGGGCCGCCGCTCTCCACCTTCGACGGCACGGTCGCCGCGCAGAAGGGGTTCTCGGCGGAGCGCATCGACCCGGCGGCGCCGGACCCGCAGCCGGGCAACTGGTCGCTCACCGCGATCCCCGGCGGAACGCCCGGCCTGTGCAATTCGGTGACGCCCGCGGCGGCCTGTCCAGAGGCGGCCGCCGAGTGACACCTGATCGGCTAGCGGTTCGCGTCCGACGGCGCGTTCGGGTGCCGCAGCAACAGCGCCCTCAGGGCGGGAGAGCGGCGGACGAGCTCCTGCCTGAGCAAGTGGGCAATGAGGGTCGGGGGCGCGGCCGCCCAGCGCGCGACGTTCTGCACGAGCAGCGTCGACGTGAAGGTGCGGGCGCAGAGACGGGCCGCGGTCTTTCCGTCGACCGGCAGGCCGGTGAGCGGCGTGAGGCAGCGGCCCTCGGTCTTGAGGATGAGCTCCACGCGTTCGTCCGCGTCCGCGGTGGTGAAGCGCGCGCGCAGGAGCTCCCGGGCGATGCGTCGGGTCTGCTCGGGGATCTCGCGCGACACGGTGAGCTGGTACTGCTCGAGCAGCCTGCGCCCCCCGAAGAGGCGTCGCATCAAGCCGGCCGGCAGCTGCGGGTTCCGCAGCAGGGCCCGGCGCACGCCCGCGTCCGCCGCGAACGCCGCGCGAGCCCCCAGCGCCTCCAGGCCCAGGGCGGTGTGGTGATGGGCGGCGACGAGGCGCGCCTGCGGGAGGCCGAAGCCGGGGTTGTCGAGCAGCGCGCGGATCACCGGGAAGAGCGGGTCGAAGCAGAGCGCGGACAGCTCCGGCTCGCCTGCCGCGGTGGCGCGGGACGCACGCTCGTCGCCCGGCAGCGCCCGCAGTGTGGTCTCGAAGAGCTGGCGGTGGGTCCCGGTGGAGGCCTCCTCCTCCTGGGTCGGCTCCCCCTCCCGCTCGTCCGCTTCGGGAGGGGCCTCGGGGGTCGGCTCTGGCAGGGGCTCCGCTCTCAGGGCGGCTGGCGGGGCGCCTTTCGCCCCGGCGTCCCCGCCCTTTGCGACCGCGCCGAGCGACACGAGCTTGTCCAGTGCGGCCGCGATCTTCTCGGGCGGCAGGCCGGTGACGAGACCCAGCTCCCGGACGCCGGTCGCGCCGTCGAGGCGCGACGCGACGAACCCCTCCTCCGCCGTCAGCGGCAACCCGCGGAGATCGATCCGCGCATCGAGCAATGGCTTCCAGTCCGCCATCCGGATCCCGCGCCTATCCCTTCACGCCCCCGGCCGTCAGCCCCGCCACGAGCTGCTTCTGCAGCGCGAAGAAGACCAGCATGACCGGCAGCGACACCACGAGCGCGCCCGCGGCGAAGTGCCCCCACTCGGTGTGGTACTCGCCCACGTAGCGCTGCAGCGCCACCGGAAGCGTGAACGTCCGCTCGTCGCCGAGGAAGGTCGCCGCCAGGATGTACTCGTTCCAGGCCGAGAGAAACGCGAACAGGGCCGTCACCGCCAGAGCCGGCCGCGCCAGGGGAAGCACCACGCGCGTGAAGATCTGCCAGCTCGAGGCCCCGTCGATGCGCGCCGCCTCGTCGAGCTCCCGCGGCAGCGTGTCGAGGTAGCCCTTGAGCGTCCACACGCAGAAGGGCACCGCGGTCGTGCTGTAGACGAGCACCAGGCCGAGGAGGCTGTCGAGCAGGTGCAGGTCGTCCAGCAGGATGTAGAGGGGGATCGCCATCATCGTCCCGGGGAACATCTGCGTGGCCAGGAAGAAGGCGAGCGACCCCTGGCGGCCCCGGAAGCGCAGCCGGCTGAAGGCGTAGGCGGCGGTGGCGGACGACGCCAGGCCCACCACGGCCGTCGCCAGCGCGACGACGCAGCTGTTGCCGAGCTGCCGCCAGAGGTGGCCCGCGCTTCCGGCGCCCCAGAGGTCGCGGAAGTTCTGCAGCGACCAGTGGGACGGCCAGGGGTTCGGGCTCTGGTCGAAGGCCTGCGAGGGGCCGAGCGCCATCTTCACGACCCACAGCACCGGGTACAGCGCCGCTGCCGTCGCGACGATCGCGGCGAGATGGCCCAGCACGACGGCCAGCGTGGGCGCTCGCCTCACGTCCGGGCCTCGCGCCCCGCGAGGAGCTTCTGGGCGCCGACGGCGTAGCCGGCGAGGAGGACGAAGATGATCGCGCTGTACGCCGCGGCGTAGCCGTACTGCCCCTGCCGCGCGAAGGCCCAGCGGTAGGCCTCGCTGATCAGGATGTCCGTCGATCCGCCGGGCTCGCCGCCGGACACGAGCCAGATGACGTTGAACATGTTGAAGGTCCAGACGCCTCCGAGGATCACCGCGGGCAGGAGCGCCGGGCGCAGCAGCGGCCAGGTGACGTGCCGGAAGCGATTCCAGGGCCCTGCGCCGTCGAGCGCGGCCGCGTCGTACAGCTCGCGCGGGATGGACGACAGGGCGCCGAGCGCGACGACCATCATGAAGGGAAAGCCCAGCCAGACGTTGGTGCAGACGTCCGCCGCGAAGCTCGTGGAGAAGTGCGAGAACCAGCTGATGCGCGGCAGCCCCACCGCGACCAGCAGCCCGTTGATCGCGCCGAACTGGCGGTGGAAGAGCCCCTTCCAGATGAGGGCGGTCAGGTAGTTCGGCACGGCCCAGGGGACGATCAGGAGCACGCGGAAGAGCGGCCGCAGCCGCAGCCACGAGGCGTGGAGCAGCAAGGCGAGGGCCACCCCGAGGCCCACGTGGAAGGCGAGATTCACCGCGGTCCACAGCAGCGTCACCGCGAGCGTGAAGTAGAACGACAGCGGCTCGGTGATGGCGTAGCCGCGCGAGGCCAGAATGTCCGTGAAGTTGCCCAGCCCCACGAAGCGGTAGCTGCCGTCCAGGCCGCGGTGGAAGCAGGAGAGGCCGAGCGAGAAGAGGATCGGGAACAGCACGAGGGCCACGGTGGCGATCGCCGCGGGCAGGACGAAGGCGTAGGCGTCCCAGCGGGCCGGCTCGGCGGCGCTGCGCCGCCGCCGTTCCCAGGCGACGATCGCGGCGACCAGGGCGAGGACGAACGCCAGGGTGGGCCATGGCGACGCGGTGGCCGGCGCCGGCCGCTGCAGCGCGCGCAGCTGGCTTCCCGCGTTGCGCAAGGCGTCGCGCGGATCCTCGCCCCGGAGCGCGGCCCGCAGGGCGCCCTGCGCGGGCTCCCAGAGCAGCTGCATCACGGGCGCCGTGCTCATGGGCACCGCTCGCTCCGCCGCCGTGCGGAACGCGGTCATCACCGGATCGGCCGCCACCTGCGGATCGAGGTAGGCCGCACGGTTGGCCACGAGCTGGCGCGCCTCGCGCGCGCGGGTGAGCGCCGCCTCGTCGGAGGTGAGAAAGGCGAGCGCCTTGGCGGCCCCGTCGGGCTCCCGCGCGTTGGCAGAGACGAAGAGACCCTCCACGGTGAGGAAGGGCTTCGCCGGCAGCCCGGTCGCGGACACCACCGGCAGCGGCGCCACGCCGTAATCGAGGCCCTTGGGCAGCTCGCCGAGGAACCACGGCCCGTTGATGGCCATGGCCGCCTTCCCCTCGGCGAAGAGCTGCGTGACCAGCGCGGAGGTCGCCTCCTGCGGGATCAGGCCGCGCGCTTGCAGATCGGCGACGAAGCGCAGCGAGGCCGCGACGGGCGCGGTGTCGATGTCGAGCCGTCCCCGCGCGTCGAAGAGCGAGCCGCCGAAGCCGAAGATCCAGGGCACGTGGTAGTAGAAGTCGCCGCTCTGGTAGGCCAGCCCGAAGCGGCCCGCCCCCGGGTCGGTGAGCCGCACCGCGTCGGCCAGGACCTCGTCGGTGGTGGCAGGGGGCGTCGGCAGCAGCCGGCGGTTGTAGAAGAGCGCGAGCGTCTTGAAGGCGAGCGGCGCGCCGAGCTGCCGCCCCTTCCACTGGAAGGCCTCGGCCGTGCCCGGGAGGAAGCGACCGGGCTGCAGCGACACCGGCGCGAGCAGGCCGCCCTCCGCCCAGCCGCCGAGCCGCTCGTGGGCGAAGACGAAGAGATCGGGGCCGTGCCCCCGCGGGATCGCCGCCGAGACCTTCGAGGCCACCGCGTCGTAGGGGATGGAGAGCAACTCCAGCCGGTACTCGGACTGGCTGCGGTTGAAGCGGTCGGCGAGATCGGAGAGTGCCCGCGCCTCGTCCGCGCGGTAGCTGTGCCACAGCGCCACGGTGCGCGGCGCGGCGAGGCAGAGCGAGAGCGCGAGGAGGCTAGCCGGCATGCGCGGCGGCCTGCGGGCGCGCCGGCGGCAACGCGCGCTCGCTCTCGGCGTCGAAGAGCAGCAAGGCCTCGCGCGGCACCGCCAGCTGCACGCCCTGGCCGGGCGCGAGGCGCGCCGCGGCCGCCGCCTCGGTGCGCACCACCACGGCGGCGTCGCCCACGCGCACCTGCACGTAGGCCTCCCAGCCGATCAGCTCGGTGGCCTCCACCGCGCCCCGCAGCGAGTCGGGCGAGGGCCCCGCGATCGAGAGGTCCTGCGGCCGCACGCCGATCCAGAGCTGCGCGCCTTCCCGGACGCCCTCGGCGTCGGGAATGGCGAGCGAGAAGCCGGCGCCCTCGGCCCGGAAGCCCCCGGCCTGCGATCGCGCCGTCCCGCGCAGGAAGCTCATGGGCGGACTGCCGAGGAAGCCGGCGACGAAGCGGTTGGCCGGTTGCCGGTAGACCTCGAGCGGCGGGCCGACCTGCTGGAGCTGCCCGGTGCGGAGCACCGCGAGCCGGTCGGCCAGCGTCATCGCCTCGATCTGATCGTGCGTCACGTACACGGACGTGGTGCCGATCGTCCGGTGGAGCTTCTGGAGCTGCAGGCGCACCTGGCTGCGCAGCGACGCGTCGAGGTTCGAAAGCGGCTCGTCGAACAGGAACACCGCGGGGCGTCGCACGATGGCCCGCCCCATGGCCACGCGCTGCCGCTGGCCGCCCGACAGCTCGCGGGGGCGCCGCGCCAGCAGGCCGGTGAGCTCGAGCAGCGCGGCCGCCTCCTCCACGCGCCGATCGATGTCGGCCCGCGCCACCTTGCGCAGCACGAGGCCGAACTCGAGGTTCTGCCGGACCGACATGTGGGGGTAGAGCGCGTAGCTCTGGAAGACCATCGCGACGTCGCGCTGCGCGGGCGGGAGCGCATCCACGCGGCGCCCCCCGATCCAGATCTCGCCCGACGACGGCTCCTCCAGCCCGGAGATCAGGCGCAGCAGGGTGGTCTTGCTGCAGCCCGACGGCCCCACGAGCACGAGCAGCTCGCCGTCCGCGATCGAGAGGTCGATGCCCCGCACGATCGGCGTGCCGGCGATCTCCTTGCGCAGCCCGCGCAATTCCACGGTGGCCATCCGGAGGGTCGTATCGCCGAAGGCCTCTCACGGTCAACGCCCGCACGGGCGAGGACCCTGCTGCGCAGCCGGCTTGCGCCGGACGTTCCCGGCGGCTAGCGTGGCGCGGTGCGTCGGCTCGCCGCAGCACTCTGCCTGTTCCTCGCGCTCGGCTGCGAACGTCTGAGCACCGGCGCGCGCGAAGACTTCGGCCGCCGCTACAGCTGCCCCGACGACCGGATCACCTGGAAGCCGCGCGACGACCTCCCGGCCGACGAGGTCATGGGGCTGCGAATGCTGGAGCCCCGGCCTCCGCCCGCGGTGCAGCAGGACCCGGGCCGCTTCGCCAAGTGGCAGGCGGACCGGGCGCAGGACCGCGCGCGCATGGCCCACTTCAACGACGCCTACCAGGTCTTCGAGGTGTCCGGTTGCGGCCACACCGACATCCTCGCCTGTCGCCACCCCACGTCGCCCGATGGCCGGGGCACCTACCCGGGCCGCGTGTCCTGCCAGATCGGCACGCTGCGAGCTCCCTGAAGCAGCCGGCCTCCGCGCGGGCGTCGGCGCCGCCTTGCGCCCCGACGGCACGGCGCGTACCTTGGCGCGCGGTGCACCCTCCCCTCGCCGCTCCCGGGCCGCGCCCGCGAGCTTCCTGAATGCCGCTCCGCCTGCTGCCGCTCGGCGGCCTCGGCGAGATCGGCATGAACTGCCTGCTCGTCGAGCGCGACGGGGAGTCGCTCCTCGTGGACTGCGGCGTCCGCTTCCCGGGGGCCGAGGCGCACGGGGTGGACGTGGTGATCCCGGACTTCCGCCCGCTGCTCACCCGCCGCGATCGGCTGCGCGGGCTCCTGCTCACGCACGGGCACGAGGATCACATCGGGGCCGTGCCCTACCTCCTGGAGGAGATGCCGGAGCTGCCGGTGTACGGCACGCGCTTCACGCTCGCGCTCGTGCGGCAGAAGCTCGACGAGCTGTCGCTCGGAGGCGACCTGCGCGAGCTCACGCCGCGCGTCCCCGTGCAGCTCGGAGCCTTCTCCGTCGAGCCGTTGCGGGTGACCCACAGCATCCCCGACGGCGTGGCCCTGGCGATCGAGAGCCCCGAGGGGCTCGTCATCCACACCGGCGACTTCAAGCTGGACGAGGATCCGATCGACGGCGAACGGACGGACCTCGAGCGCCTCTCGCAGCTCGGCGACCGCGGCGTGCTCTGCCTGCTGTCCGACAGCACCAACGCCCTCGTCCCGGGCCGCTGTCCCGGCGAGCGCAGCGTGGGGCCGGCGCTGGAGCGAGCGCTGGCCGAGGCGCCGGGGCGGGTGGTCGCCGCGCTCTTCGCCTCGCACATCCACCGCATCCAGCGGCTGCTCGAGCTGGCGCAAGCCGCCGGCCGCAAGGTCGCGCTCAACGGCCGCAGCCTGGAGCAGAACGTGGCCTCCGCGACCGCCGTGGGCAAGCTCACGGTCCCGCCGGGCGTCCTCGTGAGCCAGGAGGACGCGGCGACCCTCGAGGCGCGGCGGCTCTTGATCCTCTCGACCGGCGCGCAGGGCGAGCCCCGCAGCGGGCTGGTGCGGCTCGCCTCGGGAAGCCACCCCCGCCTGCACCTCGAGGCCGGCGATCGGGTGATCTTCTCGTCGCGCGTCATCCCGGGCAACGAGGTCTCCGTGGCCGCGCTGCAGAACGCCTTCGCCCGGCTGGGGATCGACTCGCTCGCGGACCCGGTGCACGCGGTGCACGTCTCCGGCCACGCCTACTCGGGCGACGAGCGCGAGGTGATCCTCCGGACGCGCCCGCGGGCCTTCATCCCCATCCACGGCGAGGCGCGCCACCTGCGCGCCCACCGCGAGATTGCGATCGGGGCCGGCGTGCCGGCCGAGCGCTGCCTGGTGGCCTACGACGGCGACGTCGTCGAGCTCGGGGATCCGCCGCGGATCGCCAACCACGTCGACGTGGGCAAGATCTTCCTCGACCGGTGGGGCGGCGGCGACGTGCCCGAAGGGCTCCTGCGCGACCGCCGCACGCTCGCGGAGAACGGCCTCGTCGTCGCCGTCGTGGTCATCGATGGGGCCTCCGGGGCGCTGAGCCGCCCCCCGGATCTCCTGTCGCGCGGCGTGGCCGCGCCCAACCCCGAGCGCTTCTGGCAGGAGGCCCGGCGCGTCGTCGAGGCCGAGATCGAGGCGCTCGCTCCCGAGCTGCGCGCCGACCCGCCGGCGGTGGAGGACGCGGCCGCGCGCGCGCTGCGCCGGCATTGCAAGAAGCAGCTCGAGCGCCGCCCGCTGGTGATGCCGGTCGTGCTGAGCCTCTGACTCGGGTTCGCGCTCTCGACTGGCCGGAATCACCAGGATCAGCGCCCTTCGGGCGGCGGGAGGACAGCCCGCCCCGCGCTCAGACAGTCCTCGCGCGATTGGGTCCCAGGAGAAAGAGACCCGCGGCGACGCGCTGCGGAACTCGCGCGGGACGGGCCGTCCTCCCGCCGCCCCAGCCGAGCCGCAGGGCCAAACCTCGCCGTCGGGAGCGGTGCTTGGGGGGTTGGGCGTCGTCTCGACGCGCCGAGGGGCGGTCGACGGTTGGCGGGGGCCGTTGTATGTGTACCGACCATGCGCAACCGATTGGCGACCGTAGCCGTTCTCTTCCTCGCTGCCGCTTGCAGCTCCACTTCGGGGGCTGACGCGGGCGGGTCCACTGCTGGGCCTGGAACGAGCGGGGCTTCGAGCACGGGCGGCCGCGGTTCGAGCGGCTCCACCGGCGGGTCCACCACCAGCTCGACCGGCAGCGTCGCGACGGGCGGGTCGACGGGCGGCACCGCGACGGGCGGAACCAGCAGCACCGGCGGCATAGCCGCCTGCGTGGAGGGCGCGGGCTGCGTGCCCAGCGCCGCTCCCACCGACGTCGGCCTCTGCTGCGCCGGAGTCTGCCGCGACATCCAGGCCGATCCCGCGAACTGCGGCGGCTGCGGCGATGGCTGCCCGAGCGGCACCACCTGCCAGTACGGCTTCTGCAGCCTGCCGAGCTGCGCCGGCGCCGCGACCAACGACTACTGCGCCCTCGCCGACGGCGGCAACGGCCAGTGCTGCAACGGCGCCTGCTTCGACCCGGGCGACTTCAATTCCGATCCCGCGAACTGCGGCGCCTGCGGCGATGGCTGTGCGGCCGGATCGGCCTGCGCGAGCCAGGCCTGCGCGCTCGCCGACGGTGGGAGCGGCTTCTGCGCCCAGGACAGCGACTGCCCGGCCGGCCAGAGCTGCTCCGTCCAGGGCGCGTGCGCGCGCACGAGCTGCGGCGACGCCGGCGCCGGCACGGTGTGCAACCTCCCGGCGACCGCGACGGACGCGCAGGGCGTCTGCTGCGGCGGCGCCTGCTCCGACTCCAGCTGGGACGATGCCAACTGCGGAGGCTGCGGCCTCGCCTGCCCGTCCGGATCGGAGTGCCTCTACGGCACCTGCCAGGCGACGCCCAGCTGTGGGCCCTCGGATTGGGGTACGGCGTGCCAACCCACGCCGGGCGTCGGGGGTTCCTGCTGCGGCAGCACCTGCTCGGATTTGACCACCGATTCGCAGAACTGCGGCTACTGCGGCGGCGGTTGTCCCACCGGCTCGACCTGCACGGGCGGCGTCTGCGTCTACACGGACGGGGGCTTTGCCTCCTGCGCGCCGCCGGCGATCGGCTGTCCGGCCGGCACGCTCTGCGGCGATTTCGGAGGCCTCTGTTCCCCAGCGACCTGCGGCTCCTCCTTCGGCTTCTGCTTTCTCGGCATCGAGAGCGCTCCCGGCCTCTGCTGCGGCGGGCACTGCGTCGACGCCCTCGAGGATCCCGCGAACTGCGGCGCCTGCGGCGCGTCGTGCGACGGCGGCGTCTGCACGTCGCCGGAGATCGCCAGCACCACCAGCGGCGGGGCCTGCGTCCCTGCGGCGACGGGCAGCTGTGCGGGGGGGTGCCCTTCCGGGCAGAGCTGTGCCGCCGGCGTTTGCCTCGAGACGTCGTGCGACGACTACGAGACCGCCTTCTGCGCGCTCGGCGACGGCGGAGCGGGCGCCTGCTGCCTCAATTTCTTCACCGGCGTCACCTCCTGCGCCGACGTCACTCACGACCCGGCCAACTGCGGCGGCTGCCAGGTGGCCTGCCCCACGGGCCAGACGTGCGAGAACGGGGTCTGCAGCGGCACCGTCGCCCCCTGTTCCGCGGCGAACCAGTTCGACGGCTGCGCCCTCACGGACGGCGGCTTCGGCCTCTGCTGCCCCGGCGGCGGCTGCAGCGATCCCAACTCCGACCCCCAGAACTGCGGCTACTGCGGCAACCCCTGCGGCGCGGGCTCGGCCTGCGTCGCCGGCAACTGCCAGTGATCCCGGGGGGCCACCCCGGCTTGCGGCGGCCCTCGAAATCTGCTTGAACAGGGCGCTTTTCGAGGAGCCGCCATGCCGTCTTTCGACATCTTCAGCAAGGTCGACATGCAGGAGGTCGACAACGCCCTGAACCAGGCGACGAAGGAGATCGCGCAGCGTTACGACTTCAAGGGCACCGAGACCTCGGTGGCCCTCGGCGAGGACAAGAAGTCGATCGTCGTGAAGGCGAACTCCGACGGCCGCGTGCTGGCAGCGGTCGAGGTGCTGCAGGGCAAGCTGGTCAAGCGGGGCGTGCCCCTCAAGGCCGTGGTCTTCGGCAAGGTCGAGCCCATCGGCGGCGACATGGTCCGGCAGGTGGCGACGCTGCAGCAGGGCATCCCGGTGGAGAAGGGCCGCGACATCGTCAAGGCGATCAAGGACGCCAAGATGAAGGTCCAGGCGTCCATCCAGGGCGACCAGCTCCGCGTGAGCGGCAAGGCGCGCGACGACCTGCAGGCGTGCATCCAGCTCGTCCGCGGCCAGGACTTCGGCGTCGACCTGCAGTTCGGGAACTTCCGGGACTAGATGAGCTCGCTGTACCTCCTCACGCTCGGCTGCCCCAAGAACCGGGTGGACTCCGAGATCATGCTGGGCGGCTTCGCCCGCCAGGGCTACCGGCTCGTCCAGGATCCGGCGAAGGCCGACGTCATCGTCGTCAACACCTGCTCGTTCATCGGGCCCGCCAAGGAAGAGTCGGTCGACGCCATCCTCGAGCTCGGCCGCTACAAGGACCCCGAGGCCGGCCAGTGCGAGACGCTCGTCGTCGCCGGCTGCCTCGCCCAGCGCTACGGGCCCGACCTCCAGAAGGACATGCCGGAGGTCGATCACCTGGTCGGCACCTCGGCCTACGCCGAGCTCCCCGACCTGCTGGCCGCGCACGCCGCGCCGAAGGTGATGCTGCCGGATCCCGACTACGTCCACGACGCCGCCACCCCGCGGATCAACTCGCTGCCCTCGTACACGGCCTATCTGAAGATCAGCGAGGGCTGCGACAACCAGTGCCAGTTCTGCATCATCCCGAAGCTCCGCGGGACGCAGCGCAGCCGCCCCATCGCCGACGTCGTGCGCGAGGCGAAGGATCTCGTCTCCCGCGGCGCCGTCGAGCTGAACCTGGTGGCGCAGGACCTCACCGCGTACGGCCACGACCTGCCGGGCCGGCCCCGCCTCCACGACCTGCTCGAGGCGCTCTGCGAGACCGACGCGCGCTGGCTCCGCCTGCACTACGCCTACCCGCGCGACTTTCCCGACCGGTTGATCGACGTGCTGGCGCGCGCGGACAAGGTCGTGAAGTACCTCGACATGCCGCTGCAGCACTGCTCCGACCGGCTGCTGCGCCGCATGCGGCGCGGCCGCGACAGCCGCTTCCTGCGGGACCTGCTGGCCGAGCTGCGCGCGCGCGTCCCCGGCCTGGTGATGCGCACCTCCCTCATCGCGGGGCTGCCGGGCGAGACCGAGGCCGACTTCGAGGAGCTGCGCGCCTTCGTCGCCGAGCAGCGCTTCGAGCGGCTGGGCGTCTTCGAGTACTCCGACGAGGAGGGCACCGGCGCCTACGAGATGGACGGCAAGGTGCCCGCCCGCACCATCCGCCGGCGCCGCCGCGAGCTGATGGCCTTGCAGCGAAGGATCAACCGGCAGCAGAACCGCGCGCTCGTGGGCCGCCGCCTCGAGGTCCTGGTCGAGGGCCCCTCGCCCGAGACGGAGCACCTGCTGGTGGGCCGCCACGCCGGGCAGGCCCCGGAGATCGACGGCCAGGTCTACGTGAACCGCGGCATGGCCGAGCCGGGCTCGCTCGCCATGGTCCTCGTGGAGCAGGCCGCCGACTACGACCTGGTGGGCGGCATCGACGACGGCATCGAGGTGCGGCCGCCGCCCCGGCCCGCCAGCTACCGCCTCCCCCTGCTGGCCTAGGTCCTCAGCTCGACCAGCTTGCGGCGGTCGAAATCGAAGAGGATGCGGCGGAGGCGGCCCTCGGCGAGGCGGCCTTCCACCTGGGCGATGAGCGTCGCGAAGGTCGGCGCCGCGCCGATGAGCTCGACGACGAGCTTCTCGTCGTCGTTGGCCGGCTCGAAGCCGATCAGCTCCTCGGTGCCCATCACGCGCGTCTTCGCCTTCAGCCCGTCGCTGAAGGTGGCGAAGCCCTCGGGGTCCCCCGAAGGCACGTTCGTCGGGTCGTCGAAGAGGGCCGCGGCGTCGTCCTGCGCCGACGGCTCCCCGAGGTCGAGATCGCCCACGTCGAGATCGATCTCCGGCTCGCTCCCGGCCTTGGACGGCGGAGGCGCGGGCGGCGGGGCAGGGGTCGCGGCGAGCCCCGCGTCGAGCGGCTCCGAGCCCGACACCACCACGACCTCCTCGTCCTCGACGAGCGACGCGATGGTGGGAGTCGGCGCCGTGACGCGATCCAGCAGGCGGCGCAGATCCTTCTCGCGCGCCTCCCGCTTGCCCAGATCGCCGGCGAGGCGCTCGGCGCGCTCGCGATCCGAGCGGCCGCGCTGCTTCTCCTCGTCGAGCTGGGCGGCGAGCTGGTCCGCGCGCGCGCGCTGGCGGCGCGACTCTTCCTTCTCCTCCTCCACCTTGCGCGCCGTCGCCTCGGCGTCGCGGCGGGCCGCGGAGAGCTGCTCGGCCGCCTTCGCCTGATCGGCGAGCGCCTTGGCGATCACCTCGCGCACGCGGCTCTCGAGGTTGGTGCGCTCCTCCCCGAGCTTGGCGGCAGCGGTCCGCGCCTCGAGCTCCTCGCGCTGCAGGGTCTCGACCTGCTCGGTGAGGGCCTCGTTCTGCCCCCGGACGTCCATCAGCTCCGTCTCCATCGCCCCGAGCTTCTCGCGCGCCGCCGACAGCTCCTGCACCAGCGCCGCGACCTGGGCGCCCACCGGATCGGCCGCGGCCTCTGCCCGGTGGTGCTCCTCGACCAGGCCCTCGAGCTGGTGGGCGATCTCCGGCGGCACGCTCACGAACTGCACCGCCATGCCGCACGGGCGCCCCTCCTGGGCCGCCGTCTTCGGGTCGGTGCTGCGGGTCACCTTCGCCGAGATCTCGAGCGCGTGGTCCCAGCCCGGCGGCCACAGCTCCAGGGACAGCAGAGCGCCGACGGCGAGGACCTGCTCGGCCTTGACGAACAGCCCCCCCTCGGAGATGTCCTTCAAGTAGTGCGTGCGGAAGCGATCGACGCTCGGGATGCGGACCACGACCTTGGGCGAGGTCAGTCGGGTGTTGCGGCGCTTGTCGGGCGAGGGGTCCGGCGGACTCATCGGACTTCATCCTACCTTGACTGAGAGGGGGCGCCAAAATTCCAGCCGGCCCGTGCCCTTCGCCAGGCGCAGCGCCTGGCCGCGCGCCGAGAACGCCCTGAGCGAAGCCGTCTCCCGCGCCCGGGCGAGCGAGCGGCCGCTCGTCGACCTCACCCTTTCGAACCCCACGGAGGCCGGCCTCCCCCTGCCCGAAGGAGCGCTGCTCGAGGCCCTCGCCGACGCGGCCAACCTCGGGTACCACCCCGATCCGCGCGGCCTGCCCGCCGCGCGTCAGGCCATCGCCGCGCGGCTGGGCCTCGACCCGGGGCGAGTCCTGCTGACCGCCTCGACCAGCGAGGCCTACGCCTTTCTCTTCAAGGTGCTGGCCGATCCCGGCGACGGCGTGCTCGTCCCGGCGCCGAGCTACCCGCTCTTCGAGTACCTCGCCGGCCTCGAGGGCCTCGCGCTCGCGCCCTACCGCCTGCGCTACGACGGCCGCTGGCACCTCGACCGCGACGCGCTCCGCGAGGCCGTTGGGCCGCGGGCTAGGGCGATCGTGGCGATCCACCCCAACAACCCGACCGGCTCGTACCTCTCGCGCGAGGAGCTGGCCTTCCTCGCGGACCTCTGCGCCGAGCGCGGCCTCGCGCTCGTGAGCGACGAGGTCTTCCTCGACTACGCCCTCTCGAGCGACCCGGCCCGCGCGCCCAGCGCCGTCTCCCAGGCGCGCTGCCTCACGTTCTCGCTGTCGGGCCTCTCGAAGCTGGCCGGGCTGCCCCAGCTCAAGCTCGGCTGGATCGCGGCTTCCGGGCCGGAGCCGGCGCTCTCGGAGGCGCTCGCTCGGCTCGAGCTGGTCGCGGACACCTACCTGTCGGTCTCGTCGCCCGTGCAGCACGCCGCGCCGCGCCTCCTCGAGCTCGCCGCGGGCTTCCAGGACGCGGTGCGAGCCCGGCTGCGGCGCAACCTCGCGACCGCGCGAGAGGCCCTGGCGCCGCCCGCGCCGGCCACCCCGCTGCACGTGGACGGAGGCTGGAGCCTCCCCTTGCGCCTGCCGGCGACGCGGACGGGCGAGGCCTGGGCGCTCGAATTGCTGGAGTCCGAAGGCCTGCTCGTGCAGCCCGGCTACTTCTACGACTTCGAAGGAGAGGCCTACCTCGTGGTGAGCCTGCTCACCCCCGAGCCCGTCTTCGCCAAGGGGATGCAGCGCCTCCGCGCCGCGCTGGGGCGGTAGACGCGTCTCCCACCCCGGGGGTTTGGTCTCCATCTCTCGCGGACAACGGCTCCTCTCCCCCAGCGGGGGAGAAGCCGGGTGATGGGGCAGCAGGTCGTGAGACGCGCTCCGGAAGACCGATTCCGACTACAATAGGTCGAAGCTGCGGTGCCACCGCGGCCCAGCATGAACCTCTCCCAAAAGAAAGCCATGCGGCGGCTGCTCGTTCCATGGGGCCTCTCGGCGGGCCTTCTCGTCGCTTGCGGAGGCGGAGGCGGAACGCTGGCGGGCGATGGCGGCTTTTCCGTCGCGTTCGTCGGCTCCCAGTTCGGCACGTTCTCCGACGGCGGCCTCGACCGAACGAAGCTCTTCGTCTGGTTCTACGGCTCCGACGAGGCCTCTGCCTGGGACACGGCCTGCGAGAAGGGACCCGCCCTGCTCGGCACGGGGAGCTTCGTCGAGGTCGACTTGTGGCGGAACTTGGATGCGGGCGCCGGCGGCGGAGAACCGCTCACCCCGGGAGTGTATGACCTCTCGGCGGGCGGAAGCGTCTACGTCGGAACTGCCGCAGATCCCACGGACCCCGTGCGACAGGCTTCCGACGACAGCAGCGGGACAATCACTCTGACTGCGCTGGGCAGCGATGGGTCGGCCTCAGGAAGCTTTTCCGTGCAAGAGGTAGCCCTCCCCGCCGCCGTGCCGACCGGCGCCCTCGAAGGAACCTTCACGAACGCAACGCCCTGCCCGATCCAGTAACGGAGCTTGGTCTAGACGACGACTCCAGGCCTGCGCAGCCGGGCCGCACCATCGAACCTCGTCGCCGGGAGCGGTGCGCGGGGGAGGTCCCCGCCGCGCGAGTTCCGCAGCGCGCCCGACCACCGTCTTTTTCGCCCGTGCGATCTCGCGCGAGGACTGTCTGAGCGCGGCGGGGACCTCCCCCGCGCGCCGCGGACATGCACGGGAGACCCTGGCGCTGGGGCCGACTTCGCGCAGAGCTCCGGGTCCCTCAGAGAGCGAGAAGGGCCAAGCCCCGAGTCAGAGTCCGGCGAGGTAGGTGTACCCGCGCATCACCAGGTCGTAGTAGTCGGTGAGGCTCACGCCTTCCTTCGGCTTGAGCGCGCCGTCCCGCACGAGCTGGTCGAGCGCGCCCTTCACCCGCTTCGCGAGATCCGACGGCTCGTACTGCACGCGCGCCAGCACCTTCTCCACCGTGTCGCCGGGGATGACGGTCTCGAGGTAGTAGTCCTCGGGGTCGTCGTCGTCCGCGTAGACGTGCACCTCGTTCACCCGGCCGAACAGGTTGTGCATGTCGCCCATGATGTCCTGGTAGGCGCCGGTGAGGAACATGCCGAGGAAGTAGGGCTCGCCCGGCTTGAGCGCGTGCAGGGACAGCGTGTCGTCCACGCGGTCGCCCTCGATGAAGTGGTCGATCTTGCCGTCGCTGTCGCAGGTGATGTCGACGATGGTCGAGTCCCGGGTGGGCGCCTCGTCGAGCCGGTGCAGCGGCACGATCGGGAAGAGCTGGTCGAAGGCCCAGTGGTCGGGCGCGGACTGGAACAGGCTGAAGTTCGCCATGTACTGGTCGGCCAGCCGGTCGCCCAGCTCGCGCGTGTCCTCCGGCACCCGCTTGCGGCGCCGGTTGATCTCGATGAGCGAGCGGCAGAGCTTCCAGAACAGCCGTTCGACCTTGGCGCGGTCCTCGAGGCCCACGAGGCCCAGCTGGAAGCGCGAGAGGACCTCCTCCTTCTTGGCCACCGCGTCGTGGTACGTCTCGCGCGAGCTCTTGGGGGTGAGGCTCTCCACGATCTCCCGCATCTGCCGCACGATCTCCGATTCGCCGGGATCCGCCGCCTGCTCGGTCGCCGGCCCGCCGATCTCGATGTGGCCGAACACGTTCATGAGCAGGCAGGAGTGGTGCGCGGTGATGGCGCGGCCGGACTCCGACACGAGGTGCGGCTGCGGCACGCCCTCGTTGGCGCACACCTGCATCACGTTCTCCACCACGTCGGCTGCGTACTCCTCGAGCGTGTAGTTCATGGAGGAGACGTAGGTCGTCCGCGCGCCGCAGTAGTCGACGCCCAGGCCGCCGCCGATGTCGAAGTACTCGATGCCGAGCCCCATCTTGCGGAGCTTCGCGTAGATGCGCGCGCCCTCGTTCACCGCGTCCTTCACGGTGCGGATGTCGGTGAGCTGGCTGCCCACGTGAAAGTGGAAGAGCGCCGCGCACTGCTCGCGCCCCTTCTCCTTGAGGATCTCGACCGCGCGGATCAGCTCGGGCGCGGTCAGGCCGAACTTGGCGAAGTCGCCGCCCGAGGACTCCCACTTGCCCGTGCCCTTGGTGGTGAGCTTGCTGCGCAGCCCCACGAGCGGGGTCACGTTCATCTCGTCGGCGAGCTGCAGCAGCAGGGGCAGCTCCGAGAGCTTCTCGATCACCACGACCACTTTCCGCCCGAGCTTGCGGCCGAGCAGCGCGAGGCGCAGGTACTCCTCGTCCTTGTAGCCGTTGCACACGGTCACGGCCTCGGGGTCGTTGTTGAGCGCGAGGACCACCAGCAGCTCTCCCTTGCTGCCCGCCTCGAGCCCGTAGTGGTACGGGGCGCCCGCGTCGAGCACCTCCTCCACCACCTCGCGCATCTGGTTCACCTTGATCGGGTAGACGCCGAAGTAGCGGCCCTGGTAACCGAGGTCCTTGATGGCGCCGCGGAAGGTCTCGTTCAGGATCTTCACGCGCGAGCGGAGGATGTCCTGGAAGCGCACCACGCAGGGGAAGCCGAGCTTGCGCTCGCGGATGTCCTCCACCACGTCCATGATGTCGATCGTCGGTCCAGGGC
>Ga0335073_10005037_pt1 | contig 18542 bp, 14 predicted proteins | sample Lox_Sample_22_FD_207093 | JGI IMG/M metagenome (GOLD analysis project Ga0335073, IMG submission 207093) | Soil microbial communities from Loxahatchee National Wildlife Refuge, Florida, United States - Lox_Sample_2.2 | ecosystem: Environmental > Terrestrial > Soil > Wetlands | place: USA... | reverse complement strand
CACCTCGAGGTCGTCTACGACCTGGACGTCGAGGCGGCACAGGCGGCGCGGCGGCTCGGCCTGCCGCTGGCCCGGGCCGCCACGCCCGGCACCGATCCCCGGTTCGTCTCCATGATCACCGAGCTGGTCGCCGAGCGAAGGGACGGGGCGCCGCCGCGCGCCCTCGGCGCGCTCGGGCCGGTCCTCGGCACCTGCGGCGAGGGCTGCTGCGGCAGCGGCCGGCCCGTGCGCGGGGCGGCGCGCCAGTGAGCGAGCCGGGCAGCGCCGCGAGCCGGCCCGCGGCGGGCGAGCTGCTGCAGCTGGCCTGCTCGGTCGCGGTGGCCGCGGGGCAGGTGCTGCTCGGCCGGGGCGGGCGGCCGGAGGTGGTTGCCACCAAGTCCAGCCCGACCGACGTGGTGACCGAGGCCGACCGCGCCGCGGAGGCGCTGATCAGGGACATGATCGGGGAAAAGCGGCCCGGCGACGCGATCCTCGGCGAGGAGGGCGGCCAGACCGGCGGCGGCTCGGCGGTCCGCTGGATCGTGGACCCGCTGGACGGCACCGTCAACTACCTGTACGGGCTGGCGGACTGGGCGGTGAGCGTGGCCGCGGAGACCGACGGCACCGTGGTGGCCGGCGCGGTGTTCGTCCCGCGGCGCGACGAGCTGTACAGCGCGGCGCTGGGCGACGGCGCCTGGCTGAGCACGGGGGCGCTGGACCCGGGCGGCGAGCACGGGTCGCCCGTGCGGCTGGCCTGCAACACCGGTGTGCCGCTCGCCCAGGCGCTGGTCGCGACCGGGTTCGGGTACGAGTCCGGACGGCGCCTGGTCCAGGCGGAGGTGCTGCGGGCCGTGCTGCCCCGCGTCCGCGACATCCGGCGGGGCGGGTCGGCCGCGGTCGACCTGTGCTCGGTGGCCTCCGGCGCCGTGGACGCCTACTACGAGCGCGGGGTCAACCTGTGGGATATCGCGGCGGGCGCGCTGATCGCCGCCGAGGCGGGCGCCTCGGTCACCGGGCTGCACGGCAGGCCGCCGGGAACGTCGATGACCGTGGCGGCCGCGCCCGGGCTGCTCACAGACCTGCGCGACCTGCTGGCCGGCGCGGACCCGGAACGGGACGCCTGACCGGGACCGCCGGGCCGCCGCCTACGGCGAGGCCTGCGTCAGGACGCCCGTCGCCGGCGGCGCCCCCTTCCCCTTGAAGCTGAACGACACGCCGGAGGACCCGCCCGAGGCCGGGCTGACGGTGACAACCCCCGGCTGGCACGGTCCCTTGACCACGGCCTGGTCCAGGGTCAGCGTCCCGGCCCGGTCCGACACCACGCTGAGGTCGTCGAGGCAGGTGAACGGGCCCGTGTAGCGCACGGTTCCGCCGGGCGCTCCGGCGGCCAGGCTCAGCGCGACGGTGACGTTGAACGTGCCGGACTGGCTGGTCTGGCTGATCAGGCCGGTCCAGTTCCCGGCCAGGCCGGGCGGCACCTTCACCGTCGACGCCGGCGGCGGGCTGGTGGTGTTGCCCGGGGTCGCCGCCGCGTGCTGGCTGGGGCTCGGCGGCTTGGCCGCGGAGGGCTGCCCGCTCTGGCTCTGCGCGAAGCGGATGGCCGCGGCGATGGCCAGGATGCAGACCGCGACCCCGGCCACCCACCAGATGGCCACCGTCCGGCGCCCGCGGCCGCGGCGAGCCTGATCGGGGCCGGCGGCCGCGGCCGGCGGCTGCTGGACCCCGGCCAGCCGGGCGCGCCGCGCGCCCTCGCCGAACACGCCCGCGGGCGGGTTGTCGTCGTCGAGTAGCTCGATCACCACCGACCGGGCCGACGGCTGGGTGCCGGGGTCCACGGACGTGCACTGGGCCACCAGGGCGCGCAGCGGCTCGGGCAAGAGGTTCAGGTCGTCGGGATCCGCCGGGTCCGCGGGCCCGCCGGCCGCGGCGAAGACGATGGTGTGCGCCCAGGCCCGCACGTCGGCGGCCGGGGTCGCGGCGCCGTAGGGCGGGGTGATGCCGAACTCGACCACGCGCGGGCCGTTCGCGCCGAGCACCACGTACTCCGGCCCGAAGTCCCCGTGGACCAGCCCGGCCTGGTGGATCGCGGCCAGCCCGGTCGCGGTCCCGATGGCCAGCGCCTCGAGGTCGGCGCCCTCCCACGGCCCTTCCTCGTTCACGAACTCGAGCAGCGACGGCCCGGCGACGTACTCGCTGACCAGGAAGGCGTGACCCGCCTCGAACCCGGCGCCAAGGATCCGGGCGGCGCAGAACGGCGCCACCCGCGAGGCCGCGTTGGCCTCGGCGGTGAACCGGTCCCGGGCGGCGCTGTTCCCGGCCCAGTCGCCCGCGAGCAGCGTGATCGAGACGTCGCTGCCCTCCGGTGCCTGGCCGAGGTAGACCGGGCCGTCGGCGGGCATGCCCGCGATGCGGCCGGTCAGCCGGTAGCGTCCCAGCCGTCTTGGATCGCTGGCATGCAGCGGCACGACGTGGGGCATAACTCGTCTCCGCAGGAGGTCTGGCAGGTCAGTTGCGCAGTTCGCACCATACGCACCTTGTGCCTGCTAGGGGCGCCGATCAAGCTGGTTTCTGGGGAGGATTTTAGGGGGTATGCCGGGTCTCATGTGTTCCAGTGAGCGAGCCCGGCTACGACACGAACCGCCGGTGATGGGTTGTACGTGTACCAGGCGCCGGGACGTGGCAGAATTCCCCGCCGGATTCGGGCACAACCGAGGCTCTCTGAGCGTTACACCCGCGCGATAGGTGAAGAAGATGGAGGGGTAAGGGCGCACATGGCTACCGACTATGACAGCCCGAGGAAGACCGACGACGAGCTGACCGAGGACAGCCTGCAGGAGCTTCAGGCCCGCCGGGCGGACAGGTCGTCGACGGCGATCGACATTGACCCGGACGATGTGGTCGAGTCGCTCGAGCTGCCCGGTGCGGACCTGTCGAACGAGGAGCTCTCGTTCAAGGTGATCCCGCGCCAGGCCGACGAGTTCACGTGTTCGAGTTGCTTCCTCGTGCACCACAGGAGCCAGCTCGCGGAAGCCCGCGGCGGCCGGCTTGTCTGCCGGGAGTGCGCGGCGTAGGCCGGTCCGGCGCTTGCGATGCCGGGGCGGGCAGGCCGCCTGATGCGCACGGCGCCGCCGTGCGCGGTTGCAACCGTGCCCGCCATCCCCGGCGGGCACCTTCCGGCGTGGCGGGCGCTAACCGCGGGCCCAGATCGCCCGCTCGTCTCCGCGCGGGTCGGCCGCAAGGCCGCCGCCCGGGGCGTTGAAGACCATCACGGGGTAGCTGTCATCAAAGGCCGGCCAGCCGGGATCGCCGCCGCGGGCGAACGCGATCCACGCGGCGTGCATCTGCTCGGCTAGCGCCGCCGGCGGCGTCGGCCCGAGCGCCAGTTCCGCACCCTCCGCCGACAGGTTGTCGAAGACGAAGGGGATCTCCAGCGAGTGGCACGCGCCGAGCCCGCTCACCTGGCTCGGCCAGGCAAATTCGTAGAGATAGGTCGGGGCCGCCGCGCCGCGGCGCGCCTGCGCCACGGCCAGCGCGGGCAGCCGGAAGTACTTGTCGGTGATCAGGGCCGACAGGATGTCGCCGGGGGAGGCGCCCGGCCGGTTGGCCCGGTAGAGATCGGCCACGTGCTGGCCGATGCCCAGCACGGGCAGCAGGCCGGCCAGCAGCTCATCCGTTATCAATGCGGCCATTCCGGTCGGAACCAGGAACAGCCGGTACTCCTCGGTCGTCGTGCCGGTCAGCAGCGGCACGCCCGATCCGGCGCCCGCCGCGATCGCGTCCAGCGGGCGGGCCGGGATCAGGTCGCCGTCCACCACCGGAATGAACGGCATGGAGCTGGCCACGATCGTCGCGCCGAAGCGCGCAGGGTCGGGCTGCGTGGCCAGGGCGTCGCGCACCTGCGCCTGGGCCTTGATCAGCTCGGGCAGGCCGACCAGGGCCAGGCCCGCGGCCGTGGGCTCGTGGCCGGCCGCCAGGCCGAGTTCCCTGGTCACCAGCGCCGCGTCCGCCGGGTCCGCCGCCGCCTGCACCGACCCGCTCTGGGTGATCGCCCTGGCGAACAGGCCCCGGGCGCGGGGCATGGCCAGCAGCGTGGTCACGCTCATCGCGCCCGCCGACTCGCCGAACACCGTGACGTTGCCGGGATCGCCGCCGAACGCCGCGATGTTGTCACGCACCCACTCCAGCGCGGCGATCTGGTCGAGCAGGCCGCGGTTGGCCGGGGCGTCGGGCAGCAGCGCGAACCCGTCCACGCCGAGGCGGTAGTTGACGGTGACCAGCACGACGCCGTCACGGGCGAACGCGTGCCCGTCGTAGATCGGCACGGCCGAGTTCCCGTTGCTGAACGCGCCGCCGTGGATCCACACCATGACCGGCAGGCCCGCCCCGCCCGGGTCGGGCGTCCACACGTTCAGGTTCAGCCAGTCGTCGCCCGGGATGCTCGGCTCCGGCAGCAGCTCGTCGAACGGTGCCGCGTAGTCCGGCTTCGGCGGGGTGGCCCCCAGCGCGCTGGCCTCGCGGACGCCGTCCCACGGCTCGGGCGGGACCGGGGCACGCAGGCGCAGCGGGCCGGTCGGGCTCGCGGCGTAGGGGATGCCGAGGAAACGGGCCACGCCGTCGCGCACCTGGCCGCCGACCATGCCGTAGCGGGTGGTCACGGTGGGGTTCATGGGCGCACTTTGCCACGTCGCCGGTGTTTGCGCTAGGTCGGCCGCTGATTTCGGGCGTTGTCCTCGTTTGGCCCGTCAGGGTAGGCAAGCAGCAGCGCCACGTCGTCGTCGGGCGAGTGACCGACGTAATGGGTCAGCTCCCGGCGCAGCCGGTCCACCAGGGTGTCGTAGGCGTTCGGGGGGCGCACGGAGGCGCAGCTGGCGAGGGGGAAGAACGTGCCCGCGGTGTTGCGCGCCTCGGTCGCCCCGTCGGTGTAGAACAGGACCGCCTCGTCCGGGGCGAGCGGGACCGTGACCGGGATCCGCGGCTCGGCCGAGAGGTGCCCGAGGCCCAGCGGCAGGCCGCGATCGCCGAGATCGAGGAACCTGGGCTGTCCGTCCCCCAGCAGCAGAGGCGCCGGGTGGCCGCAGCTGAGCAGCTCGACCTTGGAGCCGTCGGCGCTGATCTCGGCGAAGATCGCGGTCACGAACTCCTCGTCGCCCAGCTGACGGCGGAGGCTGGTCTCGACCCGCGACGCGATCGCGGGCAGGCTGGCCTCCTCGTGCGCGGCGTCGCGGAACGCCCCGAGCAGCGCCGCCGCGGACTGCACCGCGGGCAGGCCCTTGCCCTCCGCGTCCCCGACGACCAGGCGCACGCGGTCCGCCGCGTGCACGACGTCGTACAGGTCCCCGCCGACCCGCGCCTGCGACGACGCCGACAGGTAGGTCACCGCGAGCCGGACCGGGCCGAGCCGGCTGGGCACCGGGCGCAGCACCACCCGCTGGGCGGCGTCGGCGACGATCCTGACCTCGGCGAGTTCGCGCTCCCTGCGCATGCGCCCCCGGCTGGCCACGATGCCGGCGACGGTGACCGCGGTCACGGCCGCCAGCCCGATCATGTCGGCGCGTTTCGCGGGCGCGGTTGCCATCGGGCAGATCAGGAGCAGCGCGCAGCTCAGCAGGGCCAGCCCGCCGGACGCCAGCGTGTACGCGGCTCCGCCGATCGCCGCGGCGACGGCCGGGCCCACCGCGAGCAGAGGCACCAGACCCCATCCCGGGCCCACCAGCAGCCTGGCAACGGCGGTCGCCACCGTCAGCGCGAACGGCAGAGCCAGGAGCAGCGCCGGGCTCGCTCTGTACCGGAAAATGACCCCATCCCCCATCTGGCCTGTGGCTCGGCCGCCCGCTCCCGTGCCCGAATTCAGCGTCGTATGCGTTGCCACTAATCGGCCTGCCGCCAGGCCGGACGCGGGCTCCGCCTCGCCAACGGCCAGCGTGAACCAAACGATCTTGCCGATGCTGCTCGGCAGGGTGCCCCACTCGTGCGAGAGCGCCTCGACCAGGGTCAGGCCCCGGCCGAACTCGTCGTTGAGCGCCGGCAGCGTGCGCCGGGGGAGCTGGGCGTAGTCGTCGGTGATCTCCGTGATGATCTCGCCGGGCATGTGGTGCAGGCGCAGGCCGACCGGCCGGCGCGCGTGGCGTACCGCGTTGGTGAGGATCTCCGAGGCGAGCAGGCACGCGGTGTCGGCCAGTTCCGCCTGGTTCCAGGCCGTGAGGATGTCGCGGACGAACCGGCGGCCCGTGGCGACCTGCTCGGGCCGGGCCTCCAGGGTGGTCGCGACGCTGTCCAGCGGCGCGGCGGGCGTGCGCGCCAGCAGCAGGGTCACGTCATCGGCGGGAGCGTCGGGCTCCGGCAGCAGCGAGTCCAGGATCTTGTCCGCGGCCTGGCCCAGCCCCGGCGTGGTGGTGAAGATCGCCCGCAGCTCGGCCTCGAGCGTCTCGATCCGGATCCCGACGTCGGAGTTGCGGGTCTCGACCAGGCCGTCGGTGTACAGGACCAGCGTCGAGCCGTGCGGCACCGGCAGCGTCGTCTCCTCGTGCGGGACGTCGCCGACGCCGAGCGGGACGCTGACCGGAACCGGCAGCCGGCCGACCGTTTCGTCCGGCCTTGCCAGCAGCACCGGGAGGTGCCCGGCGGAGCCGGCGGTCACCTCGCCCTGGCTGGCGTTGATGACCAGGTAGCAGCAGGTGACGAGCTGGCCGGGGAGGTCGCGGACCACGGCGTCCAGGGCGTCGAGCAGCTGCTGCGGCGGCATGCCGGTCCTGGCCAGGGCATTGGCCGCCGACCGCAGCTTGCCCATGACCGTGGCCGCCTCCAGGCCCCGGCCCATCACGTCGCCGATCAGCACCCCGGTGCGCCCGGCGCCGAGCGGGACCAGGTCGAACCAGTCACCGCCGACGCCCCGGGTCGCGGGCAGGTAGCGGCTGGCCGTCTGTATCCCGCGGACCTCGGGCGGCGACCCCATCAGGCTGCGCTGAAGCGTCAGCGCTATGTAACGTTGCTGCTGGTAGAGGAGGGTCAGTTCCTGCTCGGCACGCTTATGCGCGCTGATGTCCCTGACGATCGCGCAGGCCCCGACGATGACGCCCGACTGCGCCCGCACCGGGTTGACCACGATGTCCACGTCCAGCAGGTCTCCGGCGCCGGTCTTGCGCAGGGTCTCGTAGTGGTCGATCTTCTCGCCATGACCGATGCGGGCCAGCAGCGCGCCGATCTCGTCCTCGTGTCCTGGCGGGGCGAGCATCGAGACGTGCCGGCCGACCGCTTCCTCCGCGGTGTAGCCGTACATGCGCTCCGCGGCCGCGTTCCAGAACGTGATCGTCCCGTCGAGGGTCTTGGTGAAGATCGCATCCGGGGAGGACTCGACGATCAGCGCGAGCTCGGTGATGCGCTGCTCGCCCGCCCGGCGCTCGCTGACGTCGCGCACGGCGGCCGACACCAGCAGGCCGTCGCTGGTCTGCAGCGGGCTGAGGCTGATCTCGACAGGGAACTCGCTGCCGTCGCGGCGCCGCCCGCTGGCCTGGAGCCCGGCGCCCATCGGGCGCACCTGCAGGTTCCTGGCGTACCGCCGGCGATGCGCCGGATGATCCCCGCGAAACCGCTCGGGAACGAGCATGTCGACAGGGCAGCCAAGCAGTTCCGCGCGCTCATAGCCGAACAGCGCCTCGGTCTGCTCGTTGACCAGCCGGATCATTCCGGCTTGATCGACGATCACCATGGCGACCGGCGCCGACTCCAGCAGCGCCCGGAACGGCTCCTCTGCGCCGGCCGGCCGCTGGCTCGCGTTCGGGCGCGGTGGTGCCGCGGTCGGCTGCACACGGCCGTTGCCCCGCCGGGTGGCCACCGCTTAACCGCGCCTTCCCTGCGTGGATAAGTCCCGGCGACCCGGGCCCGGCTCTGCGATCGGGCATGTCCATTGCTGATCCCCCGTGCGAGCCAGGCTCTTCCCGGCACGGCTCGCCTCACCGTCGGTCGTCTGGCGGCACGCGGCCTCGCCAGCCAGCCCCCTGACTGGTCATTCAACCCCGTGGTTCCACAGGTTATGGCAGTGGACCGCACCGCTGTCAAACCGGCCGGGCGCAGGACCCGGGCTCCCGGCGCCGCCCGCGCGCCGGGAGCCGGGACGCGAGCGGGTCACTCGTTGCGCGCAACCTCCGGGCCGGTGATCCGCCGCAGGAGCGGGAACGTGGCCGCGATGATGCCGAGGGAGGTGAGGATCCCGGCCGCGGTGAGCAGGTAGTAGGTGGCGCCCGGCGCCACCATCGGGTGCTGCAGCTGCACGCTCGCGAACATCGCGCAGGCGGCGAAGCCCACGCCGATCGAGACCGCGGCGACGGCCAGCAGCGGGACGGCGCTTTCCAGCGTGACCACGCGCCGCAGCATGGCGAGCCGCGCACCGGTGAGCCGCAGCAGGCTGAACGGGCGCTTGCGGTCGGCCAGCCCGGCCGCGACGGCCGCGGCCAGCGTGCAGCCGGCGATCGCCAGGCTGGCAAAGATCACCACGTTCACGAGCTGCTGGTAGCCGTTGGTCGGCGCGGTTATGTTGGCGGTCACCTCGCCCAGGGTCAGCGGTGTGCCGAGGCTGGGGTAGGCGTTCGCGGTCGCCAGCGCGGTCCTGGCCTGCTCGACCGCTGCCCGGGATCCGTCCGTCGCGATGTCGATGCTGTCCAGGCTCAGGCCGCTCAGCCGGCTGGCGGGGACGTTCGCGGCCGGCCAGGTGATCCCGTCAAGGCTCTTGGCGGGCGGGGCGGCATCCAGGAACTCAGGGAATGACACCGTGGCCGCGCCGGCCGGGCAGCGGCCGAGGCCGGGAGCGCGGGCCAGATCGGAGCACGACACCAGGCCAGCGGGAACGGAGCCGGTCTCCGAGAATGCCGAGGGGAACCCGACGACGCTGCCGAGCAGCGCCCTGGGAAGGGTCGACCTGGGGTCCGCGCGAACCGCGAGCACGCTCTCGACGCCGTGGATCCTGCTCAGCCGGGCCAGCATCGGGGCCAGCGCCCGCGCCGGCATCGCGGCCGTCACCGGCGCGCTGGCCGAATCGCCCTTAGTGGGCAGCGGCTGCCCGGCCAGGTCGTCCACCAGGACGTTGGTGGCCGAGGCCCAGCCGGCCGGATGGCCCTCCTTGGCGTTCTGGGTGGTGATGCCCGCGACGGCCACGGTGGTGATGAACAGGGTTAGGACCAGGCCGCTGACCGCGCGGAACGCGGCCCGCGGGTCGTCGGCCAGCCGGCGGGCGGCGATCAGCGCGCCCGGGCGGCTGGTGCGGCGGGCCATGATCCGCGCCCCGGTCATCGTCAGCCACGGCCCGGCGATGACCAGGCCGACCAGGATCAGCAGGGTGCCGGGCACGAGCGCCTGGATCTGCCCGCCGACGGACTGCGGCCGGCCGTGCACCACGAAGAAGCCGAGCTCGGCCAGGCCCGCCACCAGCGGCAGCACCCGCCAGGCGCGTGGCGGCTTCGGGGTCACCCGGCGGCTGACGCCCAGCGGAGAGATGTTCACCCGCCGCAGCGCCAGCCGGGCCGCCAGGGCGGCCGCCACGGGCACGCCGATCGCGACCAGGAGCACGTCGGTCGGGCTGAGCGACAGGTCGGCGGGGAAGAACGGCTCGCCGGTGAACGGGACTCCGGCAAGCGGGATCCGCAGCAGGAAGAACAGGCCGAAGCCCGCGGCCACGCCGGCCGTCGCCGCCACCGTGGACTCCACCGCCGCGATCACCGAGACCTGCCGCGGCCGGGCGCCGACCAGGCGCATCGCGGCGAACCGCTGCTCGCGGCGGGCGGCCGACAGCCGGGTCGCGGTCGCGATGAAGATCAGCAACGGGGTGAGCAGGGCGAGCGCCACGACCGAGAAGATGAGGTCCACGCCATGGGCCCCGACTCCCTCGTCGGGCGGGGAGGCGTTCAGGCCCTTGCGGTTCTGCAGGCCGAAGACCGGCAGCGTGGTCGAGATCGTGGTCACCGCGACGGCGTCCGGGGTCCGGGCCATCTGCGCTGCGGTGTGCCCGATGACGATGTACAGCGAGTCCGGGGACGGCAGTGCGGCGTCGCCGATCGTGCCGGCCATGCGGCCGGGGTAGCGGTCGGCGAGCTGGTCCGCCGGGGTGCTGCGCAGCAGGCTGGCCAGCGCCGGGGAGGCGTAGTACCGGCCCGGTGCCGGGTCGCGGGGAAGGCCCGGCGGCACCGGTGAGGTCGGGCCGGTGGCGGCCACGTCGACGCGGACCACCAGCCGGCCGCCGAACTCGTCGCCGCTGGTGCTGAACCACAGCGGGTCGGTGCCGGCCGGCGCGTGCCCGACGGGAACGTGCGAGTTTCCGGTGTACAGCCACGTGTGACGGTCGTTCTGCGCGTTGACCGCGTTGATCGCGGACAGCGATGTCAGCAGCAGGCCGACGCCGAGCCCGGCGGCGATGGCCAGGGTCATCAGCCGGACCAGCGCCTCCCGGCCCCCGCCGACGGCCAGGCGCAGCCCAAGGCGGATCACGGCATCGCCCCGGTCAGCGAGCCGACCGTGCCGTCCCGTACCACGACCTCGCGGCCGGCGTAGGCGGCGACCCTGGCCTCGTGCGTGACGAGGATGACCGTGGTGCCCTGCTCGCGCACGGCGGCGGTCAGCAGCCGCATCACCAGCTCGCCGGACATCGAGTCCAGCGACCCGGTCGGCTCGTCGGCGAACAGCACCTCCGGCCGTGCGACCAGGCCGCGGGCCAGCGCGACGCGCTGCGCCTGGCCGCCGGACAGCTCGCCGGACCGGCGCTGCTCGAGGCCCTCAAGCCCGAGCCGGCCGAACCACGGCCTGGCCTCGGCCAGCGCGGGGCCCCGCCGCACGCCGCTGAGCAGCAGCGGCATCGCGACGTTCTCCTCTGCGGTCAGCTCGGGGACCAGCTGACCGAACTGGAACACGAACCCGAAGCGGTCCCGGCGCAGGTCGCTGCGCCGGTCCTCGGACTGGGTGTCCAGCCGCCGGCCGTCGAACCAGACCTCCCCCTCGTCGGGGATCAGGATCCCGGCCAGGCAGTGCAGCAGTGTCGACTTGCCGGAGCCGCTCGGGCCCATCACCGCGAGGATCTCGCCCCGGCGTACGGTGAGCGAGGCGCCGCGCAGCGCGGGCGTCGCCCCGAAAGACTTGACGATGCCGCGGGCCTCGATGATCGCGGCTGGCTTGCCTCCGACGGCCTGCTGGCCGCCGGAGCCCGGCGCGGGCCGTCCTCCGGTCACCGTGCCGCTCACCGCCGCACCGCCTGCGCGATCAGGTCCAGCCGGGCCGCGGTGTGGTCGATCCATCGCAAATCCGCCTCCAGGTGGTACAGGCCGTAGTCGGCGAGCAGGGTGTCCAGGACGCCGCCGTCCTGGACCTGCTCGGTGAGCTCACGCATCCGCCTCAGGTGCGCGGCCCGCTGGGCGTCCAGGTACCGTGCGGCCGGGCGGTCCAGCATCAGGGCCAGCACCACCTTGGCGAACAGCACCGACTGCAGGTGCGGCTCCGGCTCGGCGGGCTCGGTCAGCCACGTCTCGACCTCGGCGGCGCCCTGGTCGGTGATGATGTAGCGCCGTCGCTCGGGCCCCTCGCCGTGCTCGGTCGGCCCCGCGATCGCCTTGCCGTCGCGGGCCAGCCGGGACAGGGTCGCGTAGACCTGGCCGAAGGACAGCGGCTTGCCCCGGCCGAAGAACATGTCGTAGTCCCGCTTGAGCTCGTAGCCGTGGCTCGGCTCCCGCTCGAGCAGTCCCAGTAGTGTCAGCGGTACGCTCATAGCCGAGAGCATACGCTGAGCGTATACGTCCGTAAAGTAGTCCGCGAATGTTAATTCGCTGAGCGTATACGCTCATAAAGTACCGGCGCCGGGAACCGGTCTCAGCACGCGGCGCCCGCCTCGGTCCGTGCCGGGATCTGGCAGCCGGGCGTCCCGCACGACTGGCAGAATCGCTCATCCGCGAGCGCCGTGATGGTCGGCGTCCTGCTCAGCGCCGGGTGATGTGCGGCCGGGCCGGTTGAGGCCGGGCGCGGCCGGGCCCGCCGCGTTGGCCGGGGCCATCCGCGCGTCGTAGGCCGGAAGTCGCCAAGGCCCGCGAGCAACGCCCTGCGGCGCATCCGGCCTCGGCGGATTCCGGACAGACCCGAATGCCCAATACGGCCGGCCGAATCAGCGGACAGCGAGAATAGCGCTCTTCGCCCCGGCCCGGCGTCCTGCTTTATCGGTTTATACCTCGCATATCAGACTGCCAGGCATGCCCGGTCCCGCCATCCCCAATGACGGCTATGGCCCGTTACTGCTAAGACAGTGTCCGCGTTGGGACTACCACGTCATTGAACGGCGCGCGGCCGGGGGGGCTGGCACCGGGCGCGGCCGGGGCGGCTGGCACGGGACGCGGCCGGGGCGGCTGGCACGGGACGCGGCCGGGGCGGCTGGCACGGGACGCGGCCGGGGCGGCTGGCACGGGACGCGGCCGGGGCGGCGGCGGGCTGACGCGGCCCCCGCGAGGGTCAGGGCCGGGGGCCGGCCAGGTACCGCGTGAGGTGATCGATCACCTCGCGCGCGTCGTCCTCGATGCCGCAAATGAACGTGGACCTGCGTCGCCGCAGCACGGGGAGGCCCAGCGCGTACAGTCCCGGACTCTCGACCACGCCGCCCTCATGGCGCAGCTGGCCTTTCGCGTCGACCACGGGCACGTCGAGCCACCCGTAGTCGGGCCGGAAACCCGTTGCCCAGACGATCGTGGCGATCTCGCCGCTTCGCAGGTCAAGCTGCAACCGTGCCGACTCGGGAACGGGCGTCGGCGGGAAGCGCTCGGGCGGGCCCATCTCCGCGTCACACCCGTCACACCCGTGATACCCGTCGCAGCCGTCGCACCCGTCACACCCGTGATACCCGTCGCAGCCGTCACACCCGTCACATTCGTCACGCCCGTCACGGCCGTCACGGCCGTCACGGCCGCCCGCGCGGGCCCACTCGTCGAAGGTGTCCAGCAGGCGCGCCATCTTCAGGTCCGCGAGCGAGAAGACGTTGCGCAGGCCGCCGGAGAACAGGGCGCGGCCGTCGCGCACCGTCGCCCAGCGGCCCACCAGTTCGACGCCCATCGAGGTGAGGGCACCCAGATCGAGCGTCGCCCGCTCGGGAGTCCCGACGAGCTGGGGCGAAGGCAGGCGCCGGGCTCGCGTGAGATCGTCGATCTCGTCGTAGCGCTGGTCCCATATGCCCGACGTCTCCATCCACCACAGCACGTCGCGCCCGCGGTAGGTGCGCGGCAACCGCACGTGTTCGCCCACGGAGAGGATCACCGGCCGGCCGGACCGGCGCAGTTCGGCCGTCAGCTGCACCCCCGTCGCCGACGCTCCCACGACCAGCACGCCGCCGTCGGGAAGCCGGGCGGGATCACGGTAGCGCAGCGGCGTCACCTGCCCGACGGACGCCGGCACCGCATCGGCGAACCCCGGCACCGCCGGCCTATTGCAGGCGCCGGTCGCGATGACCACCGTCCGGCAGCGGATCTCGCCGAGGCTCGTCGTAACGCGGTACCCGTCACCGGCGCCGCGCACCGACGTGACGTTCGCGCCGGTCCGGACGGGGGCGCCCGAGACCTTGGCGAAGCGCTCGATGAACTCGGTGACTTCCGGCATCGTCATGTAGCCGTCGGGATCCGGCCCTTCGTAGCGATGGCCCGGCAGCCTGCTCTGCCAGTTGGGGGTCAGCAGCCGCAGGGAATCCCAGCGCTCTCGCCGCCAGGAATTCGCCACCTCGCCGCGTTCGAGCACGACGTGATCGACCGACCGCTCGCCGAGGAAGTGGCTCGCGGCCAGGCCGGCGTGCCCAGCGCCGATGACGACCGTGGTGAAACGTTCGATGGCTGCTCGCCCCTCAGGCGACCTCGACGGTGACGTTCGTCGGGTTCGTGAGGGCGTCAAACACGGCCGAACGCTTCTGGGACTGGGCCACCAGCGCCTCGATCTCCTGCCTGGACGCGTCCGCGTCGATGTTGAACGTCACCTTGATGTCGTTGTAGCCGTTACGGACGTCGCTGTCGGCGCCGAGAATGCCGCGGATGTCGTGGTCCCCCTCGACGGTCGCCTCGACCGAGCGCAGCTGGATGCCGCGGTTCTCCGCGACCGATGCCACACCCGCGGTCAGGCAGCTCGCCAGGCCGACGATGAGGTACTCGATCGGGGTGATCCCGTTGTCCTCCGCGGCGAAGACCTCGGGGTGGTCGGCCTCGAACACCGACTCTTCCTTGTGGCTCTGCTCCTGCCCGAGGCCGAAGTAGCTCTGCACCTTGATCTGGCTGTGGACGCCGCCCTGCCACGTGGCGGACGCGCGCCAGGTGAACTGAGCGGCCTCGGGCGCTTCTTTCAGCGCGTCGCGCGCGTCCAGCAGTGCCTGCACGTTAACGCCGTTGGTGACGGTGGTCATGACGCTTGCCCCTTCGCGTTTCCCAGGTTTTCCATAGAGATGCTTGACAATATCGTGATCGGAGCGGGCTACGATAGCCCCCATGGCGGAGCCAGCCTCGACGCTCGCGGCCGGCTCGGTCGGCACGGTCGAAACCCGGTACCTCGACCTGCCGGAGCCGGTGCGGCTCGACTGCGGGCGGGAACTGCACCCGATCCGGGTGGCGTACGAGACCTATGGTGCCCTATCGCCGCGGCGCGACAACGTCATCCTGGTATGCCACGCGCTCAGCGGGGACGCCCATGCGGCCGGCTTTGCGAAGGCGCCGCCCGACGAGGGCACGCGCGACGGGTTCGCGGCCGAGGATCGCGACGGAACGGCCCGCAAGGGGCTCGGCTGGTGGGACGGGATGATCGGGCCCGGCAAGGCGTTCGACACCGACCGCTTCTTCGTCGTGTCCACGAACCTGCTCGGCGGCTGCCGCGGCACGACGGGGCCGTCGTCGATCGACCCGGCCACGGGCAGGCCGTACGGCCCGGACTTCCCCGTGATCACCGTCGCGGACATGGTGCGGACCGAGCGGGCGTTCCTGGCCGCGCTCGGCATCGAGCGGCTCGCGGCGGTGGCCGGGGGCTCGCTCGGCGGGATGCAGGCGTTCGAGTGGGCGATCCTGTTCCCCGATCAGGTCGATGCCGTCGTGTCGATCGCCAGCACGCACGCCCTGCACCCGCAGGGCGTGGCCTGGAACGCGATCGCCCGCGACGCGATCATGCGCGACCCCGCCTGGCAGGGCGGCCGCTATCACGGCACGGGCCGGATGCCCGACGCCGGCATGGGCGTGGCGCGGATGGTCGGCCACATCACGTACCTGTCCGCGGTGGCGCTGAGCGACAAGTTCGGCCGGCGGCTGCAGTTCGCCGACGACATCCGTTACACGATCACCGACGCTGAGTTCCAGGTCGAGAGCTACCTGCGCCACCAGGCCGCCTCCTTCGTCAAGCGGTTCGACGCGAACACCTATCTGTACACCTCGCGCGCGCTGACCTATTTCGATCTCGCGCGGCAGTACGGCGAAGGATCGCTGGAGAAGGCGCTCGAAGGCGTTTGCGCGCGGACACTGCTGATCGCGTTCAGTTCCGACTGGCTGTACCCGCCGTCCGCGTCGACACAGATCGCCGACGCGCTCGGCGCCCTCGGCAAGCCGGCCGAGCTCCACGTGATCGAGGCGCCGTACGGCCACGACTGCTTCCTGCTCGAGGAAGCGCGGCAGACGCCCATCATCCGAAGGTTCCTTGGCCAGCACTGCCTGGCCGAAACCGGCGCCGCCGGCAGGGCCGGCCGATGACGCCGGGTGATGGGCTGGGCGGCGGCCATAGGTTGGGCGGCGGGAGAAAGGAACCCTCGTGAGCGAGAAGCCGTCCCGGGCCGAGGAAGCCCGCGCGTTCGGATTCGAGACACGGCAGCTGCATGCCGGACAGCGGCCCGACCCGAACACGGGCGCGCGTGCGGTGCCGGTCTTCCAGACGACCAGCTACGTGTTCGAGGACCCGGAATCGGCCGCGGCATACTTCAACCTGCAGGAATACGGCAACACCTACTCGCGCATCATGAACCCGACCGTCGCGGTGTTCGAGGAGCGGGTGGCGAACCTCGAGGGCGGCTGCGGCGCGGTGGCGTTCGCCAGCGGGCTTGCGGCGCAGGCGGCGGCGCTGTTCACGCTGCTGCAGCCGGGCGACCACGTCGTCTCGTCCTCGGCGCTCTACGGCGGGACCGTGAACCAGTTCAAGCACGTGCTGCGCAAGATGAACGTGGAGCTGACCTGGGTCGATCCCGATGACCCGGATGCCTGGCGGGACGCGGTCCGCCCGAACACGAAGGCGTTCTTCGCCGAGACGATCGGCAACCCCGGCGGGAACGTGCTGGACATCGAGACCGTGGCGTCCATCGCCCATTCCCGCGAGCTTCCGCTGATCGTGGACAACACGTTCGCCACGCCGTACCTGTGCCGCCCGATCGAATGGGGCGCCGACATCGTGATCCACTCGGCGACCAAGTTCATCGGCGGCCACGGCACGAGCATCGGCGGCGTCGTGGTCGAGGCCGGCACGTTCAACTGGTCCAACGGGCGATTCCCGGTGGTCGCGGACCCCTCGCCCGCCTACCACGGCCTGCAGTTCCACGAGACGTTCGGGACCTACGGCTACCTGATGAAGCTGCGCGCCGAGACGCTGCGCGACCTGGGCGGGGCACTCTCGCCGTTCAACGCGTTCCTGTTCCTGCAGGGACTCGAGACGCTCTCGCTGCGGATGGAACGCCACGTCGACAACGCGCTGGCGGTCGCGGCGTTCCTCGGGTCCCACGACCTGGCGTCCCAGGTGACCTACCCCGGCCTGCCCGGGAGCAGGTACCGGCCGCTCGTGCAGAAGTACCTGCCGCGCGGCGCCGGCGCGGTGTTCTCGTTCGACTGCGCCGGAGGCCGGGACGGCGGGCAGGATTTCATCAGGGGCCTGACCGTCTGGTCCCACCTGGCGAACGTCGGCGACGCGAAGAGCCTCGTCATCCACCCGGCCAGCACGACGCACCGCCAGCTGAGCGACGACGAGCTGCGGGCGGCCGGGGTCGGGCCCGGGACCGTGCGGCTGTCGGTGGGCACCGAATCCGTCGACGACCTGATCTGGGATCTGGAACAGGGTTTCGCGCTCGTCGCCGCCACCGCGCACAAGAACGTGGCCACGGCATGACCGACCTCACGCGGTACCAGGACCCGCTGACGATCCAGCGCGTGCTCCACACCGCCAAGACGATCGCGATCGTGGGCCTGTCCGGCAACGAGCTGCGGGCCAGCCACTTCGTCGGCTACTACCTCAGGCGGCACGGCTACCGCGTGGTCCCGGTGAATCCACGCCAGACCGAGATCCTCGGGCAGAAGTGCTACCCGAGCCTGCTGGACGTGCCCGAGCCGGTGGACGTCGTCGACGTCTTCCGCGCGCCTGACGCCCTGCCGGGGATCGCGCGCGACGCCGTGGCGATCAAGGCCGGCGCGCTCTGGTGCCAGTTCGGCGTGATCAACGCCGACGGCGCCGGGATCGCCGAGGACGGCGGCCTGACGGTGATCATGGACCGCTGCCTCAAGGTCGAGCACGCTCGCTATCTGGGCCGGATGCACTGGCTCGGCTTCAACACGCAGCGCATCACCTCGGTGCGTGCCGGGCTCCAGTAGCGCCGGGACCGGAACCGGCCCAGCCTGGCCGCCGGAATACAAATCAAGATCATTCTCTTTAACGCTCCGTCTCGCCGTGATCCTGGCCCCGAAGCGGCAGGTAAGCGCCTCACTCCCCGGCGTTGCGCTCGCGCAGCCATCGCTCGAAGTCGACGGCGACGATCCGCTCGTCGTGGACGCCGGCCGCCTCGTCGGAGGCGAGCCAGACGATGGGCGGGCCCATCACCGAGGGCTCAAGGAGCCCCCGGCCCCCGGCGACGGCTTCCGCGGGCAGCATCCCGGTGATCGTCGCGCCCCCGGGCAGCAGCAGGTTCACCGTGACGCCCGTGTCCCGCAGGTCGGCGGCCATGACCCGCGACAGCGCCTCGCTGCCGGCCCGCGACGGACCGTAGGGGACGAACCCGGCCCGGTGCATGGTCGAATGGTTGACCGAGACGTTGACGATGCGGCCGCCGCCGGCGGCCAGCATCCGCGGGGTGACCTCGCGCGCGACCAGGAAGTAGCCGGTCAGGTTGGTCTCGATCACCGCGCGGAAGCCGTCGGCCGGCACCTCCCAGAATCCCTGCGGGTGCGTCATGAAGCGCGGGTTGACCGTGCGCATGCCGATCCCGGCGTTGTTCACCAGCATGTCGATGCCGCCGAGCCGCGACCACGCCTGGTCGACCGCGCTGGCCACCGACGCCTCGTCCCGCACGTCCAGCTCGACGCCGATCGCCGCGGGCAGCTGCGCGGCGACCGAGCCCGCCTGCTGGCCGGACCGGCCGGTCAGCGCGACCGTCGCTCCCGCCCCGGCCAGGGCGGAGGCCATGGCCAGTCCCAGCCCGCTGGTCCCTCCGGTTATCAGCACCTTCATCGTGTCAGCGCATCGCATGAGCCGACGCTAGCGGCGCCGGTCCCGCTCCTCGGGGTAGAACGGCTCGGTCTCGGCCGACGGTCCCGTGTGGCGCGCGGCCCGGGCCGCCGCGACGGCGA
>Ga0335073_10005036_pt1 | contig 18543 bp, 18 predicted proteins | sample Lox_Sample_22_FD_207093 | JGI IMG/M metagenome (GOLD analysis project Ga0335073, IMG submission 207093) | Soil microbial communities from Loxahatchee National Wildlife Refuge, Florida, United States - Lox_Sample_2.2 | ecosystem: Environmental > Terrestrial > Soil > Wetlands | place: USA... | reverse complement strand
CACGGAGCCGGCGAAGTGCTCACGGTTGAGCCGGCTGAACTCGTCGGCGGCGAACTCGCCGGCGGGTCCCCAGAGCAAGGCGGCGGCGTTGCGGTACTCGCTGTACGTTCCCATGACTCTATCGTAACGCCTAACTGTGTGTCACGCAATATCGTTACGTCTTTTCGTTTCGTATCCGTTACGTATTGCGCGATGAAACGAAACGCTATAGACTGGGCTCAGAACCCCAGCGAGATGCCCGGGAGGGCAGGATGAGCGAGCCGACCACCACCACGACCTGCAAGTTCCCGGGCTGCGAGACCCCGCCGGAGCGTGCCGCCGGCCCGGGGCGCCCGCCGGAGTACTGCGCCGACCCCGGGCACAACAGGGTGACCGCCTGGCGTGAGCGCAAGCGCCAGGCCGATGCCGAGCGCGGCGTGACCACGACCGAGGCCGAGACTGAGCAGCCCGTCACCATGGCGCGGGTCACCGGCGCCGAGATGCTGCGCCAGATGCGCGACCTCGCGGGCAGTCTCGCCGGTGTCGCTGACCGGCTGACCAGCACCGTCGCCACGCTCGGCGACCCGACCGCCGCTGAGGCCGAGGTCGAGTCGGCGCGGGCCGCCGCTGAGCAGCGCGCCGCGACCGCCGAGGCCGAGCGGGCCGACGCCGAGCGCCGCGCGGCGACCGCCGACCAGATGCGCGCCTCGGCGGACGAGGCGGCCGAGGAGATGAGCCAGCACCTGGAGACCGCGGAGGCGCGGGCACAGGAGGCGCGCGACCAGTTGGCCGCCGCGGTCACCGCGCACGCCGAGGAGGCCGAGCGGATCCGCGCCGAAGCACAGGCCAGCATCGAGGCCGCTCAGGCCGACCGGGACCGGCAGGTCAGCCACGCGCAGGCCGAGGCAGCCGAGGCGATCGAGTACGCGCAGGCCGAGGCGCAGAGGCTCGTGGTCACTGCGAACGACGAGGCGACCGCAGCCGTCACCGCGGCCCGGGAGGAGCGCGGTCGCGCCGAGGCCGAGGCAGCCCAGCACCAGCAGGCCGCGCAGCAGGCCGACCAGCGCGCCGCCGCCGCCGAGGCGAGGGCCGAGACCGCCCGCGCCGCAGCCGACAAGGCGCGCGAGGACGCGGCGGCCGAGCTGGCGCGCGTGCGGGCCGACGCCGACCGCGACCGGGCCGAACTGACCCGCCGCCTCGAGGACGCCGCCGCGCGGGAGCGCGACCAGGCCGCCGCCCATGCCGCGGACGCGGACCGGATTCGGGCCGACGCCGCACGGGAGCGGGACGAACTGCGCGAGGCCTTCGGCGCCCGGGCGCAGGCCCTGGAGGAGTCGCGGAGCGAGCTCCGCGCGCGGGCCGAGCGAGCCGAGCGGGAACTGGACCGGCTCCGCCAGGTGCCGGGCGGGGACGACGAGCCAGCCACTCCCCCGGCCGCCCGGCGCCGCGGGCGGAAGGGCGCAGACGCGGAGACCGGACAGTGACCCGGTTCAAGCGGCTGACCGATGCGGAAGCCCGCTCGCTCACCCGCGCGGAGTTGCTCGACCGGGTTGAGGCCGAACAGGCGTACTGGGCGCGCAAGCGCACGATGACGCCGCAGGACAAGGCGGCCGAGCGCGAGTTCAGCCGCATCCTGCACGCCTACCTGAGCCCGCACGCCGCCATCCAGGCGGCCATGGACACCGTACAGGGGCGCAGGTCCGACTACTGGGAGACACGACCTGGCGATGTCCCCGCGCCGGGGCTGGGCGCGCTGTCGATGGATGACAACCAGCGTGCGGGGCTGGAGTACGGGATGCGGCTACTGGAACGCGAGCGGCAGGCCGAGGCCGGGCAGTGAGCGCATCCGATGCCGGGTCCGACGCGATGAGGGAACTTGTCCAGTGCGTGCGCTGCGGCACAGTGATCGACACCGAGCTAGACGACGCCGACGACTTCGAGGCCATCGAGCTCGAGGACGGCACGATCGGAACCGTCTGCACCAACTGCCTGACAGGTGCCGAGCGTCAGGCACTAGACGAGGACGCCCTGGCCACCCACTCCGGACTCGGACCAGGCCTCCGAAGACACCTAGCCGTAGAAGGACAGGCGACAGGCCGCGCTCACCGACGCGCGGCCTGTCCTTTGTGTGATGTAAGCCGGGTCTAACCGCCATCCGGGCGGTTACTCAGTGCCTCAGTCACTCAGTTATTCAATGCCTCAGTTTCTCAGTGCTTCGACGCCATTCCAGAGCGTTTGCAATTAGGCGCGGCGCAGCCCTACTCTGAAACCCCGAACCGAAGTGCAACGGACCAATGCACTAAATAAGTGATCTTGGTAGGTTCAAGATCAAAGTCAAGGTCAAGATCAAACCCGGGAGGGGGTGCGCCGTGGCCGTCATCACCAAGCTCGCGAAGGGCTACGACCCGGATTACCCCTTCAAGCAGCAGGGCCGGTGGGCGGGCGACTACTTCGACGTGAAGGGCGAGCCGCTGGGCCGGTGGTGGGGCGCTGGCGCGGCCGCGCTCGGCCTGGCGCCCGGGTCCGAGGTGGACCGGGCGACATACCGCGCGGTGGTCGCCGAGCACCTGGACCCGCGCGACGGCAAGACCCGGCTAGGCCGGGCGCCCGGGAACGCCGCGGCGCGCACAGAGGCGCTCTACCAGGAGAAACTCAAAGCTGAGCCGCACGCGACGTGCAAGCGGCAGTTCGAGCTCCGCAAGGAGGCGCAGCGGGAGGCGCGCCAGGGCCCGGCGTACCTCGAGGTCGACAACTCGTTCAGCAAGTCGATCAGCGTCTTCTACGCCTCGCTAGGGGAAAACGCCAGGTCAGCGCGCCGGGCGGGCGACGAGGAGGGCCGCCGGCACTGGTCCGGGCTACTCCGCGAGCTGGACGAGATGATCTACGCGGCCAACCAGGCAGGCCTGGACTACTTCGAGCGGGAGGCGGGGTACACCAGGTCCGGCTATCACGGCCGCCGCGTGGACGGCCAGGAGACCGGGCACTTTGACGAGGCCCGGCTGGTGATCGCCCAGTTCCTGCAGCACACCAGCCGCGACGACGACATCCACCTGCACATTCACAACATCATCGCCACCGTCGCGCAGACGGTCATGGACTCCAGGTGGCGGACGCCGGACAGCCTCGGCTACAACGAGGTGTACATGGCCGTGTCGGCCATCGTCAGCCTGCACCTGGAGGCGGCGATGCGCCGCCGGTTCGGCCTGCGGTGGGTGGCCCGGGGCTGCCATTGCCCGCACGGGAAATGCGACGACCTGTCGCAGTGCCAGAGCAATTTCGGATGCGAGATCGACGGCATTTCCCGGGGCGATGTTGAGTGCTTTTCCTCGCGCCGCCAGAGCGTCAACAAAGAGTTGCGTGAGCGCGCCGCCGCATTTGAGCGTGAGCACGGCCGCGCGCCGAGCCAGCGCGAGCTTGCACAAATGCACGAGGAGGCCTGGGACTCAACGCGCAAGGGAAAGCCAGAGGGCGCGATCGACTTTGATGCGCTGCACTCAGCGTGGGCTCAGAAGTACCGGGCTCAGCGCGGCCGTGAGCTTGAGTCACTCGCCGCCGAGGTCTGGGACGAGGCAGCAGTGCGCGCAGGCCGGTGCTCAGATGACGACGGCAGCGAGCCGGAGCCGGCGGTGCTCCGGGCCGCGGCGCTCAAGGCGCTGGCCCGGGTGCAGGCCCGGCAGTCCAAGTGGAGCCGCTACCAGCTGATTCACGAGCTGGGCTCGGAGCTGCCGCCGCAGGTGCGCGATCTCGCTCCGGAGCGGATGCTGCCCCTGCTGGAGGGCCTGGCGGACCGGATCCTGGCGGGGGAGTTCGGCGAGGTGGTGTGCCTGGAGGCGCCTGAGCTGGCCGACATCCCTGAGTCACTCATCCGGAGCGACGGCCTGCCGGTGTACCGGCGGCACATGAAGACCAAGTACGCGACGGCCGCGCACCTGAGCACCGAGGAGCAGCTCCTCGCCGACGCGGGACGCAGGCGGGCGCCGCTGGTTGAGCGTGAGCGTGCCGCTCAGCTCCTGGGCTCAGACTCAGCCACGCTCAAGGCTCAGCTTGAGCGCAAGCCGGAGGCGGGCAGCGAGGAGAAGACGTCGACCGGACTGCGGCTGGACCAGGCCGCGGCGATCTGGTCGGCGCTGACCGACCGCAAGACCTCAACCGTGCTGACCGGCCCGGCCGGGTCGGGTAAGACGTACACGCTCGCGGCCGCCGCCGTTGTGGCGAAGCAGGCCGGGGTCCGGCACGTGTACGGCACGGCGGCGTCGCAGGCGGCGACCAACGTGCTCGCCGAGAAGCTCGCCGAGATGGGCGTCTCGGCTACAGTCCTCAACTCGACGCAGCTACTTGACGCCGTGTCGAAGCCGGTCGGCCATCCCGCCCGCGTGCACATCTGGCCGGGCTCACTGATCCTGGTCGACGAGGCGTCGATGCTGCCGACCGGCCACGCCGCAGCACTCAAACGGATAGCGGCCCGCACTGGCAGCAAGGAACTGACCGCCGGGGACCAGGAGCAGCTGCAGGCGGTCACCGAGGGCGGCGCGATGGGCCTGCAGGCCCGCAGGCACGGGTTCCTGCAGCTCGCCGAGCCGGTCCGGTTCGCGCTGCCGTGGGAGCGTGACGCCACGCTGCGGCTGCGGTCCGGGGACGTGGCCGTGGCCGACGACTACGACCTGCAAGGGCGCATCCGGGGCGGCTCGCCCGAGGAGGTCCTCGAGGACGCCGCGCAGGCCACGGTCACCCTGATAGCGGACGGCCAGGACGTCATCCTCATGGCCCGCTCCCGTGACCACGTGCGGGAACTGTCCCGCCGGGTCCGCGACGAGCTGGTGCGCCTCGGCCTGGTCGATGACGGCCGCACGGTCCCGCTCGCGGAGGGCGCCCGGGCCAGCGTCCGGGACCTGGTCGTGATCCGCGCGAACGACCACGCCGCCGGGCTGGCGAACGGCGACATCGTACGCATCGAGGCGATCGAGGACGACGGGCGCGTGCGCGTCCGCAAGGCCACGGGGCGCGACCCAGACACCGGGCAGCCGGTATTCGACGGCCGGACGATGCTCCGCAAGGGGGTCCGGCACGCGGACGCGGCTTACGCGCGGACCGTCCATGTCGCGCAGGGCGGCCAGGGCACCACCGGCATCGCCGTGGTGACCGGCGACGAAAACAGGCAGTGGCTCTACCCCGCCATGACCCGGGGCACAGACGCCAACTACGCCTACGTGATGACCGGATCGCCGCGGGCGGCCGACCCCGCGGCCGGGCCTGCCCCGGCGCCGGAGCTCGCGCGGTTCGACCGTGCCGAGCGCCTGCGGGAGGGTATTCCGCCCGAATCACCAGAGCAGGCCGAGGGGCAGCGCGAGGCCGCCGCAGTGCTCGCCGACATCATCGGCCGCGACGGCACCGAACTGAGCGCGACCGAGTACCGGGCCCGCCAGCTCGCCAACGCCGATCACCTCGGCCTGCTGGACGCCATGTGGCAGGACGCGACCGCCGGGCCGCGGGTCGCCCGGTACCGGCAGATCCTTGACGAGGTCGTGCCCCCGGTCTACGCGGTGGCCGCCGACCGGTCCTCGCGGGCGACGTGGCTGTGGCGCACGCTGCGCGGCGTCGAGGCCGCCGGCCTGGACGTCCGCGAGGTCCTGCGGGAGGCCGTCGACCGCCGGTCCCTGGCCGGCGCCCGGGATGTGTGCGCGGTCATTGACGACCGGATCCGCAAGCAGGCCGACCACCTGGTGCCGCTGCCCGAGGGCCGCTGGTCGGACCGCGTCCCGCAGGTCGATGACCCGGCGCTGCAGAAGTACCTCGGCCAGCTCGCCGCCGCGGCGGACGGCCGCGTGGAGCGCCTCGGCCCGTTCGTGGCGCAGCAGCGGCCAGAGTGGGCGGTGGCGTCGCTCGGCGAGGTCCCGGAGGAGCCGGAGGCCCGGGCGCAGTGGGAGGCCAAGGCCGCCCGCGTCGAGGCGTACCGCGAGCGTTACTGGGATCACCCGGCGGAGCCGATCGGGCCGGAGCCGGCGCTGGCCAGCCCGGAGAAGCGGGCGGCGTGGCATGCCGCCGCTGAGGCCCTCGGCCGCCCGGCGGACGGCCCCGACGTCCGGATGCGCGACACCGGCTCCCTGCTGATGATGCGCGACTCCTACGAAGTCGAGACCGCATGGGCGCCGCGGTTCGTCAGCCCGCAGCTGCGTTCCATGCGGACCGCCGCCCGGGAAACGGAACTGACCCGCGCCCGTGCCGCCGCAGAGGCCCGCGCCGCAGAGGCCAAGGGCGACCAGGCCCGGGCGGAGCAGCAGCGCCACCTGGCCGCGTCCTCGGTGACCCTGCGCGGCTGGTACGAGCAGCGGGCCGCGGACCTCGAGCAGGCCGAAGCCGACTACCGCGAGTGGGAGCACGCGACCGAGGGTGCCCGGGCGCTGGCCGTCGCCGCGGACGCCGAGCTGCGCCGGCGCGACCCCGGGCTGCGGCCGGATCCGCTGCGCTCGGCCGAGCCGGCGCCGGTGTCCGACGCCGAGCGGGCCGAGCTCGAGCGCGTCCCGGAGCGCGGCCGCGAGCATGAGGCCCCGGGATGGGTCCGTCAGATGGCGCAGGCGCGCCCGGTGTTCCGCGAGCAGATCGCCGAGCTGCAGAGCCGGCGCGTCCCGGATCCGGATCCCGAGTACGCCGACCACGGGCCCGCGTGGCCGGCGATCGCCCCCCGCGAGCGAGACGCCATCTTCCAGCCGCCCGTGCCGGAGATGCCCCCGGCGCCCGGCACGGCGAGGGAAGCCGAGGGCGGCATCCAGGCCGGGCAGTAGCCCCGTCCTGTCGGACCGTGGGCGCATGATGGAGCCGGGAGGCGATCAGCCATGCAGGCATTAAGACGGCCTCGGCCGAGGCCAGCGGTAAGGCGCACGTGGCTGGATGTCCCCTGGGAAGACCGCAACGTGGTCAAGCGCCGCGGGGCCGCGTGGGACCCGGTAGTGAAGCGCTGGTACGCGCCGGTGCCCGGACTGCCCGCGCTGCGCCCCTGGCACCGCCTGGCGCCCGAGGTGGCCGGGGAAGACCGCGGTTACGGGCAGGGCATCTACGCCGACCCGATCCCGTCGAGCAGCTGGTACCGCAACGTCCGGTCGGCGGTCAGTCACCGCGACTGGTACCGGATCAGCAACATGACCCGCCGCCGGGCCGGCTGGGCATGCGAGGAGTGCGGGCTCAAGCCTGACCGGGCCGACAGGGACCTGCTGGACGCTCACGAGCGGTTCGCCTACGACGAGACCACCGGCGTACAGCGCCTGGCGCGCCTGATCAGCCTGTGCGCCTCCTGCCACAACGTGACCCACTTCGGGTACGCGGTGCTGTCTGGTGAGGGCGGCCTCGCGCTGGAGCACCTTCAGGTCATGACCGGGCTTGACCGGCGCCAGGCACTCGCCCACGTGGACGACGCGATGGCGCTCTGCGCGCAGCGGTCACGGATCGCATGGCAGCTTGACCTGTCGGTGATCCGCGCACTCGGTGTCGCAGTCGAGCCCGGGGCGGGTGGCCCTCCGGCGGCCATATCCGCGAGGCCGACGCCGCAGCCAGGCGCACGGTGGGAGCACTGGCTGACGACCGGGGAACGCTAGCCGGCGGCCCGGGCGGCCTCTGGCAGAGTCGTGTCCTTGGACGCGGCGGCCACCGTCACGGCGCCCTCGGCCACCTCGAAACCCGCGGCGGCCGCAGCCGGGAATCTCAGCCCCGTGGCGGCCACGGCCCGGGCGCGCTGCAGGCAGATGCGACGGCACGCCTCGCTGCGCTCCTGCGCGGCCGCCGTGCGGTGCTGCTGCTTGGGGTGCTGCCGGTACAGCCACGTGAGCGCCTCGTCATACCAGCCATCGGTGATCTCGGAGAGCCCGGCCAGCAGCGATATCTCGTCGTCGCCGGGCAGCCCGGACCAGCCGCCGAGTGCCCGCACGGAAGCGGTCCGCATCATCAGGCACGCCCCGTGTACTTCCCAGTTGCCGCCGGCTTCGGCGGCCCACCGGTTGACCCGCCCGGCCTTCATGAGACCGAACGGGATGCGGGAAGGGTAGGCGCGGCGGCCGCCGTCCGGCATGAGGTCGTCGGCCTGGCCGATGGCCCAGTGGATCCGGTGCTCGCGGAACCGCGGGATCAGCGTCGTGAACGCCCCGGGCAGCAGGACGTCGTCCTGGTCCAGCGCCTGCATCAGGACGCCGGAGGCCCGCCCGAGGGCGAGGTTACGGGCGATCGACACGCCGTACTGCCGCCCGGCGGCGTCGTACCTGGCGAACGGGATGCGGGCGAAGAACTCCGCCAGTTGCGGGTCGTCGCCGTCCTCCTGGACGAGCCACTCCAGCTCCCAGCCGGCCGGCAGTTCAAGGGCCGCGACACTGTCCGCGGTGGCCGGCAGGTAGTCGGCGGTAGGCGCGTAGGCGGCGGTAATGACCGAGATCAGCGGCATGTTCAGTTGCTCCAGGGCCTCAGCGGAGTTGTGAACCGGAGCTCGGTCCGGTCGGCCGGGTACTGAGCGTCGCTGACTTCCACGACGCGCTTATCAGTGTCGATCGAGATGCGGCGGACCGCCAGGAGGGGAACGCCGGGCTCGAGCGCCCAGCGCTGGACGTCGACCGTGGTCGGCATGATCGCGCGGACTTCGTCCACGACCTCGGCTATCTCGATGCCGACCGTGCGGAACTGGTTCTGAGCGCCGCCGGGCCAGGGCTCGCAGTCATCGCTGAGCAGCGACGGGTTGGACTCGATCAGCGATACAGGTACCCAGGAGACGCTGTAGGCGCGGCGGGTCCGCCCGGTTTTGTCGCGGGTCTCGTACATCTTGCGCAGCAGCTCGGCGCCCGGCTCGATGCCGAACACCGCGGCGAGCTCGGCGGGCGCAGGGACGCGGCGGTATTCGCACCGGAAGTCTAGGGCCTGTAGTTCCTCGCCGAGGTCGTCCTCGGCCTCGCCGTGGCGTCGACGTTCGTCGAGGCTGGCGATGGCGAGGTCTTTCTCGCCCTGGTGGCGGCGGCTGTCCCGGATCACCATGCGCGGCTTGACCCGGACGCGCAGCGGCTGGCCGCGGCCCCCGGAGATCAGGCCCTGCTCTCGGAGGAGGGCTATCGCGCCGCGCGCCGACGTAACCGAGCATGACCACTGCTCCGCGAGGGCACCCAGCGTGGGCAACTGGTCGTCAGGCCCCAGCTCCCCCGTCTCGATCTTGACGCGGATGTCGTCGGCGATGCGCAGGTGCACCGGCGCCGTGACCGCTGTCAGTTCAGGTCCCATGAGGACGATCTTACCTGCGAGTTTGCGGGCAAACCCTCCAACTCCCTCCGTCCGGCGATTCTGACCGAATCGGCGATCCCCAGTATGTCGGTTGACCGGTCTGTGAGTTTGTGCACATACTTACTTACTCAGTGTCCCAGTGCCTCAGTGACCAGGAGGAGTGCGTGACTCAAGCAACGGAAGCACCGGCGGCGTCGCCGGTCGGCCGACTGCGGGTGCCCGTGGACCTGCCGGCCGACGTCCTGCGCCGGCTTCGCGTGTGGGCCGCCCTGCGCGGCCAGCCCGTCGCCCATACCGCTCGTGACGTGGTCTGCGAGGCGGTCCCCACGGACAAGCAGCTGGCCGACCTGGTCCAGCAGAGCGGAGTCAGCCATGACGACCAGCGTTGACCGCGCCCGAGAGATGCTCGGCGGCGGGATCAACGGCCGCGACATTCGCGGCGGGCACGCCGACCGCAGCGGCCTGACCCTCGTAACCAGCCCGCGGCGGGCATGGTCCTGGCGGCGCCCGGAGGCTCAGCGTGAGCCCAAGGCCCCAGCGAAGCGCGACGGCACGCGCCTGATCGCCACCAGCGCCGGACTGCTGTTCCTGCTGGGAGCCGGACTGCTGGCGGTGTCGGTCGCCGCGCAGTACGCCTACTTCCTGCACGAGCGGCACCAGATCACCGCGTCCGCGATCGAGGCGGGCGCCCTGGACGCCGGAATGATCATCTTCTGCCTGCTGGCCCTGGGAGTAGCCCGCAAGGGCCTGCATGCCCGGGCGGAGCGGGCACTCATCGTGGCCTGCGCCGCGGCGTCCGCCGTCATGAACTACGCCAACGCCGACACCTCCAGCTGGCGCTCCGTCCTCGCGTGGACCATGCCGCCGGTCTTCCTGGCCGTTGTTGCTGACCGCGTGATCGCCATCACCCGGCGGCACTTCCTCGGCATGGGCGACGGCCGGAGCGCGTGGCGGGACGCGGCGTCGACCACGGGCAAGGCTGCCCGGGCGCTGGCGTTCCTGGCGCTCTACAGCCTGCGCTTCGTCCTGGCTCCGCCGAGCACGGCCAAGGGCGTGCGCCAGGCCGTGCTCAACGCCACTCCCCTGCCGCAGGCGCCGGAGCACCCGGCGATCGAGGCACCGGCACCTCCGGACTTGGACGCTCCGGACCGGTGGTACCGGGAGCACTGCCTGACCCCGGTTGGCGGCCCTGGTGCCGGTGCAATCTGCGGTCAGTTGCTGCCGTGCCCCGATCACCCGCGCCGCCGGCGCGAGCGGTCCGGAGGCAGCGGTACCAAGACCGCCCGCTTCCTGGACCTGGTGAAGGAGCGCCGCGGCGATCTGGCCGGCATCCCGCTGGACCAGGTGTCGCGGATCGCTACGGAGATCGCCCCGGAGGCCGACCTGCACCCGGCGTCCGCCCGGACCGCACTCCTGGCCGCGGTCCGCAAGGCCCTGCCCGCCGGAGAGGGTGATGGCAAGTGAAGGCACGTCTTGCCCGTATTGGTGCTCGCGTGGCCGACACGACGGCCCGGCTGTTCGCTCCGGACCTCGCGCGGCTCGGTGACCGGTGCGAGGCGCTGCGCCAGGAGGGCGAAGACCTGCGGGCTGCGCTCGCCGGTGAACTGCCCGCCGCTCACCCGATGAGCCGCCACGTCGCCGCGTTCCGGCGGGCACATGGCGGCACCGGCGGGGGTGCCCGGTGATCGCCCGCATGCTCGCCGACCCGGAGCGGGCTGCGGTCCTCCTCCCGGTGGTGCTCCTCGCCGCACTGTTCCTGCGCTGGGCAGTGCTGCCCGCCCGGCACGTGCCCCGGTTCCGGATCGCCACGATGCGGCTGCGGCTCCGGCTGCGCCTGCATCCCGGGCGCGGGTTCGCCACCCTCTGGCACCTGTGGTCCGCATGGGGCCGGTTCGCGTCGTTCCGCGAGTCCAGCCGCTGCCGGCCCGGCCTGACGTTCTGGCAGCGTGCGTGGCAGACGTCCGCGCACTCCCTGTACTTCGGCCGCGCGCACCTGTTCCACGGCGTGCGGGCGGCGATCCAGGAGTGCTGGACGGTCGTCGGCCGGAGCCGGTCCGGCAAGTCCGGGTGGCTGGCCAAGGTGATCATCCGCTGGCACGGAGCGCTGGTCAGCGCGTCCACCAAGCCCGACCAGTACACGCGGACCAGCGGCTTGCGGGCCCGCCGAGGACGGCCGGTGTACCGGTTCAACCCGGAGCGGGTCGGCGGCCCGGGCATGGGGTCGACGTTCTGGCTTGACCCGATCGCCGGCTGCGAGGTGCCCTCGGTCGCGATGCGGCACGGGACCGCGTTCACCGACGCCGTCCGCACCAAGGGCACCGAGGACGGCAATTTCTGGTCCGAGCAGGCCTCCGTCCAGCTCCCGGCCCTGTTCTGCGCCGCGGCGCTCGGCGACCTCGATCTGCGGGCGCCGCACCGGTGGGTCCTGTCGGGCGACACCCGCGAGGCGGAGCGGATCCTGCGGGCGAACGGGCGCCCGGAGTGGGCGCACAGCATCGCCCAGATGCGCGGCGCCAATGACAAGACCGGCGCGACGGTGCGCATGGTCCTCAACGCGGCGCTCAAGTTCATGCAGGATCCCGCCCTGGCCGAATGCGTGCTGCCGGGCCCGGGCGAGGCTTTCGACATCGGCGCGTTCCTGGCCGCGCAGGGCACGCTGTACATGATCGCCGACCCGCGAAACGACGTGTCGCCGGTCGCGCCGGTGTTCTCGTTCATCGCGAACGAGATCCACTGGACGGCCTCCCAGCTGGCCGCCCGGATGCGCGGCGAGCGAATCGACCCGCCGTTGCTCATGGCGCTCGACGAGGTGACCAAACTGTGCCCCGGGCTGGCGGTGCCCTCGCTGGTCTCGGACTCCGGCGGCCGCGGCATCACGATGGTGATCGCCTGCCAGGGCCTCGCGCAGATCGAGGAACGCTGGGGCAAGCCCGCGATGCGCATGCTCCTGGACACCTCAGCGCAGGCGTACCTGTCCGGCGTCCAGGACCCGGACACGCTGGACATGGCGGCCCGGCTCTGCGACACGGCCACCTACCACGCTCGCGGCCGGAAGGGCGAGACCACGGATGTGCCCGCGGCGACGCCGGGCATGATCCGCCGCATCCCCAAGCGCCGGGCGCTCCTGCTTCGCGGTGACTGCGCGCCGGTGATCGCCCACCTGCCGATGGCGTGGCACGACTGGGCGTACCGGTGGGCGCGGATCCGTAGGCGCCTGGTCGCGCAGGTGCCCCCCGCTCCCCCGGTCGTGCGCCTGCCCGCCACCGCGCGCCGCTCTGCCGTGTGGGGGCCGCCCGCCAGTAAGCCCGCATGGCTCGCTCCCCCGCCCGTCCGCGAGGCGCTCCCGGCCGGCGTCACCGCCGACCGGCACCAAGGCGCACCGGAGCAGCCCGCCCCGGCCTACCCGTGGGACCAGCGGTGAGCGGCGAGACGCCGGGCGGCGAGGACCCGGTGCAGGTGCTCCTGGCGCAACTCGCCGACCTCCGCAGCCAGCAGTCCGAGCTGCGCGACCAGTTCATGCTCCTTGAGGAGGCGCGCGCGCGCGACGTCGAGCGGCTGAACGACCTCGCCGGGGCGCTCCTCGCGAAAAAGCAGGCGGAAGAAGACGCGTACGAGCCGGTCCCGGCTCCGCGGTGGTGGCAGGCCACCCGGGACGAGCGGGCCGAGGCGATCGGCCGCCTGCGGGCTTGGGTCGAGACCGTGTTCCGGCCCGGCTACGGCCACCTGGCCAGGAAGATGCGCCCGTGCTGGGACCAGCACGACCTGTGCCTGTACGTCCTGGACTGGCTCAGCGAGTCGTGGACCGTGATCCACTACCCGGACGAGCGCGACACCGGATTGCTGTGGACCTCGATGGACTGGCACACCCGGTTCCTGCCCGCCGCCGCTGCCCTGCTGGAAGCCGAGACCGAGTCGTGCGACCACCTGACGCCAGAACCGGCGACGGTCCCGGCGGTCGACCCGTTTGCGGGCACGCCGTGAGCGAGCGCAGCCCGCAGGAGACCGCGGCACACCAGTACGCCGACGCAGGCTGGCCTACGTTCCCGTGCCGCCCCGGGTCCAAAGAGCCCGCCACCGAGCACGGGTTCCAGGACGCGACCACCGGCCACCGGCAGATCGGCCGGTGGTGGTCGGCTGACCCGGACCGGAACGTGGCGATCGCCACCGGCGCACCCGGCCCGGACGTGGTCGACGTCGACAACCACGGCGACCGCGGCAGCGGGTTCGCCGCGCTGAACATCCTCAAGCGCGAAGGCCTGGTCGACGGCTACCAGGCGCTGGTCGAGACGCCCTCGGGCGGCTTTCACCTGTACTACGCCGGCACCGGCCAGCGGAACGGCACGATCCGCAGCCAGCATCTGGATTTCCGGTCGCAGGGCGGTTATGTCATCGCACCGCCGTCCCGCACCGGGCGCGGCGCCTACGTCGTGGCCGAGCACGAGGAGCCCAGCGGCCGGACGGTGTCCTGGGATGCCATCCGTCGCACGCTGCAGCCGCAGGCGACGCCTCAGCGTGCCCCGCAGCCCGTCCGCGCCGCCGAGGCGACGAGCCTTGACCGCCTGGTGGAGTGGACGGCTCGCCGCGAAGCCGGTGACCGGAACTTCCCGCTGTTCTACGCGGCCAAGCAGGCGGCGATCGGCGGCTTGCTGGACGGTCCCGCCGTGGAGCGGTTCGTGGACGCCGCCCGCCGCAACGGGATGCGGGGCGGCGAGGCGGAGGCCCGGCGCACGATCGAGTCCGCGCGGCAGGCCGCGCATCGCGAGGCGCGGCCGCCAGCACCGGCGCCGCGCCCTTTCGCGGGGGCGCAGCGCGAGCTGCAGGCAGGCGGCTGACATGACCGCCCGGCCGGGCCCCCGGCAGAGCCGCCCGCGCTCAGAGGCGCATTACGGCCCCGAACGCGGCACCACGTACCTCATCCATTTCGAGCGGCCATTCCATCACGCTGGCCATTACCGGGGATGGACGCCGCGGCCCGTACTGCAGCGGTTCGCCGATCACCTGGCCGGGCGCGGCTCGAAGTTAACGGCCGCTGTGGCCGCAGCCGGGATCGGCATGAAGCTCTCCCGGGTCTGGCCTGACACGACCCGCGACTTTGAAGACGCGATCAAGCACCAGGGCGGCGCCCGGCGTATGTGCCCGGACTGCGGCGCCCCGTGCGCGCCGCCCCGGCTGGCCACCGGCAGGCCGCGGCCGGACGCCGAGCGGGAGCGCCGGCCGCTCTGGGAGCTGGAGCGGGACGGCACGACCAGCGACGGGGAGCCGCTCCCGCTCGCCCGCGACTACGCCGAGGCCGGCGCATACCGGGCTCAGTACCAGGTGCCCGACCCTGCCCCGGACGTGCTCGCAGAACAAGCCGCGCTGGACGAACTGGCGCGGTCATGGACCGGCACGAAGGAGGAGCCAGTGAACCTACGCGAGATGATCGGCCGTGTTACGGACCGGCGCGCCCGCGCCGCCGAACGTGCCCGTCAGGCCGAACGCCAGGCTGCGCGCGACCGCGCGCACGACGAGGCGGACCGGCTAGCCCGCGAGGCGGACCAGATCGACATGCGGGCCGGCGGACGGGCGGCCCAGCCTCTCCCGCTCACCGCCGAGCGGGCCGCCCGGGTCCGCGACTACATCGGCCCGGACCTTGTCCGCGGCGTCCGCGAGCCCGGGCCGGTCCGCGGGGAACCTGTCGCGCTCGGCCCCGGCCCGGACGGGTACCAGACCGCCGTTTCCGCCGGGCATGTCGCGCAGGCCCGCGCGGCGGCGCCCGGCACGGCGGAGCTGCAGGGCGCGGACCTGGACGCCGAGATCGACCGGCGGGCGTGCCAGTACGCCGAGCCGGATGACCCCGGCACCGGACGGGCCGGGTACGAAACCGACGTGACCGCCCCGCGCTGGGAGACCACACCCGCCGGGATCGCGTGGGAGGAGTTCAGCAAGGCCCGAAGCCAGGTGGAGGCCGCGCGGCACCGTTACCGGGCAGCCGCAGACGCGCAGCAGGCAGCGCTGGCAGCCCAGCACGCCGGGCGCGGGAACAGCGAGACCGTAACGGCAGCCATGCGTGACGTACGCGAGGCCCGCGAAGCCATTTTCTACGGCGACGCCGCGATGAGCCACGCGGCTTTTCGGCTGCAGGAGGCGCGGCAGGCAGAAGCGGCGCAGCGCAGGGACCCGGAAGCGCCCGGATACCGGACCGGGCGGCCTTTCGGTGAACCGGAGGTTGAGGAGCCGGGCCCGGAGCCCGGGCCAGACGCGGCCCGGTGGTCGCCAGGCATCGCAGATCCCGAGGCCCAGGCCGGGCAGGACCTCGCCAAAGCCGCCGCAGATCACCACCGTTATCTGCGGGCTGGCCGGATGGCAGCAGCACAGGCCGCCATGTCCGGCAACGCTGCGGACCGCGAGATGGAGCAAAGAAGACTGCGTTTCGAGATGGCCGCCCGGCGGGAAGCCGAGCACGACGCCTGGCTGGCGGCTGCTGACATGCACCGCGCTGCGGATAACGAGACCGGGACGCCGGACCACCTGTACGGCGCCCCGGAATGCGACGAGCCCGACCCCGAGACAGCGCACTTCGGCTGGGACTCCCCGGAGGCGCAGGACCGCGGCCACTGGCCGCTCCCCCGCGTTCTCGAGCCGGGCGAGGCCGGCGTACGCGGCGCCATCGCGGCCACGCTGCCAGACGGGACGCCGCACATGGACCCGAGGCTAGCCACGGCTGGCTGGCAGGCCCAGGGCGGCCTGTACGTCCAGCAGCAGGCCCAGGCCGAGGCGGGCTGACATGGCATTCAGCGACGACCTGGGGGGCCGGTCCCGGGCTGAGCAGATCGCCCTGATTCAGGCTGCGGCCCGCGGCCTTTTTGCGGCACTGGCCCGCAGCGAGGCCTCAGCCTCCGCGCGTCCGGCAGGGGCCCCGCGCCCCTGCCGGGCCGCGGGCGCTCAGGGAGCGGCCCGGACGACGGAAGGAACCCGGTCATGACCACCGGCTGCACCTGCGGGTCGCCCGGCTGCGGAGGCATCGCGCCAGGGCCGGGCGAACGCTGCCCGCGCTGCCAGATCGACGCCATGCCGCGCGGCGCCGGGCGAACGCTGCAGCAGATCATCCACGCGGTGCTGTACGGCGCCGGTGAACCGCGAGCCCTCCAGCCGAGAGGCCGCGACACTCAGAGGGAGGCGGGTACCTGATGCCGCTGCACGAGACCCCGGACGGCCTGCCGCCCGGCTACGAGACCGACAAGCACCCGGGACACTGGCAGCTGCATCACATCGCGCTGCCCGCCGGTGCCCCGTCCGACTTCACGCCTTACCGGGCGCCCGGCTACGCCGAGCACCTCACGTGGCCGCTCCCGGAGTGGCTCGAGCAGCTCGCCGAGCTCCTCGGCCCCGACCACGCGCAGGCGATCGCGCAGCGCGGACGGGAGGCCGGGCAGTGAGCGCGGCCGAGCGTTCCAGGTGGGACACGGCGAGGGGCGCCGACCCTGACGGGTGGGCGCTGGCCGAAGCCCTGGACACGCAGGGCGGGCGGGATAGCACGCACTACCGGGACGCCGCCGCAAGTGAGATCGCGCTGCAGCACGCCCGGGAGATGGCGATCAGGGAAGTGGCCGGCGGCCCGTACCGAGTCATCTACGACACTCACCCGGCCGACGAGGCCATCCGCCTGGCGGTGGCCCTGTCCCGGGAAGCCACCCAACTGGAGGCAGGACAATGAGCACTGCTACCGCCGAGGTCGCCGGCGAGCGCCCCGACGTCGAGGCCGGGGAGCACCGGCCAGCTGATAACACCGGAATCAACGCCGTGGTGCCGCTGGCCGCGCTCGCGGCGCACCCGGAGAATCCGCGCACCGACCTAGGGGACCTCACCGAGCTGGCCGCGTCGATCGCCTCACAGGGCCTTTTCGAGCCCCTGATCGTTCTGAGCGCGGCCGCGTACGCATGCGAGGGCGGCCAGCGCGGATACCCGGGCCCGGCCTACACGCACGTGACCGTCATGGGCCACCGGCGCGCGGCGGCCGCGCTCACGGCCGGGCTGGCCGAGGTACCGGTGATCGTTCGCGACGACCTGGCGGGCGCCCCCGCCATCGCCGCGATGATCGCCGAGAACCGGCACCGGGAGAGCCTGGACCCGCTCGCCGAGGCCCGCGCGATGTCGGCCCTTATCGAGCGGCACGGCTGGCGGCAGCGGCGGATCGCGCAGGAGATCGGGTGCAGCCAAGCGCACGTGTCCAAGCGCATGTCCCTGCTGCAGCTGCCCGACGTCGCCCGCGATGCCCTCGGCTCGGGCAAGGTCAGCGTGGAGACCGCGCTCGAGCTCCACAAACTCACCGGCGCGGGCGCTGGCGTCGCGCAGGAGGCGATAGCCGAGGCGGTGGGCGAATTGGTCCGCGGCCAGCACCCGAACTACGCGCTCTCGCGTGCCAAGGACCGGGTCAAGCGCGCCACGGCCGCCGAGGAGACTCGCAAGGACCTGGAGACCCGCGGAATCGAGATCATCACCGAGCAGCGCCGGGCCAAGATGAACTGGCCGATGGTCTACAGCGACACCGCCGCGCACGCGAAGGCTGGCTGCCTGGCCGCGGTGATCAGCAACTGGTCAGGCCTGGCCGAGTACGTGTGCACCAACCCGGCCGCGCATCCGGCGGCGATCTCGCCTCACTCGCGGCACGAGGCCCGGGCGCACGAGGACGAGCGGGAGGGCAAGAAGGCTGCCAGTGCCCGTGACATCGCCTGCGCGGCGATCGTGGCGGGCCCTCTCCCCCACGCGCGGGTCCTGCTGCAGCAGATCACAGCCGCACTTCTCGGCTACGGCGGCGGGCACGCCGACTCGATGCGGATGGCGGCCCGCTGGCTCGCCGAGGCGGGTGCCGCGCCGAAGGGCATGGATCACTACCGGGTCCGGGACAAGATGACCGCGGACGGTGACCACGGAGGCCTCCAGCGGTACGCCTACGCCTACGCCCTGGCCGGCGACGAGGCACGGGTCCGGTCCCGGTGGAACAGCTGGGACGCGCAGCACATCGCCCACTTCGAGCGGCTCGCCTCGGCGGCCGGGTACGAGCCGACCCCGTGGGAGCAGGCCCGGCTCGCCGAGGCGCAGGCGTGCGCCGACGCGACCGCGACACTCGCCTGCAAGGCCTGCGGGTGCATCGGCGGTGATCGCTGCCCGGTCCGCTACGACCGCGACAACGAGCGCCCGGTGCGCGAGTGCGCGTGGGACTGCAGCAGGCACAAGACCGCCGGGTCCAGGGAAGGGTGACCACCCCGCCCGCCGGTAATACAGCGAAGCGCCCCGCAGCCGTCACGGCCCGGGGCGCTTCGGTTTGCACTGCGGACTCTG
>Ga0335073_10005035_pt1 | contig 18544 bp, 25 predicted proteins | sample Lox_Sample_22_FD_207093 | JGI IMG/M metagenome (GOLD analysis project Ga0335073, IMG submission 207093) | Soil microbial communities from Loxahatchee National Wildlife Refuge, Florida, United States - Lox_Sample_2.2 | ecosystem: Environmental > Terrestrial > Soil > Wetlands | place: USA... | reverse complement strand
CCACGATGCCAGGCTGCTTCGGCTGGTCAGCCAGATGCTGCGAGCCGGGTACTTGGAGGACTGGGTGTGGAACGCCACGCTCAGCGGCGTGCCGCAAGGGTCGTTATGAGCAGCTGCTCATAAGCCGCCCTGCGGCGTTCCCTTCTCGCGCTGCTCAAGGGTCCCATCCGGGTGCTGAAGCGGCGCAGCCAGCCACCGCTTCACATACAACAGCACCCAGCGGCAGTCAGTCACCGCCTCGACCGCACGGATCGCGAGGTCCCACGGCACTTCGTCGAAGAACTTCTGGACGTCGAGATCGATCGCCCAGTCGTACTTCCAGCACCGCTCCCGGCACGCCGCGAGCGCGTCGTGGGCCGACTTGTTCGGACGGTAACCGTAGGAGTCCGGGTGGAATCTCGGTTCCACCAACGGCTCCAAGAACATGGCTACCGCCGTCTGCGCGACCCTGTCTGCAATCGTCGGCACGGTGCCATCAAACTGCACCTCCTGCAGCCCTGATTTTGGTTTCTGTGGGTAGGTGGAACGAGTGGGAGACCAGCTCGCGGCAGTGTCGCTCGGTGGCGGGACCGTATGCGATGAAGAGCCGGTTGCCGTGTCCGCGTCGGGCGGTGAGCTTGCCGGTCTGGATCCAGGCATAGACGGTGCCGTCCGAGACGGCGAACCGCTGAGCGATCTCGGTGACGGTCAGCTCATCGTCGCGTGCGTAGCTGGCGGGGTAGGGGATCTTGTGCCGCCAGCGGATCCACTGCACGTGTTCGGCGGCGAACGGGCCGCCGGTGCCGGCTTGGAGGCCGGCGGCGTTGAGTTGCTCGGCGATCTGCGCGTTGGTGTGATCGGCGGCGAGGCGGCGGGTGAGCTCGATCGCCGCGGCCGGGGTGCGGATCACTTCCTGGCGGGTCTGCGGCCGCTGGATGGTGTGCTGCTCGGTGGCGCCGGACTGCCAGCGGATCCCGACCTGCACGTCCCGGCCGGTGGGCTGGGAGGTGATCGTGATGTCGGCGATCAGCGCACGCACCAGTCGCTTGCGATCCTTCTCGCTTGTGCTCTGGGCGGCCCACAGCTGGGGAACATCGCGCGCCAGCGCCTCGAGCTGCTCGCGGGAAGGCTCCGGTGCAGGCCGCGTGTGCTCGGCGAGTTCGGCCTCGGCTTCGGCGAGCTTGTGGAGCTTGGTCTCCCAGCGGGTCTCGAGGCTGCGGGCGACGAGCCGGTTCTCCGGCTCGCAGGCGTGAAACGCGCGCTCGGCGCGGGCGGCCTCGTAGCCGGCACGCTCGACGCGCAGCTCGACCGCTCGGCTGGCGCGCGTGCGACGGTCGGCGACCTCGTCGGCGGCGGCAAGCGCGAGCGCGATCTCCTCCGGCGCGACCGCGTCCAGCAGCCGGCGAGCGACGAGCTCGTCGATCACGGTCGTCTTGACCGACCGGCAGGAGGGCGTGTTGATGTGATCGGCGCGGGAGTGGCCGCATTCGTAGTAGCTGCCCTCGCGGCGATGCAGCGTGGTCATCGAGGAGCCGCACGCGCCGCAGCGCAAGATCCCCTGGCACACAGCGCGGCCTTCCCGCGGCGGGCGTTGCCCGGAGTGGGTGTCGTTCGCCTTCAACCGCCGCTCGTTGGCCAGGTACTGCTCCCAGCTGATGTAGCCCGGATGGTGATCGTGGATCACCACTGGCCACTCGCTGCGCGGCAGCTCGGTCACCTTGGTGGTGATCGTCCCGTCCGGGCGAACGAGCCGGCGGGAGCGGTAGCGGCCAAACACATACGCGCCCGCGTATGCCGGGTTAGACAGCACGCCGAGCACCCGTGGATGGGTCAGCGCGCCCCACCGTAGGCGCGCTTCGGGAACCGCCGGCCCTTGAAAGCACCGACCACGCCGTAGGCCGAGCCGGTCCGCTCGAACGCGCAGAACAGGTCAGCGATCGCCGCCTGGACCTCCTGATCCGGGTCGATGATCGTCTGGCCCCCATCGTCGCAGAGCAGGCCGACGGGAAGTGGGAACCGCAGCTCGCCGCGCTCGGCGGCGGCGCGCTTGGCGCCCTGCAACCGGCCGGCGAGGATGTGCAGCTCCGCCTCGCTCATCGTGCCCTTCAATCCGAGCAGCAGCCTGTCGTTGAAGTCGTGCAGGTCATAGATCCCATCAGCGTCGATGATCAGGGTGTCGGTCAGCGCGGACAGCTCCAACAGCCGCTGGAGGTCCGCGCTGGAGCGCGCCAACCGCGAGACCTCCAGGCCAAAGATCGCGCCGACCTCCCCGCAACACACCCGGCCGACCAGCTCCTTGAACCCCTCCCGCGCGTGCGTGTCGCGGCCGGACATGCCGAGGTCGCGGTCGACGACCACGATCCGCTCGCGCTCCCAACCAAGCCTGGCGGCCTCGTCCTGAAGTGCGTACTGCCGCTCGGTCGACTCCCGGTTGAAGCGCACCTGCGCCAACGTCGACTGACGCACATAGATCACCGCCAGCCGCTGCAGATGTGCGCTGGTCACCTTCCGCTCCACACCGATCCCGATCATCGCTGCACCCTCCCGCCGCCAGCGCGGCCTCGACCATGTTCGCAACCACCGCCACCGCCTCGGCGAACATGACCGCCACCGGTCATCACTCCAGCGCGCGGCGCCTCAACAACTCGAGATTGATCCGCGAGATCTCCGAGAGCAGCGCCTCGTTGTGCTGCGTCACCCCGACACGACCGGCCACCACCGGCTCCACCGCCGCCGGAACGTAGAGCGTGCGGCTGCGACCGTCCTCGTAGACCGACAGATACGCATACGGGCCATGCAACTCCCCGCGCCGGCAGTGGCATCCCTCGCTCGAGCACCGCCGCCCTCTGCTCAACAGCACACCGCGCAACGTCTGCTCGACATCCACGATGCCGGCCGTGACCCGACGCCGGCGCGCACGCAGCTGCCGCACACTCAACGTGCTCAACTCCGAACCAGTCATAAGCCTGTACGTAATTCACTAACAAGCTCACGAATCCTCCCGACACTCCGAGATCGCGGCGACCACCGCCACGAGCTCGACCAGCACCCCCAACGTCAACGGCCGCTCGGCCGGCTCCGCACCGCGATCGGTCACCGCCTCATCCAGCGCAACATTTCGACCGTCGCCGGCGGCGCACACATACACGCGGCCGGTCGGGAAGCGGCGCACATACAGAACATCGACCCGCTCCCCGCACAAAGGATGGAACGGATGCGTGACCACCAACGAACCCAAAAGCTCGTTGGAAAACCGCGTTGTATGACGTGACCGTCGGCACGCCTAACAAACGGACCCCGTTGCCATGCGGCTTGGGGATCTCAACCACCCTGACCGGCGGTGGAAACCAGGTCCCCGAGCTCATCCGATTCCAGATCTCGTAGAGCTTGTCCCCAAGATCGGCCTCGAACTCGGCCAGGTCCTGCCCATCCACGCCGGCGGCACCCTTGTTGGCCTTGACCTGCCGCCACGCCTCCCACACCAACCGCTTGGGAATCGCAAACGACTTACGTTCGGGCTTTGGCAATGCTTCCTCGCTTCCTCCCAGAGCCGAAGCCCTGGTTGATCGATTCGTCATTCCTGATGAGCCGGCCCCTTGGCTCCACCCCCACCCCAGCGAGCAGGGATCTCCCAGCCACTACGGGCCGGTCCGCCAGCGAGCGCCGCGACCGGTACTCAATGCCTTCGGTCTTCTGCCTCGGCACGCTCCCTCTCGCGACCTTGGGGCCTACGACCCCGGACGCCGTATCGACGCTCGCCTTCTCACGTTCCGCGCAAGAGCCGCAGATCAGGATCACGCCGCCTACACGCCGGGCACCACCTGGCCAACACTCGGGTCGCCGCCAAGCTCATCTCGAAGGGCCTGCAATGACCTCCAATTTCGATGCCGTCTGAGAAATTTTCGACGCTTCACCAGCGCACACCCAACACGCCGGGCGCTCCTGGAACGTCTTCCTGATCCCCACCTGACGCGATCAAGCCCGGCCTTTTCCCTATCGCTCACCACGACGGTCTTCAGCCAACGCAGCACAGGGTGGTTTGAAGCTGTGCGGGCTGACGCGGGGAACGCCCGCGGCTTTCGCGGCAGCCTCGAGGACCCGCGCCATGTTCCGGGCGCTCAGCCGCTTCCCCGTCTTCGTGGCGAATATCGGGCCGGTGGCATCCGCCCCACGCTCCCACAGCCTCCGTCCCAACTCGGGAGACAGGCTGATGGTCCGTTGGCCGTTGGCCGTCTTGGTATGACGCTTCAGCTTGCCGCGGTACCACTGACGCTCGATCCGCAGCGTGGCACCGTCCTGGCCGAGGTCGGCCCAGTCGAGCCCCAACGCCTCCGAGATCCGACAGCCGGTGCCGGCGAGAAGGGCGAAGAACAGCGGGTCGCGTCCGCCGGTATGGTCAGGGGGGATCGCTGCGAGCACGGCTGCCAGTTCGGCGCGGGTCATTTCCTTGTGCCGCTCGGACCCGTCATCGTCGGTCGTGGAGGTCTTGGCGTTGATCGCCTGCTTCGTAGCCGGGTTGCTGACGAGATCCCCAGAGTCCACGGCTGCCGAGAACATCACTCGAACCGGGGCGATGTACTTCTTGATCGTCTCCGGCGACAGGCCCCGCCGCTGAAGCTTGGCGATCAGCGCCGTGACCATCGAACGGTCGATGTCCCTCAGTGGCGTTGACCCGAAGTGTGGGATGGCGTACAGCTCGAGCGCACGCTTGTAGGCGGCGCGCGTGTCCTCATCGAACCCGCGGACCGTGCGCCCCTGGCAGTTCTCGACCCACGCGAGCGCGTACTTGTCGAACGGTTCCCGTGAGCGCGGTGCCGACTTCACTGTGCCGGTCCGGTCGCTCCTGGCTTCGCGGGCCAGGGCGAGCGTGCGGTGGAAACTCTTGTGCTGCTTCCCGCGGTGGCGCGTCACGACGACGTAGGACCCGCCGCGGGAGTAGATCCCCGGTGCCTTGTCGACCGGGATCAAGGTAGTGCTGTGGTCGCGGCAGCAGGCGAGCATGCCGTCGGCGATCGGAGCGCCACAGAGACGCCGGTCTTCGCGGGTCCCGACGTTCGCCTTGCATGTCTTCTTGGCGGCCATCACCGACCGCCCCACAAACGACGCCAACCACCGGCACGGCCGATGCCGCGGCCGATCGCCACGTTGCGGGCCCTGCGCGCGGCGCGCCCGGGCTTGCCGCTCGTGGCCGCGCTGAGGTTGTTCGAGATCCTCGCTGCCCGGTACAGCTGCGAGGTCAAGCTGCGTTTGCGCGTCATCAGTTCTCCTCGGGTGGTTGGCCGCGATTTGGGTGCGGATCGTTCTTGCCGAATCGCTCCCACGCCGCTTGCTTGCTGACGCCGAGCTCCGACCCGATCGCGCTCCAGGAGAGTCCAAGTTCACGCGCGGCGGCGACGCGGCGGGCGACCTCCTGTTCGTTCCGTTGAACCTGCTCGTGTGCCTCGCGGATTCCGCTCAAGACGTTTGTCTGCTGCATCTGGAGTGGATCTATCACGCCGTCAAGAATACCTGACGAGACATCCGGCGTCAAGATATCTTGACCGAAGGGCAGAAAGGCCGCTCGGCTGGCTGGGAGGAACCGACGGGCCGCGAGGCCGCGTGCACATCAATGTGCGCCTACGCCGCGGGCCCGCGCGGTTGCACGGCTGCGTCTGGCCTTCATGACCGTTGGTCGCAGCGCCGCGCAGGCCCACGTAGGTATCGGCCATGTTGGCGCTGCTCTGGAGCGCAATGCGCGTGCTCTGGCCGTAGTGGATAAGACGGCTGCAGTCACCCGACCTGCGCAGCGCCGCGGCATCCCTGCGCCAGCGTGACCGTCCGAAACGGTGGTGGCCGTCGGCTCAGGCCAGCGAATCAGTAGGCGGCCCGAAGCTCGCCGATCGCGCTCACGAGCGCGTCCCGATCCTCGGCGGCAACGGCAGACGTGACAGCCACGAGCGCAGCGCGAACTGCCGACCAGGGAGCGTGCTCGTCACCTGCCTTTTCCGTCTCGTAGAACTGCTCACCGGCCGCCAGGAACGGGTCCAATTGTGATTGCCGGACACGAATACGCCCAGGGCCCACGCGGACTGCTCCGAGATCCCGACGGTCGATCATGTTTTTCAGGACACAGCCACGGCAAATCGAGACTTACCCGAAGCGCACGGTCGGGCCAGGCTCGGTGCGTCTTTCGGCACGGCTTACCGCCGGGCGCGCGACGCGACACGCTTGATCTCACTGCGGGGAACGTCGCAGCTGCTCGAGGCTCGGCGCCCGGTCCGGTGGGCGCGGGCGCGGATATGGATCGCTCACAACCGGAGAGTAGGCGTCGCTCGAGCGGACGCCCAGGCGTCGGTTGGACTCAGTTTAGATTCGACCTGTGCCAGATGAACTCCTGACGGTGAAGGAGGTCGCGGAGCTGCTGAGGCTGAAGCAGCAGACGATCCGCAACATGATCGACCGCGGCGAGATGGGGCACGTGCGCGTTGGCCAGAGGCGCGTCCGGGTGCGCCAATCGCAGCTGGACGCCTTCTTGGCGGCCGGCGAGTCGAGCGCGCTGCCTGCGGAGGCCAATCCCTGGCAGGCAGTCAGCGAAGCCTCAAGCGCTGTCGTCGCGGCCGTGAAGGCGCAGGATCGCGATGCGCTCGACCGGGCAATCTCGACGCTGGCGGACGCCGCTCGAGACATCCCGTCGTAAGGCGGTAGCGACGAAGGTCGCGTCGCCTGCTGCTTTTCGATCAAGGCGGCAGCCGCTGGGTTTGGGCGCCGGATCGCAACTTATGCTTCCGGCGGACGTTATCGTCATGATGGGGCGATTCGGGTGAGAGTGCGAGCGGTTAGCGACAGCGAAGCACCGCGCCGCCGAGGGATCGAGTTGATCCTCGCTGCCATCGTTGCGGTATTGGCGGTTGTTGCGATCGCGCCGGCGAGTGCGCTGGCGTCGAGCGGCTATGTTGTCTTTGCCAGCAATCAGGTAGTGCCGTTGGGCGGCGGTACGCCGATTTCTGTCGGTCAGAACCCGTGGGCGATCGCGGTCACTCCGGACGGCAAGACTGCCTACGTCGCGAGCAACGCCGCCTCGGGGACGGTCACGCCGATCGACGTTGCCACGAACGCGCCTGCGAGCCCGATCTCCGTCGGCAGCAATCCGGACGCGATCGCGATCACGCCGGACGGACACTTCGCCTATGTCGTGGACTACGTCTCCAACGAGGTGACGCCGATCGATCTGGCGACGAAGACCGCCCAGGCGCCGATCGCGGTCGGCAGCCGACCTGTCGCGATCGCGATCACTCCCAACGGCTCGACTGCATACGTCACCAACCTCGGTGACGGTAACGTCACTCCAATCGATCTCGCAACCAACACGCCCGAACAGCCGATCGCCGCCGGCGCAGGTCCTGGCGCGATCGCGATCACGCCGGACGGCAAGACCGCGTACGTCGCGGACGGAACCGATCCCTCCGCGACGAACTCGAACGCGACCGTGACCCCGATCGACCTCGCGACCAACACGCCGCTGGCTCCGATTTCGACCGGCGCGGCGGGCCTGGTTGATGTGGCGGTCACCCCCGATGGCAAGACCGCGTACGTCACCGACACGACCGGCGACCTGATCCCGATCGACGTCGCGACGAACACGGTGGGCGATCCGATCTCGGTGTTCACCCAGGGAGAGCCACCCAGACAGGGTGGGCTGGCGATCAGCCCTGACGGCCGGACGGCATTCGTAATCGACGCCTGCGCGGCAATACACTGCGGCGCCGGCACGATCTACGCGGTCGACCTGGCCACGAGGACTGTATCGGCGTATATGCAGACGGGCTTCGTCTACGACACCGTCGACCCCGTAGCGGTTGTCCTCGTGCCCGGCCCCACAGCGTCGTTCTCGGCCACTTCCGCACCCCCGGGAAATCCAAGCTCGTTCGCCTCCACGGCCGGCGACCCCGGTGGCACGGTCCTCAGCTATACGTGGAGTCTCGGCGATGGCACCAGCGCCGTGACCTCCACGCCCGACGTTTCGCACGTCTACGCACACCCCGGCGCCTACACGGTCACGCTGACAACGAGCAACCAGGGCGGTTGCGCGAACGCGTTCATCTTCACCGGCCAGACCGCCTACTGCAACGGCTCCCAGACCGCAACCTCGACCCAAGTGGTAGACATCGTCGGCCCGCCGACAGCACAGATCACCTCGCCCCGCCCGGGGCAGCGCTATCACAAGGGACAGTTGGTCGCGACCACCTTCAACTGCGCCGAAGCGCTAAACGGCCCAGGGCTGAAAACGTGTATGGACTCGCGCGGGAACGCCAGCCCGCACGGCCAGGTCGACACCTCCTCGCCCGGACGACACTACTACTCGGTGACGGCCCACTCCGAGGATGGGCAGTCCGCTACCACCAACATCGAATATACGGTCGCAGCGGACCCGGCGGTCACGATCGTGACGCGCCGCGCCGCAGCGGTCGACGGGCGCATTCAGATCACGCTGGCCTGCAGCAACCGCCGCTGGCAGGCAAACGATTGTCGGGGAACGCTCACCCTGGCGACCAGGCAGCGCGGCGGACGGCGCTACGCGATCGTGCTCGCACGCGTGCGCTACCGCGTGCCACGCGGCAAACGGCGAACCATCAAGCTACGACTGACCAACAACGCGCTCGAGCGACTCCAGCACGCCACCAACCACCGCATCGGCACGCACGCCCGCGCCGCACTCACAAACGGCACGCCCGCAACGCGCACCATGACCCTCCAGGACCTCTAGCCTCACGGGAAGTCCCCGCGCAACGCCACCCAGGTGAGACTGCTGGATCGGGCTAAAAGGAGCAGCCCGCTAGAGAAGGCGGCGCTGCCTCCAGGCGATCTCGCGGCCGTCCCCAGTAGAGCGACTCTGAAGACGCGGTAGCGCGGAACGGCCCGGGCGGCGGGCGCGCTCGCTGCGCAACCTGCCGCCTAGGCTCCCGTGTCGTTCTACGTAACGATGCCCGGTTCCCCGGCTTGGCGTCGACCTTTGGCGGCGAGCGTCTGCATGGAGAGGATTGGTGGCGACGAATGCGAACCTCGTCACGCGGGGATCAGACGACCGTCGCGGGCAGGGGCCGGGGCGGAAAGGAAACACACATGAAAGGTGTAGGCCGGGCAGTCTTCGTCGCCGTTCTGTTTCTGGTCATCGGCGTGCTCAACATCATTTACGGCATCGCCGCGATCGGAAACGCTCATTTCGTCGACAACACGCAGTTCGTTTTCTCAAGCCTCCACACGTGGGGGTGGATCACGGTCATCATCGGCGTCATCCAGCTCACTGCGGGTGTATCGCTTATGGGCGGAGGAGGTTACGGCCGGGTGATCGGAATCATCGCCGCCACCATCGGCGCGTTCGAGTCGCTGCTCTCGGTCGGCGGAACGCACCCGTGGTGGTCGCTGGCCATCTTCGCGCTCTGCATATACGTCCTGCACGGCCTCATCGTCTTCGGTGAGGGAACGCCAGCGGAAGCCTAGCCGCCTGAAATCGGGAGCCTGCGCTGGCAGGCAGGCTCCCGGCTCTCGCACCTTGCAATCAACCCTTGGTCCGCCGCTTACGGCCGCGAAGCAAGATCGCGACGTAGCTTCGCACGCTCCAGCTCAGCCGCCGCGCCCTCGCGGTCCAACCGGGCGCGGGCACGTTCACCTCTCGCGAGCGACGGCAGCCCCATCATGTCGAACAGCTGCGCAGCCTGATCATGGAGCAGGGCAGCCCGGTCGTGGGTTGCGGCCGCACGCAGGTGGGCAGCTTCGACGTGCGACACAGGTCCCGAGACTAAATGCGGAGGCTAACGCAGCCTTAATGAGGTTCCGCCAATCCTCGCGAACCCCTCCGTGAGCGCGCTTGAGATTCTTCGGCCAGTCTTCGTCGGCGCCGCCATATAAGGGAGGGAAAGACGAGCGGCGGGCGCCCGCCCGGCCGCGGGCGCCCTCGTTCATTGTCGCCTGTCGAGCCGTTACGACCTCGGCTCGGCCGATCCACTGAGGCGATCCATGCTTCGCGGAACCCGCGGCGATCTTGCCGAAACCCGAGTAGCTCGGCCGTGACCCGCACCACGTCATCGAGGTTGTGGGCCGGCGGCACCGCCTACGCGAATGCGCACATCGCCTTGGGCGCCTCGCCCGTGGATCACATCGAAGCCAAGTATTCGTACAGGTCCGGACACGGGTAATCGAGGCGCGCCTAATCAACAAGCCCGGTCATCGGTTGCCCCTCGCGGCCGTCAGCACGGCGCGAGCCCGGTGTGATGGCCCACCAAAACCCGCGCCGTGCTCGCGGCCGGTCACGACGACACCTCGCGAAACTCGCACAGCCACTTACTCACCATCCGCCGATTCCTGCCAACCAGGTCGGCGACCTCACGCTGAGTCAAACCCGCCAGCCATGCCTCATGCATCACCGCTACAAGCTCTAGACGTGGAAGCTCCCGCGACGCCGTCAAACGCTCACGCACGCGCTCCAGGTCTGCCTCATCCGCGGATTCGGCAGCCTGCCGGGCAATCTCCCGCAGCGCCGCCTCGCGCGCGGCTTTCGCCGCCGCCTCCGCCGTCCGCGCGGCCTCCTCACGGCGACGTCGGGCCTGCTCAATATCGATATTCCATCTGATGCATTCTTCGGCAGTCGGTTCCCGAACGACTACCCGCCCGGTACGGACGAGCTCCGCGAACTCGGCGCGCTTCTCCTCGCGCGAGAGCCGGTTGCGCGTCCGGTAATCCCGGAGGTCGTCGTCAGCACCGGAATCCCGGTGCTGACGGTCGTGAACACTCCCGTCGTCCACGACGTCGAACTCGGCGGTGGCACTCATGATCAGTACGCCACCGCCGCCGCCGGCAGGCCATCGGCGACCGAAGTGAGCTGCTGCCGTTCCTCACGGTCGAGCTGCTGCTGCCATTTCTCCTCGATCTTGGCGAGCTCACGGCGAACGTTACTCACCTCGACCCCGGCCAGCGCGAGCGCAGCGCCCATGAGGCGTTGCGCGCCGTTCTCGTCGGTCCCGAAATACTTGGATGCCTGCTGACACAACAGGACCGCGCTATCCACGCTCTCGCATTCGCCCGAGGCCACCAACGCCCCTGCGACCCGTGAAAGCGGCGTACGCTCGAACCGGCCCGTCGAATTCACGACGGTATACGCCGGGCGCTTCAACTGGTCTACCAGGTTGACCATCGGCGGACCCGGCTCCGGAAGCGTCGCAACATCATCCACCGCGACAATGTTCTCACTCCACACGCCGCGGACCGAACCGTCCTCGAGCCGCACGAAAACCTCATACTTGTTTTCGCCCTGCGGCAGCAGACCGCCAATGACGTACTCCCCGGTCCGTAACGCCAACACCACGCTCGGTTCGTCCACGCCGCGCTCGCCGCCGGCCTGACGCACTTGTTCAACCTTTGTCAACACGTCGGTCATGTCACGCCTCCACTGCGTCGTCGTCGGTCAGCCGGTCGAGCTCGTCGGCAGCATCGCGCATGACAGCGAGCAATCGGATGTCGTGCGGCTCGAGCGGGTACCCAAGGCCGGCATGGCCGTGCCGTTCGATGCGTTCGATCTCTGCCCGCAGTCGCTCGGCGTGAGTGGTAGCAGTCATCTCATCTCTCCAGTTCGATCGGGACTAGCGGCCCGCGTGTGATGTCCTCATCCAACGCATGGACGTCCAGCGTGCGCTTCCACCCCTCGATGTCCTCCCCGAGCTGGCTGGTAGCCCGCTCCATCGCTCTCACCCGAGCGTGATCGTCAAGACCTTCGTCGCGTAGCGCGTCGGACAGCAGTTCAACCCATCGGACAAGAGCGACGCTCATAGCTCGATCCTTCCAGTCAGAACTCCGTGGGCAACCTCGGTGTACTTCTCACGGCCCAGGCCGTTGTCGTCCAAATACTTGACGATCGCGCCGTTCAAATCCCGGCTCCCGGGATAGATACCGGCCGCCATATCCGCTTGCGCGGCCTCCAGCTCACGCTTTACCCTCTTCCTCGCCTTCTTCGGCTTCTCCGCCTCGTGCTGCCGCGCATCCTCGGCCGCCTCTTGCTCCAACAGCGTCAACCGCGCGCCCACCATCACCGGCGACACGCCAGCCATCTCCAGTGCACGCCGAACGGAGCCGCCACCACCCAACCGCACCGCGCCCTCACGCAGCCGCTCGTACGCGTCCACGTAGTTGAGCGAGCACTCATCGGCGATTGCGTGAATAACCGCGTCAAGCATTCTCCGGTTCTCGAACAGCGCTTCAAGTGAATTGGGGGGTTTCTCAGTCATGGATCCTTCAGGTGGTTTGGAGTTGCCAGGGGTTGTGATTGCTGATCTTCTGCACCAACAGGCACCGGTGAGCAGCATCAAGCCGGCGTTGCAGCTCATCATTCGCCTCGAGCGTCTGCTCCAACATCTCGATCGCCGGCCCGTAACCGTTGACGGCCGTCTTCACGAACTCCAGCAGCTTCGGGTCCGCCAGTGCGTCCTCGCTGGCTCGCTGCGCCGGCGTCGGATTACGTGCATGAATGCCGTACCCAAGATCACGCGCCCGATCAGCCAATTCCACAACCCGCGGGTCAAGCAGCGACACCGTTTCCCCCGAGACAGGCGTCGAGGTCGGCTCGGGCGATCCGCCGAAGTCCCCCGATTCGCCGAGACGGCAAACGGCCGCTCGCGGTCCAGCGATCAACAGTGCTGACACTGACCGAAGCAATGAAAGACGCCTGCTCACGGGTCAGGAACTCGCGCTCACGAAGATCATGCATCCGAGTATCTGACACGGTGGCTGCTGACGCGCCCTGACGCCTCTTGACAAGCTCGGTGACGTATTCCTCCAGCTCGGTGAACCCCGCGGGCTCCGACTGCCCATGCCGGGCAAGACTCATCTTGTGCGCGCGCAACGCGATAGCCAGATGCGCGCACGTATCCGCGTCGAGATCAAGAAACAACACGGTCAGAACATCTCATCCATGATGCTGCCGCTCGACGGCATCCACGGCACCTGATTACCAGCACCATCCGGATCGCGCCAGCCGGTGCGGAAACCCGGCGGCAAACCATCCAACTCCCGACTCATGTGATGATCCCTAAGCGTCGGTGTCCCCCGCAGCGGCCCGTACATCGGCGCCGGCTCATCCGTAAGAAACCGATGCTCATACACCGCCAAAGCAAGCGCCGACACAGCATCACAAGGCCCGCCCGCATACCGCGGAAGCTGAATCACCTCCGTCGCATCCCGCGCCCGCACCCGACGCAAATCCTCAGTCAGAACCGGATGACGCCAACACCGCAAGGAGCCGTCCACCAGCCGCGTCCGCGTCGACACAAACGCCGCCGTCGTAAGCGGCGCAGTCAAATGAACAACCTTCACAACGAACCCCGACCGTCCGAAGTAAGTCCTGATCGCATCCGCATGATGCTGATCAGTCACAACCCGGGGTCGATACGGCTCGATCACCTCCATCACCTTCGCAAGAGTCCGATCCTCACGCGCCCGCCGACGCTCCAACGACCGCAACCGACCGCCCGGCTCAATCGCATCCACCGCACCCACCAACAACACGCCCGGCTCACGCACGCTCTGACCCACGACGACGACCCCGAAGCGGTCCGCGTGAAATGCACTATCGAATCCGGCGACCCAGTCACGGCCATCCTCGGGCCGCGCAGGACCGTCCTCGAACTCGATCTCGCGCAGGTCGAAGAACTGGCCGCCGCCCACCACAAACTCGGCCGCATGCTCCTGCAAAAACCCGTTCTCACCCAGCAACTGCCGCTTCGACTCCCGCCACTCCTCGGTATCAAGCTCGTCGTTCAAGACCCACGCCGGCGCATGAACCGCCACCGCACGATCAATCAACCCCTCGCGAGCATCCCGAAATAGCTCGTAAAAACGTCCTGACTCGCCGCGGGGCGTACTGATAAGCACCATCTTCGACGAGCCGTGAGCATCAAACGCGGACATCGAACCCTCGAGCGCCTCGATCATCAAGGCGTCGTTATTGAGCTGATCCTCCCGGTTGAAGTGCGCGCACTCGTCGCCGATCACCATCGACGCGGACATGCCGCGCACCGTCCGCGGGTTCGCCGGCAACGCCCTGATCGCGGTATGAGCGCCCGACGGCAACTGGAAGTCGATCCGGTCCGCGCTGATCCGTGCGAGCTGCCGCAAGACATCGGACGCCTCGATCATCCCGGCCGCAACCCGGATCAACTCCCGCGACTGCGCCTCACTCGGTGCAGCGATCAGCGCGTATCTCGTTCGGCCGCGAGGAAGCACACCGTCGAGGTCGTCGCGCATCGTCGCGCCCCAGATCGCAGCGGCACAAGCCATGCTCGTTTTGCCGCCCTGACGGCCCGCGGCCACCACAACCAGGCGCAGAGCATCGTCGCCGAACTGGCGGAGCACCTCGAGCTGCTTCGGCCGCCAAGGGATAGACGCGCCGAGTAGCCGCGGGTCCGTGCAAGCCTGTTCAAGACCGAGCTTCACGAGCCCGTGTCACGCACTGCTGCCGACGGCCCATCCTCGCGCGGTTGCGAATTGCGACACGAGCGGTTAGGTTCCGCCCCAGGATGGATGAGGCGAATCGCTTGAGCGTGTAATCCGCGAGCGCCTTGCGGATATCCACACTGGGCTGCCATGGTTTGACGAGGTTCGTGCGACCGGCCAAGAGCCCGGGGAAGACGGACCACCGATTGAAGAACTCGTCGCCGCGGTGCTGCGAGACATCGACGCCCTCACGGACGTGGTCCTGCTGCTCGCCGGCGAAGTGGATCGGCTCAAGCATCAGATGCCTTCCTGACTAGCGTTCATGCGGCGGCCTCGTCCTTCGCTTCGTACTCCGCAACGATCGCGGCAAGCGACACGGCTCCATTAGCGCCGGTGTATGCGCGCTCACGTTCAGCCAGCACGTCACGACGTCGTTCGTACGCCGAGACGACCTTCGCGAGCAGATCTGCCGCTGGGTAGGTTGTGCCGCGCCGCTGATGGCTGATCGGGCCGCGAGCATCCAACCATTCCTGTAGCCGCTCCATCATCGCCAGGCGGCTCGCCTGGATGTTGATCTCGTCGCTGGCAGCGTGCGGGAACGCGGCGGTGAGCTCGATCCTGTACTTCGCTCGCAGCGGTGCAAGTGCGCGCTCGCTTAGCGCTTCGTGTTTCCTGGACGCGCTCGGGCGAAGGTTCGCTAGCTGCGCTTCGCGTTTGATCGGGTCGTGCGACAGCGGGCTCATCAGCGACTATCGACCGTTTCCGCGTCGCCGGCATGCAGGTTCGACGCTCGAATCCGGGTGTTCGGTGCGCTGGTTCGGCTTGGTGTTCTGAGAGTGGACACGGTTTCAGCGACTATCGGCGCGCTCGCACGACGTCGTTTGGCGCTTCAGTAGAAATGAAGGGGTATGCCGGAATCGCCCGCTGCGACAGGCGATTTGAACGGCTGGGCAACCCGTGGGCAACGCCGGCATCGACGCGACAAGCGATCTGCAAGCCGCGCGACTCGGTTTCGACGCGCCAAACAGCGTGGCAACCTGACGGTGCGCTGCCGTGCCCTCATTGGTGCTCCTGGTCGATGATGGCTTGGACGTCGTCGTCGGCCCAGTTGGAGCCGAGTTCGGCAGTGCCGTCACAGTCCCGACGCTTGTCTTGGCTGTCGGGTGTGTCGGGTGTGTCGGGACTACTACTCCGTAAGGGTTTTGGGCTGTTTGTAGTGCCGACAGTCCCGACAGTGCCGACAGTCCCCGCATGTGTCGGGTGTGTGTCTTGACTGGGCCAGCGCCATTCGACCACCGACGGGAACGTCGTGGTGCGGTGGTGCTCGATTTGGGGCTTGCGGTTCTTTGCGCGCTGGGCGGTTCGCTCGTCGAATCCGTTCTCGGCGCATGCTGCCAGGATCGGCTTCGCTGGATGCCAGTTGCCGTCCCGCGGTAGGAGCGCTTCGATCACCTCGCGGGCACCGGCGATCTTGCTGTGATCGTTCTCGGCCGAGGGGTTGCCGATGAGGTCGTCGACGGTGAGGTCGCCGACGGCGAAGTTCTGCGCGAGCGGGACTTTGAACTCGTGGCCGTTGGCGGTGAAGCGGTGGCTGGCGATCTGGAATTCGATAGCGGTTGGTGCCCGGCTGAGGTTGCCTTTGCCGCGAACGAGTACGCGCCGGTCCTCGTCTTCTGGGTGCTGTGCGAGCAGCAGGCTCGAGCGGGACACCGCGTTGAACGCGGGCGCGCCGGCGATCAACTGTCGGAAGCTGTCGGCCCGCTTGTTCGGGTGAAGCGCGCCGATCGGTGCGATGTCCAGTTCACGCGCGAGCGACCGGATCGGCTGGAGCCCGTCACGGACGGCTTTCTGCCGCCAGTCGTCCGTGCCGACCCCGAGGTTGTCTAATAGCTGGTCGAGGAACAGGACGCGGATCTGATTCTCCGTGACGACCTGGCCGAGTTTCTCCCGGTCCTCGCGGATGTTCACGAACCCGCCGTCGGGTCGTTCGATCTGGACGACGCGCGCTAGGTCGGCACCGGCGGCGTGCAGGCGGGGCGTCCATACATCGTCGAAGCTGTCTTCGTCGCCGAGGACGCCTACGCCAACTGGCTGGCCGCGAAGATCGCCGGGAAGTTCGCCCCGGGTGAGGCGGGCGATCACCCAGACGATCAACGTCCCTTTCCCGACGCCTTCGTTCCCGAGTAGGAGGTTTAGGTAGCCGATGACGATGCGGTACTTCCAAGCCCACCGTGGAGGGGCCGAGCGGCTGAGGTCTGCAGCTCGGACGGTTAGGCCGTTGGAGCGCTTCTCGCTGCATGGATAGCACCGGCCGTCGTAGCGTCCGCCGAGTAGTTCGCCGCAGTCGCGGCACGGTTCGGCGTTCATGCTGCCCACCGATCGCGGCGAGGCTCGCTAAGCAGCGCCGCCAGCTTTACCCGGGCGATCTCCTGAGTGATGTGCATGGAGATCAGCTCGAGGATGTCGGGCGGTAGATCAGGCTGGCCGTGAGCAGGCCCGAGCCGCTGCACGTCCGTGATCACACCGTTTCGCGTTGACCTTGCAACCAGCAGCGACGGGCCGACCCTGAGTTTCCAGCGCAGGCCGAGATCGGCGGTGTCAACGTCGACTAGGAAGACTTGATCGCCGGGCGATCCGCTACTCTGGATCTCGGTCATGACGAGCGCCCACATCGCTCGGAGGGTTCACGGAGGCGCCGTTCGCAGCGGCGCCTTCGCCGTTGAGGAGTGCTTCGACTGCGTCCGCGGAGTACCTGTGCACCCGCTGGTTGACTGCTAGGCGCGGCAACAGCCCAGCCTTCGCGTACCGGCGGATGGTTGCGGGTGTAACTCGCAGTCGATCTGCGGCTTCTTGAGTGGTGTACGGCGGTTGAGTGGTCATGTGCGGTGACTATCTGCGAAAAACCACCGTTACCACGGTTGCGGTGTCACTCTCCTAGCGGTGCCCGTAGCCACGCACTGCCGTTGGAGGTATTGGTGACAAGCCCACGCGACTCCATTGCGCGCAGGGCCTCGAGTGCATGCTTGACACCGGAGCGTTTCGCGACCGTCTGAGTACGAAGCGGGCTGCTGCCCAGCTCGCCGTAAATTGCCGCCTCCTCAACGTCCATGCTGGCCAAGTCGGGGCCCTCAGCCAGTTCAGGGGGCGGAGGCGTCCGCAGCAGGGCGTGAAGGACCTGCTTCAGTCCCTCGGAGCGCTCCGGTGACGGGGCAAGCGCTACCAGCCGTTTGATGTGCTCGGTCGCTTCTGCCGCCTGCCACTTCGGGTCGAGCCCCTGAGGGACGTAAGGCATTCCACCGTCGGTCTCGACGTGGGCGTTGTCCGACATCACCCTGTCGAACCGCCTCGAGAGTTCGATCATTCGCTTCTGCTGCTCGGTTGGCGGCACCGGCTTCGGCTTCGGCTCCGCCAGGACGGAGACCGCTTCGCGGACGGAGTTCAAATCGGCCACGCGCGTCCGATTTGCCGCGATGGTCATGTACCGGCGCGCGGTCCGGTCGCTGAACGTCACATGCTCGGCCAGCCACCGCAGCCACTCGCCGTGGTCAAGCTGGGCTTTCGCCTCGATCAGGGCCTCACCCGCGGCGATGGCGTGGGCGATCGCCGCTGACTGCGTGGTTTCGAAGGCGGCGTGCTCGGTGTTGGCGCGCTGCGCGAGGGAGGCGAGCGATTCTCGGGACGTGATTGTGGTCATTGATCACCCGGTCCTTTCGGTTGGGTTACGGAGCCGTTTGCAGATCTCGTCCATTGCGCGAAGCGTTGCCTGCCAACAGTCGGAGCCGATGCCGCGGGCTATCGACTCCGGATCGTCCAACGCCTTGTTGCAGATGGCGCAGTGTTCGCGCATCTCGAGCTCGGCACCGTCGAGAAGGCGGTCGGCCATCTCGTGGATCTTTCGTTCCTGGCGTTTGCGTCGTGTCTCGGCGGCCTTCTTGGCTGCGGCGCTCATTTTGAGATGCCGACGCTCCTGCGCGTTCTTGACGGCAGCGCGGACGATCTCGTCGGGATACCCGTTGGGGTTGTGAAGCGTTCCATCGGCGAGAACGCCAACGTCATGTAGGCGCATTTCGCCGTGACGAATCCACTTCCATCGGGAGTCGCACGAGGG
>Ga0335073_10005034_pt1 | contig 18544 bp, 16 predicted proteins | sample Lox_Sample_22_FD_207093 | JGI IMG/M metagenome (GOLD analysis project Ga0335073, IMG submission 207093) | Soil microbial communities from Loxahatchee National Wildlife Refuge, Florida, United States - Lox_Sample_2.2 | ecosystem: Environmental > Terrestrial > Soil > Wetlands | place: USA... | reverse complement strand
ATCGCCAAGGCGATGAACACCGGAACGATCGGCGGCGGGAAGATCTGGGTCAGCGACGTCGAGTCGGTGCTGCGCGTGCGGACGGGGGAACGCGATCGCGACGCGGCGTGAAGGCCGCCCGCGGCCGGCGCGGCCGGCCCAGCCGGGGATTAGGTATTGCACGAGAAGAGGCGAGCACGATGAGCGCCAGGGTGGTTGACGTGATGACCGCCCATCCCGTCGCGGTCAGGGGCAGCGCGTCATTCAAGGAGATCGCGGCAAGGCTCCGCGAGCTGCACGTTCCCGCTTTCCCCGTGCTCGACGCCGACGGCAAGGTCATCGGCGTCGTGTCGGAGGCGGACCTGCTGCCCAAGGAGGCGCTGGAAGCCGGGTACGAGGGGCACCGGGGTCGGCTGGCCCGCCTGCGGCACCGCGCCGAGCGGGAGAAGGCCACGGGCGTGACCGCGTCCGACCTGATGAGCGCCCCGCCGCTGACCATCGGGCCGTTCGACCTGGTCAGCCACGCGGCGCACGTCATGTACGACCACAACGTCACCTGCCTGCCGGTCGTCGCCCGGGGCCGGCTCGCCGGGATGATCACACGTGCCGACGTGCTGAGCGTGTTCGGCCGGGCCGACGCGGACATTCGCCGCGAGATCGTCCAGCGGGTCCTCCTGCGCGAGTACCTCGCCGACCCGGCGACGTTCACGGTGACCGTGGACGACGGCGTCGTGACGATCACGGGCAGGCCCGAAACCGCCGAGGCCGGCCACGCGATCATCGCGTCGGCGCGGCACATGGAAGGCGTGATCGCCGTGCGCGACCAGCTCACCTACCCGTCGGGCACGGCCCGGGCCGCCTGATGCCTCAGCGGCCGGAGGTAACCGGGCGGCCGCCCGCCGGGGGCCAGCGCCGCCACGCTGGTTCGTCCTTAACGTCTAGGTCGGAGGAGCTCACCGCCGAGGGCGCTGTTTTCGCCCTTGCCCGGGTGAAACAGGACCTGCCGGCCAGGCTGCAGGCCTTTGGCCTGGCCGATAAGATCGGGGCGGGCTGTTCCCCACCCTGCCCACCGCTGTCGAGGCATACCGGCAGTGGGTCAGCGATTATCCGGGTGGGCCCGGGCCACCTAGCCCGCTCTGACGGTGACGGCGGGGCCAGCCGGGGAAGGGTGGCAGCATGCCTGGCGGCTTGCTCACCGACCTGTACGAGCTGAACATGGCAGCGAGCTACCTGCGCCTTGGCATGACAGGTCCGGCCACATTCAGCCTGTTCGCGCGCCGGCTGCCGCCCGGCCGGGGCTTCCTGATCGCGGCCGGCCTGGAGGACTGCCTTGCGTTCCTGGAAACCTTCGCCTTCACCGACGCCGACCTGGCCTGGCTCGCCGAATCTCAGGGCTTCACCGGCCAGGACCTGGCTGCCTTCGGGCAGCTGCGGTTCAGCGGCGATGTCTGGGCGGTGCCCGAGGGCACCGCGGTGTTCGCAGGCGAGCCCTTCCTGGAGGTCACCGCGCCGGCCGCCGAGGCTCAGCTGGCGGAGACCGCGCTGCTCAATCACGTGACCTTCCAGACCAGCGTGGCGACCAAGGCGGCACGCTGCGTCCTGGCCGCCGGCGGGGCCGAGCTGGTCGACTTCGCGTTCCGCCGCACCCAGGGCATCGAGGCGGCCCTTGCCGTCGCGCGGGCATCGGCGATAGCCGGATTCAGCGCAACCAGCAACACCGAGGCGGCGCGCCGGTACGGCCTGACGGCCGCCGGGACGATGGCCCACTCGTTCATCGAGGCATTCGGCACCGAGCAGGAGGCGTTCGCCGCGTTCGCGGGGCAGTTCCCCGCCAAGACCACGTTCCTGGTCGACACCTACGACACCGAGCACGGCATCCAGGCCGCCATCGATGTCGTCAGAGGGCTCGGGCTACCAGGCCCGGTCGGGGTGCGGCTCGACTCCGGCGACCTCCCCTCGCTCGCGTTCCTGGCCCGGCGCATGCTCGATGACGCTGGCCTGCGCCAGGCCCGGATCTTCGCCAGCGGCGGACTGGACGAGTACGCGATCGCCGGCCTGAGGGGCCGCGGCGCCCCGATCGATGCTTACGGCGTTGGCACGAAGATGGGGGTCTGCGCCGACGCCCCGTACCTGGACAGCGCCTACAAGCTGGTCCAGTTCGCCGGCCGCCCCGTCATGAAGCTGTCGCAGGGTAAAGCCACCCTTCCCGGCGCAAAGCAGGTGCACCGCGGCCCGGCAGGCGACATCCTCGCTCTCCGCGACGAGCCGGCGCCGCCCGGCCACCAGGAACTGCTGCGCCCGGTCATGCGCGGCGGCGTCCGCACCGCCGCGCCAGAACCGCTCGGCGCGGCCCGCGAGCGCTGCGCGGCGGCCCTGGCCAGCCTGCCCACATCCGCGCTTGTCCTTCGCGGCCCGGCGCCGGTGCCGGTCGCGGTGAGCCCCGCGCTCGCCGCGCTGCGGGACCGGCTCGCCGGGGAACTGGCGATCGCCCGGCGCGCGTAGCTGCCGGGGTCCAGGTCTCGTCGACCGGGGGTAGTCCGCCGCGGCCGGGCAGCGGCCGGCCGAATCTTCGCGGACATCGCACTGGGCGAGCGCGACCGGCACTCGCGGAACGCGGGCCGTTGGTCCCCGTCCTGCCGGCAGGTAGTCCCTGCCCGCAGCTGCCGGCAGCAGAGAGACTGGCGAGGTGCTGACGGGGTACCTGCGCGCCCGAGGCCGGGCGCGCCTGGCAGGCACGCCGGGCCCGGCGGCCGGGCGGCGATACCCGGCGGCCCTGACCGTGCTGATGATCGTGCTGTTCCTGACATTCCTTGACAACACGGTCGTGAGCGTCGCGCTCGGCAGTGTGCAGGGAAGCCTGCATGCCGGGGTCACCTATCTGCAGTGGGTGGTCAGCGCCTATGCGCTGACGTTCGCCGCGGCCATGCTGGCGTTCGGGATGGTCGGCGACGAGTTCGGCCGCAAGCGGGTCATGCTCATCGGGGTGGGGGTGTTCTGCGCCGGGTCGGTGCTATGTGCGCTCGCGCCGGACGTGCAGGTGCTGATCGCCGGGCGCGCGGTGATGGGTGTCGGCGCCGCGGCCAGCGAGCCGGGGACGCTGTCGATGCTGCGGCATCTGTATCCCGCTGAGCGGATCCGCGACCGGGCCATCGGGGTGTGGACGGCCGTCTGCGGGCTCGCGCTGGCGCTCGGGCCGGTCATCGGCGGGGTACTCGTGGGCGTCTGGGACTGGCGGGCGATCTTCTGGTTCAACCTGGCGTTCGGGACGGGCGCGTTCACGGCCGGGGCGGTGGTGCTGCCGGAGAACGCCGACCCCGACGCGCACCGGGTCGACATCCCGGGGTTCGCGTTCGGCGCGGCCGCGCTCAGCGCGCTGATCTTCGCGGTCATCAGCGCAGAGACCGCCGGCTTCGGGGCGCCCGACGTCATCGCCTTGCTGTGCGTCAGCCTGGTCGCCGGGTCGGCATTCCTGTGGTGGGAGAACCATGCCGCGCATCCGCTGCTCGATCTGCGCTACCTGCGCGTGCCGCGCTTCCTCACCGCCAACGTTGTGGCATTCTGCGCCTACTTCGCCACGTTCGCGGTGTTCTTCTTCACCGCGCTGTACCTGGCCGAGGTAGTCGGCTACACCGGCTACCAGATTGCCCTGGTGTTCCTGCCGATGACCGTCGTCATGACGGTCGTGTCGCTGCTGGCGGGACGGTGGACTGGAACGGCGGCGCCGCGGTGGGCGATCTCCGGCGGCTGCCTGGTGTTCGGCGCCGGCCTGCTGCTCACCGCCCTCGAGATCAGCCCGCATCCTGGTTACCCGCAACTGGCCGCCGCCCTGGCGATCACCGGCGCCGGGGTCGGCAGCACGGTCGTGCCCATCACGTCGTCGGCGATGTCGGCAGTCCGGCCTCAGCGCTCGGGAATGGCGGCATCGGCGACGAACACCAGCCGGGAGATCGGCGCGGTCATCGGCGTCGCGGTGCTCGGCATGCTCGTCAATGCGCAGCTGAACGCTCACCTCGTTGCCAGCCTGCGGCGTCTGGGCATTCCCGCCAACTTCCAGGCCATCGTGATCACGGCCGTCGAGACCGGCACGCTGCCGTCCAGCCGGCATGCCAAGGGCGTCGGCCCGCCGAACGAGGGCAAGCTTGTGCAAGAGGTCATCAACGCGGCCTACAGCGCCTTCTACGCCGGGCTGCACGCCGCGTTGTTCCTGTCTGCGGGCCTGGTGTTCGCGGCCGGCCTGTTCACCGTCGCATGGTTCGGCAGCCACCACGACGCCGCAGCGTCCGGACCGCCGCGCGAGCGCCGCTGAACCGTGCCCAGGGCTCACGGTACAAGGCGGTCCACCAGCGTGAGCCGCCATCCGTCAGCCGGCTTGGGGCTGACGGGTCCGATGCGCTAAGTCTGCAGCCTTGCCCTGGGTCGCAGCCGTCGTGCCCGGGACAAGAACGTGACTGCCGAGTCCCGAAGGTCCCGGCGGTGCAGGATGTAAGTCCTCTTGGCCAGAGCGGACGCGGGGAATGGGATCAAGAGACGCTGGCCGGGATTGCGGTTATCACGCCGGCTGTCTTGTGGAATCTTGTCGACGCGCTGGGCGACGGGGTGGCGCTGGTCGGCGACGACGGCGAACTCGCGCTGGCGAACCGGCGGCTGGAAGAGATATTCGGTTACCGGCGCGGCGAGCTGGCCGGGCGCACGGTCGAGTCCCTGATCCCGGCCAACCTGCGGGCGGCGCATATCGACTATCGCGCCGGTTACGCACAGGATCGGCGCGCCAGGCCGATGAGCACACGGCCGCGGCTGGTCGGGTTGCGCAAGGACGGGGCCACGGTCCCGGTCGAAATCAGCCTGAGCCCGGTGCCGACCAGGACCGGCTATTTCACGCTCGCCGTGGTGCAGGACCTGACCCAGACCCGGCAGCGCCAGGATCTAGCCGACCTGGCCCGGGCCGCCGCCGCGGACCACGGCCACGGCGACGAGGAACTGCTGGATGAGGTTGTCGGGAACCTGTTCCGGGTCGGCCACAGCCTGCAGATTGCCGCTGACCTGGGCCGGCAGGAAGGCATGCAGCAGATCGCCGATGCCGTACGGTGCCTGGACGAAACGATCGGCGAGATCCGCGGCCACATGTTCGCTGCCCGCAATTGCCAGCCCCCTGCTGAGCAGGCGTCAGCGGACGGCGCCCCCGGTAAGCGCTCGGCGCGACCAGGCTTAGGATGCCTGGGACGCGGAGTACCTGGACTGGCCGGTCACTACCCCGCACCCCTGCTCCCGGCCCGGCTGGGTGGCCCGGGGCCTAGTCCGCTGGCTCTCGCGGTTTCTCTCGTGCCGCGTTGCGTCCGGCGATCCGGCCGAACGCGAAGCATTCGCCGATGTTGCCACCCGCGTTGTAGTTGTAGGCGTAGATCGAGCCGAGTTCACCGGCCGAGTACAGCCGCGGGATCGGCTGGCCGTCGAGGCCGATTACCTGCGCGTTCTCGTTGCGCCGGGGTCCTCCCTGGGTGTTCACGAAACTGGGTGTCAGCTCCATCGCGTAGAACGGGGGCGTCTGGATCGCCGCGATCCATGCCGGGTTGCGACCGAAGTCGGCGTCGGCGCCCTGCGCCACGAACGTGTTGTAACGCGTCACGGTCGTTTCGAGCACGTCAGGGGGAAGGCCGATGAGAACCGCGAGATCGCCGATGGACGCCGCCCGCTTGATCCAGCCCTTCTCGACCTCGCGGAGGTTGTCGTCGCTCCAGTTGTACTGGTTGCCGTGGACCACGTCCCAGCAGCAGAACGAGCTGCCGATGCACCCGGCGGCGCGGAAGCTGTCATCGAAGATCAGGTGGACCGGCATCGGCGCTGTCTGCTGCATCCACATGCCGTGGTAGTTGAGTTTCCCGTGCCGGTCGGTTCCCATGCACTGGTCGCCTTCGGCGATGAACCGCTTGCCGTCGGCGGCCACGAAGATGAAGCTGCCGGCGTGCGGGAGGTTGATCCAGCGGGCGACGGGGATCTCGGGCGCCTTGAAGAAGAGCTCGGGGCCGGCGATGTTGCTCATGTGCCACAGGTCGGCACCGGCCTCCTGCGCCATGCGGACGCCGTCGCCGGTGTTGTACGGGGTCCCGGTGGGGTAGACGCGGGGCAGGGCGTTGACGTAGGTGCGCACCATCGCCGGGTTGTTCTCGAACCCCCCGCACGTGAGCACGACGGCCCGCTCCGCCTTGATCGCGATGCGCTTTCCCTGCCGGTCGGCGAGGACGCCGGCGACCGCGCCGCCGCTGTTGACCAGGTGGACGGCCGCGGTGCCGTACATTCTGCGGATCTTGCGAGCATCGAGGGCCGGCTCGGTGACTCCCTTCCACAGCCGTTCGCCCCCCAGCACCTGTCCGAGTTGCGCGGGCGTCTGCCGGAGGGTGAGCTCCTGGCCGCCAGATCCGGGGAGCTGGCCGGCGTGGACGAGCATCTCTACGCAGTCGGAGCCTGGGAATTCGGGGAACTCGGCGCCGCCGATGCCCGCGGGCTGCATGCCGAGTCCTTCGAGCCATGCCCGGTTTGCGTGCATCTCCTGCGCCCAGACCTCGATCATCTCCTCGGAGATGTTGTCGGTATAGGGGCCGGTCAGGGCCCGGAAGTATGTCTTGGCCTTCTCGACCTCGTTGGGCCAGAAGACGATGTTGGCCGAGACGCGGCTGTTGCCGCCCTTGTGCTCCTCGGGTGCCTTCTCCAGCAGGAGCACGTCGGCGCCCTCGTCGTGGGCAGCGATCGCGGTCGCCGCCCCGGCGAACCCGTACCCCACGACGACGACGTCGGCTTCCTCATCCCAGGTGCCGGAAACTTCGGACATTCGAATACTTCCCATCTGCTCCGGGGAGCGGTTCAGCCCACGTAGATCCGGCGCCCGGTAACGATTCGCGGCATCAGGCGTATCTGACGGACCCGCAGGCCGCCCGCCCATGGTTCAACCTCAGCAGGCTCGTCCGCCACGTCGCCAAGCCGGACCGAGCCGCGCAGCAGTACGCTCCACCCCTCGCGCTGCGCGTCGTCGATGTGGTCGACCTCGAAGCTGGCCGGGCAGCCTTCGCTGCAGCGGCCGGCCGCCGTCTCGAGGAGACTTCCGTGCCTGGTCCGCATGACCAGCGCATGGTCCCGGACGGCGTAGTTCAGCGGCAGGACATGCGGCGAGTCGTCTGGTTCAGCCAGGAAGGCGATGCGGCCGACACCGTGGTCGTCGAGCAGCCGCCAGCACTCGGGCTCCGCCAGGACGTCGAGGCTGGGGTGGCGGGCAGCACGCTCGAAACCCGGCGGCACGTCGGCGTCGGAACCCAGCAAGGTGGCATCCGGCACATCGAGGGCGTACGCGAGCCGCAGCAGGGTCTCGGTGCTGACATTCAGGGGCTCCTCCTCGAGGTAGGCGATGCCCAGCTCTTTGAGCCCGGCCCGGTCAGCCAGCTCGGCGCGGGTCATGCCGAGTTGCTCACGCCGGTGACGCACCCGCCGTCCGATGTCTCCCGGATGGCCATCGAAGGTAACCACCAGTGCCTCCCCTCTCGCCGCTCGCAGCCGCGCGAGCAGCACACGGACATGATGCGAGACCGGCCCGGATGGCAGTAGGGCCCAACGGCCTCTCAGGTGGGCCGACATGTCGGCGGTGACTTCGGCAGGCGTACGCCAGGCCTGGCTGGAAAGTCCAGGCCACCCGTGACCGCGTCCAGCTGCTCCTGCATCTGGCAAGCAGCCTGAGAAAAGATCGGGCAAGTGGCACCGGCGCTGTCGTGCTCGCCGGGCTTGTCCTCAGCCCTAGCTGGCTAGCGATTGCGGCGCTATCACACAGCCATGCCTGCGGCTGGTCAGCCAGCTGGCCGACGGGCCGGGCGATGCTCCACGACCGCATCGGAGGAAGGGACGAATACGGTCTCGTGACCGTCGCGCCACCGCACGGCGTACGGTGGGCTTCCGTTCTCGCCGTGGACCTCTGTGATCACGCCGTCGCGGTCTTCCTCACCCACGTGGTGTCCCTTGACCACGATCTCGTCGCCCACTTTTGCGCGCATCGGCTTCCTCCCGTCCTGCGTAGGCGCTTCCCCTGCCTGCCAGTCGTTCTCCTTAAAGGATTGCCGGAACGCCCGGGCGGGGCCACCGCCGTTCGGCCCCGAACACCGGGGACCTTCGGTCCTGAGGGCGCGGACCAGCAGGGTATTCGCGGAGGCGGCCCGGCCCATTCCAGCGGCTGGGGTGTGGATTGATCCACGGCGATGCCTACCGGGGGAACCTGCTTCGCGACGGGAAACGCGTCGTGCTCGCCGACTGGGACGCGGTCGGCGCCGGCCCACGGGAAGTCGACCTCATCGCGACGCTCCAAGGCACCCAGGTTCGGGCTGCCAGAACGCCCAGCGCGGCGCTTTGATCGCTGCCTACGGCCACGACATCCGGTCTTGGGAGGGTACCCCGGTCCGGCGTGAGATCCGGGAACTGTCCGGGGCCAGTGCGCTCCTGCGCGACGGTTACGCCAACATGTCCGACCGCCATGAACGCCAGGACAGGCTCCGGTCGCTGCGCACCGGCGGCGACCTGCAGTGGACAGCGTTCTGAGGCCTTCATCTGCCTGGCGCTACCGGCGCTCACCTGTTTGCGTGTCGGCCTCAGCGTGTTGTGGGGTGCTGGCGCGGATCCGCCGGCCGGTCATCTCGGTGACGGTGATCCTGATGTAGGTGTCCCGGTTGCCTCCGGCCCAGGGCTTGATGCCGAGCGAGCGGACCGTTTCCAGCTCGTAGGGCGTCGTCACCACCCGTGCGCTGCCGCTGACCAGGACGCTCCATCCCGCGGCCAGCGCCTCGTCGACGTGGTCAACCTCGAACGACACCGCCTGCCCGGCGCGGGTCGCCAGGCTGGTCTGCGCGCCGGTGCGGACGATGATGTCGCCGTCGAGGACCGCGTAGTTCACCGGGATCGCGGCGCTGGCCTGGGCCCTCACCCGGGCCAGGCTGACCGGCGCCGTGGTGGAGGCGGTCATCGCCTGGGAGTTCCCGCGATGACCGGATACCCCGTGCTGAGCGCGGCCATCGGCCGGGAGGGACTGGCCGCGAAGGTACCGGGACCAGGCAGCCGTTCCCGGCGACGTGACCGACCGGGCGCTGCGGGCCATCCGGCCAGCGCAGCCCGAGCCTGCCCGGCACCCGCTCCGGCCGTATATGACGCCCGGCTGACGCGACAGGCCCCTGTGCGCGCCCGAGCCCTCACATGCCGGCGCGGGCGGACCAAAGATCGCCGATGACGGGCTTGCCGGCCGTGCGAGCACCGTGGCGCCCGCACGGGCGAGTGCACGGCGAGACACGCGGTGGTGATGCCCGCACAACAGCAGGTCCGTGGGGTGCGGTCGGCCCGGGGCGGGGGCATGACGTTAAGGACCATCACCACGTGCCGGCCGGACCGCCGCCCGGCGAAGATCCCGGCGATCACCGCCGGAGTGCCCTGGCGGCGGCGGCGGACCGCGCTGCCATCGAAGGAACAAAGAGGTGGCGTGATGAAACTCGTGATCGTTTACGAGTCGATGTTCGGTAACGCCAGGCGCGTTGCCGAATCAATCGCGAGGGGACTCGGGCCACAGAGCCACACCGTGGTGGTCCCGGTCACAACGGCACAGGCGGGGCTGCTCGATGGGGCCGGCCTGGTCGTGGTGGGCGGCCCGACGCACGCGCACGCGCTGAGCCGGGCCGGCACCCGCAAGGGCGCCGCGAGCATGGCGGGCAAGCCTGGCAGTGAGCTCACACTCGAGCGCGGCGCCGACGGTCGCGGGCTGCGCGAATGGCTCGCCCGCCAGCACCAGGGCGGGCTCCGGGCGGCCGCGTTCGACACCCGTCTCGACAGGCTGGCCGTGCTCACCGGCCGGGCGTCCAAGGGCATCGGCAGGCTGCTGCGCCGGCACGGCGGAACCCCAGCTACGGGCCGGCGAAGAGGATCGCGCACCGGACGGGGCCGGGAACTGGCCAGAAGGCTCGCGGCCATGACGCCTGCCGCACCGTAAGTACGAACGGGCCGCCATGCGGGACGTTAGCCTCTGCTCTCCCGCTGCGCCTGGGCCGAATGTTGATATATGGGATCATGAGGGAGGTGGTTTCGATGAAGCTGATCACCGCAGTCCTCAAACCAGGACAGTTCGAGGAGGTCGTGCAGGCCGCGGTGCGCGCCGGGGCGCGCGGGCTGACCGCAGCCGAGGTGCGGGGCTTCGGCCACCAGTACGGCCACATGGAGGACACCCCGGAGGGGCGGGCGGCCATCCTCATTCCGAAGCTCCGCGTCGACATCGTCGTCCGGGACGAAACCGCGGAGCCCGTGGTCGGCGCGATCGCCAAGGCGATGAACACCGGAACGATCGGCGGCGGGAAGATCTGGGTCAGCGACGTCGAGTCGGTGCTGCGCGTGCGGACGGGGGAACGCGATCGCGACGCGGCGTGAAGGCCGCCCGCGGCCGAAGCGGCCGGCCCAGCCGGGGATTAAGGTATTGCACGAGAAGAGACGGGCACGATGAGCGCCAGGGTGGTTGACGTGATGACCGCCAATCCCGTCGCGGTCAGGGTGAACGCGGCCCGGGCTGACTGATGCGTCAGCGGCCGGAGGTAACCGGGTCGCGTACCACCACGACCGGGCAGGCGGCGTGATGGACGCAATGCTGGCCGACCGAGCCGAGCAGGGCCTGCGCGAACCCGCCGTGCCCGCGGTTGCCGACCACCAGCAGGTCGGCCCCGGCCGACGCGTCCAGCAGCACCTCGGCGGGATTCCCCTGCACGACCTCGGATCTGATCTCGACGTGGTCGGCGGTGTCCCCGATTTCCGCCACGGCCTGCGCGAGCGCACTCGCGGCGGCCCCCCGGAAGTCGATGCTCAGCCCCGGCGGCCACGGCGTGCGGAGGGCGAGCGGGATCTCCCAGGCGATCACCGCGTCAACCACGGCGTCAGATCGCCTGGCCTCCCCGACGGCCCAGGCCAGCGCGGCCTTCGAGGCGGCGGAGCCGTCCACGCCGACAACAATCCGGTGCTCACGATCGCCGCTGGGCGCAGTCGCCATGGTCCCCCCAAGATCACGGATTCGCGTCACGACCTTACATGTCCGTACCCGTTGCGCCGGGCCAGGACCGCGGTAACCAGATGAGGTCCCCCGGCCGGCCGGCCTCCAGCTGGATCCTCCGCTACGAGGGGTTCGTCCCCGGTGAGGAGGGGCTGCGCGAGGCGCTGTGCACGGTGGGCAACGGCTACATCGCGTCCCGCGGCGCCGCGCCGGAATCACGGGCGGACGGAACCCACTATCCGGGTACCTACGTCGCCGGCTGCTACAACCAGCTGCGCACCGACCTCGACGGCCATGCGGTGACCGCCGAGAGCCTGGTGAACGCGCCGAACTGGCTCCCGCTGACGTTCGCCGCCGAGGACGGCCCATGGCTCGACCTGTCCCAGGTCGAGGTGCTGCGGCACGAACAGGAGCTTAACCTGCGCCGCGGGGTGCTGACCCGCCGGCTGCGGATCCGCGACCGCAACGGGCGCGTCACCCGGGTCACCTCCAGGCGCTTCGTGCACATGGGAGCGGCGCACCTGGCCGCGCTGCAGACCACGATCGTGCCGGAGAACTGGTCGGGGCGGTTGCGCGTCCGGTCCGAGCTCGACGGGGTCGTGGAAAACACCGGCGTGCCCCGTTACCGGCGGCTGGCCAGCCGGCACCTCGTGCCGGTCGAGGCGCGCGCGCTCGCCGAGTCGGTCGTCGTCATGGTCGTGGAGACCACGACGTCGCACATCCGCATCGCCGAGGCCGCCCGCACATGCGTGTCCCGCGCGGGCGGCCCGCCCGGCGGCGACATGACCGTGATCGCCGAGCCCGGGCGGATCGGCCACGAGGTCTCGGTCGACGCGGACCGCGGCGAGCCGGTAACGGTGGAGAAGACCGTGGCCATCACCACCTCGCGAGACCACGCCATCTGGGATGTGGCCGATTCGGCGGCCGGCTGGCTGGAGCTGGCGGGCTCGTTCGACGACCTGCTCAGGCAGCACGTCCTGGCATGGTCCCACCTGTGGGCCCGGTTCTCCATCGAGCTGACCGACACCCCGGCCGACTGGATGCTGGAGGTGCTCCGCCTGCACGTTTTCCACCTGCTGCAGACCGTCTCGCCGCAGACCATCGGCCGCGACGTCGGCGTGCCCGCCCGCGGCCTGCACGGAGAGGCGTACCGGGGCCACGTCTTCTGGGATGACATGTTCGTGTTCCCGGTCCTCACGGTGCGGCTGCCGGAGCTGAGCCGGTCGCTGGAGGGCTACCGGTACCGCCGGCTGCCCGCGGCCCGGCGGGCCGCCAGGCGGGCAGGCTACGAGGGCGCGATGTACCCGTGGCAGTCGGGCAGCGACGGGGAGGAGCAAAGCCAGCTGCTGCATCTCAACCCGCAGTCCGGCCGCTGGCTGCCGGACACGACCTACCTCCAGCGCCACGTCGGCATCGCGGTCGCCCGGGGCGCCTGGCAGTACTACCAGGCCACCGGCGATCTCGAGTTCCTCGCCCTGCAGGGCGCCGAGATGATCCTCGAAGTCGCCCGCTTCTTCGCCAGCCTGGCGGCCTACGATCCCGGACGGGACCGCTACGGCATCCGCGGCGTGGTCGGTCCCGACGAGTTCCACACGGCCTACCCGGGCGCCTCCGAGGCCGGCATCGACAACAACACGTACACGAACGTGATGGCGGCCTGGCTGCTCGTCCGCGCCGCCGAGGTACTCGACCTGCTGCCCCGGCATCGCCGGAGCGAGCTCCGCGACAGGCTGGACCTGTCGGCCCGGGAGATCGAGCGGTGGGATCTGGTCTCACGGCGGCTGCTCGTGCCCTTCCACGACGACGGCATCATCAGCCAGTTCGAGGGATACGAGGCCCTCGAGGAACTCGACTGGGAGCGCTATCGCGCCAGGTACGGCGACATCAGCCGGCTTGACCGCATCCTCGAGGCCGAAAACGACACACCGAACCGGTACAAGGCCTCCAAGCAGGCGGACCTGCTGATGCTGCTCTACCTGCTGTCCCCGGAGGAGCTGGCCGGGATCCTGGCGCGCCTGGGCTACGCATGGGATGCGGCCGCGATCCCGGAGACATTCGACTACTACCAGGCACGGACGACTGGCGGCTCGACCCTCAGCGCCCTGGTCAGCGCCGCGGTGGCCGCGCGCGCCCGCCAGGACCGCAGCGTCGGGCTCTTCCTCGACGCCCTGCGCACCGACGTGGCCGACGTGCAGCGCGGCACCACCGCCGAGGGCATCCACCTCGGCGCGATGAGCGGCTGCATAGACGTGCTGCAGCGGTTCTTTGCCGGAATGGAGCTGCGCGGTGACGTCCTGCGGCTGAATCCGTTCTGGCCCAGGCGCCTCGGCGCGCTCAAGCTCCGGATCTTCTACCGCGATCACGCGATCACGCTGCACGTCGAGGAACGCGCGGTCCGGGTCAGCAGCGAGCCGGGGAAGGCACCCCCGGTACGCGTCAGCTGCCGCGGCGACACACGGGAACTCCGCCCCGGGGGCAGCGTGACGTTCTGGCTCCGCGGTCAGGACGGCTGACCGCCTGCCTCACTGCGCTGCTGGCCTGGCGGGGCCCGGGTCAGGTCGCCGCGGGCGTCGCCTCGGTGCTGAGCCTGTCCACCACGTCCACAACGCCGTCGATGTCGCGGATCAGCCTGATGGCGACCGGGATCAGATCATGGTGGTCCTGCGGCCCGGGCTCGCCGAGCAGGGTCACTACCCCGCCGTGCACGGCCACCCTGACCGTGGCCGGGTCGGCGAACAGGATCTCGGTGAGCAGCTCACGGACCTCGTCGGCGATCTGGGAATCGGGCCGGAGGAACACGCTGAGCAGGTCGCGCCGGCTGACGATGCCGATCAGCTTGCCGTCGGGGTCCACCACCGGCAGCCGCTTGATGCGATGGGCGTGCATCAGCGCGGCCGCCCTGGGGATCGGCGCGTCCGGGTGAATCGTGATCGCCGGCTTCGACATGAGGTCTTCGGCCTTGAGCCGCAGGCCCCGCGTGCTCGCGCGGTGCCGCCACGGCACGTGCCCGGCCTGCCCGGCCCTGGCCCGGCGGGCGGCCTGGTCCTCCTCGGCGAGCAGGTCGGCCTCGGACACGACCCCGGCCACGTGCCGTCCCATGATCAGCACGGGCACCGCGCTGATCTTGTGCTCGGCCAGCAGGCGGACGATCTCCTTGTACGGGGTGATCCGGTCGACGCTCACCACGTCCGTCGTCATGACATCGCGGACGGTGCTGTGCCAGCGGCCGTGACGGTGACTGGTGCCCGGAGGCTTCCCGGCCTCCTTCTTGCTGGCGGGGCGGTCAGCGGTCCTGGGTTCCTCGGACAGGTGTTCCTCGACGGCCGCGCGCGCTCGCGCCACGTCTGCCGCGCTGGCCCTGCCGTGCAGGGACTCGTAGTAAGCGGCGCCGAGGTGGCGGAGCATGGCATTCATCTGGGTGTCGGCGCGTGTCATGCCCGTTCCCTCCCCTGTCGTCACCAAATATCTGCCGGCCACCGTGCGCCGGGGCGCCCGGCCGCCATGTGCCTTACGTTCAGTGTTTCGCCGGCAGGCCGCGGCGATCAGGCCTGAATGTCCCCGCTGGCCAGGACTTACGTCACGAGCGGACCGGGGATGCCTCAGCTGTCTCGGCGGGCCAAAATTCGGCGGACCGGAACCAGGCAGAGACGGCGACCGAGATTCTTCGCTGTCCCAAACCCGGGCAGGGGTGCTGAGACGCGTTCCCTATATCGGATATAGCCGACATACTGTGCACACTGCGGCGGCCGCGTCTGCGCGGCCATTAGCAGGAAGGGGCCAACACGGTTAAGACAGCAACAGCAGTGGTCCAACCACGTCAATGGTTCCCGGAGAAGGCGGCTGCGGACGGCTGGTCCGGGCGGCGGCTGGCTCCTGCGGCGGCCTGGTGACCACGGTCCGGCGTCCCTAGGTCACCGATAGCAGGGCCCTTCGCCCCTGGGCGGACGGGCCCGGGCTGCCGAACGATACAGGCGTCCTGGTGTTCCGACCGTGGAGGACGCTATGACCGAGACGCTCGCCCGTTTTGCCTGGTCCGATGAGGCGCTCAGGCACCATGCGGCCAGCCTGTATCCGGCGGCCCTGCGGCTCACGCGCAACCCGGCCGACGCGGAGGACCTCGTCCAGGAAACGCTCGCGAAGGCGTTCACCGCATCCGGGAGGATCCAGCCCGACACGAACATGAACGCCTGGCTGCGCCGCATCATGACGAACACGTTCATCAGCGGCTACCGGAAGAGGCAGCGCGAGGCCCGGCTGCTCACCCGCAACGCGGCCTGGCAGATGCCCCCGGCCGGGTTAATCGCCGGTGCCCGCTCGGCCGAGGACGACGCCGTCGCGCGGCTGATCGACGCCGATCTGGTGACCGCGATGCGCGCCCTGCCGTCCAGGCTCCGGCTGGCGGTGTACCTCGCGGACGTCGAAGGGCTCCGCTACCAGCAGATCTCGGATCTGACCGGCATGCCGGTCGGGACCGTCAAGTCCTGCCTGCACCGCGGGCGCGGACGGCTGCGCGCCAGCCTCGGCTGTTCGCGCCGGACCGGGCGGCCCGCCAGATGAGCGCGCGGGAATCTGCGAGGCGATCTCCCTTCGCCGGCATTGCCCGGATCAGGTGCTGGGAGTCGCATGTCTCGCCTCTCAGCCTCCGGCCGCCATCCCGGTGCCGGGGCATCGGTCCCGGCTCGGCGGCCGTCTGGCTCCTCCGCTCGCCTCGCAGACGATTCCATTGACACCCGGGCGGACGGGCCCGTCCAGGGACGAAGGTCCCGGATCAACGCAGCGCAGGCAGGAGCGCGTCATCGGTCGGCCGGAGCCGCGGTAAGGGACGTTCGCCCGCCGTGACCAGACCTATGTCCCTGCCCGGCCGGGCCCCGGCCCGGGCACGATCTTCTCGTTGCCGGCGGGAGGAACGATGGACACGACGCCGCTGGAAGCCCGGGGCACGGACGTCCCCGCCCCGCCGACCGCGGAGGAGACGCAGGAGACCGTCAGGACGGTCATCGCGCAGGCCGTCTGGGCGCCGTCCGTGCACAACACGCAGCCGTGGTGGTTCATGGCCGACCCCCGGCAGATCAGCCTCTACGCGGACTCCGGACGGCGGCTGGCCGTGGCCGACCCGGACGGCCGCGAGATGCTGATCAGCTGCGGCGCCGCGCTGTTCACGACCCGGCTCGCGCTGCGGTCGCTCGGCCTTATCCCGCGGACCCTGATACTTCCCGATCCGGCCCAGCCCGGGCTGGTAGCGCGGGTCAGCTGGCCACGACGAGCGCCGGCCACCGACGACGAACGGCGGCTCGTCGCCCAGATCCGGCGGCGGCGGACGCATCGCGGCGTGTTCGACCCGGCGCCGCTCCCCCCGGGCCTGCTGGCCACGCTGCGCGGCGGAGCCGAGCGGGACGGGGCGATGCTGCGGATCGTCAGCGACAGCGGCCAGCGCGCGGCGCTCGCCGCGGCCGCGCAGACGGCCGAACGGGCGACCCGGATGGACAGCGCGCGGAAGCCCGCGGCGCGACGGGGTGCCGTCCACCTCGTACCCGGCGCGCGCGGAGCACGCCGACCCGGACTTCCCCGGCCGGGACTTCGCCCGCGGCCGCGGATGGGGCATCCCGCCGCTGAGCTGCGTGCCCGTGGCCAGGACCGCCGGGACCGTCGGGCTGCTCAGCACGCCGGGCGACGGACCGGCCGACTGGGTGAACGCGGGGCAGGCGCTGCAGCGGATCCTGCTCACCGCCGCGTCCCGCGACGTGGCCGCGGCCCTGCACACCGAGCCGCTCGAGCTCGCCTGGCTCCGCGAGCTCATCCGCAGACGGCTGGCCGGCGGCGGCCACCCCCAGCTGCTGCTGCGGCTCGGAACGGTGACCCCGGCGTCGGTCAGCGTCCGGCGCCGCCCGGACGAGGTCCTGCGCTGGGGTGGCGATCGGGTTCCCGGCGGGGACCAAGGTCCCCCGCCCCGGTGACTCAGATCCCTGGCGACGCCATTCGCGCGGAAGGGACGATCGGCCAGCGGGCGCTCCGCCGTCCGAATGGTCTGTCACCGGCATAAGGAGCATGGAAAAATGACGACCACGTGTGCAGCGGACCTGCGGCACGCCCTTATCACGGCGCACCCGGAACGGACGCGGCCTTCGGTCATGCCGGGGCGGACCCGGTGAACGTGCTCGACCTCTCGCGGTGGCAGTTCGGGATCACGACCGTCTACCACTTCCTGTTCGTGCCGATCACGATCGGGCTGGCGTTCCTGGTCGCCGGGTTCGAGACCGCCTGGCTGCGCACCGGGCACGACCGTTGGCTGCGGCTCACCAAGTTTTACGGGAAGCTGTTCCTGATCAACTTCGCGATGGGCGTGGTCACGGGGATCGTGCAGGAGTTCCAGTTCGGCATGAACTGGTCGGCGTACTCGCGGTTCGTCGGTGACATCTTCGGCGCGCCGCTGGCGATCGAGGCCCTGCTGGCCTTCTTCCTGGAGTCCACGTTCCTCGGCCTGTGGATCTTCGGATGGGACCGGCTGTCGCGGCGGGTCCATGCGGCCTGCATGTGGACGGTCGCGGTCGGTACCACGCTGTCGGCGTACTTCATCCTCACCGCGAACTCCTGGATGCAGCATCCGGTCGGCTACCACTACGACCCGCGCACGCACCGGGAGGAACTGTCCAGCTTCCTGGCGCTGATGACCAACCCGGCCCAGCTGGCGGCGTTCCCCCACGTGATCGCGGCGTGCTTCCTGACCGCTGGCGCGCTGGTCGCGGGCGTTGCGATGTGGCACCTGATCCGCCGGCCGGGGACCGACACGGCCGCGTTCCGGTCCGCGGTCAAGGCCGGTGCGTTCACCGCGATCGCGGGAGCGGTGGTCACGATCGCCACCGGCGACATCCAGGGCAAGCTCTTCACCACCCGCTACCAGCCGATGAAGATGGCCGCCGCCGAGGCGCTGTATCACACCGCCAAGCCGGCGCCGTTCTCGCTGCTGACGATCGGCAGCCTGAACGGCTCGAAACCGGTCTTCCAGATCACGCTGCCGCGGCTGCTGTCGTTCCTGGCCGATGGCAACTGGAGCGGCCAGGTCCGCGGCATCGACAACCTGCAGGCGTTCTACAGCCAGGTCTACGGTCCCGGTTCCTACACGCCGATCATCCCGGTGACGTACTGGAGCTTCCGGCTGATGATCGGCATCGGCCTGCTGGCCGCGCTGATCGCGGTGATCGGGCTGTGGGCGATCCGCCGCGGCCGGACGCCGCGGTCCCGGCTGCTGCTGTGGTCGGTGATCGCGCTGCCGCTGCTGCCGCTGGCCGCGAACTCTCTGGGCTGGATCCTCACCGAGATGGGCCGCCAGCCGTGGCTGGTCTACGGGCAGATGAAGACCGCCGCCGGGGTATCGGCCAACTCCGGCGGTGAGGTGCTCGCCTCGATGATCGTGCTCACGCTGCTCTACGGCGTGCTCGCCGTGATCGAGGCCGGCCTGCTGATCAAGTACGCGAGAGCCGGGCTCGAGCCGGAGCCGGCTCCCGGTGCCGGGACCGGCGGCGGGGA
>Ga0335073_10005032_pt1 | contig 18547 bp, 17 predicted proteins | sample Lox_Sample_22_FD_207093 | JGI IMG/M metagenome (GOLD analysis project Ga0335073, IMG submission 207093) | Soil microbial communities from Loxahatchee National Wildlife Refuge, Florida, United States - Lox_Sample_2.2 | ecosystem: Environmental > Terrestrial > Soil > Wetlands | place: USA... | reverse complement strand
TCGACATACGGCCTGGCACTCCGGCCCGCCAGTAGGCCGTGCAGGATCGCCAGCGGCCAGGCCGCATAGGCGGTCGCGTGCAGCGCGCGCCACAGCAACCGCCGCGACGTGAATCGCCGCCGCAGCAAGCCGGTGACGATGATGACGATGAACAGGTCAGACGCCAGCGTGCCGAGACCCATGTAGAACGTGTTGCGGGCGGCCATGAACGGCACGAATCCATCGATGATCCTGGCCCGGTGCGCGAGCACCTCCAGCATGATGTGGTTGGCCAGCGCCGAGATGCCGATCAGCGAGGCCGCCCGGTGCAGTGCCTGGGCCATGATCCTGTGCTCTGGCGCCATCACGGCCCGATCGGCTGCCAGCAGCCCCGCGGCGACCGCGGCGGTCAGGGCAAGCAGCGCGAAGACGCCCGAGTAATAGAGCAGGAACCGGGCGACGGCAGCCGAGACGCTGGTCACCTCGCTGTGGCCGCCCGCACTAGCAATGGCGAAGGCGAGTGCGGGAACGAGCAAGCTGAGCACTGGCACTGCCAGGATCGCGGCGGCACGGCCGTGCCGCGCTGGCCTGACCTCGCCCAATTGCTCAACTTCCACGCGGGAACTGCGCATTGCTGCTCTACCATTCCTCGTTCAGAAGAACGACTTCGCGGTTGCTAGCCATGCGGTTATTAGCGGTGCGCTCGGCAACTTTGCCGGCGCACAAATCCCGCTCGCAAGGCTCAAATATAGCGGATTGATTGCGACAGCACATCGGATCAATAAATGGTGCGAATGAGCGCACGCCAAATGAGTCATAGCGCTCGCTTTGAGTCATGGTCACGAAACCCAGGAGCGCCGCAGGGTAGACGAAATATCCCCAGCGACTCGCGGGTGCCACGATGAACAACACGGCGAGACAGACGGCGAGCCGCCACGCTGCTGCCCGGGTGTTGGCCGGTGGCCAGGCGATTAGTGATGCGCCGATCGCCACGCTGGCAGCGCACAGGAGGCCGATTGACGCCCAGTGTCCCGCAGGTCCGGTGGCAGCGAGCAGGTGTCCCGGCAGCGGGCTGGCCGCTGCCGTCTGGTACCTGGTCAGGCCAAGCGGGAAGAGCGCCGTGTTCAGGAAGAGCGCACCAGGCGCCGTCAGTGCGGCGGGTGCGGTCGCGGCGACTAGCACTGTCGTGGTGATGCCAACCGTGACCATGAACCTGGTTGCTATCCGGGCACCGTCCCTGGCGGCGAGCATTGCGACGATGACCGGCAGGGCAGGCCAGGCGGTGGCCTTGATGGCGCACGCCGCGCCGAGGGCGATGGCCGCCGCTAGTTGCGCTCGCCCGCGTCGCGTGCCCGTACCGGTGCCGGCGAGCATCAGGCTGAGCAGCGCCAGCACCGGCAGATCGGTGAGCCCCTGCGCCAGAGGCAGGGCAAGCACGGGCGAGCCGAGCGCGAACGCAGTACCGCGCAGTGCGCTGCCTGGCCTTGCCAGCCGGAACGCGGCGGCGAGAACCGCCGCAGCAGTAATGCCCATCCAGAGCCGGGGGTTGCCGATCGCGCCGTGCAGGCCGACCGCGGCAGGCAGGCCGAAGATCGCCATTGCGGGCTCGTACGGGTTGTAGTCCAGGGCGTGCGAGATCTGATCTACGGGCAGGTAAGGCGTGCCGTGCTCCACGAGCAGAATCCCGGAACGGGCCACGACCGCCAGCGAGCCCTCGTTGACCTCGGACATCATGCCGCCGAGTTTCACTTGCCACGCGAGCGGTGCGGCAACTGCGCCAGTCAGGGCTAGGACGAGTGCAGCCTCGCGACCCAGCGACCGCCACAGCGCGCCGGTCAGTGCCGCCAGCGCGTAACCCCCGGCGGCCCAGGCGGCCCAGATGCGCTGCACCGGCTGGCCAGACAAGGCGAAGACCACCCCAGCGAACCCGGCGAACGCTGCGTAGCAGGCAACGACGTGCCGGCGCGGCGTCAGTACCTTGCCGCCTGCGGCGAGAGCGCTGCCACGATCGGGTGATCAAAATGGATCTTGCCCATGCTGGCAGCTCCACCTGGCGAGCCAAGGTGAGTGAAGAACTCCACGTTGACCCGGTAGTAGTCCTTCATATCGGCCGGCAGGTCGTTCTCAAAGAAGATCGCCTCGACCGGGCAGACCGGCTCACAAGCCCCGCAGTCAACGCACTCATCGGGCTGGATGTAGACCATGCGCTCGCCCTCATAGATGCAGTCGACCGGGCACTCCCCGATGCATGTCTTGTCCAGGACGTCTACGCAGGCCTGCGTGATGACGTAGGTCACGTTGATACTCCTATTCGAGGTGCGCGCCCGAAGTCACGTCATGATCCTCGGGCACGATTGAGTCATTACTTCGCCGCCGACCAAGCTAAGGCCGACGGTCCCTGCCGGGCACCGACGAATATCCCTTGGGGGACGTGTGACCCCTGGGGTCCCCGACTGGGGGCGGCGCAGTGGCAGGCAGCAGGCCGAACGCATCTGCCACGGCGAACGCTCCGGATCTGTTGCGCACGCCAAGCTTGCGGAACAGCCGGGTCTGAACGTTCTCGACCGTCTTCGGAGCGATCCCGAGCACTCGGGCGGTCTGCCGGATCGAGTACCCCTGGGCGAGGCAGCGGAGGATGTCACCTTCGCGCGCCGTCAGCTCCGGCAGGTCCAGTCCCCCAGCGACGCCGTCCTCCCAGCGGGCGCGGACTGCTCCGATCAGCGGCCGCATCGGCCTCGAGCCCACCACAAGATAGCCCTGACTCACCATCCGCAGTACCGAGAGGAAGTGCTCCTCGATCCTGTCAGCCGGAACGAGCGCGGTGGCGCCGGAGGCGAGCGCCTCGGCTAGTTCCGGCGGGTCAACTGGCTTGCTGTGGACGAGGACCGCCGGAATGCCCAGTTCTGCGACAAGATCCCAGTCCTCTTGGGCGGGATCGACCAGCGCGGCCACGATCGGGCCGCGGTGCCAGCGTGCCCAGTCCGTTCCGGCCACCGGCCCGGGCGTTCGTATCAGCACGAACGGCAGCCGGTTCGCGACGAGGACTGCCGCTATCTGATCGATGGCGAAGCCGTCCTGGCCGGACACCACCGCCAGCATCGTGGAGTCCCCGCTGTCATCCGCCCGAGTTCTGGGCGGCGGGCTCGCTCCGCTTTCCAGCATCCCGAGCGAGGCTGCCCTCGACACGGCGTGCGCGCTGCTGCTGACATCCAGCTTCGCGAAGACCCGGCGCTTCAGGTTCTCCACGGTGAGGGGGCTGATCCTGAGCAGTGTCGCCATCTCGCCGACGCTATGCCCGGAAGCTGTCAGCACGACGATCTCAACTTCCCGGTCCGTCAGGCTGCCGGGCGTCGACCGGGCATGCCGCGCCTTGCGCCGGCGCAGCAAGGCAAGCAGGGCCGTCAGGCCATGTGACTCCGGCACGAGAGAGGTAACGCCCGCACGGCAGGCGGCGGCCAGATCCTGCTCGGTTGCATTCCGGTAGCTGACGATCACATTGAGATCGGGGAAGCGGAGCATCAGGTCGCGCACCAGCACGGCGATCTCCGCCAGCCTGGGGCCAGCATCAAGGATCACCACGTCGGGCTGGCGTAGCTCGCAGAGCGCACGGACGTCGTCTGCCTCCGCCACCTTGCCCACGACGGTGATGTCCGGCCGGACGGCCAGGCATGCGGACAAGGTGTCACGGAGCAGTCGACGGGACGACTGCACAGCTACACGGACGGTGACGCGAGCGGGGGGCGCGGCCATCGTTAGCTCAGTATTCCGGTATCTCCGCAACTTGCTGGTTAGTTGGTAGCGGAGTCTACGCCGGGCGAGCCCTTAATAATGGCCAGTTCAATTATTTGGTTAACCGCGCAGTTACCTCTGCGTGATCAGATTCATCTCTTCTAACCCTGGCCGAAGCACCGGCAGATTCACTACGAGGCTGTAGTTGATGCCCCTGACCTGCCCTTTTACCAATTGAGCCGGTGGGAAGACGTCCGCCGACGACAGGCTAGCCGCCGAAGGCGCACGCACGCCCGACGAGCGCTAGCTGCTGTTACGCAATTTTTTGTACAAACCTTCGGATTTATCAGACTGACTTCACGAGTTCACGTTCGCTGCGCCCGGATGCCGTCTCGCCAGGGTCCGGTGCACGGCAACCTTCATACAATCAAACCGAATCGTATTCAGCGCAGACCTGGAATTCCGGTTATCCGAGCCGGGTCAGCAGCCCGCCTTGGTTCGGCCGGTGGCTGCCGCGCATAGCTGCTGGTCTCGGAGCTGCGGGCGCACATACCCCTAGGGGTTTGCCGTCCCCCGAGGGTTATTGGTCCCTTCCGGGCCGGGCTAAGCGACCCTAGTCTGCCGCCGGGTGAGGGAGTTGCTGATCCCTGCCCCGCCCTAGGCCGGCGCCTGGTCTCGGTGCGCTTCTTCCGTCGTTGGAGAACGCTTTGGTCAGTCAGCGGATTCTGCGGTATGTGGGCAGGCACCCGAACCGAGGCTGGATGCAATGACGGGCACCAGCATGTGCGGGAAGCTCCGGCTGGACCTAGGGGTCTACCTCGTTGGTGCGCTCGGGGCAGCCGACCGCAGTGCCCTCGGCGCTCACCTGGCGTGCTGCGCCAAGTGCCGGGATGAACTCGCCGAGCTGGCCGGCCTGCCGGGGCTGCTGCGCCGGGTTACCGCGGACGCCGCCAATGCGCTCGTCCCGCGGCACGACGAAGGCGACTGCCCCGGGCGCGAACCGTCGGCGGACCTCCGCCTGCAATTGCTGCTGCGCCGCGCCGCACGGCGGCAACGGCACCGCAGGTGGCCCCGGATGGTGGCGGCGAACAGCGTCCGCCTGATCGCGGGTGCGCTAGCTGCGTCCAGGCGGCGCAGCGCACGCATCAGCGACTTGTCGTGAGCGACCTCACGCCAGAGCTGCGCAGTAACGAAATGACAAGGTTCCAGATCATACGAACGGAGAGAATGCCATGCGCAACCGGTGGTTGGTGGGCCCCGCTCTCATAGCCGTGGCCGTCGTAGTCGCGGCGTGCGGGGGCAACAGCAGCCCGACGGATCCAGCGTCGTCGAATCCAGCCGCACTCGCGGCAGGCCAGGCCAATACAGGAGCCAGCTCGGTCACGATCAAGACAATGCATACGAGCAAGGGAACGGTGCTCGTCAACAGCCATGGACGCACGCTCTACTGGTTCGTCAAGGACACAGCCGGCAAGTCGAACTGCACCGGCTCGTGTGCCACGTACTGGCCGCCGGTCATCGGTACGGCAGTTGCTGCTGCTGGCAAAACGCTCCCGCACGGCTTCGGGACGATCAAGCGGGCGAACGGCCAAACGCAGGCGACCTATGACGGCCATCCGCTTTATACCTACAGCGGAGACACAGCGGCAGGTCAGGCTAATGGCAACGGCCTCAACGCCTCAGGCGGGCTCTGGTGGGCGGCAACTCCGTCTGGTACCAAGCTCCGCACGGCGAAGTCGTCGAGCTCCGGCGGCGGCGGCGGTGGCGGCGGTGGCGGGGGCTGGTGAGGGTGACCGCGCCTGATACGGCGCTGGTCCGCAAGCAGGACGCTGCTGACCTCACCTAGCACTATCCGGACGACCGGTGTGCGCCGTACGGTTCGCGTACGAGGCACACCGGTCGCTGCGTTAGCTGGGCCCCCTAAGGGTTTCTCGTCCCCTTGAGAGAATCGCGTCCTTGTGCGGAAGCTGCTCGGATCCTCTAGCTTGTGACGCGCAGGCAGTTAGCTCGATCTCAGCCTCGCGCCGAGACCAGCTCCAGGCCTTGGTGCGCTTACTCTCGGAGGCCACGTGGTGCCCAAGCACCGGAGGTCCGAAATTGAGCCGTCGCTAGCGTCAGTTCGTGCGCCCGGGAACACAGCCGAGTACTGGCCCGAGGCTGTCGGGTACGGCCCGGTCGGCGTCAGGGCCGGGCATGCGGTCACTGACTACCCGCTGCCGGACGGTTACGACGGCGCTGCCGTCGAGCCAGCTTGGGCACGCGACCCACAGGGACACTCCTGGCAGGAACGGGAATGGGAAGACTGGCGCGATTGGCCGCCGCCACCCGTGCTGCATCCGGATCATCCGTCGGCCCCGGTCCCGCGGGTCCTATTCCCGGCCGACCATCCCTCGCGGCCGCACGGTCCCGATGCCGGTTACGACAGCGGCTACCGTCGGCTTCATGCCGTCCGCGACGACTACTTCGAGCCACAACCCGGCCCAGGCTGGCAGGAACCTGTCGACTATCGCCGCGAGACCGGCCCGTTTGGACCTGGGGGCGGACCCGCGACCGGGTGGTTCCAAGATGGCCGTTCCTCAGGCAGCGATTCGCGGTGGACGGCCGAACAGGTTCTGGCCCTGGCCGACGGCCGGGCGGCCCAGATCGAACGGGACGCGCAAGATTATGCAACCGCGATGCGCGAGGCTGCGCAACGCGAGGCGGCCGCGATAACTCAGCAGGCAGCGGACCAGGCCGCCACCATGCACGAGGTCGCCGAACGCGAGGCTGCCGCGATACGCGAAGCCGCCGAGCGAGCGGCAGCTGCGATGACGCAGCAGGCCACCGGCCAGGCCGCCACGATACGCGAGTCCGCCGAGCAGGAGACAGCCGAGCTGAGGTCCCGCCTCGACTCCATGACCGGCGAGCTGGGCAGAGTGGCCGCGTACGTCTCCGAGACCCTCGGCGCTCCACCGATGCCGACGACCTCTCCGGCCATCCCGGAAGCCATGCCAGCTCTCCCCGGCACGAGGCCCGCTCGGCCGGCCACGACGCCGACGAGGCCGGCCACCAGGCAGGCTGAACCGGCGAAGCCGAGGACAGCGCCGACCAGTCAGCCCCGCGAACCAGGCACCAGGATCGCCAAACCGGGCAGTGCACCAGGCACCAGGACCGCGACGCCAGGCACCGCGCCGCGCACTAAGCCAGACGGACCGGCCAGGCAGGCCGCCACGCCGGCCAAGAGCGGGCAGACGCAGGGCAGACAGCGCCGCGCCATCCGTATCGCCACGGCCGGCACCGCTGCGCTGCTCTCGGTCGCCGCGGCCGGGGCTATCACGATGACCGGTATTCACGGATTCAGGTTCTTCGTCTTCAGAGAAAGCGGACAAGGCGAGACGCCAGGCAACTTTACTGATCTCAACTTCCTGACTGGACAAAAGGAATGTGCTGGCGCCGTGGTGTGCCCTGCTGCACAGCAGCATGACTCGGCACCGAAGGCTGCGCAGCACAACGACTCGGCGCCGAAGGGCCGTCACCATAAAGCCACAGTAAGCCAATAAGGATACGCAAATAGACAGCCCGCCGACACCGCCTCCGCCTTAGCCCGTTCGGCACAGCTGAAGGCCGCAGGAAGGCAAAGCCATAAAGGGAGCGACGCTAATCCTGTGGAAGGAGAAGCCGCGAAATGTCCACTACCAGAGACTACGACCGAGGCCGATACGCGCGCGAACAGGACCTATATCCTGCGGAGCCTGGCCCGGCCGACTACGAGTCTGATGTATACCCTGACGCAGGCATATACCGCGATGATTGGGGCGACGAAGGAAAACCGGTGGCTGACCATCAGCCGCGCCGACGCTGGTCCAAGATCGTGGACGAATGGATGGAAGGGAGGATCAAGTTCGGCGGCACTGGGGTCAAGCGGAAGACAGCAGCACTTCTCCTGCTAGGTGCCTGGGGTTTCCTGCCCCTGTTCTTCATGCTGCCCTCGCTCTTCACGTTCAACACGAACACCATTGGCGGGTCGGTCGACGACACACTGGGCACTGGGGCCATGGTGAACCTGTTCATGTGCCTGCTGATCACCCCTGCCGTCACACTCACCGGCCAGCGCTGGTTCGTCCCGCTGCGACGCTGGTACGGGATCATGTTCGCGTGCTGCGGCATCGGTGACGCACTCGGTGCCGCTTTCTTCGATGACTTCGCGGGCAGCCCTTTCGCCAAGCTGGTGGAGCACACCTTCACGCTCATCGGATTCCTCATGGTGCTGCTGGCCATCCCGCTGTTCATCACGGGCAACAACTGGGCGCAGCGCAAGCTGGGCCGGTACTGGAAGACACTGCAGAGGCTCACTTACGTGATCTGGGGGTTGCTCTTCTTCCACCTGGCCACGCTGGAGGGATTCGGGTTCCAGCGCGGGAGCAACGGCTCCGGCTTCGCTGGCGACGGTGACGCCATCTTTCACCAGCGTCTCTACGAGTACTGCGCATGCAGCCTCTTCCTGCTGACCATCAGGATCCCGCCGGTGAAGCGCTGGATCACCGCTCGCCAGGAAGAAGGCCGGACTAGGCTCGTATTCATAGCCGTCATGCCGATCTTCGCGCTCTTCGTGTTCGGGTTCATTTTCATCGTCAACGAGTTGATCTTCAAGGGAACACACTCGTTCGTGGAAAATCCCAGCAGCGAATAACTAGCAATCGTCACCGCCCGCGGAGGCGGGAATGAGGGACCTGATGAACGAGTCGTACGCCGAACGCGGATATGCCGAGCGCGGGTATGCCAGGCGTAGCCAGAAGAGCACCAAAGCTGAGAAGAGCACCAGAACTGGTGGTGTCATACTCGCCGCTGTTTCGCTCCTTTCTTCTTTCCTGGTGATCTGGGGCCTGTACTACGCGACCGGTACCGGCGAGCGTCATAAAGTCGCGCTTGCTGCCGCGGGGTGTGAGCCCAACCTGCTGTCGGTCAACGTCGGATGTACGACCGTATGGATGCTTGAGAAGCAGTGGACGCAGCTCACGACTTCGGACCTTCAGCAGCTGAACGCTGACGTGGCCGACTACACCGTCAGCTCCCGGCGCAACCTTGCCCAGGCCGAGTCGGCCCTGACGGCGGAAATGACAACCGCGAAGGCGTTCGACGTGAGCCTGGCACGATTCCCATTTCCCCCTGCTGTCGCCCCCGCAGCTAGGGCGCTGATGCAGGCTATCGATGCCCGCGTCAACCTGACCACCGAGCAGGCGCGCTCGTCCTCACTCGCCCAGTTGCGGTCGTTCAACGGGCGGGTTCGGGCCTCCAGCGCCGCCATCCAGACCGATCTCAAGCTGGTCCGCAAGGCCCTTTATACGCGGCCTACGGTGGATCAAGAGCCTTGATTCGGTCAGTCGCGAAGCACCCACAGGCACTGTGCTTCGCTCTCTCCGACGTTGCGCCACGCGTCGATCCGGCGGCGGGATGCGAGCAGTGTCTCGCCCCGGCGCAGGACCGGACGGCCTGATCCGAGCACCACCTGGACAAGGCCGCTCACCACACCAACAAGCTCGGCGCCCTTATGGGTGAAAGGAGCCTCGACGGTCCCCGATCGCGGCAGCGAGATGAGGTAGGCGCGCATGCCCGCCTCGGCGTCATCGAGCAGCGGTATGACCGCGCCTGCGGTCGCGCTGCCGGCGCCGTGGCGCCTGCCAATCCGGTAGTCGGGCGTGACCTCGCCGCCGAGCAGTTCGTCGAGCGTAATGTTCAGGCGCCGGGACAGGGCGAGCAGCGTCTCCAGGGACAGCCCTCGTTCGCCGCGTTCCACCTGCGAGATCGCGCTCGGGGAAACCTCAGCGAGCCGGGCGAGATCGCTCTGGCTGAGCTCCCGGCGCAGCCGGTAGGAGCGCAGAGCGGCACCGACCCGCGCTGCGGCCAGAGCCGGCTGAAGCTTCGGCGTCCCGTCCTGGACGGAGTAGCGGAACAGCTGACCCTGAGTTCCCGGCGGGCGCCCTTCCGCCTTGCTGATCCGGAGTCGGCCCTCGCCCACGACGATGATGCACTGCGTGATCTGCTCGATGTCGCGGTGCAAGGATCGGTAGTGGCTCGCACCGGGTACCGACCAGTAGGCGATGGCACCGAGGTCGAGCAGCATCGGGCAGCAACGCCCGAAGAAATCGCTCGCCGTCTGCATTCCCCATCGGTTCGACAGCTCCTCCAGGGAGTCAAACAGCACCAGGGGGTTGCGCGCAGGGGCGCAGAAGTGCCGAATCGCGTCGAGCAGGCTGCGCGGGCTCGACAACGGCGTGCCTCTCCGCGCGTCGAGCGGCTCGATCCACGGCCACCGCTTCTTCACCTCAGCGGGATGGCTCGAGGCGACGACGTACCCGCTCTTGTCGAAGTCCTCGTGACGCTGTGCTATCGCGTCGTAGACGAGGCCCTGGGAGGACGCCTCTCCGGCCTCCCACACCCAGACGACGTTGTCGCCCCAGTAGAGGCCATCGAGGGCGCGGTCAAGCTCGGCAATGCCGGTGCTGGCAGTTTCATTAGCCATGCTTCAAACGTTAGGCCAATCTGGAAGCCATTGTCAGCCCTGCTTGGCGCACGCTGTCGGCGGCCGGACACCTGAGAGGTGTGGCCCGACGCGCATAAGCCATACAGCACTGCTACTAGAAAATTCGGAATCAATCCCATCTGCTTTACAGTATGGATTGGCATGAGATTGGCCTCAGAGCCGTTGCGGCCGGGGCTGGAAAGAAATGCGTTGGGAGGATCTCATGGCTGGTCTGGGCGACAAGATGCCCGTACAAGACAAGGCGCCCGTGACCGAGACGCTGCCGGTGACCGAGTTCGGAACGAGCGCGCACCCGATCTTCGGGCGAGTCCTCATCGCGGTTGAGGATGCGAAGCACGTGGAGCGGGCGGTGGAAGTGGCGAGGCGAGCCGGTGCGACGGAGGCACGTGTCCTTCACCTCAATCTGCGCGAGAACATCCGGGGAATGCGCTTCCCGCTCGAGACGGAATCTGCGGCTTCGTACGTTGTCGAGGCCGCTGTCTTCGAGCTCCGCATGGCCGGGATCCCGGCCACGGGACTGGTGCAGAACGCAATCGTCGACCGGGCAGCCGAGGCGATCGTCGCCGAGGCCGCCGACTGGAACGCGGACCTGATCGTGCTCGGCGGCCCGCGCCGCGGCGAGTTCGCGACCAGGCTTTTCGGCAGCGTCACGCTGCGCGCCCTCGTGCACGCGCCGTGTCCGGTACTCGTCGCTGACTACCGGTCCGCTGCTCAGGCTGCCTAGGACTGACCCGCCGCGGGTGGTGCGGGCGGGACGACCTTCCCGGCCAGGGCCTGTTCGACGGGGATGACCACGAGTCTCCCGTCGCGCGTCCTGACGGCGAATGAAGTTCCGTCCGCCTGCTCGAGTATGCCCAGCACATCGGTCATCTGCTTGCTGTCAGGCGGCCCGGGGCGCCAGCGGATCACGACCCGCTTGCCGACATCGGAGGGCGTGAGCCGGACCTCTAGCCCGTACCACATGCCCGCGCCACGCCCGTTCTTCCCGCCCTGATCAGAGCTGCTTGCACCGCCAGAAAGCGTACTGTGCTCTGGCTTCGCGGGCGTGTTAGCCTCACACGAAGTCGCCATATGGTGCTTGATGTGGCCTGGCCGAGGGGCGGAGAGCATGTGCGGAATCGTCGGAATCCGGCTGAAGAATCCTGACCTCTACCCGGCTCTCGGCGGACTCGTCGTGGAGATGCTCGACCCGCTCGCATTACGTGGTCCGGACTCAACCGGCGTGGCAATCTACTGCCATGACGCGCCTGATGGCGCGACCAAGTACTCGCTGTGCGCCCCTGCGGACGACTACGACTGGCCGGCCTTCGTCGCGGCGCTCGAAGCCGCCGTCGGCGTGCTCCCGGTTGAATTCCGCCGCCGGGGCAGGGATGCAGTGATCGTCACTCCGCTCAGCCCGGACACCGGTCCTGCCGTGCTCGCTGACATCGACCCCGCGGTCAAGCTGTTCGGATTCGGCTCATCGATCGAGGTCTACAAGGATGTCGGGCCCGCCGCCGAGGTCTGCGAGAGATACGGGATCGGCAGCATGGCGGGGTATCAGGCGATCGGCCATACCCGGATGGCGACCGAGTCCGCGGTGACGATCGAGCACTCGCATCCGTTCGCCGTCGCCCCGGACCTGGCGCTCGTGCACAACGGCACGTTCTCGAACTACGCGACCATCCGGCGGCAGCTTGCCGCGGCCGGTGTTCATTTCGATACCGACAACGATTCCGAGGTGGCGGCGCGGTACATCGCGCGTGAGGTCGCCGCGGGCGCGGACGCCGAGGAAGGCCTGCGCCACACGCTCAAGGTCTTCGATGGCTTCTACACCCTGCTCCTGGCAACCGAGCAGTCGCTTGCCGTCGTGCGAGACTCTTTCGCCTGCAAGCCGATGGTGGTGGCTGACACCGCTGATTACGTGGCGGTCGCGTCAGAGTACGTAGCGCTCGCCAGCCTCCCCGACATCGAGAAGGCTGACGTTTTCGAGCCGATGCCCGAGGAGATCTGCACGTGGCAGAGCTGACGCTCGTCGAGCTGAGCTGCGCCGAACTGTCGGTGCGAGAGATCAACACCGTGCTCGGCGGCCTCCCCGATGGAACTGCCGTCCGGATCACCGAGCCGCGCGGCCACCACAACCTGGCTGTCGGCCTCTCCGGGCGGCTGGATATCACGATCGCCGGGAACGCCGGCTACTTCATCGGCGGCTTGTGCGCTGGTCCTGACGTCACCGTCGAGGGCTTCGTTGGCTGGTCAGTTGGCGAGAATCTGGGCTCGGGCGTGATCCGGGTGCGCGGCAACGCCTCCGAGTGCGCGGGAGCATCCGCTCGCGGCGGCCTGATCGTGATCGATGGTGACGCCTCGTCGCGCGCCGGAATCTCGCTCAAGGGCGCCACGATCGCGGTGGCCGGCGACGTCGGGCACATGACCGGCTTCATGGCACAGGCCGGCACCATCCTCGTCGGCGGCGATGCTTACGACTCGCTCGGCGACTCGCTCTACGAGACTGTCATCTACGTGGCCGGGAAGATTCGCTCGCTCGGCTCTGACGCGAAGATCTCCGAGCTCGGCGAGTCAGACGTCGCCGCGGTCGCTGACCTGGTTTCGGCGGCCGGCTTCACGCACATCTCACCGCAGGATGTCACCAAGGTGACATCCGCCAAGACCCTCTACCGCTTCGACGCGCTGAAGGACCAGAAATACTGATGGACCCCCACGCCTCCGACGCTCACCCCAACGGGCAGGCGCCCGCGACCGGCCACGTGCCGATTCCGTGGACCGGGACCGAGGTCAGCCATACCTTTCCACCGTCCGTCATCGGTCAGATCCACGAGATGGCCGAGGTGGGCAGGTACGAGATTCGCGGCTGGGGAGCGAAACGGCGGTTGCCGACCTTCGACGACCTCGTCTTTCTCAGCGCCTCACTGACCAGGTACCCGCTCGAGGGCTACCGGGAGCGATGTGACACCACGACGGTGCTCGGCTCCCGGTTCGCCAGCAAGCCGATCGAGCTGGCGATCCCGATCACGATCGCCGGGATGAGCTTCGGCTCCCTGTCCGCGCACGCCAAGGAGGCACTCGGCCGGGCTGCGACGGCTGTCGGAACATCCACGACGACCGGCGACGGCGGCATGACCGAGGAGGAGCGCAAGGCATCGAAGACGCTGGTGTACCAGTGCCTGCCGTCGCGCTACGGGTTCACCCTCGATCACGTGCGTGCAGCCGACGCGATCGAGGTCGTGATCGGGCAGGGCGCGAAGCCGGGCGGCGGCGGGATGCTGCTCGGCCAGAAGGTGAGCGAGCGGGTGGCGGAGATGCGGACGCTGCCCGCCGGGATCGACCAGCGCTCGGCCTCCCGGCACCCCGACTGGACCGGGCCAGACGACCTCAGGATCAAGATCGAGGAACTGCGCGAGGCCACCGGCTGGGAGAAGCCCATCTACGTCAAGCTCGGCGCGACCAGGGTCGAGCACGACGTCAAATTGGCGGTGGCATCGGGCGCAGATGTCGTGGTGGTCGATGGCATGCAGGGCGGCACCGGCGCGACGCAGACCGTCTTCATTGAGCACGCAGGCATCCCGACGCTGGCCGCCGTCCGGCTCGCGGCGCAGGCACTGCGGGATATCGGCATGGAAGACAAGGTGCAGCTGATCGTGTCCGGCGGCATCCGGTCAGGAGCCGACGTGGCGAAGGCGCTCGCTCTCGGCGCCACTGCCGTCTCGATCGGCGTTGCCTCGCTGGTCGGGCTCGGCTGCAACAAGCCCACCTACCGGATGGGCGGTCAGGATCACGACGCGACGGCCGACTACGCGGCGATCGGCACCGCTCCCGGTTACTGCCATCACTGCCACACCGGCCTGTGCCCGGTCGGCGTGACGACCCAGGACCCTGATCTCGAGCGCCGTCTTGACCCCGAAGTCGGGGCGCGGTGGATGACCAACTACCTCAAGGCGCTCACCATGGAGCTCACCGCGCTGGCCAGGGCATGCGGCAAGTCGAACGTTCATCATCTCGAACCCGACGACCTGGTAGCGCTCACGATCGAGGCGGCCGCGATGGCCAAGGTGCCGCTGGCAGGCACGGACTGGATACCCGGGCAACGATAGGTCGCGACATACAGGTGTCGAAGGTCCCTTGCGTGCACCCTTGAGAACCTTCATCTTGGAGCCAGGCAACTGGTAGCAAGGAGGCCGGCGATGTATGAGCGATTGCTGGTGCCGATAGATCACTCTGAGTCCACTGAGCACGTGCTCGCGGCGGCCAGGGAACTGGCGGCTATGTCCAAGGGCGAGGTATGGGTGATGCACCTCCGCGAGCGTGAAGTCATGCGCGGCGGTGCGATACCGACCGAATCGGACCAAGAGGCCGAGGCTGGCGTCGAGGCGGCCGTGAAGATGCTGACCGACGCTGGCATCACGGCACATGGCGTGGTCGACGACGCCATCTTCGGGCACGCGGCCCGTTACATTGTCGAGGCCGCCAACGAGCACGACGTCGGCGTGATCGTGATGGGCTCACGCGGGCGGAGCGACCTCGCCGGGCTGGTGCTCGGCAGCACAGCTCACAAGGTCATCCACCTCACCCACCGCCCGGTGCTTGTCGTCCGCTGAGTCCGCCGCAGAGAAGGAAAGGCCGGGCGTGACACGAGCATGCGTGGTGCAGCACATCCGCTGTGAACCGCCGGGGATCTTCGCGGATGTCCTGGATGCGCGAGGAATCAGCATCGACACCGTCGAGCTCGACGAGGGCGGCGAGCTGCCCGACTGGCATGACGTCGACCTGGTCGTGGCGATGGGCGGGCCGATGGGGGCTTACGACGAGGCTGACCATCCCTGGCTGGCAGGCGAGAAGCAGTGGATCGCGCAGGCAGTCCGGGCCGGCAAGCCGTATCTCGGGGTGTGCCTGGGCGCGCAGCTGCTTGCCGCAAGCCTGGGCGCGAAGGTCAGCACTGGCTCGGCGCCCGAGGTCGGCGTGCTTCCGGTGACGCTGACCGCGGCCGGGCAGGCAGATCCGGTCTTCGGCGCACTCGGCGACAGCTTCCCCGCGCTGCAATGGCACGGCGACACCTTCGACGTGCCCGCGGGCGGTGTCCATCTCGGCTCGTCCGACGCCTACCGGAATCAGGCGTTCCGCTTTGGCGAGGTGGCCTACGCCGTCCAGTTCCACATCGAGGTAACCGACCACATGCTGACGGAGTGGCAGCACGTTCCTGCCTACCGCGAGTCAGCCAGGAGCGCCCTGGGCGAATCCGGATTCGAGCCACTGGCCCGAGCTTTTGGCTCCGCCAGTTCGTTAATGGCCGCCTCGGCAATTACGTTCTTCAATAGCTGGCTCGATCACTGCCGACTCACGAGTAACCGTTGACATACATTCTGCATACGACCTAGATTGCGGCCAACAGCCGGAACGGTGCTGGGATTGCACCAGCCAGGTGGACATCCGCCAGCCACGTCGTTCGGGTGCAGCCCGATGACGTGCTGCCCGCAGGTTGCTCGCGCCTTTCACCGGGCGTATAGCTCGGCTTAACGAGGAATGGATTGATCATCACGATTTAGCCGATCGCAGTTCCGGCGCTCTGGCCAAGCCTTCCGAATGACACAGGGTGCGCGGGCCTGACTAGACGGAGAGGCGGAGCCGACATGCCGGATGTCGCCGGCGAGCTGAGGGCACGGGCAGAAGCAGACGGCGTCGAGTTCTACTTCGCGATGTTCGTCGATATGCATGGCAGGCCGTGCGCCAAGATGGTGCCGGTCGAGGCGACGGATGTGCTAGTCGGTGGCGGCGCCGGCTTCGCCGGTTTCGCCGCGGGCCCGATGGGCCAGAGCCCGGCCGACCCTGACATGATCGCCGTACCGGACCTGGCGTCCTACACGCATGTGCCCTGGCAGCCCAACCTGGCCGTACTGCAGTGTGACATCCACGTCGACGGCCAGCCCTGGCCATACACCCCGAGGCTCATTCTGAAGGGAATGCTCGAGAAGGCCCGCGACCGTGGCCTCGACTACCAGGTCGGGATGGAAGCGGAGTACTTCCTGGTCCGGCGCAACGACGGCGGTGGCATCGAGGTCGCCGACCCGCTCGACCGGCTAGCCGGGCCCTGCTATGACGCCAAGGGCCTGACCCGCATGTACGACCACCTGACTACCGTCTCGAAGTACATGAACCGGCTGGGCTGGCAGAACTACGCGAATGACCATGAGGACGCGAACGGCCAGTTCGAGCAGAACTTCCGTTACGCCGATGCGCTGACCAGCGCCGACCGTCTCGTCTTCTTCCGGTTCATGGTGCACACGGTCGCGCATCAGGCCGGATTCGCAGCCACGTTCATGCCGAAGCCGTTCGCCAACCTGACGGGCAACGGACTGCACCTGCACTCGAGCCTGTGGGACGCGAGCACGGGCGCCGAGCTATTCGCCGATCCCGGCGATGCGCGCGGCCTCGGCCTGTCGCAGCTGGCGTACCAGTACATCGCCGGGCTGATCGACCATGGGTCCGCGCTGGTCGGGGTGACCTGCCCGACGGTGAACTCCTACAAGCGGATGGGCGTTGGCGCGCCGCTGTCCGGTGCGACCTGGGCCCCGGCCTACGCGACCTACGGCGGCAACAACCGGACTCAGATGCTCCGGGTCCCCGAGGGCGGGCGCGTGGAGAACAGGGGCGTCGACGGCTCGGCGAACCCGTATCTCGCAATGGCAGCGCAGCTCGCTGCCGGGCTAGACGGCATCGACCGGGGTCTCGACCCGGGCGAGCCGAACCACGACAATCTCTACACGCTGTCCCCCGACGAGATCGCCAAGCGCGGCATCAAGACGATGCCGCCGACACTGCTGCACGCGATGGACGAGCTCGTCGCGGACGACGTCATGCGTGACGCACTCGGCAAGACGCCCGACGGCGATTACGTCGACTATTTCGCGAAGGTCAAGCGCGAGGAGTTCCACGCCTGGCACTCGATCGTCAGCGCCTTCGAAGTCGAGCGCTACCTGACGCTCTATTAACCACCATCTCTACGCGGTCGCGTCGAGCACCGAAGTAGCCCGGCAGGAACGGGAGGGGACATGACCACAACATTAGAGGGGTCAGTGCCGGAGAAGGGCCTGGTCAAGGGCACCAACTGGTGGGGAGCTTTCGTGATCGGCCTGGCCGGCACGATCCTCGTCACGGGCATCGCGCCCTATGTCGTCCAGGGAACCGGCGCTGTTGGCATCATCCTGATCGGCACCATGACGATCGCCGGCTGCTTCCTCTGCCTCTGCCTGGCCGAGCTGGCGACCATCTGGCCGGACCGGACCGGTGGCATACCCGGGCTGGCGACCGAGTCCTTCCGGCCCCTTGTCGGCGACACCGCCGCGCGGCACATCGGCGGTGTATCTGGCTGGGCGTACTGGCTCGGCTGGTTCCCGGTCGCGCCGATCAACGTAATCCTGACCGCGTCCTACTTCGCTGTGCTGTTCAACTTCAGTCCGGGGCACATGATCGACCCGGTCGGGACGACCTGGGGTGCGCCGATCGGCGTCACGATCATGCTGATCTGCTTCGCGCTGCTGATCGTGATCTTCATCCCGTCCTATCTCGGGATCAGGCTAGGCGCAGCGTTCGCGACCGTGCTCGGCGTACTGTCGATGCTGCCGATCACGGCGATGATCTTCCTGCCGTTCTTCAAGCCAAGCTCGATCCACTGGGGCAATATCGCGGGCTTCCACCTGCCCCCGCACGTCCACGGCAGCATCACGTTCATCTGCGCGTGGTTCTTCCCGATCCTCTGGAACGTGATCGCGATGGAAGCGGCCGCCTGCTACGTCGGCGAGTGCCGGGGCGGAGCCAGGGACGCCAAGATAGCGCTCACCGCCGAGGGCGTCTTCGGGATGTTCATTTACATCATGACCCCGCTGATGTTCGTGGCGGTGCTCGGCCTGTCGCTCACCTCGATCGACCCGCTGACGCTGTACCTGACCTATACCGACAAGATCTTCGGAGCGGGGAACTGGGAGCGGTGGTTCGTCGGGATACCGCTGATCCTGGCGCTGGCACTCTCGGTGCTCAACGCGATCATGGGAGTCGGCCGGTCGCTCTACCAGGCGGCCGAGGACGGGCTGCTGCCGCGCTTCTTCGAGCACAAGAACAAGCACGGCGTGCCCGACTACGCCATGGGCTTCAACGTCATATGCGCGGCAATCCTCGTGCTGCTCGGCTCGCCGCTGCGGATCTATATCATCTCCAACGGCGGCTACCTGCTCTCCTGTGCAGGTGCGTTCGCCGGTTACTTTGTCTACCGCCACCTGCGGCCTGACGTTCCGCGGCCATTCCGGCTGCCGACGGTCGCGAAGTGGGGCGCAC
>Ga0335073_10005031_pt1 | contig 18553 bp, 13 predicted proteins | sample Lox_Sample_22_FD_207093 | JGI IMG/M metagenome (GOLD analysis project Ga0335073, IMG submission 207093) | Soil microbial communities from Loxahatchee National Wildlife Refuge, Florida, United States - Lox_Sample_2.2 | ecosystem: Environmental > Terrestrial > Soil > Wetlands | place: USA... | reverse complement strand
CGCCTCTGGTCGGACGTCTATTACGAAGACCAGGTGATCAAGGACGGGCGCGTGACGCAGGCTCAGGCATTTGCTGCTCACGCCTTCGCCCTTCTGGCAGACATGGAGAGCCTCCTGGCCCGACCGGCCGCGTCGGCACAATTTGCCGCGGCTTCCAGCCGAATGGCCCGCGCGCTGATCGCGCCTCTTCCCCTGGGGTACTGGGACCCAAAGAATCAGCGCTTCGTCGACTGGGTTGACCGCAACGGCGCGGCTCACGAACACATCCATCTTCTCGCCAATGAGTTGCCCGTAACCTTCGGCTACGCGACGGCGGAGCAGGCCGCCGCCGTGCGGCGCTTAATCGACGCAGATGCCGCGCAGTTTGAGCGCTTCCCCAGCTTTGTCGCGGCCAACATTGCCGCATACGATCGATCCGAGATCGGCATCGCCGGGCCCTACGATCTCTGCGCCGCCGGCAGGTACTGGTACTGGGATGCGGCATTTCGTGAGTCGCAGAAACAAAATGCCATCCTGTTCGACCAGCTCAGGAGAGTAGCCGCGGAAGGCGCCAAGAGCGGTTATTTCATGGGCGAACGCTACGACATGGACTATGTCTATTACATCGATGGCAAAGACGCGCACGGAGCTCAAAAATACTACGAGTATCCGAATGTCTTCGCGGCCGTCCTCATCGCCAACTATCTGGGGCTCTCCGTTCCCGCGGATGCGGACGTATCCGTTGCGCCGCATCTCACCGGCGATGGCAGCGTGGAGTTCGCTGTCCCCGAATACGACCTGACTTACAGCTATAGCGAGAGCGGATTTGTGCTCAAGAATCTCTCCTCGAGAACCCGCCGCTTCAAAGTGGATCTGTCGGGCCTCGGCTTCGCCGCCGCACATTACCAACTGGCCAGCACGTCCAGGAACGCGCTCGTCGGCCCGCATTCCACAGTGATCCTGTCGGCCCACGAAGATGCGCGCTGGACTCCACAGCGATGAGAGATGCCTGACGGGCGGCTGCCGCCCGGCCGCCCAGCCACAACGAGTTTGCCAATCCAACTCACCCCAGCTCGAGAGATGGCGGTGCCTCTTCCGGATCTGCGCCAAATGAGGTATTCGGATTCGGTCCCATTTCCACCGCTATGTGACCGCCCTCGGCAACGTCTGCGTGGTGGAACCAGGCTCGCTTCTGTACCTGTCCATTAAGCGTGAACGACTGCACGTACGCGTCCGCCGGATCGCTGCGCTTGACCTCGATCTCAAGTTGCCTGCCGCCCTGGAGCTCAACCACCGCATGATCCACCAGCGGCGAGCCAAGAATGTAAGTGCCGCTCACGGGATCGACCGCGTAGAAGCCGAGCGCCGACAGAACGTACCAGGCCGACATCTGGCCAACGTCCTCATTGCCCGCGATGCCGTCCGGCTTGTCGAAGTACATCGTGTCCATCAGCGAGCGCACCCGCGCCTGTGTCTTCCACGGTGCGCCGGCATACACGTACAGATAGGCGATGTGGTGCGACGGCTCGTTGCCATGCGCGTATTGGCCGACCATGCCGGCAATATCAGGAGGCGCGTTGGGCGGCAGCGTCGAAGGAACCGTGAAAAGCGCATCGAGTTTGGCAAGAAACGGCTCGCGCCCTCCAAAGAGTGCGATCGTTCCCGCCTCGTCGTGCATCGTCCCGAAGGTCGTCTGCCACGCGTTCGATTCCGTATAGTCGCGCCACCGGTCGCTATGGCCCAGGTCGATGGGATCAAAGGGGAGCGCCCACTCGCCATTTTCGAGCTTCGGCTGCATAAACCCGTTCGCCGGGTTGAAGTACCGCCGGTAGTTGGCCGAGCGGGTCCGCAGCATCGCCGCATCGTCATGCCGCCCCAGCTTTTCGGCCACATGCGAGATCGCCCAGTCGTTGTAGCCGTATTCAAAGGTCTTCGATACCGACTCCGGCTCGCGGTCGGCCGGGATGTAGCCGATGCGCCGGTAGTAGCCTAGCCCCTCGTAGTTCTCCCCAACTGCGCGGTGCATCATCAGCTGGTAAGCCTTTTCGGCGTCGATCCCCGTGAAGCCTTTGGCAATGGCTTCGCTGATCACGCTCGCCGAGTGATACCCCGTCATCGTGCCCGTCTCCGTTCCCTGTAGCGGCCAGACCGGCATTCCCGCGGGGCTCTGCTCCGCCATCCGGATCAGGCTGTTCACAAAGTCCGGTACGCGCTCGCTTTGGATCAGCGTGTAAGCCGGATGCGCGGCGCGGAACGTGTCCCACAGCGAAAACGTGGTGTGATTGTGTTCGTTCGCCGCCAGTTGGTGAATCTGACGGTCCATGCCCCGATACTGACCGTCCACGTCATCGAACAACTGCGGCCCCAGAGACATGTGATAAAGCGACGTATAAAAAATCCGCTTCTGCACAGGCGTAGCGAACTCCGCCTGAATGCGCGAAAGCTGCTCCCGCCACTTGCTCTGCGCTGCCGCACGCGTCTTCTCAAAATCCCAGTCCGGCTGCTCGGCGCGCAGGTTCTTCGCCGCGCCCTCCGCGCTCACACCGGAGATTCCCGTCCGCACATAGATCGCTTCGCCGGCCTGCGTCTTAAAGTGGAGGACGGCTTTCAGATCGTCGCCCTGCAACTGGCCCGCGGTGCTCACCGGCTTTTCATAGGAGTAGAACTCGATGCTGGTTGGCTGTTTGGACACCTGCAATGTGAAATAACACTCACGGCCAAACCCCCACGCCCGCGTCACATGCCCGCCGGCCAGCGTGTCCGGCGCCACCTGTCGCAGCTCGGCCGAGTACACCGACGATCTGCCGTTGGTGAGATAGCTGTGGGCGAGATCCACGATCAGCCACGCATCCTCGCTCTCCGGGAACGTGTACTTGTGCAGTCCCGTGCGTTCCGTCGACGTCAGCTCGGCGCGCACCTTGGGGTCCTTGAGCAAAACCGAATAGTAGCCGGGCTCGGCAATCTCATCATCGTGAGAAAAGCGCGAACGATAGCCTTGCTCGGGGTTCGAACGTGGACCCGGAACCAGCTTCGCGGGACCGACGCCGGGCATCACCAGAAAATCGAGGAGATCGCCGCAGCCGGTGCCGCTCAGATGCGTATGGCTGAAACCCATGATCGACGTATCGGAGATGTGATAGCCCGAGCACCAGTCCCACTCATCGTTGAATGTATCGGGGCTGAGCTGTACTGCCGCGAAGGGAACACTCGCCCCAGGGAAGCAGTGCCCATGCCCTCCAGTCCCGATACGCACATCGACCCAGCGCAAAGTATCGTCTGCGTCTGCGCCCTCCGGTGCAGCAAATGCGGAAAGCGGCAGAGCTGTGGAAGCGCACAGGGCGCCGGTGGATTGCAGAAAACGGCGGCGTGAAATGGGTAGCATGATTTTTCCCCAGGAATCGTTTTGAATTTATCTGCGACAATCGATCTATCATGCATTCTAAATTCATGGGAACGATAACAGATCCGGTCGGCCCCAAAATGCAAAGTCCAGCTCAGGGGATTCTGCCTGGCGGTTTGTCGCGTAGACAACTGCTGCAGCGCGGAGGTGCGGCCATGCTCGCGCCACTGCTGTCCGCCGCGGCGGCGACTGCAACCAGCGCCGCGCCTCCGGTGAAAGGCGAGCGTCCCCAACCCGCAGACCGGCACTTTCGCTCCGCAGTCGTCGAGCAATATCTGGTCAAGATCCGCGCGCGCATCGCCGATCCGGAACTGGCCCGCCTCTTTGTCAACTGTTTTCCCAACACTCTCGACACTACGGTCGAACCCGGGACCTTCGAGGGTAAGCCGGATACCGTCGTAATTACGGGCGATATTCCCGCGATGTGGCAGCGCGACTCCTCGGCTCAGGTCTGGCCCTACCTGCCGCTCGCAGCAAAAGACGAACGGCTGCGATCGCTGATTGAAGGCGTCATCCGCCGCCAGACCCGCCAGATCCTCATCGATCCATACGCCAACGCCTTCATGGCGGACCTCAGCGCCCCCCCGCTCGAATGGGCCCGCCACGACCAGACCGAGATGAAGCCGGGGGTGGGCGAGCGCAAATACGAGCTCGATTCGCTCTGCTACCCCGTTCGCCTTGCGCATGGACACTGGCAACAAACCGGTGGAACGCAACCCTTCGACGCGCAATGGCGCGATGCCATGCGTCTCGTCGTCCGCACCATGCGCCAGCAGCAGCGAAAAGACGGCCTCGGCCCCTATCGCTTCCAGCGCCTCGCGCTCACGCCCACAGAGACTCTGGACGAAAAGGGCTTCGGAAATCCCGTCAACCCGGTCGGCCTCATTGCCTCCGGTTTCCGCCCCTCGGACGACGCCTGCATCTTTCCGTTCCTTGTCCCGTCCAACCTGTTCGCCGTCACCTCGCTGCGCCAGTTGGCAGAGATGGCTAACGCAATCCTTCATGACGCCGCGCTCGCCCAGGACGCGTCGTCGCTGGCCGGTGAAGTGGAAGCCGCGCTCCAGCAGCACGCCGTTGCCGCCACGCCGGACGGCACAATCTGGGCCTACGAAGTCGATGGCTTCGGCAGCAATGTCCTGATGGACGACGCTAACGTGCCCAGCCTTCTCGGACTGCCGTACCTGGACAGCTCGCCCGACCCGGCCCTGTACGCCAGCACGCGAGCCTTTGTGTGGAGCGATCGCAATCCCTGGTTCTTCCGCGGCAGCGCCGGCGAGGGCATCGGGGGGCCGCATGAAGGCGCGGGCATGATCTGGCCCATGTCCCAGATGATCTATGCCTTCACAAGCACATCCGCCAGCGAAATTCGTAATGCGCTCCGGATGCTCAAGATCGGCTCCGCCGGCACCGGGTTCATGCACGAAAGCTACTTCAAGAACGATCCGAAAATCTTTACCCGTGCCTGGTTTGCCTGGGCCAACACTCTCTTTGGAGAGTTGATCGCGCACCTGGCGGAAACGCAGCCCGATTTACTCAGCGTTTGAGCGCTTGTCTGCTGCGCGCCCTCTCACAGCTCCTTGATCATGATGTTCCGGAACCAGATCTTCACTCCCGGGTCGCCTTTCGGCTCAGTGCCCTGCAGCGAAATATGCCCGGTGTGATACTTGCTGAATCCGGGCATCCGCGCAAACTTGGTTCCCGCGATGAGGTCGTTCCAGTTCTTGTCCCACAACTGTGTGTCGATCACCTTGTGCCCGTTCTGGAACAGTTGCAGGTGGCCATGGTCGGCGATGATCTCAAACTGGTTCCACTCCCCCGCAGGGTTCACCCACTCGACCGGGTCCGAGATCATGTCGAAGACATCGCCCGACCGCTCCTTCAGAACCCGGCTGTCGGGTACCGTGCAGGCCAAATCTGCGATCTGCATCTCGATGCCCGTGTCATAGGTGTTGCGGTACTCGGGGCTCTCGTGCACGTAGAACATCACCCCGCTGTCGATGCAGGGCCGCGCCTTCCATTCGAGCTTGAGATCGAAATTGGTATACTCGGCGTCCGTAACGATATCCGCAAAGTCACCCGGTGGATCCTGGTTCGTTTTCTTCAACTGGATCGCGCCGTCAATGACCGACCAGTCACTTCCGGTTCCTTTTTCCAGGTACGAGTGCCAGCCCTTCAGGTCATGGCCGTCGAAGAGAAGCTGCCATCCGTCCTGCGCCTCCTGCGGTGTCAGCGTGTTCGGCGCCTGCGCCACGGCTGTCAGTGCCGACAAAAGACAGACGGCAACTCCAATGAAGGTCCTTTTCATGATCATCGTTACCACTCCCGGCATCATGAACACCTTAGCAGACGGGGCCCTGCCGGGCTCGGGATGATCCATAGCACCGGTAGAGTTGGGGAATGGATTCAACTCCCTGCCGTCCGCTTAAGCTGCCCGCACGCCGCGTAGATGTCGCGCCCCCGCGGCCGCCGCAAATACGCAGGCACGCCGGCGGCATTCACAACCCTCCGGAACTCCTCAACCCGCCCACCGTCCGGCGTCGCGTATCCAATCCCCGGCCCCGGGTTCCATGCGATCAGGTTCACCTTGGCCGGCAGTCCCGTCCGCCGTACCAGCCGCGCCAACTCCCGCGCGTGTTCCGCCCGGTCGGTGACCCCTCCCAACAGCACATACTCGAAGGTCATCCGTTCCCGCGGCCGCAGCTTCACCTTGCGCACCGCTTCCATCACTGCTTCAATCGGCCACTTCCGGTTGATCGGCATCACCTCTTCGCGAATCCTGTCATTCGGCGCGTTCAGGCTGATCGCCAGCTTCGGCCGCACCTCCGCCGGCTCCTCGGCAAACCGCTCGATCCCCGGCACAATCCCCGAGCTCGACACCGTCATCCGCTGCGGGCTCAGGCCAACCTCCTGCACCAGAAGCCGCACCGCTCCCATAAAGTTGTCATAGTTGAGCAGAGGTTCGCCCATCCCCATAAAGACCAGGTTCACGCGGTCGCGGCCCAGCTCTACGCCGTGCCGCTCCAGCACCGTCACCACCTGCCCCGCAATCTCGCCCGCCGTCAGATTCCGCTCCAGGCCCAGCTTCGCTGTCAGGCAAAACTGGCAGTTCACCGCGCAGCCCACCTGGCTCGAGACGCAGATCGTTGCCCGGCTCCATGCCTTCGCGTCGTCTTCGCTACCATCCCCGTCTTCGCCACCGTCTCCCTCGGGCATCCAGACAGTCTCAACCGTCTGCGCGCCGCCCACCGCGATCAGGTACCGTTCCGTCCCATCCGTCGACCGGAATGCCTGCGCAATCCCAGGCCGCCCCACTTCCCAGCCATCGACCGCCAACCTCCGCCGCAATGCTTTTGTTAAAGTTGTAATTCCAGAAAGCATTGCAACTCGTTGTATATATATGGCCTTTGCAATTTGTCGCCCGCGCCACCCCGGCTCCCCCATCGGCCCCAGAACCCCAGCGAGCCCCGCTGCATCTAATCCAAACAGAGGTCGCAGGCTCCCGCTCGCAGCCCTCCCTGACTCGAATTGGACGAGTCTGGTTGAGCCAGAGGTCAACTTTGCAGTCACGGCTGCGCCCAGAATAGACGATTATCCGCGCCGGCGCAGCCAAAAGAGTGTTGCTGCGTTTTCTGACTTCGAGTGCCGTTTCTCCGGGCCCGGTACACCGAAAATCCCCACTGGCCTAAAATTAGGATTGACTGGAAAACGAGTGAACACCGAACGCAATCTTCGCCGCACCGTACTTCGCAACGGCCTCATCGTACTCACCGAACGCATGGACCACCTCCGCTCCGTTGCCATGGGCGTCTGGATCAAGTCCGGCTCCCGCTGCGAGCCCGCCGAAACCAACGGCATCTCCCACTTCGTCGAACACATGCTATTCAAGGGCACCCGTTCCCGCTCCGCTCAGCTCATCGCCCGCGAGATGGATTCGATCGGCGGCAACCTCGACGCCTTCACCGGCAAAGAGACCATCTGTTTCAACGTCAAGTCCCTCGCCGACCACGTCCCCATCGCCCTCGACATTCTCTCCGACCTCGTCCTCAACCCCGTCTTCGCCTCGCCCGACATCGAGCGCGAGCGCGGCGTCATACTCGAGGAGATCAAGATCGACGAAGACAATCCTGACGTCCTGGTCCACGAACTCTTCACGCAAAGCTTCTGGAAAGGCCACCCCCTCGGCAAGCCCATCCTCGGCACTACGGAAACTGTCGGCCGACTTGCCCAGAACCATCTCTTCGACTACCATGCGGGGCGCTTCCACGCCGGTAACATGATCTTCTCGGCGGCCGGCAATCTCGACCACGATCACTTCGTAGACGCCGTATCCGGCAAGTTCTCCGCACTCGCTGGCGGCGAGGCCCCCGCCGAGCTCCCAGCTCCTGCCGCCAGCGCCCGTATCATCCTGCGCAACAAGAAGGCCCTCGAGCAAGTTCAGATCTGCCTTGGGGTCCCCGCGCCTCCCATCACCGACGAAAATCGCTACGTTGCCCTCGTCCTCAACACCGTGCTCGGCGGCGGCATGAGCTCCCGTCTCTTCCAGACCATCCGCGAGGAGCGCGGCATGGCTTACTCGATCTACTCTGACCTGAGCCCCTACCGCGACACCGGTACCCTCTGCGTCTACGCCGGCACCGCCGCCTCCAAGGCCCTCGAAGTAGTCGACCTCATCCTCGCCGAGTTCCGCAACCTCAAAGAGGTCGAGCTCCCTGAAGATGAGCTCACCCGCGCCAAGGACCAGCTCAAGGGCAACATCCTCCTCGGACTCGAGAGCTCCAACTCCCGCATGGCCAACCTCGCGCGGCAGGAGATGTACTTCCGCCAGTTCTTTACCGTCGACGAAGTGATCGCCCGCATCGATCAGGTCGACGCGGCCCAGGTCCAGGCCATGGCCCACCGCCTCTTCGACCCCGCCCGCATCGCTGTCACCCTCCTCGGCCGCCTCGATGGCGTCAAGCTCAACCGCACCCGGCTGGAGTGCTGAAGGACAGCTTTCAGCCTTCTACTCATCGCTGCTGCGCCGTCGTCTTTGGCAAATCGTAGGCGGACTCGCTCATGCTGTCGCGTAGCTACCACAGCCTCGCGCACGCGCCAAGTTAGCCTCCGCCCGATCGATGCAATCGGATGCGCCGGGGCAGAGCCGAAGGAAATGGGGCATCCTCCGCTCGTTCGCAACCCCGTATCACCCATCTCACCGATAGTCCCCGGATCAACTTCCGAACCCACTTCGTTGGCAATGACAAATGCAGTTCCCGTACCCGCCAGCGCAACTCAGCCGCAGTCACCCGAGTGAGGCGGCGCAAGCCGGAAAAGCCTAAAGCTGAAGACTGAGAGCTGCAGGCTGGCGGCCGCCTCTCCGAGCGTCCCCTTCCCCTCCCGCGTCGGTTAGATGTAGCATTCTGTTTGGGAGCGATCGCCCGCCGCGCGCCGCTCCACGAGGCTCTGAAATCCCATGAATTGCACGCTTCCGCTTCCCGCCTGCCGCCGCTCGCACCGCGACCGCCCGCGGCCGAACGGCTTCACGCTGATGGAACTGCTGATCGTCATCGCCATCATCCTCATCCTCATGCTCATGGCGATCCCCACCTTCGGAACCCTCAAGAAGCGCGCCAACGACCTGTCGGCCATCAACTCCATCCAGAAGATCAATCAAGCCGAGATTCAGTACGAATCCACCTATCCGGCCAACGGCTATACCTGCACTCTCTCGGCCCTCGGCGGCGACCCGAGCTCAGGACCGCCCTCGCCCACATCCGCGCAGATTCTCCAGGGCGACATCACCTCCGGCTACAAATCCGGCTACGTCTTCACCATCGGCAACTGCACCAAGATCACCACCACCAGCGGCACGGATCGCATCACCGGTTACAACGTCACAGCCGTTCCGCAAACCGTCGGCAAAACCGGTGACCGCAGCTTCTGCAGCGACCAGAACGGCACCATCAAATACGATCCCACCGGTGGTACTAACTGCACTCAGTCCCTCCAATGAACCGCGGCGCACTTCTTCGGCGCGCCGCTCTCCTGATCGCGATCGCCGCGCCCGGTGTCGCATCCATCTCAGTCGCGCAAGCACCGTTCAGCGCCAAGGCTCTGGCGCAGCAAATTGACAGCCACTACAACAGCCTGCACTCGCTCCAGGCCGGCTTCGTTGAAAGCTATCAGGGAATGGGCATCAGTCGAACGGAGAGCGGCACGCTCTTCCTCCTCAAGCCCGGCCGCATGAAGTGGCTCTACACCTCGCCCCCGGGCAAGGTCTTTCTCATCGATGGCAAATACGCCTGGCTTTACGCTCCGGGCGACTCCCACGTGCAGCGTATTCCAGCCAGGAGCTTCGACGATCTTCGCTCGCCCCTGCGCTACCTTCTCGGCCACGCGGAGCTCGACCGCGAGCTCAATCATCTGGTCGCGTCGCCCGCGCCCAACGGGCAGTTCACGCTCACTGGCATCCCCAAAGGAATGGAGAGTCGCGTCTCACGCCTCGCGATCACGGTGACCCGCGAGGGTGTCATCACCTCCATCGAGATCAAAGAGACTGACGGCGCCATCACCCGCCTTACCTTCAGCCATGAGCAGCCCGATGTCCCCATCTCGGCGCACGCATTCCGCTTCATGGTACCGCCCGGCATCCCGATCGTGGACGCGCCTCCACCGGCTTAAGGCCGTCAATCTATGTGGGGCAGATGATCTTCGCCGGCTCCCGTTACTGCCCTTGCGAGCCGGCCGGCACCAAGTCCAGCGGCCGCGTAAGCGTAAACATGAGCACCGTCCCCGGCTCCAGTGTCGCCTGCGGATGGCTGATCATGAGGTGCGCGGTAATCACCCCCGCGCCAATCAGCGTTCCCGCCAGCGCGCCCGCCGGTCCGCCCAGGATCGCTCCCGTCACCGCGCCCGCGCCCACCGCGCCGCCGTACTCGATGCCGTCCCGTCCCAGCCGCGAACCCGGAGTAACCGTCCCTTCCGCGCCCACCTGCGCCCTCGACCCGGGTGTGCCGCTCAACATCGCAAACATCTGGTACCGCTTCCCGTCGGGCAACGTGACCGTCTCCGGCCGCAGGTCCATCGATCCCCTGCCGGCAAAATGCCCGCTCGATGCCTCCACCACACGTCCCTCGATCTCCGATCCCGCCGGAATCAGCACCGATCCGTCCTGCAGAACATCGGTCGCCACTTGACCCCGGAACCGGTCCCCGCTCTGACTCGTCGCCGTCGATAGATAGTCGAGCAGCCGCACCCGGATCACCGTTCCATCGGCCACCTCACCTGGCGGCATGGGTTGCGGATGCACGATGTCCCCGTCCGGGTCTTCCGCATACCGCCGCGCCCAAAGCTGAGGGTAGCTCGCAGCCTGTCCACTCGTCTGGCTCTGTCCGTTCCACGGGCCATTCGCCTGCCCGCCCGCTCCCGAAGGCGGCGCCACAATCACAACCCCATCCGCCGTTCCGTCCCCGTGCGGTGCCCAGGAATTCGCACTCGCCGCAGGCTGTACATTCGCCAATGGCTGTGGCTCCACCGCCGGCGCGGCGGTCCACTGCTCGCTGGGCGCGCTCTGACCATGCGGCGTGTTCTGGCCAGGCTCGGCCGGGCTTGACGTACCCGCGCTCCCCTGCTGTGGCGGGGCCGGCGTCTGCGTGGGCGCCGCATACCTGGCCGCCGGCGGCTTCGGCGGCGGTGCCGGTTGCTCATTCACGATCGTGCTGTTCGGCGGAGGCGTCGATACGCCCTCGTACGGATTCGTCCCACTCGTCTGTTGCGCGCCCGCTGCACCAGCGAACGCCGTCACAAGAGCACAAACCATTACCGTCCGGTTCATTCACCACTCCTTATCGCGAGCAGTTTTCTCCCCCACCCTTTTGAACCCGATCCTGCCCCGGAGAGTTGCGCGCCGGGTAAGTCAGCATGCAATCCCACAGACAACCCACCCAAGTTAAGCCTAACGCGCGCTCCCACGGCCTGCCCGAACCGCTCCGCCCCATGTGCCTTCGGCGCTACGAATCAAAATAGGTACCTCCGCGAGGGCGCCCCGTCTGCATCAACGTTTTACATCCCTGTGACCCGCGCCACACCGCCCGCACAGGCCTCATTTGTTAGAATCCGAACGGATAATTCGCGTATTTTTCGCGGGACGGAGAGGAGTTGTTGAGCACGTGCAAGGGCTTTTGAACACCATTCAAAGCGCTGCCGGTGAGCACCTTGCCGTCGATCGCCGTCCCAAACTAAACGACCGCCTGCAGCACCGCATCATGAGGACCGATATGACTGAGATTGTTGCCATCCGTGCCCGCGAGGTTCTCGACTCGCGCGGCAATCCCACCGTGGAAGCCGACGTTATTCTCGAAAGCGGCGCTCTCGGCCGCGCCATCGTGCCCTCGGGCGCTTCCACCGGCGAGCATGAGGCCGTGGAGCTCCGCGACGGCGACAAATCCCACTACCTCGGCAAGGGCGTCCTCCAGGCCGTCGAAAACGTCGAGACCGTCATCGCCCCCGAACTTGAAGGCCTGGATGCCGCCAACCAGCGCCTCATCGACCAGACCATGTGCGCCCTCGACGGCACGCCCAACAAAGGCAAGCTCGGCGCCAACGCCATCCTCGCCGTCTCCATGGCCGCCGCGCGCGCCGTCGCCCAAACCCTCGAAATTCCCCTCTACCGCTACCTCGGCGGCATCAACGCCAGCGTCCTGCCCACCCCCATGCTCAACGTCCTCAACGGCGGGGCGCACGCCGACTCGAACGTCGACTTTCAGGAGTTCATGATCATGCCCGTCGGCGCCGAGCGCTTCTCGGACGCCCTCCGCTGGGCCGCCGAAACCTTCCACACCCTGAAAAGCGTGCTCAAAAAGAAGGGTTACAACACCGCCGTCGGCGACGAGGGCGGCTTCGCTCCCTCCCTCAAGTCCAACTCCGAAGCCATCGAGCTCATCCTCGAAGCCATCGAGACCGCCGGCTACAAGCCCGGCGAGCAGATCGCCATCGCCCTCGATCCCGCCTCAAGCGAGTTCTACGACAAGGAAAAGAACAAGTACGTCTTCAAGAAAAGCGACAAGCGCGAGCTCTCCAGCGAAGAGATGGTCGCCTTCTACGACAACTGGACCCGCCAGTACCCCATCGTCTCGCTCGAAGACGGCCTGGCCGAGGACGACTGGGAAGGCTGGCGCATCCTCTCCGACAAGCTCGGCTCCCGCATCCAGCTCGTCGGCGACGACATCTTCGTCACCAACGTCAAGCGCCTGCAGCGCGGCATCGAGGAAGGCGTAGCCAACTCGATTCTGATCAAGGTCAACCAGATCGGCACGATCACCGAGACTCTCGAAGCCATCTCCCTAGGCGCCCGTTACGGCTACACCTCGGTCATCTCCCACCGCTCCGGCGAAACCGAAGACACCTTCATCGCCGATCTCGCCGTAGCCACCGGCGCCGGCCAGATCAAGACCGGTTCCTGCAGCCGCACCGACCGCATCGCCAAGTACAACCAGCTGCTCCGCATCGAAGAAGAGCTGGGCTCCGGCGCCGTCTACCTCGGCCTCGAAAGCCTCAACTACAACGACTAAGGGAAGCTCATTCGACGACAAAGACGGGTGCCCCAGGTCTCGATTTTGAGACTTGGGATCGCGCCGCCCTCGCAAGAACTCCGCTAACCCCGCTAACTCCGCCAGCTCCGCTGGTCCCATCCGAAGGAATCGCCCGTGCCCAAGCACCCTCTAGTTCTCACCATCCTCGACGGATGGGGTTATCGCGCCGAAACCGCCAACAACGCCATCGCTCTGGCCCGCAAGCCCGCCTACGACAAGCTCCTGCTCGAGTTCCCCAACACCCTCATCCGCGCCAGCGAGCACTACGTCGGCCTGCCTGACGGCCAGATGGGCAACAGCGAGGTCGGCCACTTGAACATTGGCGCCGGCCGCATCGTGCAGATGGACATCACCCGCATCGACGCCCTCATCGCTGCGGGCGAGTTCGGCAAGGTCCCCAACATCGTGAAGGCCATGCAGCGCGCGCGCGAGGGCGGGCGGCAATTGCATCTCTTCGGCCTGCTCTCAGACGGCGGCGTCCACTCGCACCAGGAACACCTCTACGCTCTCCTGCGCATCGCGCGCGAGTACGGCGTCGGCCGCGTCTTCGTCCACGCCTTCATGGACGGCCGCGACACAGGTCCCACCTCCGGCGCCGGCTACGTCGCGCAACTCGAGCAAAAAATGCGTGAGTACGGCGTCGGCCGCCTCGCCACCGTCAACGGCCGCTACTACGCCATGGACCGCGACAAACGCTGGGAGCGCGAGCGCAAGGCCTTCGATGGCATGGTCAACGGTAAGACCGAGGGCGGCGCCTATCCCAACGCCGTGGCCCGCATCAAGGAGAGCTATAACAGCGGCGTCACCGACGAATTCCTGGTCCCGTTTGTCGTCGTGGACGCCGCCGGCAAGCCCGTCGGCCAGATTCGCGACGAGGATGTCTGCATCAACTTCAACTTCCGCGCCGACCGCGCCCGCCAGATCACCCGCGTCCTCGCCCGCGAAAGCGGCCTCAACAAGCAGGGCGGCCGCGACCTCGACGGCTGGGAATCGCTCGACCAGACCATCCCTCGCAGCGAAATTCCCAAAGGCCTGCACTACCTCTGCATGACCCAGTACGACAAGCTCTACGAGCTGCCGCTCATCATCCCGCCCGAGTCGCTCGACAACATTCTGGCCAACGTGCTCGCCGCGCACCAGCTTCGCAACCTGCGCGTGGCGGAGACGGAAAAGTTTGCCCACGTCACCTATTTCTTCAACGGCGGCATTGAGACCCCGTTTCCCGGCGAGGACCGCACCCTCATCCCATCGCTCAAGGTGGCCACCTACGACCTCGCTCCCGAGATGCGCGCCGAAGCCATCGGCGACACCATCGTCAAGGCCGTCAAGGACACCGCATTCGATCTCGTCGTCGCCAACTTCGCCAACGCCGACATGGTCGGCCACTCCGGCAAGCTCGAGCCCACCATCAAGGCCTGTGAAGCCGTAGACGCGCAATTAGGCCGCATCTACAAAGCCGTCAAGGAAAAGAACGGAAGCTGGCTCATCACCGCCGACCACGGCAACGCTGAGCTCATGGTCGACCCCGTCACCGGGGGCCCGCACACCGCGCACACCACCAACCCCGTGCCCATGATCTACGTAAGCGAAGAGGCCAGCCATTACCGCCTGCGCACCGACGGCTCGCTGCGCGACATCTCGCCCACGTTGCTCAACCTGTTGAAGCTGGGCCTGCCCAAGCAGATGACCGGCGGCGACCTCCGCATCCCGCTCGCAAGCTGACCTTCAGTCGAATCAACACGAGAAGGGCGAAGCCACAGGCTTCGCCCTTCTCGTGTTCAGCAACTTTTCCTGTGACGCTCTACCGCAGCCGGAACGACTTGATCGCCGCCGGCAGACGCTCCTCGATCAGCTTGGCGCGCTCGGCCGCGATTCCGCCCAGGTACGACGGCGCAGGCGTGGCCGTCAGCACCAGCGCCAGCGCAATCAGCGAAAAGCAAAGCCCCGCAATCCCCGCCGACACCAGCATCTCGTACATCGAAGGAATGTCCAGCCCCAGCACGTTGAACGCCACATGCTCAAACGGCCGCACGTGCTTGAGGACGGCGAGCGCGAAGAGGAAAAACAGAGCGGAGAGCGAAGTCAGCACCGCCAGTGCTCCGTCCAGGCTACGGTGAAACTTCTGCCGCGCGCTGCAATACGCGCACTCGGCCAGGTGCTGTTCGTAGTCCTTACGCATCTCAGGATAGATGCCCGAAATGTCGTACCGCCAGCTTGCCAGTATGGCGCCTACCACTCGATCCGTGCATCCAGCTTTTTCCCTTGACATGAAGCCCTGCTTTCCCCAAAAAGTTGGAAGCAATCGCGGCTCTCCGAACCGGAACCGCCGCGTAACTTCTCTATCACAAAGATGCGCCGCAACCTGCACCTGATTCCCTGGCGCGCCTTATATATTTCATCTGCTCGAACGCCGCGTCCGGTACGTTCTGCTGCCGCTTTTCGGAAATAGCATGTCCGCACTCACATTCGTTTCGTCGGTGCGACTCTCAACCGGCGGCGACCTCGGCAATTCCTCAGATGGGCCACTCACCTTCCGAAAATGCCATGGCCCGTACCGCTACAGATACATGCCCGTGTCTTACTATTGTAACGTATCTTCCTCAAAAATAGATAGACGTAAGTGGTTCATTTTGGGCCGCCAGCAGTAACCGGTTTGCCAACAGGCTCGCCCTTCCGTTCAGCGCCCGCTCCGCCGCCACCCGCGCCAGCTCAGGCAGGTTATTGTTTTCAGAGAGATGCGCCAGGATCACGTAAGCCGCCTGCCCGTCGTACTCTTTTTCTAAATACTCCGCCGCCGCCTCGTTCGAAAGGTGCCCCACCCGGGAAAGTACTCTCTGCTTCACCGACCACGGGTACGGCCCGTCCCGCAGCATGTCCAGATCGTGGTTTGACTCGAGCAGAAGCAGGTCCACGCCCCCCAGTTGCGCCTTCACGTTCGGCGGAATATACCCCAGGTCCGTCGCGAACCCCATTCGCACCCCATCCGCCCTGAACACAAACCCCACCGGATCGGCCGCATCGTGCGGAATCGTAAACGGACTCAACTGAATATCACCGATCTCGAAGGGCTGCCCCGCCTCAAAGTACTCCACCGCCGGCAGCCACGTGGGATCCTCCTTCACCGGCGGCCGCTTCTCCGCGCCAGTTCCCTTCCCGTCCCCGGCCTGCGGCGCAACCTCAACTCCCTCCGCCGGCTCATCGGCCTCCGCATCTTCCGGCTCGCATCCGGCCGCCCCCTCCGGTTCGGCCTGCCGTTCCGCCGCCTGTTTCCGGCACTGCTCCAGCCATTGCGCGTAGGTCATCTGCCGCCGCGGCGTCAGCCACCGCATCCATGCCCGGTGCGTCCCCTCGGTAAAATACACCGGTATCCCCAGCTTCCGCGCCGTCACCGCCAGCCCGTTCACGTGGTCCTGGTGTTCGTGGGTAATCACAATCGCGTCCAGCGTCTCCGGCTCCTCGCCCGCCAGCCGCATCCGCCGGAACAATTCCCGACAGCTCAGCCCCGCGTCCACCAGAATCCGCGCCCGCCCCCCCGACACAACCGTGCTGTTCCCCCGAGACCCCGAAGCCAGCACCGTGAACCGCACCATCTCTTGAGGATACCGCGACCGCCTATGCATCGCGCAGGATGCGCAGTAACCACTCGGAGCCCTCTTCATCCGGTACCCGCCGTCACCGCTGGAATCTCGATCGAAACCAGGGTCCCCCGCCCCGGGTTGCTCACCAGGTCGAACCGCGCCTGATTTCCATAGAGCACCTCTAGCCGTTCGCGAACGTTCTTCAGGCCGATCCCCGATCCAGCCCTCCGCAACGCCGACGCCGGCCGGCCGCCCATCCCCACGCCATCGTCCGCGATCTCGATCAGCACCCGGTCGCCCTCCATCCGGCTTCGCACCGTCACCGTACCCCCGTGTATCCGCGGCTCCAACCCATGCTTGATCGAGTTCTCGATCAGCGGCTGCAGCAGAATGCTCGGCACCAGTACCTCGAGCGTCCGCGGGTCGATCTCTTTTTCCACCCGCAGCTTCTCAGCCCCGAAGCGCACCACCTCGATGTCAAGATAATCGTCGGTGAACTTTAGCTCTTCGCTCAGCGGCACGTAGGTATCGTGATCCTTCAAAAGCGCCCGCAGGATATTCGCGAGCTTCACAGTCATCTCCCGGGCCAGCTCCGGTTGGCTCCGCACCAGCGACGCGATCGAGTTCAGCGTGTTGAACAGGAAGTGCGGATTGATCTGCCTTTGCAGCGCATCCAGCCGCGCCTCGAGCAGCAGCCGCTTCTGCTCTTCCAGTGAGAGCTCGACGCGGAGTGCGTTCCACACCTTCAGCGCAATCCCCACCGTAATCGGCGCGCTCAGCCAAACCAGCACCTGCAAGCCCGTGCTGCTCGCCTGCACCGCAAATAGCCACCGCGCGCGTGGCGCCGCCGGATACGTTCGCGCCACCCATTCTCGGCAGATCTCCATCGCCACAATCAAAAACAGCATCAGGATCTGCCGGTCAATCCCCGGCTTGCGCAGATTCCGCCGCACCCACCGGTACAGGCTCAGGTCGACGAAGGGCGTAAACGACCACACCTCTTCCTTTTCGACAAACAGCCCCAGTATCCCCGCCGCCAACCCCACTACTGTGTTGAACTCTGGCGTCAGAAACTCCCCGTGCAGCACCGCCGGTATCGACAACACCAGCCCGCCCAGCATCGCCCAGCCCGGCCCCAGCAGCAGCCCCAACAGAATCGTTGTCTCAAGGGAGATATCCGCCGCCTGAAAATTCGGGACCCGCGTTCGGACCCACACTCCCAGCGTCAGCGGCACCACAAAGAACGCCAGGAGCCCCAGCGTCTGCCGCGCTTGTCGCCTCTCTGCAAACAGCAGCCTCTGAAACGCCCGCGACCGGGCCAGTGCGCTGGCTGCTGCCGCAGCCACGCCCCACTTGATCAGGACGGTGATGATGACCAGTGTGTTGCTCACGGCATCACTCTATCGTGCCTGGTAGGCCCGCCGCCTGCCGCCGTCACAGCCGTATCCGTATCGCTACGGCGCCAACCTCGTCCTGTCCCGCGTACGCCGCAATCCGCTCGAACCCCATCCGATCGTAGAGCGCCAGCGCATCCGTCATCACCGGCATTGTATCTCCCAGCATCTCGCCGTATCCGGCCGCTCGCGCCTCGCACATCACCCACTCGATCAACCGGCGCCCCAGCCCGTATCCCCGGTACTCCGGCCGCACGTACAGACGCTTCACCTCGCAGCGCCGCTCGTCAAACCGCCGCAGTGCCACGCAGCCCGCCGCCCGCTCGCCTGCCCACGCCACCGCCAACCGCCCATCCGGCGGTGCATATCTACCCGGCAGCCCGGCAAGCTCTTCTCCAAAGTTCTGAAAGCAGGGCGTAAACCCAAACGAATCCCAGTACTCCGCAAACAGCCCCCGCGCCGTCTCCAGCATCTCCGGCCCGTCCACCGCCACAATCCGGATTCCCCCGTCCCCGCTCATCGCCCCCAGTATTTCACCCAATCCCAGTTTCCCAGGAAATCCGCTATGGCTCTCCGGGGCAAACGCATTTGGAATTGAAATCGTGAACAGCAGCGGTTTTGAAAGGGCACGAC
>Ga0335073_10005029_pt1 | contig 18559 bp, 15 predicted proteins | sample Lox_Sample_22_FD_207093 | JGI IMG/M metagenome (GOLD analysis project Ga0335073, IMG submission 207093) | Soil microbial communities from Loxahatchee National Wildlife Refuge, Florida, United States - Lox_Sample_2.2 | ecosystem: Environmental > Terrestrial > Soil > Wetlands | place: USA... | reverse complement strand
GCGCGCTTCTATCTATTTATATCGCCTCTGTCGCTTCTTTAAGGGAGGGGCAAGATCCCTCCCTTCTTTTTCGCCGGTGAATAGCGGTGGGAAAGCCCCGAAGCGCGCCCTCGTCTAAGCTGCTTTTTGCTTTCGCCGCTTTTGCCCAAGCAGGCTTTTGAGCACGCGAATGCCTTTGTCGACGTGCTTTTCTTGCAGCAAGTACGGCGGCAGGAAGCGCAAGACAGTGTCTTGTGTACTGTTGAACAATATCCCTTTGGCAAGAGCTTGCTCGACCATCGGCCGAGCAGGAACTTCCAGTTGCAAGCCTTGGATGAAGCCACGCCCTCGCACCTCCCTCGCTGCTCCGTAAACTTCTGTCAACAATTTCAATTCCTGCTGAAGATATGCTCCGACACGCGCGACATTTTCGAGCAACCGATCCTCTTCGACTGTCGCCAGGTATTCCAGTGCCACCCGGCAAGCCAGTGGCCCGCCGCCAAACGTTGTTCCATGCTGGCCGACAGAAATCGCCGAAGCAAATTCCTCTTTCGCCAGAAACGCACCCAACGGCAAGCCCGCTGCGATGGGCTTTGCAATCGCGACGATATCCGGCACAACCCCGAAAGTCTGAAACGCGAAAATTGTTCCCGTCCGGCCCAACCCGCACTGAATTTCGTCGAAGATCAGCGCAGCTCGATGCCGGTCCGCGAGCGCCCGGCACTCCTGCAGAAATTCCGTTGAGCACTCGTAGATCCCCCCTTCGCCAAAGATCGGCTCCAGCACAATCGCGCAAGTATTGTCATCAACCGCCGCACGCAAAGCTTCCACATCGTTGCGCGGAACAAACGTCACATCTTCCAGCAGCGGCTCAAATCCCTTGCGGTATTTATCCTGACCAGTCAGTGACATCGAACCAAAGGTGCGCCCATGATACGAGCCTTCAAGCGCGACCAAGCGAGACTTGGCCTCACCTCCGATGCGGTGTCCGGCCAATCGAGCCAATTTGATGGAGCCTTCTATGGCCTCCGTGCCGCTATTTGAAAAGAATGCGCGCTGCAAACCCGAAAGCCCGCACAGTTTCTCAGCAAGCAACCCCTGGTACTCGTTGTAATAAAGATTGGAAAGATGAATCGCTCGCGCCGCCTGCTCGCGAATCGTCTTCACGATCCGCGGATGTGAGTGGCCAAGCGCATTCACGCCCAGCCCCGCGACAAAATCCAGGTATCGCTTGCCGTCGACGTCAAATAGAAGGACGCCCTTGCCGCGCTCGAAGACGACGGGATAACGGTTATAGGTCTGCAACAGAAAGTTCTTTTCGCGCTGTGTGATCTCTTCCGCTTTGCTCATAGTTGAAGAGACGATTCTACCCGACTCGCGTCTGTGACCGCTCTGGCTGTGATGGCACACTCAACTGGCTTAGCAACAGTAACTCATGCCGCACCAATCTCTTACCAAATCTCACAACCTGCTTTCCAAAAAGCATATCTTTACCCCATTAGACCCACTATAATCGTGGAAGCTAATGGATTGGTTGTAGTTAGCTCGTCCCCCTATGCCGTCTGCAGTGGCAGTGAACGTGCACAGCCCAGAAAGGGAGTTTCTCCCTCTGCGGCCAGCACCGCCTCCGCAGTCCATGAACCGCGACTTTCAAATCCGATTCACGGCGATACTGCTGACGCTGCTGACCGCCGCCGGCATCGTTCTAGCTTGGATCAACTTCCAAAAGGAGCGCGAGTTCCAAGTCCCCATCGACGGCGCATGGTGGGTCGAGGATAACGGCCGCTTGGTTGCCGAGCGCGTCGACCCCGACGGCCCTGCGCTTCGGGCCGACGTGAAGGTTGGGGACCAGCTCACAGCCGTCGATGACCACCAGGTCACCAGTGTCGCCGACCTCATGCGCCAGCTCTACCGCGTGGGCGCCTGGTCGAAGGCAAAGTATTCTCTCGTCCGCGGCTCGGTCCCGGTGGATGTCACCGTTATCCCAGCTCCCGCCGAACGCTCTCAATACAACTGGCTGCGTCTGATCGGCCTGATTTATCTCGGCATCGGTCTCTACGTCCTGCTGCGCCGCTGGACTGCGCCCGGCTCAACCCATTTCTACGTTTTTTGCCTCGTCTCGTTCGTTTTTTACTGTTTCCACTACAGCGGCAAACTCAACTCGTTTGATTGGACGATCTACTGGGGCAACGTCATCGCGGGTCTGCTTCAGCCCGCACTATTTCTGCATTTTGTTCTCGTCTTCCCCGAAAAACGAGAGCTGGTGAAAAAGCATCGCTGGTTCATCTCGTCGGTCTATCTGCCCGGATTGCTGTTGCTGGGCGTGCAAATCTTCGCCCTGCGTTTCCTGCGCGCCAGCGAAGTCTTGCGATGGAATCTGGACCGAGTGCAAATGGGTTATCTCGCTATTCTGTTCATCGCAGCGGCCATCGTGCTGCTCTATAGCTATCGCAAGGCCAGAATTCCGATTCTGCGCCAGCAGTTGAAATGGGTGACTCGCGGCACCATTCTGGCCATCACGCCCTTCACGCTCTTCTACGTGATTCCCTACATGACGGGCGCATTGCCTACGAATCTCATGCGCGTTTCGGTGCTCTCGCTCGGGATTCTGCCGCTTACTTTCGGCTATGCCATCTTCCGCTACCGCTTGATGGACGTCGATCTGATCTTCAAGCGCGGCATGGTGTATACCCTGGCTGCGGCCGCAATTGCCGGCTCTTACTTCGCCGTAATCGCAGGTATTGCCGAGTTGGTTCATGCGCGCGTCCCCAGTACCGGTCCGGTCGGATTGACCTTGGCCATCGTGGTCACCGCGCTCTTGTTCGACCCGGTACGCAAGTGGATCCAGGAACACATCGACCAGTTCTTCTACCGCACACGTTACGACTATCGCCGCACGCTGATCGAATTTGGCCGCGAACTTAGCGCCGAAACCGATCTCGAGAAAATGGTCGCCGCCGTCGTCGATCGTCTTTCCCGCACCCTGCTCGTGGACCGCATGGCGATCTTCCTCTCCACGCCCGAGCCACCGCATCATTTTGTGTTGGCAAAGTCCTTCGGCATGACACAGACCGCTGGACTGGATTTGAGTTTCCTGAGCAGGCCGCGTCCGGAGATGGAAGCCGGCCATCTGTTCTTCGACAACACCCATCTCGTGCCTCGGGAAAGCCCTACAGCTCAGCAGGCCATCGCTCGGCTCGACTTCAACTACTACATTCCCTGTCGCTCGCAGAAACAGATCGTCGCGGTGCTGGGTCTGGGCAAGACCGTGGAAGGCGATTTCCTGTCCAGCGAGGACGTAGAGTTGCTTGAAACTCTCGCCGGCTACCTCTGCATCGCAATTCAGAATGCCCGCCTCTACGCCTCACTCGAGCAAAAAGTCGCCGAATACGAACGCTTGAAGGATTTCAACGAGAACATCGTCGAATCCATCAACGTGGGCGTTTTGGCGGTAGACCTCGAAGACCGCGTCGAGTCCTGGAATTCGCAGATGGAAGTGATGTACGCTCTGCCTCGCTGGCAAGCTTTAACGCACTCGCTAAGTGAAATTTTTTCAGCAACCTTTGTCGAAGAGTTCTATCGCGTGCGTCAGAATCCCGGCATTCACAATCTTTACAAGTTCCGCCTCAACACTCCCGCCGGAGAGACACGCATCGTCAATGTCGCCATCGCGCCCCTGGTCACGAAAAAATTCAACGTCATCGGCCGACTCATCATCATGGACGACATCACCGAGCGAGTCGAACTCGAAGTTCAGCTTTCCCAGGCCGACAAACTTTCATCCATCGGATTGCTGGCTGCCGGCGTTGCCCATGAGGTCAATACCCCGCTCGCCGTCATTTCTTCCTACGCCCAGATGCTTGCCAAGCAAGTTCAGAATGAGCCGCACAAGAGTTCCCTGCTCGACAAAATCACGCGCCAGACCTTCCGCGCTTCCGAAATCGTCAATAACTTGCTCAATTTTTCCCGCACCAGCGGCACCGAGTTTAGCGAGGTCGACGTCAACAAAATTATCCTCGATACCCTCGCTCTGCTCGAGCATCAGTTCAAGACTTCGAAGATCCGCATCGAAAAAGACCTGGCCAACATACCGTTCATCAGTGGGAACGCCGGCCGTCTGCAACAGGTTTTCCTGAATCTATTCCTCAATGCGAAAGACGCCATGGCCGCCGGCGGCACGCTGCGCATCTCAACCTCAAACGGCGATGGCGTTAGCGTACTGGTTGCCGATACTGGGAGCGGAATTGCACAAGAACATATTCACCGCATTTACGATCCCTTTTTCACCACCAAGACTGCGCGCGAGGGTCAGCCGCGCGGCACCGGATTGGGCCTGTCGGTGACCTACGGAATCATTCAGGAGCACGCCGGAAAAATTCGCGTGGAGAGCCGGCCCGGCGAAGGCACCAGTTTTTATCTCGATTTTCCTTTGATGCGAAAGGCAGTAAATGTCTGAAGTAGCCGTCATCTCGCGTAGTGCTGCGAAGGCCCCATCGGCGTCGTCCCCCGGTTGGGTCTTGATCATCGATGACGAAGCCGAAATCCGAGAATCGCTGGAAACTCTGCTTGGCCTCGAAGGCTATGCCGTGGAATCGGCCAGCAGCGGCGAGGAAGGCTTGTCACGACTGGCCGAGCGCAGTTTTGATCTCGTGCTACTCGACTTGGCGCTTCCCGATCGCAGCGGTATGGAGCTGCTCGCAGATATTCGCAATCAGGACTCTCAACTCGCGATCATCATGATAACGGCTTACGGCACGGTCGAGAACGCCGTCCGAGCCATGCAGGTGGGCGCCGCCAACTTCATCCAGAAACCCTGGGATAACGAAAAGCTTCTCGCGGACGTGCGCGCTGCCATTGCCCGCCGCCGCGCGGAAGAAGAAAACATTCAGCTCAAGCGCGCCCTTAAGCAGCGCTACAACTTCGAGCACATTGTCGGCAAGAGCGAGCCCATGCTGAAGATTTTCGATCTTGTGGGACAGGTTGCGGCCAGCCGTTCCACCGTGCTCTTGCAAGGCGAAAGCGGAACCGGGAAAGAGCTGATTGCCAAAGCTATCCACTTGAATTCCCCGCGCCGCGAGCACTCCTTTGTTCCAGTCAACACCGGCTCCATGCCTCCCGATCTTCTGGAATCCACGCTCTTTGGCCACGTCAAAGGCGCTTTCACCAGCGCTGTCGCGTCCAAGAAAGGTCTGTTTGAAGTCGCGGATCGCGGCACGATTTTCCTTGATGAAATCGGCAACATGAGCCTGGACACCCAGAGCAAGATCTTACGCGTGCTTCAAGACCGTAAATTCATGCACCTCGGCGGGGTGCACGAAATTCAGGTCGACGTCCGCATTATCGCCGCCACCAACGCCGACCTGCGGCAACTCGTGCAGGATGGACGCTTCCGCGAAGATCTGTTCTATCGGCTGAATGTGATCACCATTGATCTGCCGCCGCTTCGCCAGCGTAAAGAAGACATTCCCCTGTTGGCCGCGCACTTCTTGGAAAAATACGCCAAAGAGAACGACCGTCCAGTTGTGCGCCTGACTCCTGAATCGCTGCGTCTGCTAATGGGCTACTCGTGGCCCGGCAATGTTCGTGAACTGGAAAACGTCATCGAGCGTGCCGTCGTGCTCTCCACGGAAACCGATGTCGGTCCCGATCTCCTTCCCGACCAGATTATCGGCCGCAGCGCGGCTTTGCCTTCCCTGGAGCATCGCGCCGACGCCTCGCTTTTCGACATTGTGGATGACGTTCAGCGCCAAATCATCGTCGACATGCTCGAGAAATGCTCCTGGAACCAGACCGAGGCGGCAGAAAGATTCCGCGTTCCCCTGTCCACCCTGAATCAGAAGATCAAACGTCTGGGAATCGAGATCAAACGCAAAGCGAAAGAGTAGTCTCGACCGCTGCCACTGGAAGCAAGCATTTCGCATTTGGCACCCAGCCAAACAGGCCAAGTACCAAGTCCTAACTTGCCAAATGCTCCAATGAGAGCAATAGTCTCGCACGAGTTATCCGCCGGCTTTCTGCTATATTTCGATGAGCGCCCATGGAACTGATTTCGCCGACAGAACTCGCTAAAGAAAAGGTGTTGGCGGTGCAGGAGTACTCGGTTTTGGCCGGCCGAGCCGTTGGCGCCCTGTTCCGTCGTCCCCGCTACATCGCCGATATCGTCTATCAGGCCGACCTCATCGGCTTCGGATCGCTTCCGATTGTGGTGCTCACCGGATTCTTCATCGGCGGCGCGCTCGCTCTTAATAGCGCGAGCACCTTGGAACGGTTTGGCTCACTCTCTCTAATCGGTCAACTTGTTTCCGTCGGAATGGTGCGCGAACTCGGCCCCGTTCTCACCGGTCTAATGGTCGCGGGGCGCAATGCCTCTGGTATGGCCAGCGAACTCGGTTCCATGGTTGTGACCGAGCAGATTGACGCCATGCGCGCGCTGGGCACCGATCCCCTGAAAAAGCTGATCGCACCGCGCGTAGTTTCCACTGTCGTCATGTTATTTTTCTTGACGATCCTATGCGATTTGCTTGGTCTCTTCGGTGGAAGTCTGGTTTCCACTCTGCTCTTCGGCTTGGACTGGCACCAATACTGGAGCTCGGCCTGGCAGATACTTGTTTTTCAAGACGTGTTCATGGGCTTGGTCAAACCCGTTTTCTCTGGTTTTATCATCGCGACTGTCGGCTGTTATTACGGAATCACTGCCCGTGGAGGAACCCAAGGCGTAGGCCGCGCCACTACGCAGGCCATGGTCGCCTCCTCAGTTCTCATCATCATCGTAGATTTTTTCCTGACCCGACTGCTCATGACCATGTTCGGATACCGTTAACCATGGCCGCGCCTCCTAGCACGGTCACCAAAACTATCTCGGGCACCGATCCCTCTCAATCTGTCGCGATCGAATTCCAAGATGTGGCCATCGCATTCGAAGACAAGCCGGTGTTGAGTGGCATCTCGTTTCAACTATCGAAGGGCGAAACCAAGGCGATTTTCGGTATCGCCGGCTCGGGCAAGAGTACGATTCTCAAACTGGCGCTGGGATTGCTAAAGCCGGATTCGGGGCACATTTATGTTTTGGGCGAGGACGTCACCCAAATGCCCGAGGAGCAATTATTCGAGCTGCGGCGCAAAATTGGCATGGTGTTTCAGGAGAGTGCCCTCTTCGATTCCATGACCGTTCGAGACAACGTGGCCTTTCGCATGTTGGAGGAAGGCGATGTTTCCGAAGAGGAAGTCGATCGCCCGGTCCGTGAGGCCCTCAGCTTCGTGGAACTCGAAAACACCGTCGACAAGTTTCCTTCCGAACTCTCCGGTGGAATGCGGCGTCGCGTCGCCATCGCCCGGGCCATTATTACTCATCCTGAGATCATCCTGTACGATTCACCCACCGGCGGACTGGACCCCGTCACCTCGACCACCATCATCGAGTTAATCGTGAAGCAGCGGGACGTTTACCGCACCAGCTCTCTCATGGTGACCCATCGGCTGCAGGACGCTTTCGTCATGGCCAGCCATTATTTCGATCGCAAGACGAATCGCATGCAACCGCTTCCGCCGGGAACAAAAAGCGAGGTCTCGATGGGTTTCCTTATTCTTCGTGACGGCAAGATCATCTTCGACGGCGATGCGCACGAGTTGGCTCGCACCAAAGACGAATACATCCGCGAGTACATCTCGTAAGCGGACCCGCGAAGGCAGAAAATCGGCGTAGACACCAGCACTTACAAATTACTAAGTACCGTTCTTAAGTTACAAATTCCTCAGCTCGCCTTCGCCACTTTCATCATCATCTTGCTGCGCTCGGCAATGCGGGCTTCCATCGATTTCAAGAACTCGCGGCTTTTCTTGGAGCTGTTGATGATTTTCTCCACCGGCGCAAACATGTCCGGGCTATTCATCTTTTGCCGAAGCTCCTTCAGGAACGGCTTCACTTTCGCAAACACAAAATACATCTCCCCGCTCGCGTTTGGCTCCAGGAACAACTCCGCATTCACCGCACCGGACAGGGCAAGCGTGGCTGCCATGTTCCAATACCCGGACACCTGCCGCAGCCACGCGCTCTGTTGCGAGCCCATGTCCATGGCTAGATTTATGAAGTCGTCCGCACTCCCCGGCCAGAATTCAACCCCAAACCAGTTGCGAGCTTTGCGCATTTCGGACTCGCGGCGAAGATCGTAGAGTTTCAGAATCACTTCAGCGTCGGCAGCAGTAGCTTTTTTCGGCATGTGTCCTCCTTAAGAACTGATGTAATGGAAATTCTATCGCAATATTTCCTGGTCGGGACTTGAAGCGCGTAGCTAACAGACGAGGCGGAAATACGAGGAGAGAATAAAAGGGAGATAAGTACTCCGAACACTCATCTCCCCTGAAAAGGCTATGCGGCTTGCCCTTGCGCCTTGCGAAATGCCGCCACTCGTTCCTGAACTTGCTTCACGCGATCCATTCCTCCCGGAGTCGTCGCGATCACCTTTTCCACGTTGCCAAAAATGTTTGGGCTGTTAGTTTTTTCACGAACTTCCTTCAAGAATGGTTCACACTTACCAAATAAAAGAAACATTTCTCCCGAGAAGCTGCCCTCAAGAAACAACTCACGGTTCAGTACGCCGTGCAGCACCAAAGATGCGGCCATTTCCCAGTAGCCGGAGACTTGGCGCATCCAGGCATTCTCTTGAGTTCCCAGTGCGGAAGCCACTTTGATAATGTCTTCGGCGGACTGGGGCCAGAAGCCCAGCCACCAGTTGCGTGCTTTGCGCATTTCAGCTTCACGGCGAAGGTCGTAGAGTTTCAGGATCAGATCGGCATCTGCCGTTGTAGGTGCGGACATAACAATTTCCTCCTGTTCGAATGCTTGGTGATGATGGGGATTGCGTGGCTTGAACGACGATCTAGTTGATTCCAGCCCTTGACGGCGGATTCAGGAAATTTTGTCGAACTGGGAATTATGCAGGAAAGGCCCAGCTACGTCGCAGCCGGAAGTTCCACCGGCGCCGGCCGTTCGTAGTCGCACTCTTTATTAGGACAAGCGATCACCGGTCCGGCTTTCAGGTTCTTTTCCACCAGGAATTCATGGCCGCAACTTGGGCATTTCTCGGCGATCGGCTTGCTGGCCGAGGTGAACTTGCATTTCGGATAATTTGAGCAGCCGTAGAACGTATTTCCCTTCCGAGCGCGCTTTTCCACCAATTCGCCGTCTTTGCAGAGCGGGCACTTCATCCCGATGAAATTCTGCTTCACGTACTTGCAATCGGGATAGCCGCTGCATGCGGTAAATTCGCCATAACGCCCGTGGCGGATCATCAGATTCCGTCCACACTTCGGGCAAAGTTCGTCGAGCGGAATGTCTGGCACTTTCTTGCCCTGATCCAAACGCCGCGTGGTCTTGCAATCCGGATATCCCGTGCAGGCCATGAATTGCCCAAAGCGCCCGCGCTTCAGCACCATGACTCGGCCGCAGTTCTCGCAATATTCCTCCTGCGTCGTCTCCTGTATGTCGGCCGAATCAAGATCCGGCAGATTGATCGGATTCTCTTTGGTGAAAGTGCAGGTATTCGGATCGTCTTTATCGTAGGTGCTGCAAGCATAGAACGATCCGTGCTTGCCCCACTTGATCACCAGCGGCGCCCCGCAGCGTTCGCACTTTTCCTCCGTCGGCTTCTCCATCCGCTTAATATTCTCCATATGCTTTTCGGCATATTTGAGGTCTTTAGCGAATTTTTTGTAGAAGTCGGCAAGCGCGTCGGTCCACTTCTCTTTGCCTTCTTCGATCTCGTCGAGTTCTTCTTCGAGTCGAGCCGTGTATTGCACGTCGAAGATGTCACGGAAGTTTTCAATCAGCAAATCAGTGACAACCAATCCGATTTCCGTCGGGATGAACTTGCCACCCAGCTTCTGCACGTACTGCCGCTCCTGAATCGTACTGAGAATCGCCGAATACGTGGATGGGCGCCCAATGCCGCGCTCTTCAAGCTCTTTCACCAGCGATGCTTCGTTGTAACGCGGCGGAGGTTCGGTGAAATGCTGCTCAGGTTTCAGTTCCTTAAGGGCCAATTTCTGGCCGGGCTCAAGTGGCGGCAGCTTGCGCTCTTGATCGTCTTCCTCTTCCTTAACATCTTTGTCTTTGGATTCTTCGTAAACCTTCAGGAACCCATCGAACTTCTGCACTGAACCCGTCACCCGGAACCAGAAAGTCTCGGCACCGGACTTCGCGTCGATGTCGACGGTAGTCTGATCGAAAACCGCGGGCGTGATCTGCGAAGCAACAAATCTTTGCCAGATCAGCTTGTAAACTTTGTATTCGTCTTCTTTCAGATACTGCTTGATCTGATCGGGATGGCGCAGGACCGAGCTCGGACGAATCGCTTCGTGTGCCGCCTGCGCTTCCTTCTTCTCTTTATAGGTATTGGGCGATTGTGGAAGGTAAGCGTCGCCATACTGGGTCTTGATGTATTCCCGAACTTCGGTCAGCGCCTCATTCGACACCCGCGTCGAATCCGTACGCATATAAGTAATGAGGCCGATCATGCCCTCTTCGCCCAGTTCCACGCCTTCATAAAGACGCTGAGCGATCATCATGGTCCGCTTGACGCTGAAACGCAGCTTGCGCGAAGAATCCTGTTGCAGCTTGCTGGTGGTAAATGGCGGAGTCGCATTGCGCCGGCGTTCCTTGCGATCGACCGAACGAACCACCCAATCGGCGTTCTGCAAAGCGGCGCGGATTTTGTCGGCTTCCTCGCCATTGGGGATTTCGATCTTTTCTTCGCCCTTACCGAGAAAGCGTGCAAAGAATGCGGGCGGCTTAGCTGCGGCCAAATTCGCGTCAATGGTCCAGAATTCTTTCTTCTCGAACGCCTTGATTTCGCGCTCACGCTCAACGATCAGGCGCAGCGCGACCGTTTGCACGCGGCCTGCGGACAATCCGCGGCGAACTTTGTCCCAGAGCAACGGCGAAACCTGATATCCGACGAGCCGGTCCAGCACACGGCGCGCCTGCTGCGCATCGACGAGATGCTGATCAATGTCGCGCGGATGTTCGAAAGCTGCTCTCACCGCGCGCTGCGTGATCTCGTTGAAAGTTACGCGGCGAACACGTTCACCTTCTTCATCTTTATCCTTCTTCTTTTTCTTTTTGGCCTTGCCGTCGCCTAGTTCTTCGGCCAGATGTGCGGCAATGGCCTCGCCTTCGCGGTCCGGATCAGGCGCGAGATAGATCATGTCGGCAGATGCGGCCAGCTTCTTCAGCTTCCCGAGAACCTTTTCTTTCCCAGGAATTACGATGTAGTCCGTTTCGAAATCTTTATTAATGTCGACGCCGAGCGTGCTCTTGGGCAGATCCTTAACATGCCCGAGCGAGGCCTCGACCAGATAGCCTTTGCCCAAATACTTTTGAATGGTTTTCGCCTTAGCTGGCGACTCGACGATGACTAATCCTTTTGCCAATAGTTCCTCGATTGCTTATCCATGTTTTTTGAAGCTAGCACGAATGTGCCGAAAGCAACAAGTTACTGACCCAGCTTTCAGCCTTTAGCTGTCAGCTTTCAGCTTACGAATAAGGGTGGCCAGCATTCGCTTGACTTCAGTCGTCTCGAACGAGAGTCTTTCGTAATTCGCTCCATCCAGTAATCCAAGATCGTGGGCCAATAGTATCTGATATTCAAGTTCACTAGCGGACCCCATGGCAATCTGCAGGAATCGGCTAAACTCGGCGTCCCCTTTTCTGCATGAACCCTCAGCTATGTTCGCTCCGATTGATGCCGAGGATCGCCGCATCTGGCTGGTTAGGCCATAGATTTCCTCCCGAGGAAATGTGCGACTGCTCCGGTAAAGATCAAGCGTCAAGATATGCGCCTTCTCCCAAACCTTCAGATTTCTGAAACTCTGCACAACTCCCTCCGCGCTGAAAGCTGAGAGCCGACAGCTGACAGCCGTAGCTAGAAGCTCTTCACAAAATTTTTCCCCGGCAACTGCTTCACTTTGCCGGCCAGCTCCAGCTCAAACAGAGCAGCAAAAATTTCCGACGACGACAGGTCCGGCTCCAGCCGTTCCACAATCTCATCAATGTGTGTGGCTTCATCCGCTTTGAGCAGCGCGAAGATCTTTTTCTCGTGGGGGGCCAGTTCGCCTTCCTGGAATAGAGATGCGGTTTGGCTCTCAGGCGATTCATCCTTGCCCTCCGGCATCAGCCTAACTCGTACATCTACAGGTAGTTCCTCCCATATATCCTCCCAGGTCGCCACCAGCTTCGCGCCTTGCTTGATCAATGTATTCGGCCCCCAGGAGTTTTTATTCGTGACATTCCCCGGCACCGCGAACACCTCGCGATTTTGCTCCAAAGCGCAGCGAGCCGTGATTCGTGTACCGCTATATTCCGCCGCCTCCACCACCAGAACTCCCAGCGAGATTCCGCTTATGATGCGATTGCGAATGGGAAAGTTCTGCGGGGCGGCGAACGTCCCCATCGGAAATTCGGATATAACGGCGCCGCCCAAACCCAGGAACTGCTCCATCAGTCGCGAGTTCTCCTTCGGATATGGAACATCAACTCCCGTTCCAAACACCGCGACAGTTCTGCCTTTCGCCGCGATCGCGCCGCGATGGCTGGCGGTGTCAACGCCTCGTGCCATGCCGCTGAAAATTATTAATCCCCGCGCCGCCAGATCGCATGCCAACCGCTCCGCCATCCCCGAACCATAAGGCGTCGGATGACGCGTGCCCACCACAGCAATCCCCGGCTGTGAAATCACCTCCTTGTTCCCGCGAACGTAAAGGACCAGCGGAGGATCATAAATTTGTTTCAACTGCCCCGGATAAGCCGGGTCGTCAAGCGAGATCAAATGCACGCCCGCGGCGGACACGCGGGCCATCTCGTCGTTCGCCAACTCCAGCGAGCGGCCGGTGCCCAACGACTGTGCAGAAACCGCCTGCAGTCCGGCGGCTTCTAGTTCGGTTAAAGAAGCTGAGAATACGCCCTGCACTCCGCCGAAAAAGTCGACTAAGCGACGCGCTTTAGTCGGCCCTAAGCCGGGGGTAAGCACTAACGCGAGCCACTGCAGACTTACATTTTCAACTCCGGAAGAAAGCATTGCTGTTTCAGCCATAGGACTTCACGACCCTCTTGCGCATCTTTGACACGGGAGAGAAACGGAGTCAAGGTAAGATGACCGTAAACCTCTGTTAAACTTAGGTATCTTCCAGAAATGAAACGACTGCGCATCTCGGCCATCTCGTACTTAAACACTGCACCGCTGATGTGGGATTTCGAGCATGGCTCGTCAGGTGCCGCGTTTGAGATTTCCTACACCGTTCCCTCGCGCTGCGCGAGTTGCCTGTGCGAGTGCTCGGCCGATATCGGAATTATTCCAGCGGCGGCCTACGCGACCGTTCCCGACCTCGTAATTCTGCCGGGTGTGGCGATTGCCTCTCGCCGTGCCGTTCGCTCGATTCTTCTGGTCAGCAAAGCTCCCTTGGAGAAGGTTCGTTCTGTTGCTCTCGACAATTCGTCGATGACCTCGGTCGCCTTGACCAAAGTCCTCTTCGCCAAGTGGTGGGGTGGCGGCCGCGTATTTACCTCGATGACGCCGGACCTCGACAAGATGTTGGCCTCGCACGACGCGGCCTTGCTGATCGGCGATCCCGCACTGAAGATCGACCGCTCGCGCTATCTGACTCATGACTTGGCCGAAGAATGGATCAAGCTGACCGGCAAGCCTTTCGTCTTCGCCTTCTGGGCAGTGCGGCGGGAGGCATTGAGCAGTGCTGCAAGTCCGGTTGGTCTCGCCACAATATTTCAGCAATCGCGCGACCACGGGCTTGCTCCAGCTAATGTGGAGCAGATCATTCACGAATGGGCGCCGCGCCTTGGCCTAAGCGAAGAAGTCGAACGTGAATACCTTACGCAAAATGTTTATTACTATCTCGACGCGTCATGCCTCGAGGGTTTGCGGCTTTTTTACAGATATGCCTACGAATGCGGGGCACTGCCAATAGCTCCCAGGCTCGACTTCATCGATGCCGGTCGGGCCATTGCCGTCTAAGCTTTCGCATTTGTAAAATTGTTTTGCAACCTAATTATGTCTTTGACCAAACAACAAGCCCTCGATCTTTACCGCTCCGACGATCTCATCGGCGTCGGCATGGAAGCCAACACCCTTCGTCGCAAACTTCACCCCGACGGGGTAGTTACTTACATCATCGACCGCAACATTAATTACACCAACTACTGCACCGAATATTGCACCTTCTGCGCGTTCTACCGCCCGCTCAAGGGACCAAAAGCCAAAGAAGGCTACATCCTCGATTTGGAAACGATTTATGACAAGATTCGGGAAACCGTAGAACTCGGCGGTACGGGCGTGCTGATGCAGGGCGGTCTGCATCCGGATCTGAAGATCGAATGGCACGAGCAGCTCATGCGCGGCATCAAGCAGCGATTCCCCAAAGTGCACCTGCATTGTTATTCGGCCTCGGAGATTCTCGCCATCGCGGAGTACAGCCAGCTCAGCCTGCTCGACACAATCTCTCGCCTGCGCGATGCCGGCCTCGATTCGATTCCCGGTGGCGGCGCCGAGATTCTCGACGATGAAGTGCGATACAAAATCGCCCGCCTGAAATGCCTGACCAACGATTGGCTCAGCGTGCACCGCACCGCCCACCAGCTGGGCATGAGAACAACCGCTACTATGATGTTCGGCGTTGGGGAAAACTACGAGCATCGGGTGAACCATCTGCAATGTCTTTACGATTTGCAGGAAGAAACCGGCGGCTTCACCGCATTCATTCCCTGGACCTTCCAGCCCGCGAACACCGCTCTAGGTGGACGTCATTGGGACGAGGCAACCGCAGTCGAATATCTCAAGAATCTCGCCATTTCGCGCCTCTATCTTTCGAATTTTCAGAACGTCCAATCCAGCTGGGTCACGCAGGGACTGAAAGTCTGCCAGCTGGGCTTGCAATTTGGCGGCAATGATGTGGGCTCGGTAATGCTGGAAGAGAACGTTGTGCGAGCGGCCGGCGTGACCAACTGCACCACGGAAGAAGAGCTTCGGCGTATCATCCGCGATGCCGGCTTCAAACCGGTGCAAAGAGATACGCTGTATCGAACCTACTTCCTTAATTAGGTTTCCGACTCGGCCCACCCCTTCAGGTAAAATAAGAAGGTTCAGGCCTGCTCCTGGAAGCTCCCTGATCGGTCCCAGTCAACCGTATGCTCTGTTCCTCTCACTTTTTCGCGCTTGTATTGGCGCCTCATGGCCTCGGCCAGTACATTCGCCAGCACTTTCTCGATAGGACCTTTCAGGGCCTCTATCACGCCAATGCCTTCGACATGGCATTGTTGATTCCCTACTTTATCGTTCTCATCCTTTTGGCCTCTTACGGCGCCCATCGCTACGTTCTGGTTTACCTCTATTACAAAAACAAGAAGAACCACACCGGCGAACCCGAGAACAAGTTCACTGACCTGCCGCGCGTCACGGTGCAGCTTCCGATCTTCAATGAGCAATACGTGGTCGAGCGCCTTCTCGACGCGGTTTGCCGCCTGGACTATCCCGCCGCCAAACTCGACATCCAGGTGCTGGACGACTCGACCGATGAAACCGTCGGCGTTGCCAGCCGTCTGGTCGATCGTTACGCCGCCCAGGGATTCCCCATCTCCTATCACCACCGGTCCAATCGCGAAGGCTTTAAAGCTGGTGCTCTCGCTGCCGGTCTCAACACGGCGAAGGGCGAGTTCGTGGCGATCTTCGACGCCGACTTCGTCCCCCCTGAAGATTTCTTGATGCGCACCATCCATCACTTCACCGATTCCACGGTCGGCATGGTGCAAACCCGCTGGGCGCATATCAACCGTAATTATTCGTTTCTGACCCAGGTCGAGGCCATTCTCCTCGATGGCCATTTCGTACTCGAACATTCCGGCCGGGCCCGCAGCGGTGTCTTCTTTAATTTCAACGGCACCGCCGGCGTATGGCGGCGACGCGCCATCGATGAAGCCGGCGGTTGGCAGCACGATACTTTGACCGAAGATACCGACCTTTCCTACCGCGCTCAGCTCAAAGGATGGAAATTCGTTTACCTGCAGGACGTCGAATGTCCCGCCGAGTTGCCCGTCGAGATGACCGCTTTCAAGACTCAGCAGGCACGCTGGGCCAAAGGACTCATCCAAACCAGCAAGAAAATCCTGCCGCCCGTCTTGAAGAGCAAGCAACGCTTCCATGTGAAGCTGGAAGCCTGGTATCACCTGACTGCTAACCTCAGCTATCCGCTGATGATCGTTCTCTCGGTGCTGCTTTTGCCCGCGATGATTATCCGCTTTTATCAGGGCTGGTTTCAGATGCTTTACATCGACCTTCCGCTCTTCATCGCTTCCACATTTTCGATCTCCAGTTTTTATCTGGTTTCCCAGCGCGAACTTTTTCCCAAAAGCTGGCCGCGCGCCATCCTCTATCTACCGTTCTTAATGGCCCTGGGCATCGGATTAACGGTCACCAACACACGTGCGGTGATAGAAGCCTTGCTCGGCAAACAAAGCGCATTCGCTCGCACCCCCAAGTACCGCGTCGAGTCGCGGAAGGACAAAATTCGCCCCAACAAATATCGCCGCGGCCTCGGCTGGGTTCCCTGGCTGGAGTTGCTCATCGGCTGCTACTTTGCTGTCACGGTTTATTACGCAGTCGACAACGAAAATTACATTACCGTCCCTTTTTTAATTTTGTTCGTCGTCGGATACTGGTATACCGGGCTGATGTCGTTGCTGCAGGGCCGACTTTCGGGGCTCTCGTTAAGCGCGGAACCGCGCAGCAAGCCGTTTCCAGTTGGCGTCTAACGGCGCAATCCGCGCGTAGCAGGAACAGGGCTTTTGATATGCTAGGTCATCGTGCGAATGCTGTGGTGGTTCCTGATCCTGGCCTGCAGCGCCGGGGCCGTCCTGTGGGCAGGTATCGCCGCATATCTTCGTGTGCGGCGACACATGAAGGTTTCGGTGCCGGAAGTCAAAAAGGGTAACCCTGAGTCAGAAACTGAAAATCGCTGAGCTGCAAATGGACCAGGTTAGGAGAACTGAGAATATGTCGAGATCGGCAGTCGGCCTTTCTACTAGTGACCGTGCTCTCGAGGCGTTGCGCCAAGTCGCAATTGTCATTGGCGCAAGCCTTTTCGTTGCATTGTGCGCCCGCATTACCGTGCCTCTGCCGTTCACTCCCGTTCCGCTGACGCTGCAAAATTTCGGCGTCCTGGTGGTCGGAATGCTGCTCGGCAGCCGCCGCGGCTTCGCCGCATTAGCCCTTTATTTGGCCGAAGGAATGGCCGGCATGCCAGTCTTCAATCCGACCGGGATCGGCGGCCTTGCTCAGTTGGCCGGACCCACTGGTGGCTTCCTGCTCGCTTATCCGTTCGTTGCCGGTCTCGCTGGCCTCATCATGGAAATGGGCAAGAGAACTTTTGCTCGTGCCGCAACCGCAGCCACTGTTGCTGAAATGATCTTGTTCACAGCTGGAATCTCCTGGCTCTACATTCTTACCCATTCTTTTGCGCAAGCTCTGCGCTTCGGCCTTTACTGGTTCGTTTTCGCAGAAATCATCAAAGTCATGCTGGCCGCCGGCATCGTCAGCGGTTGGTCACGGCTTCGCAGGGTGCAGTTATGAGTCCTCTCAGTATCACTTCGAAAAATTCGCGCAGTTCTCCGGAAAAGTCCTCGACGGGCCCAATACGCGAAATCACTGTCGCCCACAGCCCCGATTCCGATGACGCCTTCATGTTTTATGGGCTGGCGACCAACAAAGTTCGCGTCCCCGGTTTGCGCTTCACACACACCTTGTGTGACATCGAAAACCTGAACCGCAAGGCGATGGAAGGCGTTTACGACGTCACCGCGATTTCTTTCCATGCTTATCCTTACATTCAGGAGCACTACGCGCTGATGCCTTGCGGTGGCAGTGTAGGCGAAGGCTACGGCCCGATGATCGTAGCCCCACGCGCTTACTCCGCCATCGAAATCAAGCGCAAGAAGATCGCGGTTCCCGGTACTCTGACCACCGCTTACCTCGTGCTCAAGCTTTTTGCTCCAGGAATCGAAACCGAGGTTGTGCCTTTCGATCAGATCATTCCCCAGATCACGGAAGGCAAGCAGGAAGCCGGACTCATTATTCATGAAGGCCAACTGACCTTCGACAAATCCGGATTACACCGCATCGTAGACCTTGGAAAATGGTGGCAAAAAGTGACTGGCCTTCCGCTTCCGCTCGGCGGAAATGCCATTCGCCGCAGCCTCGGACCGTCTCTGATTTCTCAGATCACCACCGCGCTTCGCGAAAGCATCCAGTATGCCCTCGAGCATCGCGATGAAGCATTGACCTACGCCATGCAGTTCGCGCGCGATCTCGATCCCCAACTGGCCGATAAATTCGTCGGCATGTACGTCAACGATCGCACTCTCGACTACGGTCCGGAAGGACGCGAAGCCGTCCGCCGTCTCCTCGACATGGGCCACAAAGCCGGCATCATTTCTCAGGCATCACGCGTCGAGTTCGCAGCCTGAGCATGAATATCCGTACGGATAACTGACATCTAGCAACCGTGAACTGATTTTTCCTCGCCT
>Ga0335073_10005028_pt1 | contig 18561 bp, 15 predicted proteins | sample Lox_Sample_22_FD_207093 | JGI IMG/M metagenome (GOLD analysis project Ga0335073, IMG submission 207093) | Soil microbial communities from Loxahatchee National Wildlife Refuge, Florida, United States - Lox_Sample_2.2 | ecosystem: Environmental > Terrestrial > Soil > Wetlands | place: USA... | reverse complement strand
AACTGGGTGCACCGCTGGTTCCGGCCCGGCCGGCTCTCGGCCCGGCAGGTGGGCGAGGAACTGAGCCGGGTGTTCCTCGACGAGCCCGTATCCGCGCCCTCGACATGAGGGACACCGGCGCGCCGCGGATCGCGCCGCTCCCGCGCGCGCGGTGGGGCGCGGACGCGCTCGAACTGCTCGGCGGCGACGTTCCCGGCGGGCGAGAGGGCCAGACCTCGAACTTCCTCACCACGCTGGTCCGTGACCCCGCCCTCGTCAGGCTCCTCATGGGCTTCATCCGGCGGCTGTGGGTGAACAGCTCGATCCCGCTGCGTGATCGCGAGCTGATCGTGCTCCGCACGACCTGGCTGTGCCAGTCTCCGTACGCCTGGTCGGAGCATGTCCGGATCGCCCAGTCCCAGGGCATTGACCACGCCGACATCCAGCGCGTGGTGGACGGGCCCGACGCGGCCGGGTGGGACGAGTTCGACCGGGCCATCGTGCGGGCGGTCGATCAGCTCCACGCGACCGCGACCGTCGCCGACGAGGCATGGCAGATCCTGGCGACTCGCTACACCGAAGAGCAGCTCCTGGAGTTTCCCATGCTGGCCGGGCTGTACCACCTCGTGTCCTGGACCCAGAACGCGGCCGGTATCCAGCCGAATCCGGGCGCGGCCGGGTTGGCTGCCCGCTGAGCGGCCGGCGGGCCCGCTCGCTCAGCGCCCGCCGGTGGCGGCGAGGACCTCGGCCATCGGCGCCCGGGCCGCCACCAGCCGGCGTAGCCTGACCACCTTGGCCCCGGCGTCGAGCCCCACCGCGCCGACCACGCGCCCGTCTCGCAGGTAGGCGGCGACGAAGCCGGGTCGGCCGAGCTCGCCCTCGATCACCTGGGCTGCGGTCTGGTCGTCGGGCTGGCCGATGACCTGGAGCTTGTGCCCGTAGTGGTCGGACCAGACGTACGGGGTCGGTGCGTACGGGGCGGGCTGGCGCGGATCGAGGATGTTGGCGGCGACCGCGGCTGCCTGCTCCCGTGCGTTGGTCCAGTGCTCCAGGCGCACCGGTCCCAGCACCGGATGGACCCACCGGGCCACATCACCGGCCGCGAACACGCCGGGCGCGGCCCGGCAGTGCGTATCGCAGACCACGCCGTCGCGCACCGTGAGCCCGCTCCCCTCGAGCCAGTCTGTCGTCGGGCGGGCGCCGATACCGATGACGGCCACGTCGGCCGGCAGGACCGATCCGGTGCTCAGCTCGAGCTGCGCGACGCGCCCGTCCTCGCCGGTGCGGATCCCGGTGACCGTCGTCCCAGTCAGCAGAGTCGTCCCGTGCTCGGCGTGCAGTCGGCCGATCGCGCTGCCCACCTCGCGGCCGAGCGCCCGCTGCAGAGGGGCGTCGGCCGCCTCCACGACCGTCACCTCACAGCCGTGCCCGCGGGCGGCGGAGGCGACCTCGGCCCCAATGAACCCGGCGCCGACGACAGCGACCCGCTGCCGGGCGCGCAGTTCCTGAGCCAGGCCGAGCGCGTCGTCCAAGCTGCGGAGCACATGTACTCCAGGGACGCCGACGCCCCAGGGCATCGTCCGCGGCTGGGCTCCGGTGGCGATCACTAGGTGCTCATAGGCCACCGGCTCGCGGTCGGCCAGGTGGACGAGGCGCGAGCCGACGTCGAGGCCGACGGCCCGCGACCCATAGCGCACATCAAGGCGAAGCTCGGCGATCCGGCCGGCCACCGGCAGCCGGACTTGCTCGGGCCCCCACGTGCCCACCAGCAGTTGCTTGGACAGCGGCGGCCGGTCGTAGGGCAGCTGGTCCTCGGCGCTGAGGACGACGATCGACCCTGCGTAGCCGCCCAGCCGCAGGCACTCTGCGGTGCGCATCCCGGCGATGGACGCGCCCGCGACCACGACGCCCGGGGGCGTCACGGTTCGTCGTGCCAGAAGATCGCCTCGGCCGGGCAGTCGCGGATGACCGCATGGAGCTCCGGGAAGTTCTCCTCCGGCTCACTAGCCACCTCGGCCAGGCCGTCGCTGTCACGGAGCCGGAAGACCTGGGGCAGCAGCTCGGCGCAGTTGCCGTACCCGCAGCAACGGCCATCGTCCACCGTCAGGCGCGGACCGCTCATCCCGCCTGCTCCTCGTGGCACGGCCCGCGCCCCCGGGGGGCCAGCGCGGTGCCGGGTCTCCTTCTCGACTGCGTCACGTCGTGCTTCCTCCTCATGAGTGCCTGTACCAAGCCGCCGTCATCAGTGCATGTACCAGCCACCGTCGACGTTGAGCGTCTGTCCGGTCATGAACGCCGATGCCTGCGACGCCAGGAACAGGACCGTGCCGACGAGGTCGGCCGGCTGCTCGAGCCGTCCGAGCGGGGTCGCCGCGGCGATGCGGTCCGCCAGCCGGGTGTTCGGCCCCATGACGTCGATGCTCGCCTGGCTCATCGTGAACCCGGGAGTGATCGCATTGCACCGGATGTTGAGCGGCCCGCCCTCTCGTGCCGCGACGCGGGTAAGGCCGATGACGGCGCCCTTGGACGCGACGTAGTGGGCGGATCCCATCCCTACCCAGAAGGTCCCCGACGAGATGTTGACGATCGACCCGCCCCCCTGGCGTCGCATCACCGGCCACACGGCCTTCGTGCACAGGAACGGCCCGGTGACATTGACCGTCATGGTCCGCTCGAAGTCTTCCCGTCCGAGCTCCTCGAGCGGGGCCCGGACTAGGTCCCCGTACAGGGCGGCGTTATTCACCAGGACGTCGATGCGCCCGAAGGTCATCGCCACCGACACCATCTCCGCCACACTGGCCTCGTCGGCCACGTCGACGTGGACACCGACGGCCTTGGCCCCGAGCGCCGTCAGCTCGTCGACGGCTTCCTCGGTGTCGGCGATGTCAGCGACGACGACATGACACCCCCGCTGCGCGAACGCCCGGCAGTACTCGCGGCCGAGGTTCCTCCCGCCACCAGTGACGATGACCACTGCGCCCTCGAGGTCGCTCGCCTGGTCGCCTGCCCCGCCCAATCGACCCACCTCCCTGCGGACCGGCCGTCGGCTCCATCGGGCCGGAGCAGGCGGAGCCGCGTCGTGCCGATCCGGTGTCCCCGGTCGACGCGTTTCTCGGCCCGGTTCGCCGTCGCCGACGTCCGCTCCGGGCGGAGCGAACACAGGCTCGCTCCGCGGACCCGGTCGCAGCCTAGAGGAGAGCGATCCGGTATGTCAACCAATCGTATGGTTGTCCCGTGATCCGCTCGCGAAGCACCGCGCCGATTGTCAACCAATCGAATGGTTGGTACGATCCGGGCAGCGATAGACCACCGTTGGAAGGAGCGCCGGTGCTGTGTCACGGCACACGAGCGGCCGCGTGACCAGGGAAACGAATCCGTTTCCCGCGTTGTTCTCCCCGTTCTCCGTCGCCGGGCTGGAGCTCCGCAACAGGATCGTCATGACCGCCATGGGCACCCGTCTGAGCCGGGACGGCCTGGTGGGGGAGGCCGACGTGGCCTGGCTGGAGGAGCGGGCCCGGGGCGGCGTCGGGCTCATCGTCACCGGCGGCCAGCTCCCGTCGGCGTCGGCCGGCTTCGGCACCGTCATGGGCGTGCCGGGCAACGCGAGCGGCTTGGTGGAGGCCTACCGGGACACCGGGATCACGCGCCAGCGGACCCGGGTCGATGCGGTTCACCGGCACGGCGCGCGGATCATCGGCCAGCTCGTCCATCCCGGTCGCGAGGCGCTATCCCGGCCCGGCACGCTGGGCGAAGCGGTCGCCGTGGCGCCTTCGGGGGTGACCACCGCAGGCGGCAGCGACCTCCCTCATGCGCTCAGCACGAGTGAGATCCGCCAGCTCGTCGGGTCGTTCGGGCACTCGGCCGCCAACCTGCAGGCCGCCGGGGTCGACGGGATCGAGGTGCATGCCGCCCACGGCTACCTGATCGCCCAGTTCCTGTCTCCCCTCGCCAACCGTCGGCGGGACGAATACGGGGCGGGCTCGATCGACGACCGCGCCCGGTTCCTGCTCGAAGTCATCTCGGAGATCCGGAGGCGGTGCGGGGCGCCGTTCGTGGTCGGCGTCCGGCTCTCGGCGGAGGAGGAGGTCCCCGGGGGCATCACGCTCGACGAGACGCTCGCGATCACCGAGCGCCTTACCGGCCAGGTCGACTATCTCTCCGTCACAGTCGGAGTCCGCGGCAACTACGTGAAGGACCACACGAGCCCGCCGGGCGTCGCAGTGCGCCACGCCGCCGCGGTCAAGGCGGCCACCACGCTGCCGGTCATCGTCGCCGGCCGGATCACCACGCCTGCCCTGGCCGAAGCGATCCTCGAGAGCGGCGCTGCCGACCTGGTCGGCATGGGCCGCGCGCTGATCGCCGATCCTCGCTTCGCGGTGAAGGCGGCGTCGGGGTCCGCGTCGTCGATCCGGCCGTGTATCGGCTTCGTCCAGGACTGCCGGCAGTTCCTCGGCGGCGTGCTGTGCGGAGTCAACGCATCGGCGAGCCGCGAGAGGACCTGGTCCGAGCTCGACGAGCCGCGCGCGCGCCGGACGGTGCGGGTCGTCATCGTGGGAGGTGGGCCCGGCGGTCTTGAAGCCGCCCGGCTGGCCGCCGAGCGCGGCCACCGTGTCGTCCTCTACGAGCGTGCCGGGGCCCTGGGCGGTCAGGTGCTCCTGGCCGCTCGCTCGCCCCACCGCGGCGAGATGGGAGAGCTGATCCGGTACCTGGAGCACGAGGTCCGCCGTCTCGGTGTCGACGTCCGTACCGGGGTCGACGCCACCGCGGCGCATGTTACCGCGGAGGAACCCGACGTGGTCGTTGTGGCGACCGGGGCCCGGCCCCCGGCGGCCATGCTGCCCGGTTCGGGCGTGCCGGTCCTAGGGACGTGGGACGTGCTCGAACGGGACTCCCTCGGGGTACTCCGCCGGGCGCTCGTCGTGGACGACGGGACGGGCTTCTGGCCGATGTGCAGTGCCGCCGAACGACTGGCCGAACTCGGCGCGGCGGTCGAGATCGTCGCACCCGCCCAGGGGATCGGGATGAACATCCCGGCCGAGAGCGCCGCGCACTTGCACCGCCGGCTGCGGTCCCACGGTGTCACCTACACTCCGTTCACCCGCCTGCGAGCGGTGACGGGCGCCATCGTGACGGTGGCCGACACGATCACCGGAGACGAGCGGAGCATCGAGACCGACCTGGTCGTCCTGCAGGTCCCGAGCCAGCCGGTGCTCGATGCGGCCGGCTACGGCGACCCGGTTGCCGTGGAGCACATCGGTGACTGCGTCGCGCCCCGGCGGCTGTCCAATGCGGTCTTCGAGGCGAACCGCGTCATCCGCGGACTCGACGATGTGCCCGGGCTACCACGACCGGTGCCGGCATGAGCACGCGGCGTGCCCGACCGGGCGACGACGTCGCAGTGGACTGGGACTTCGAGACCGACGCGGCGTACGCGGCGAAGCTAGCCTGGGCCGACGAGTTCGTCCGCTGCGAGGTGGAGCCCCTCGATCAGGTCCTCGGGCATCCCTGCGACCTGGCCGATCCTCGCCGCGCCGCGCTGATCCCCCGCCTGCAGCACCAGGTCCGCGAGGCTGGGCTATGGGCGTGCCACCTTGGGCCTGAGCTGGGCGGGCACGGCTACGGGCAGGTCAAGCTGGCCCTGCTCAACGAGATCCTCGGCCGCTCCCGGTGCGCACCCGTCGTCTTCGGGTGCCAGGCACCCGACTCGGGCAACGCCGAGATCCTGGCCCACTTCGGCACTGACGAGCACCGGGCGAAATACCTGCGGCCCCTCCTGGACAACTCGATCGTCTCCTGCTTCTCCATGACCGAGCCGCAAGGGGGCTCCGACCCGGCGCAGTTCGTGACGCGGGCCGAGCGCGACGCCGGCGGGTGGGTCATCAACGGCGAGAAGTGGTTCACCTCCAACGCCGCCTTCGCCGCGTTCGCCCTGGTCCTGGCGGTGACGGACCCAGACGCCGGGCACCGCAGGCAGATGTCGATGTTCATCGTGCCAACCGGGACGCCGGGATTCGAGATCGTGCGCAACGTGGGAATGTACGGCGACCCGCCCGGCCGCGGGACGCACTCCTACGTCCGGTACACCGACGTGCGGGTGCCGGCGGAGAACCTGCTGGGGGAGCGGGGTGACGGCTTCGGCGTGGCCCAGGTCCGGCTTGGCGGCGGTCGCATCCACCACGCCATGCGGTCCGTGGGCCTGCTCGGCCGCGCACTGGACATGATGTGCGAGCGTGCACTCTCCCGTCGATCCGGCGGTCGGCTGCTGGGCGACCGGCAACTGGTGCAGGCGATGATTGCCGACTCGTGGCTGGAGATCGAGCAGTTCCGGTTGCTCGTGCTGCGCACCGCCTGGCGGATCGACAAGTACCACGATTACGGCAAGGTCCGGGCCGACATCGCGGCGGTCAAGATCGCCCTGCCGAAGGTCGTGCACGACGTATCGGCGCGGGCCGTCCAGTTGCACGGGTCGCTGGGGGTCTCCGACGAACTGCCACTGGCCCGCATGGTGCTCGATTCCTTCTACCTGGGCATCGCCGACGGAGCCACCGACGTCCATCGGACCAGCCTCGCCCGGCTCATCCTGTCCGGGCACGACGGCTACGAAGAGCAGTTCCCGAGCGCGCACCTGCCGGGGCTGCGGCGCGCGGCAGAACTCCACTTCGAGACCCAGCTGAGCGAGCTGCGGGGGGACCAGTGACAGCGAGCCGGCTGCCCGAGGTCATCCCAGTGCGTCGCGGGGATGAGCTCGACTGGGACCGCCTGGCGGCCTACCTGAGAGCGAACCTCGACGGGCTGGCCCCGCTCGACTCGGTCCGGCAGTTCCGGAACGGCTCGGCGAACCTGACCTACCTGCTCGAGTTCGGCGACCGGCGACTCGTCGTCCGTCGTCCGCCGTTCGGCGACCTCGCCATCGGCGCGCACGACATGAGCCGGGAGCACCGGGCCCTGTCCCGGCTGTGGCGGCACTACCCGCGTGCGCCTCGCGCCTACCTGCTGTGCCAGGACCACGCAATCGTCGGGTCAGACTTCCTTGTGCTGGAGTACCGCGAGGGGATCGTCGTCTGGAGCAGCGTGCCGCCGACCCTGGCCCGCAGCAGCGATGCTGCGCGCCGGATCGCCTTCGCCGTGGTGGACGCGCTGGCGGAGCTGCATCTGCTCGATCCCGAGACCGTCGGTGTCTGCGACCTCGGCCGGCCCGCGGGCTTCGTCGACCGGCAGCTGGCCGGGTGGCGGAACCGGTGGCGTGCCACGTCGAAGGCGGCGACGATGACGCTCGTCGACGAGGTGGCCGAAGCCCTGGCGGCGACGAGGCCCGAGACCGTTCGCAACGCGATCCTGCATAACGACTTCAAGATCGACAACTGCCAGTTCCGTCCCGACGACCCCGACCGGGTGATCTCGGTATTCGACTGGGACATGGCCACGGTCGGCGATCCGATGGTCGACCTGGGCATCCTGCTGAACTACTGGCCGGATCCCTCGGACCGGCCCGACGACGGGCCGGTCCATCCGGCCGGACTTCAGGCAATGGGCCTGCCGGCCCGATCGGAGGTCGTCGAGCGGTATGCGGCGGTCACCGGCGCCGACGTGTCGCTGGCCGGATGGTACGAGGCCTTCGGCTGCTGGAAGACGGCAATCGTCATCGCCCAGCTGCACGACCGGTATCTGCGCGGCGACTCCCACGACGATCGGCAGGCGGCCAAGGTCGACTACCTCCTCCCGCTGGCCCGGCGCGCCCGCTCGATCCTGGCGCGACTATGACCGCGCCATCCGCGGCCCTGGCCGGGTTGACCGCGCTGATCACCGGCGCCACCCGCGGCCTCGGCCGGGTCATCGCCGAAGGGTTCGCCGCCGCGGGTGCCCGCGTCATCGTCGTCGCCCGCAGCGCAGGAAGCTGCCAGCGAGCGGCGGCGGAGATCAGCGCCGCGACCGGCGCGGACGTGATCCCCATCGCGTGCCACGTCGGCCGGTGGGATGAGCTTGAGGCACTCGTCGGGGAGGCCTATCGCCGGGTGGAGCGAGTCGACGTGCTGGTCAACAACGCGGGCATCGCGCCGACCTACCCGGCGATGGTCGAGATCTCCGAGGAGCTGTTCGACAAGACCGTGGCGGTCAACCTGAAGGGACCGCTGCGTCTGGGCGCCCTGATCGGCGCGCGCATGGTGACAGGCGGCGGGGGATCCATCATCAACATCAGTAGCGTGTCGGCGATTCGACCGCGCCCGGGTACCGCCGTCTACGCGGCCGCCAAGATCGGGCTGGGGGCCGTGACGGACGCCCTGGCCCAGGAGTACGCCCCGTCGGTGCGCGTGAACACGATCATGGCGGGCCCCTTCCTGACCGACATCGCGCGCAGCTGGGACATGGCCGCGGTAGGGCCGCGACTGGCCGGCTATCCGGCCGGCCGGGCCGGCCACCCCAGCGAGATCCTCGGGGCCGCCATGTACCTCGCCGGACCCTCGTCGAGCTACACCACCGGATCGGTCATCCGGGTGGACGGCGGCATGGCCATCGCATGACGCCCGCCCTATGTGATCGCGAGCCTGGAGCCCAGGGATGAACCTCGAGTACGACGACGACGAATCCGATCTGCTCCGCCAGGTCGGCGACCTCCTCGAGCGCATCGCACCAGTGCCCGCCAGCGGCCGGGAGGCGCCGGCGGCGGTGTGGACAGGGCTGGTCGACGCGGGCCTGTCCGAGCTCGGCGCCGCGGTGCACCAGCATGAACTACCACTGTCGATCGTGGTCGACCTGTCACGGCGAGCAGGTCGCCAGTTGCTGGTCGAGCAGTTCGTGTCGAGCGCGTACGCCCTCCCGGCGCTGTCGGCCGCCGTGGCCGGCGACGACGCCAGGCGGGTGGTGGCGGCCCGGCTGCGGGCCCGCCCGGGCGTGCTGCTGGCGGACGGCAGCCCCCGCCTCGTGCCGGTGGTCCCGGACACGGTCACCGCCGGTGTCTGCTTCGGCGACGTCCCGAGGAGCGATCTCTACCGGATCGTCTACCCGGCCGGCCGGTTCGTCCTGCAGCGCTGGGATGGCCCTCCGCCAGTGGTGACGCCCCTGGCCCAGCTGTCGTTGTCGATCGCCGCAGTGGCGGTGGACCCGGCGGGAGGACGATGGGTCGGCTATCCCCTGCGCGCCGGCCGGGCGACTGTGGACCGGCTGGAGGCCGAAGTGCTGCTCGTGCACTCGGCGGCGATGGTCGGCTGCGCGGAGCGCCTGCTCGAGATCACCCTGGACCACGTCCGCGGGCGCGTGCAGTTCGGGGTGCCGATCGGGAGCTTCCAGGCGGTCAAGCACGGCCTGGCCGACGTGTACACCGCGCTGGTGGTGGCCTGGAACGCGATCCTCTCAGCAGCGGCGGCGGCAGCGGAGGAGGCGGCGGCATTGGCGTCGGAGCAGGAGATCGCGCTGCTGGTGGCGCGGGTGCTCGCCGTGGATGCCGCCCTGTCCGCGGCTCGCGCCGGGGCGCAGTTCCACGGCGGGATCGGGTACACGGCCGAGCTCAACGTGCACCTTTTCCTCAAGACGATCCTCGATGGCGCCCAGCGCGGCGGCACCCCCGGCGACATGGCGATCGAGCTCGGCCGCCGTTTCGCCGCCTCGGCATGCTGACCTTCCAGGATTCGCCCGAGGAGGCCGCCTTCCGGCGCGACATCCGGGCCTGGGCCGATGCGCACCTGCCTGGGGAACTCCGCTGGACCGAGGACTATGACGCCCTGATCGCCGTCGATCGTCTGCTGAGCGACGCCGGCCTGCTGGCGGCGGGGTGGCCCGCCGAGTACGGCGGCCGGGGTCTGCCCCCGGGGCTGGTGTTCATCCTGAACACCGAGCTTGAGGCGGCGGGGGTGCAGCGCGCCAGGTCACCGTCGCACCAGGGCGTGAACAACTTCGGCCCCGCGCTCATTGAGCACGGCACGACGGAGCAGAAGCAGCGGTACCTGCCCCGGATCCTGGCCGTGGACGAGTTGTGGTGCCAGGGATTCTCCGAGACCGAGGCGGGCTCCGACCTCGCCAGCGTCCGGACTACGGCTCGCGTCGACGGGGACGACTTCGTCGTTGACGGCGCCAAGATCTGGACATCGGGGGCCAGCGAGGCCGACTGGATCTACCTGCTGGTCCGGACCGGCAGCCGCGCCGAGCGGCACCGTGGCCTGTCCTTCCTGGTCGCTCCGATGAGCAGTGACGGGATCGCCGTGCACCCCATCGAGCAGATCGTCGGCGGCAGCGACTTCTGCCAGGTGACGCTCGACGAGGTCAGGGTGCCGCGGGCGAACCTGGTCGGCGGGCTCGGCCAGGGCTGGGCCGTGGCGATGACCCTGCTGTCGTCCGAGCGCCTGTCGGGCCGGCATCGCTACGCATTGTTCCGGCGGGAACTGGAGATGCTGGCCAGGGTCCTGACCGATGCGGCCGGCGGGGACTGGCGCGCCGTCGCATCGGACGGCCTGCACCGCCTCGGACGGCTGGTGGCCGACATCGAGGGGATGGGCGCGCTGGCTTGCCGGACCGAGTCGCTGCACGCCGCCGGGCAGGATCCTGGTGTCCTCCCGTCCGTCAACAAGCTGTGGTGGCCGGCCGCGCATCAGCGCCTGGCGGAGGCGGGCCTGTTCCACGCATCCGGCTCCGGGGCGGACCCGGCCTACTGGTACCGCCAGTGGCTGGCCGCCCGCCCCGAGTCGATCTACGGGGGAGCGGCGCAGATCCAGCGCAACATTATCGCCGAGCGCTTTCTCGGCCTGCCTCGGTAGCGGGACGGCAGCCAGCGGTCAGCTGGACCAGCCGCCGTCGACGATCAGGACGGAGCCGGTCATGTAGGACGCGGCGTCGCTGGCGACGAACCGCACGATCCGGGCCACCTCGTCGGCCTCCCCCCACCGTTTCAGCGGGATGTCGGCCACCAGTTGCTCGTAGTCCGGTCCCGAACGGTATCCCTCGGTGAGCTGCGTCTCGACGAGGTGCGGGCAGACCAGGTTCACCCTGACGCCCAGGTCCGCCACCTCGCGGGCCATGGTCTTGGTCAGGCCGACCAGGCCGTGCTTGGCGGCGCTGTAGTACGACAGCTCCGGGAATGCCTTGAGCGACGACGTCGAACCGATGTTGACGATCGCCCGGTGGCCGTGCGATCCCTGCCACTGGCAGAGCACCGTCCTGGAGACGAGGAACGAGCTGAACAGGTTGAGCTCGATCATCTTCTGCCAGCCTTCGGGCCGCATCTCGTGCAGCGGTGACTTGAACGTCGCTCCGCCGGCATTGTTCACCAGGATGTCGATGCGCCCGAGCTCCTGGCTCACCCGGGCGACCATAGCCTCCACGTCGGCTTGCTGTGTGACGTCGGCACTGACCCCGACGCACTGGATGTCGTGCTTCTCGATCCGCCGACACGCCACCGCCAGCGCCTCCGCGTCGCGGGCGACGAGCGCGATCGCCTCGGCTCCCGCGCGCGCGGTCTCCTCCGCGATCGCCAGCCCGATCCCGCGGCTCCCGCCGGTGATGAGCACCACCTTGCCCTCAAGGCGGAACGGATCAGGGGGTTCGGAACGGCCCTGCATCGCGCGAACTGGCCTCCCTCGACTCGCCACTGCGGACTGTCTGCGGCGGATGAGCGCGGCACCGCTCGACATCCCATGGCGCATCTCCGCTACGGCTGACATTAGGACAATGACGATAGGTCGTCAAACCAATCGGATGGTAGGTTAATTTGCATGTTAGCCGCCCTGTCCGGCAAGAAACGTGCGGGAAACATCTTGACGCGCCATCGGTGGCCTGCTTAGATACCAACCGAACGGCTGGTTGTTTTACGTCGTTGAACCTGACCCTCCGCGCTGAGTGGGGGCTCGTGACGGAGGAAGTGCGCTATGCGGACTATGAGCAAATCGGTCCTGTCGCTGGGCTCCATGATCGCGATCGGCGGACTCGTCGCCGGCTGCGCGTCCTCGGCGTCGTCGTCCCCGGCGTCGTCGCAGTCGGGCAAGGGGACCCTGACGATCATGCAGATCATCCCGCCGGGAAACTTCGGCCTGGGCCTGCTGAACCAGGGCTCGCAGGCGGCGGTGGACGCGATCAACGCCAACGGCGGGATCGGCGGCCAGAAGGTGGTCCTCAAGGTCTGTTACGACGGCGCACCGGAATCGCTGCCGAACGCGACGGCCCAGTGCGGCCAGGAGGCCGTCGCAGACCAGGCCGTGGCCCTGACCGGGACCTTCACCGCCTTCTCGCAGGCCCTCTATCCGGAGATCAAGTCGACTGGTGTTGCCAACATCAGCGCCGTGATGATCGATCCGGGGGACTTCACGAACCCGCAGGCGTTCCCCCTGGGTCCCAACTCCGACTCGGTACTCACGGCCGTCGGCATCACACTGGCCCAGGAGGGCTGCAAGAAGGCGGCCTTCCTGGCCTTCGAGCAGGGCGCCTCCCCGCAGTTCGTGGCGGCCTTCGATGCCGGGGCCAAGTGGGCCGGGGCGCAGGTGGCGCCAGCCGCCGTCGTGCCGACCACCCAAGCCGATTTCGCCCCGACCATCGACAAGTTCGCCAGCGAAGGCGTGGACTGCATCGGCTACGATCTCGGGATCCAGCAGGTCCCGACCGTCCTGTCCGACATCAAGGACTCCGGCTCGTCGATGAAGATCGGGACCATCACGAGCAACATGACCCCGGCCCAGTTCCAGCAGTTCCCGCAGCTGGCCGGGACGCGACTCGTCGCGCCGCTGTACCCGTCGGCCTTCAACACGGCCGGCCAGCAGCAGGCGCTCGCCGACATCAAGAAGTACGAGAACGTGAGCTCACCGGGTTCCCTGGTGGTCGCCTCGTGGGAGGCAGTGCAGGTCTTCGCCCAGGCGGCCTCGAGGGTCGCGGCGGCCGGTCAGCCGGTGACCGCGGCCTCGGTCAAGTCGGAGCTCGACACGATGAGCAACGTAGTGACGGGCATCACCCCGCCGCTCGACTACTCAAAGCCTGGCCCGCTGCCGGCCCTGCCCCGCATCCCCAACCTCGACGAGTTCGTGGAGACGGTGACCAGCGTCGGCGACGTGGTGCCGCTTTCCAGGACTCCCATCGACACCGTGGCGGCGGAGAAGCAGTTCAACGCCTTCTGACCCGCCGGTAAGAACATGCAGCATCGACAGGCCTGCTGCGACCGCTCGTGCACAGGCGAGGGGGTTCCTGAACGGACATGCCCACGACGATCCTGACCTTCGCGGTCCTCGGCGCGGCGACCGGGGCTCTGTACGCACTGGGTTCGATCAGCCTGGTGCTGGTGTACCGGAGCTCCGGCGTCCTCAACTTCGCCGCGGGCGCCATCGGGGCGTCGGGCGTATTCGCCTACTGGGACCTGCGAGTCAACGAGCACTGGCCCGTCGGTGCCGCCATCGCGGCGGGCGTCGTCGTCGCGGCCGTCCTCGGCGCAGCGGTCGGGTTGCTGATGCGGCCGCTGCGCGACGCGAGCAACCTGACCAAGATCGTGCTGACCCTGGCGGTACTGGTAGTACTCCAGGGCCTCATCGGCATCCATTACCCGAACTCCTACACGGTGAGCTCGCTGCTGCCGACCGGACCAGTGCACGTCTTCGGCGCCTACTTCGGCCTGGACCGGCTGGCGCTCATCGCCATCGCCGTGGCGCTGACCCTGGTCATCGCGGCGGTCTACCGGCACACCCGCTTCGGCCTGGCGACCTCCGCGGCGGCCGAGAACACCGAGGCGCTCGCCACGCTCGGCTGGTCCGCAGACCGGGTCGCGCTGGTGAACTGGGCGATCGCCGGGGCGCTCAGCGGTTTCGCCGGCATCCTGCTGGCCTCGATCACCGGGGTGTCGGTCGGGCTGACGACCGCGCTCCTGCTGCCGGGCCTGGCCGGCGCCATCGTCGGCAACCTGCAGTCGTTCTGGCTGAGCCTGGCGGGCGCACTGCTGATCGGCATCGCGCAATCGGAAGTGGGCCGGTACGTCACCCTGCAGGGAGCCGGGGACGCCGTCCCCTTCGCCATCATCATCGTGATCATCGTGATCAGGGGGCGCAAGCTGCCGCTGCGCAGTTATGTCGCCGAACGCCTGCCGCGCGTGTCGTCGGGAAGGGTGAACATCCCCCTGCTGGCCGGTGTGGCCGTCGCCGGCGTGGTGGCTATGCAGTGGCTGCTCTCCCCGGTGTGGGTCGGCGCGTTCACCTACAGCCTCATCGGGATCATCCTGCTCTACAGCATCATCGTCCTGACCGGGTACACGGGCCAGATCTCCCTGGCCCAGTGGGCCATCGCCGGATGCGGGGCGATGGTGGTCGCCCAGTTGCGGGTCTACGGCCTGCCCTGGACCCTGGCCGTGTTCTGCGGACTGGCGGCGGCCGTCCCTATCGGTCTGATCGTCGGCTCGGCCGCCATGCGGGCCCGTGGTCTGAGCCTGGCCGTCGGGACGCTGGCGTTCGGGGTCTGCATCCTGAGCCTCGTCCTGTCCAACCCCGCCATCGACGGGGGAGTCGGTGGCCTGTACGTCGGATCGTTCAGCCTGTTCGGCTTCGACCTGGACGCCGTGAATTATCCGCGGCGCTACGGCCTGCTGTGCCTGGGCCTGGCGATCGTGGCCGGCGTGGGCGTGGCCAACATCCGGCGGGGGAACTCCGGCCGCCGGCTCGTCGCCGTCCGGTCCAACGAGAACGCCGCCGCGGCACTCGGCATCAATGTCCGGCGGGCCAAGCTCGCCGCGTTCTGCTACGGATCGGTGCTCGCCTCGCTGGCCGGGATCCTGACCATCGCCACCGGCACGTACGCGCTGTTCACCGCGTTCGACACGTTCACCTCGATCCAGCTCGTGTCCAACGGTGTCCTCGGCAGCGTCGGCTACGTGAGCGGGTCGCTGGTGGGGGGAGCAGGCTCGTCCGGCGGGGTCCTCGACCAGGTGTTCAGCGGGCTCGGATCGACCGGGATCCAGTATCTCCCGGTCGTGCTGGGCGCGCTCACTATCGTGACGGTCATCCAGGCGCCGGACGGGCTGGCCGCCATGAACATCGAGCTGTTCCGGCGCCTCGGGCGCCGCATCCGCCGCCCGAAGCCGGTCCGGCCGGTCGCGCTCGGCAGCGCGCGTCCGGCGGTACGGCCGGGGCCGGGCGGATCCCCGTCCACCCTGACGGTCACGGACGTATCGGTCCGCTTCGGCGGCGTGGTGGCCGTCGACGCCGTGAGCTTCGAGCTGAAGACCGGCCACGTGCTCGGGATCATCGGCCCTAACGGCGCCGGGAAGACGACTCTGATCGATGCCCTCACCGGGTTCGTGCCGACGTCGGCCGGGAGCTGCCGGCTCGACGGCCGGTCCCTGGGCCGGCTGTCGCCGCAGCGCATCGCCCGGGCGGGGCTGGGCCGGTCGTTCCAGTCGCTCGAGCTGTTCCGCGACATGACGGTGTATGAGAACCTGGTCACCGCCTGCGATCAACGCCGCTGGGTCTCCTGGCTGCGGGACCCGCTGTGGCCCGGCCGGATGCACCTCACGCCGGCCTGCGAGGCCATCGTCGCGGACCTCGGTCTCCAGGACGTGCTGCATCTCTATCCCGGCGAGCTCTCCTACGGCACCCAGCGGCTGGTGGCGATCGCCCGCACGGTCGCCTCCGGGCCCCGGTTCATCATGCTCGACGAGCCCGCCGCCGGCCTCGACGAACACGAGCGGCTGGAGGTGCGGGGCGTCATCCGCCGCCTGGCCCGCGAGTCGGGGCTCGGCGTGCTCCTGGTCGAGCACGACGTGGCGCTAGTCGCCGATGTCTCGGATCACATGCTGGCGCTGGAGTTCGGGCGTGTCGTGGCGTCCGGTGGCCCCGAGGCGGTGACGTCTCATCCGGCCGTGCTGGCCGCGTACCTGGGCGAGGACGTGGCGAACCAGGCAGCGGACGGGGCCGGCCCCGACGGGGATCCTCCCGTGATACACCAGGCGGTGCACCAGTGAGCGGCCCCGTGGTCCTGGCCGCCCACGGGCTGTCGGCCGGCTACAACGGTGTCCCGGCCGTCCGCGAGCTGAGCCTCCAGGTCGCCGCCGGGGAGATAACGCTGCTGGCCGGCCCCAACGGAGCGGGCAAGAGTACGACCGTCCGGGCCCTCTCGGGCATGCTCAAGCCGATGGCCGGGACAGTCGCCTTTGACGGCGAGCCGACGGTCGCCCCGCTGCACCGCCGGGTTCGCGGCGGGCTGGGTGTGGTTCCCGAGCAGCGGGCGATTTTCCGGGGGATGACGGTGGCCGAGAACCTGCGCCTCGGGCGCGGCGACCCGGAGAAGGTCATGGACCTCTTCCCCGAGTTGAAGGGACGCCTGCGAGTACGTGCCGGCCTGCTGAGTGGCGGCGAGCAGCAGATGCTCATCCTCGGCCGCGTGCTGGCGGCGAACCCCAAGATCATCCTGGCCGACGAGATGTCGCTCGGGCTGGCACCGGTCGTCGTGAAGCGCCTGCTGGTGGCGCTGCGAGCCGCCGCCGACGCCGGCTCGGCGATCCTGCTGGTCGAGCAGTACATCAAGCTAGCGATGGACGTCGTCGACCGTGCCTACTTCCTCAAGCGCGGCCGGATTGAGCTGAGCGGCGACGTCTCGATGCTGCGCCGCCGGTCGGACGAGATCGCTTCCCTGTACCTGCGCGAGGGCTGACGGCCGCCAGGTTCAGCGCCACGTCCAGCCTGACTGCGGCCCGCCGCCCGGCCGGGAAGCCGCCCGTTGTCGCCGCGGCATCATGAAGGGCGCTGCTGGACAGCTCGTACATGGCAGGCGGGTTGCCCGGTGGTCGTCGTCGGAGCCACGAGCCACCTTGAGAGGTGGTCATAGGCGTTGGCCTGGACGACGACGGCGTAGCGCTCGCCTTGCTGCTCGTGTCCTTGAGGGGAACGTTGGTTCGTGAGGCGGTAGACGTCACCACGCATGGAGTTCGGCCAGTTCCTCGCGGCTACCCGCAGCGTTGTCGGTACCCACAGACCTCTGCCGATCGCGAGTCGGGTGAAGAGCTATCCGTTTGCCGGGATGACGAGGTTCTCGAGGTCGTCCGGGTAGTGGGTGAGGAGCTCGTATCCGTCTTCGGTCACAGCGACCGTGTCGGAATGCCGGAATCCGCCGACCTCGGGGTCGTAGAGGCCTGGCTCGACGGTGAACACCATGCCGGGCCGCAACGGCGCGGGGTTTCCCACGTCGATGAACGGCGTCTCGTGCACTCGAAGGCCGGTACCGTGTCCCACGTGCTGGCGCCAGTAGCTTGTGAGGCCGTGCTTTTCGAAGTACGCGTTCACCGCACCGTCGACGCTGGCGCTGGTGGCACCCGGAACGATCGCGTCGAACGCCGCCTTGCGCGCTGCGAGCATGTGGTCGAAGAGCCAGCGCATCCGGCCGGTCGGCTCACCGATCACCATTGTGCGTTCCAGCTCTGCGTGGTAGCCCCAGACGGGCGCGCCTGTCTCGCTCACGAGCACGTCGCCGGGCTGGAATCTGATGTTGTGCGCGACGGCGTGAGCCCAGGCGCTGCGGTGGCCGATCTGGCCCCGGTAGCCCGCTTTGACCCCGTCTCCTGACCCCAGAAGTCCACCCGATCCGCGTTCGGCGAGCATCGCCAGCGTCGCCTCGCTCTGTGCGCGCAGGCTGGCCTCGGCCTCCGTGCTGCCGGGCACGCTGTATTCCTGGAGAAGCCGGTGGGCACGGGAGCACCAACGGCCGCTCTCCCTGAGCAGTTCCACCTCGGCGGGGCTCTTGCGGGCGAGCATCGTCTCGGTCTGCGCGGCGATGTCGATGATCTCGGCGCCGGTCACTTCACTGAGCTTCGGGCCGGTGTAACCGAGGATCCCGGGATACCCGTCGTGGTCGGCCGCGATCGTCCCGCGCAGGCCGAGGTCGGCGGCGACGCGGGCCAGAATCCGCATCGGGTGCTCGAGACCGGGGTACTCCGGATAAGTCTCGATGCGCTCGAAGTCCGCTTCGGCCCGTGTGCGTTCGAGCTCGAACTCGGCGACGAAGATCACGTCGTCGCCTGCCGCGTTCTGGAGATACACGGTCGGACGCTCGGTCGACAGGAACCGGAATCCGGTGAAGTAGGTGATGTAGGTCGGGTCACAGACCACGTAGCCCGCGGCGCCGAGCGTCCGTACGTGTTCGCTCAGACGTGCACGACGATCGGCGTGCTCGGCGGCAGAGATCGCGTCGGTCATTTCGTTCCTCCATTTCACGTTCACGCGGAAAGTGGGTGCGGGGTGCCAGAAGTCTGCCGGGCTTGTGAGCCGCAGTGCTGAGCAGGGTCAGTCGTAGGGCATCATGAGCATCCGTGTCCCTCCGCCTCCTTTATCTCATCTTCGTCGGCTCTGCGGCTGGCTTGTCCTGCTCGGCTGCGGGGTCTTGTGTTCTGCGCCCGTGCCGGACTGGCCGGTCTTATGCGGGCACGGGCGCAGGGGCTGTCAGGGTGATCTTGGGCAGGAGCGGGGCCGGACGCGGGAGCAGCCCGGTCGCGTCCGGGGTGCACTGGCGGGTGATGCGGGCCGAGGCGTCAGGCAGGAACGGGGCCAGCAGCGTGCCGGCCGCCTGGCAGGCGCGCAGGAGTGCTGACAGGACGGCGGCCAGTTCCGTGCGGTCGCCGGCTTTGGCCAGGTCCCACGGGCG
>Ga0335073_10005027_pt1 | contig 18561 bp, 20 predicted proteins | sample Lox_Sample_22_FD_207093 | JGI IMG/M metagenome (GOLD analysis project Ga0335073, IMG submission 207093) | Soil microbial communities from Loxahatchee National Wildlife Refuge, Florida, United States - Lox_Sample_2.2 | ecosystem: Environmental > Terrestrial > Soil > Wetlands | place: USA... | reverse complement strand
TGGGCGGCGTTATGAACAAACTGAACAGTCTAGCTGGAGCAATACCACAAGATTTGTATGAGTTAGCTGATAATTCATTGGAACTTCATTTTGTCATCGACTATTCAGCCGACCTTGAGCTTGTGTGTTCCCATTCGTCGTTAGCTCCGTGGCATAGTAAGATGCGTACCAAGCACAAGCACAGATGTTGTGTCAGCATATAGAACTAGCCTACCACGTCTCAATTTGAAATAGAAGCATTTTTATCTCGGGATAGGCTGGACTGGATCTATGTTAGCGTTTGAGACAAAGCTTAAGGACTTGACTTTCCATACCTGAATGCCGAGCTTGAAAGTTGGCCTGCCTAGATCACAGGCCAGGCCAAGGAGATTTTATTCGCTATTAGAGCAATATCTCCTTTTTGTGTCGTGTATGCAATGCAATAATGCCGTGTATTCTTGCACAAAGCAATGGCCAAACCTCGAAGGTGCCGCCTTTCTAACATTATTGGCATCATAGACTTGCCTACCACCTCGAATGCTCACTCAACCTCCTCATCCCTCCCATTCTTGTCCTCGCGTCCCGTAGGACTCCTACTCCTATACCTCGTTTTCTCGCCGCCCTTGCGCCCGGCTTTCCTCTCATCCCGCTGATGCTTGTCAGGCGGGGGCCTCACAAACGCAAAATCAACCTCAACCTTCTGGCCAAGCAGCTCCGCACCATTCGCGCCGGCAATCGCGCCACGGGCCTCCTCAAGCGTAGCATATTCGATCAGCGCGTAACCCTGCGACCCATCAGCATCCCTTTCCTCTCCAACCGCGAGAAAAAACGTACCTTGACATAGCCCGTCCGCCGGTCCAGCGGCATCTGCAGGTTGCGCACGGCGCCCCACTCCCCAAACAGCTCCTGCAGGTCCTCCTCGCCGGCCTCCTCGTGCACGTGCGTCACCGCGATGATCCAGCCCTCGATCGAGCGCACCGCTACGGCGCCGGCTGCCGTGCGCGCTTCTTTGGAAGCGCGCGGTGGCGCCGCGACAGGTGCGTCGATGTCCATTTCCGTTGACATTGTGAGCGCGGTGGAGGTGCGCGATGTTTTGAGGTGTTCGGAGGGAGATGGGGGTGGTGGTGATGGGCTTGGAGCGGCGGTTTGGTGGTGTGCGGGCGGAGGTTTCTTCGCGTTTGGTGGTCGAAGGGATGGAATTCGGACCTGTATTCGTGAAGAAGAGGTAAGAAAACTCTACTAAGTAAATGTGGTGGTTGTGGTTGATTTCTAACTCCAGGCCAGGCGGGAGGATTTCGTGAAGTTCGGCATCACGTGAGTAGCCTCAATTATGCAGGCACCATACAAGCTAATAAACTCTTTGGATCATTGAATTGACAAGGCTCGAGCAATATTTTGGCTGCAGTAGCTTTTGAAAGTAGGTATTGATGTCAAATTATCTACAGACCAAAATTTCCACCCACTTTGCAAATCTACAATCTCGACTTTCCGGATTCGAAACCCAAATACAATGGATCCTTCCTGGACAGACCATACTTGGCAAGGATCTTGGTGGTTCTCTCCTGCTGCTTGGCCAACTTGTTGACAACATGATCGGCTCTCTTGTTCTCTGTCCTACCGAGTTGCAGAAGATGGACTTCATCGGGACCGTCTGTGATTCGAGTTAGCGATCAAAGCGATGAATCATTTGGGAGGAGGGCGTGACATACCAACAATGCGCATGGTTCGACCCGAGGCATACATCTTCGCCAACGGGGTATCCTGGCACACACCAGCACCACCGAATGCTTGCATAGCGCGGTCGATGCTGTTGAGCAGTGTCTGCGGCACGAGCACCTTGGTGATGGCGATTTCCGTCAGTGCAGCCTTAGCGTCAGCGTTGTCGATTGCGATGGCGGCGTTGAGAACTACGAGACGGGCAGCTTCGATCTCAATGCGGGTGGTACCCAGTCTGGCGATCATCAACTCGTGCTTGGACAGCAGGTCGCCGAAGGCCTTCTTTCGTGGGTCGTTGATGCGAGCGATGAAGTGGTCGAGGGCCTTCTCGGCACCACCGATGCTACGCATAGCGTGGTGGATTCGGCCTGGCCCTAGACGGCCTTGGATGATCTCGAAGCCACGGCCGGGTCCCAGGCACATGTGGTCGAGTGGTACACGTACGTTGTTGAAGGTGAGGTGGCCGTGACCGTGAGGAGCGTCGTCGTAGCCGAAGACTGAGAGCATGCGGTGGATGGTAATACCAGGTGTGTCGGCTGGGACGAAGACAACGCTATGCTTGCGATACTTGTCGGTGGCATTGGGATCTGACTTGCCCATGACAATGTAGATCTGGCAGGTTGTCGAACCGGCGCCCGAAGACCACCACTTGCTACCATTGAGAACCCATTCGTTACCTTCGCGATGGATACGGAGGTCGATGTTGGTAGCATCGCTTCCGGCAACCTCTGGTTCTGTCATCAGGAACGCGCTGCGGATCTTGCCCGCCAACAGTGGATCCAACCATCGTCGCTTCTGTTGCTCTGTGCCGTACTTTGCAAGGACCTCCATGTTACCAGTATCTGGAGCGGCGCAGTTCGTGGCTTCGGAAGAAAGATAACTCTTGCCCAAGATCTCAGCCATCAAGCCATACTCCAGGTTGCTGAATCCCGCACCCTCCTTGAAGTGGTTCTTAGGAAGGAACATATTCCACAGGCCCAATTGCTTGGCCCTCTCCTTAAGATCCTCCAAGACTTGTGGATGTGAGTTGAAGCGCTCCCGGGTCGTATTTCCAATTTGCTGCTCGTAGACGGCATCTGCGGGAAGGCATTCCTCTTCAACGAACTTTTCGAGCTGCACACATACATTAGCGACGACATGACAGAGAGAGAAGCGTGAGCGTTACAAGATCCAGGGTCTTCTTTGCTCTGTCGCTCACGAAGGGAAGTGCTATAGGCGGGATCCGCTGTGAAGCGGGGAGAGTTTGTGCGTGAGGCATGATGTAGGCAATTGCAAAGGTAGGTAGGCAATGGTCACAAAGAATAAAAAAAGGCGATATTATGGAAAAAAGCAGAAACCGAGCTCAGTCTGGAGACAGCTCCTTTGTAGTGGCCAGAGAGCTGTGGGGTTAAAGCCGATGGTTTGCGTCTCGAGAAGATTGCCGAGGCAGACCGAATTCAACTCCGGATTGGAATTACTATCAAGTTACCACCAGACAGGAACGGAGCTTGGGCTTCTCGGTGCTCAGTACCCAATGGTACAAGTCTGTCATGGCCAAATCAGGCTATTGTGCTTCGATATTGACGAGCATGGAGATTTTCGGCAATTTTGATGCTCAATTGTTCGGCGTCGCCCGCGACGCGGGGGAAGTTGTTTTTCCAAGAGCTCGAAACCTGCAGTCTCCGAGGCTATCACTAATGCTTAATCCAGCAATGGTTTGAATATTCTCTATAATATCACGCCAACGGTTCTGTTTCCGGGTGAAATTTTGACATTACGGAAATGCTGGCATCTTATTTGCCAATTGACTCACCCGCAGCGTTATCTTTCGCTACGGTTGTCTCTGGAATAAACACAGCGGCTTAAGCGGCCGAAAAGATATCTCGTACAAGCGGCCGAGTAACAGGAGGAATTTCAATCGAACAATAGCACCTCAAACACACGAGCTCAATCCAAAGAATAATACTGGATGCACCGAATACGATTAGCAATCCCACGGACTTCCAGAAAACGCCGACGTATATGCTGTGCCGCAGATTGTTGACTCCAACGCTTCCATGCTCCATCATGCTGTCCATGCTCCCACCCCTTTTTCGTCCCAAGCAATGCAGCACCCACAAGAGCGGATCCGAATGAAAAGGTAAACAGGTACAAAAGTGGGGGAATCGGTATAACAAGCCAAAAGCTAAATCAAAATGAAATCAAAGTCTACCTGGCCTCCACTGCGACGCCTTGTGGCACGTGTTTTTGGCCTTCGCCACGAGTCGGAGTGACGTTGATGGGATATGGACCATAGTCACCAACTGGAGGATGTGCTGGTGTAGTTCCTCTGTCGTCTGTGTTTGGCCTTGAAGCTCCGACACTAGTGTCGAGGCTGATATGAGGATCTGGAATCTGGAAGTCGAGCTGCGGCGTCGTCAGCATGCGCACTGGCAGAAGTATTGAGAAAGGGAACGTAACATACCGTCATGTAAGCTGTCCTACGCAAAGGGATGATCTTGACGCCTTCCTGGGCGCCGACGTCGCGATTCCACCGCTCGATCCACGCCTCCAGCTTGCCGAGCCTGCTCTTGACGCCGGCCAAGCCCACGTCATCCCAAAGCCAGAGCGTAGCGACACCCATGGCGGCGTCTAGCCACGCGCGCGCCGACCATGGCGTGAGCGCCGCGATGACCTCGTTGTTAACGTGCTGCACCACGCGCCGGAACTCATCCTCGCTGACCAGCGGATCCAGCACCTCCGGATACAGGTTCGCGAACGTCGGCGCCAAGTCGCCCACTTGCATCCAGTCTCTTCGCACGCGGATGATCCGCGTCTCGGTGTATTCGGGCGACGATAGAGGGACGTGTGGGTTCATGTGCGGGAAGCACGGGTGCGACGGACCCCACGGAAACTCATCTTCGCCAGTGTCTTCGGGCGCTGTGTCGGGACGGCCCAGGTCAGCGCTTGGTGTTACATCGACGGCGCTGGCCGGAACGGTGGGTGTGCGTGGAGTTGCTGGTAGGGATGCGCGAGATGTGCTATGTTTCAAGCGTTGTGGTGTTTTTGCTGCTTCGAGGTCGCGTGCGGGATCCTGCGAGAGGAAGGCCAACGGTGGCTGTTCGGTCGTGGAGCCGACATGGCCATTCTCCCGCTCGATATCTGCAGTGGGCATTGGTGCTTCGAGTGCTGCGCGGGCTCTCGCTCGTTCTTCTGCTGCGCGTGATGACTCCGCTTGCACCGGCGACTCTTCTCTCTGCTGTGACTGAGCTTGGCCCTTATAATGTCCTGATCTCCTGTCTCCTGGAAGTCCGATGCTAGCACCGTCGCTGTAGTTACCAGAGCTGCGTTCGGCTTGCAGCGAGCTCGGCGCCTTCAGACTTTGTCGGCTGCGGCGTTGCTCGGGTAGCGTGAGCAGTGGATACTCGTCACGGCCTTGTTCAGCGGTGATGGGTCGTTTTCCACCTGCTGCAATGTCCGGATGATCGACAGGAACGTTAGGAACCGCTAGTGACCGGGGAGAGAAATTCTGCGGATTCCAGAGGCGCGAAGCAGGAGCGCGAGGAGTCGTCGGACGATTTCGCGGTCGCTGTTCTTGTCGTTGCTGCTGCTGTTGAAAGAAGGAGAATGCAAATGGTGAGAGATTTGCGACGCGGTTAGTAAGGGACTCTCTCAGACGGAGGGCGGGTGACGTTGGTAAGGGGTTCGGTTGCGAAGGAGTGGACGGACCAGCAATTGGCCGACTCGACTGTTGCTGTTGCTGCTGGTGTTGATGCTGCGGCGCAGTTTGGGAGGTTTGAATGGGCGTCGAGGATGACTGATGAGGGTATCGAGCCGCCGTTTTGCTGTTATTTGGCAATTATGCAGCGGTGGTGGTTTGGTGGTGGAAGAGCTGCAGAAGCGCCGGATGTGCAAGGAGGTGCGAGCGTAAGTCGGCGTATCGGCGCTGTGGTTGGGCTCTGACAGCAGCAACCGCCCAAAAGGACGCAGCGGCTGCGGCATTCAGCAGGCGGTACCAAAATGCAATCAGCACTCAGATTTGCCCTGCGTGGTCTCCGGTTTGGTCGTACTATTGCAAGTGACGCGGCGCTGGTGTAGACAAGTCAAACGGGCTCCGAAGAAGAAAGCAGTCATCCAACGACTGGTCGCTCCGCACTCGATTGGGTGATGCTGGCTGCTGGTTTCCTGACGAGGCCGTATCTCATCGTCCCAGTGACAGCTTGAACTCGACGGAAATGCTCAGCTGACTCTCGAGGGCATATACACCAGATAATAAGTACAGCCGGGTCCGGACATCATTCAATGGATAATTAAATAATCGGGCTGCTGTTCCGAGCGGAGAGACGCGGCCACGCCCCAGTAGCGACCTTCTATCACCCCCCCTTGATGTCTGTTTTCGTTCAAGCAAGAGAGTCCTGACACACTTGTGGCGCTGATCACGGTTCGCAAGGCACATGGCAATCATTTCGCCTCAGCTTGCCAACGAGAACGAAATTGCGCCGTTTGCAACCCGATCAACGGCCAACAGCGACGTCGTCGATAGGTCGGTGCCAGCCAGGAACAGGCGGCGGTAGACAGGCCTTGGTCGCTTGGGAAAACCGGTGCCGTACTTTGCGCATGGGAGAGTGGACTGATTGACGACGACCCACGAGAAAAACCTGGCACGATGGCTGGATGCAGGCAAGTGTGGGAGAAAATACAACGATGGCTCCGAGGGCGTTAATCCAAGTCCTCAGCTTCGGGTCGACAAGGCTACACTAAGAGCGCGCCGTCGCTGGATCTTGCAGCAACCACGATAAAAACAACGGCGACGCAGCTATTGAAACTTGAAACCCTATCGCGCCATCAACGTCACGCCCACCAGTATTTACGAGCGACATCGTAAGAAAGAAAGGCAGCAAAAAGTTTAAAGGGCCTGACTCGTCTGTCTTTCAGTGCGTAGACCTGCGGCACCCCGGCTGTTCCGGCCACTTGCTCCGAGACGCTTTGTTCCCAGTCCATGCTCATAATTGACCTTCGGATACAAGGTCGGCGAGCGTCGGGGCCTCTCAGCGACCACTGTACCGCTCGTCCAAATCATCCAATACATACGCAGAATCATCGAGCAAAGCGGAATATCCAAACCGTAGCAAGCGTCCCACCAGCTTCGTTCACCGCTTCCAGCCTTAACATGTTCGCTTTGAGTCCGTCTATGATATTATTATTGCCCGTGCCTATCCACACACCGGTCGAAGCACCGGGTATGCCAGCTACACACTATATTACCAATAATTCCTTTTGTTCATCGATGATCCCTCTTTCCCAGGTAAATGCAAGCAAAACATGACTCTAACCGTTTGAAAATCCGTCAATGCTCCAGCAAGCGTGCAGCAATAAAACGCACTCGGGGCCTGCGCAACTACGTAGTCCCAGCCGACTCATGCCGCGAAGAAACCCTTCTGCGAACGGCGCCGGCAAAGCTTAAAAGCACATAGTATAGTCTGTCGTAAACACCCGCGCCGCAAAAGTCATGTCATCGTTCCCACCGCGCCGGCCGCCCCCGCCCATCCCACCGCCATCCTAGCCGTCCTTCGGCACGCTGGCTTCCATCCTGCGCAGCAGCTCATTGTGCCTGCTGAGCATCGCGCCGCTGCGCATACTGCGGTCGAACGCGTCGTCGCGGCTGCGCTTCTCCATCTGCGCGAACTGGCGCAGCGCCTCGGAGCGGCGCTTGGACTCGATCATCACGGCGCGCCGGCCCTCGTCCGCCGCCGCCGCCCGCCCCCGACCCTGCTCGCGGCTCAGCGACGCCCGCCACTGCTGCGCGTTCGAGTCCCGCTTCGCCGCGTCGAAGTTCGAGAGGGTCCGCTGGATCCGCGGCCCCGCTGCCGCATCGCCCGCGCCCGCGCCCATTGCTGAGTCTCGCGCCGCCACGTGCAGCGGCGCGGGCCACGCGCCGGCGACGGAGTCGGCGGAGGAGTTGCGCGACGGCAAGCGGGCCTTGCGGGCGGCGAGAGGGATGTCGTCGGGGTCGGGCTCGGCGGGGTCTCCAGCGGCAGTGGCAGCGGCGTAGCGCACCGAGGCGGAGTCGTCAGGCGTAACGGGCAGCGCGACGGGGTCGGCGGCGCGCAGGTCCGGTGTCGACGTGAAGGCGTAGGTCGGCACGCTGCTGCCGCCGCCGCCGAGGCTCGCGCCCGAGAGCCGCGCCCGCAGCTTGCTGCTGCGCTTGTCCAGCAGCGTGTCGCTGGGCAGCGGCGTGAGCACGTCGGTGCCTTGGCGCCGGTGGCCCAGCGCTGCGCCGTCGCTTGGCCCGTCTGATGGGATGGTGCTGAGGACTGGCGTGGAGGAGTTGCGGGAGTCGCGGAGCGGGTTGCGCGCCTGGAAGGAGGCCCCTCGGATAATGTTGGGAGCCGAGCTGTTTCGGGATGTGTACAGTTGTTCGGGCGCTGCTTGTGTTGCTTGTGGAAGGTTGGCGCTGGATTGGCGTCTCGAGCCAGGAGCGCTGGTCGGCGTTGATGATGCTTCTTCATTTAACATTGGTTCGGCGCTTACTGGAGGGCCTGCCGTGTTCAATGGTGATTCTGCCAAAACATTTGTGGGTTGCTCTACTGGCAATGGCTTTCTGGGATTCTGCTGTGGCTTCTCGTGCTGAACTTGGACTCCGGGAGACTCTGGTCTTTCGATCTCCTCCACAGAAGGAGCGTCTGCTTCCGCAGCATGCTTTGCCCATTCATTCGTTCTGTAGATCATCAAATTCTTCGGCAATTCCGGCACGTTGTTCTTCAATGTCTCCAGTGTTTCCGCATGAGAGACCTCTGATTTCGTAACAGCTGACTTGAGACTGTTGCGACGTTCTGGCAGCGCACTTTGAAGTGATACAGGTCTGCTCACCGAGTCATTTGGCTTCAACTCTTCTTCAACGTCCTCTTCAGGCTTTAGCCGTTCCTCATCGCCATCGGATAGCATGGACAGCCGGAAAGATTCCGCAACACTCTTTCGGAACGCCGTAACATCAGGCCTCAAGTGGTCAATGGGCCTCAAGTGTCCGCTTTGCTCAGTCGCTTCTGTCATCCTTTCAACGCCCGATGTAGAGACACTCTCTTGTGGCAGACCTTCAGCTGTGTACTCTAAGACGGGTTGCTGTTGCGATGCAAAGTTTTGATCAAGAGGAGACCTGGGTTCCGGCAAGGCATCTGGAGACAGATCGTCGATATCTAAGAGATCGATAGTGGCCGCAATAGATGATGCTCGATCATCTTCAATGTGACGAACGATTAGATCCTCTTGTGAAGGGCCAGCATCAGGCAAAGATTGGAACGATTGTCGCTTCATACTGGAAGCTACGGAAGTTCGTTTTCCGCTTAATCTTCTTGAAAGAGATTCAATTCGTGAGCCAACATTGGTTGCAGCCTTCTTGGGCTCTTCTTCTGAGCCAACTGGCACTCTGAATGGAAGAGGTACCACAGGTGGTGACGCTACAACCGGCTGCTGTACCGAAACTCGTGGAGATGGGTTGTTGGAGCTGTTCGCGAAGGCAGCTTCGGCGGCGCTTAAGGGTCTCTCCATAGTTTCGAGATCCTGAGGTATTTGCTCTGGAGATTGCTCTCTCATCATGAATCCGGCGATATCTTTGCGTGCGCCAATAGGCCGAATCTCATCCTCGTCATGTGCTTCCACTGTTGTTATTGTAACGCCTAGCCTGGATGCGGGTTTGCTTGCACCAATTCCAGACTCGTGAATTTCTCGATCAGAACCCAGATCTGACATTTCCATGTCTTCGCTGGATATATGTCTGTCTGATAGACTCGCGTATGCTCTTTTCATACCGTCTTCATCAGTTGTGGATGCGCCATTTTCGCGATCGTAGAGCGAATCCCATCTTGCCCTGTCTCTTGACACAGTATCCATAACTCTTTTACCAATGGCAGATTCTCGTTTCTCTCGCGTTTCTGCATCTTGCGCAGCCTCCGCATCTCTCTCCTCTCGGTGTTGTTTGATCTTTTGATAAAGCTTGGACTGAGTCACTAATCCGAGCAAGAACAACAGAACAATCGCTGCAGTTTCAACACGCATTCCACGATTGATAGGATAAGTGTTAGTGCCTAAGGGAAATTCGTCGGTGTTGAGGTCTGTTGTGTCTGAGTTAGCGGAATCAGCCCAAATTACAAGTGCTATATCTTGCTCACTCCATATGTATATCCAGAACTCTTTATATCCCGCCCGACTAAAGCAGTCAATTCCAAGCACGGTAATGGTAGCTCCAGCGAATGAAATGCATCCAAGAAGAGCAAATTCCCTTGTATAATGCGCAAACGAGAACACAAAAGCAATGCATGTAAATGCTAATATGAAGCCGGCTTTGCCTCCTTTGGATTGGATCAGACCACCTTCCGTCAGTGTCAGAAACCACATGGAGATGCAAAAGCCACCCAGAGCGCATCCGAGTCCGTCTGTAAGATCGCTAAAGACGGTTGCAATTCCGCCGAGTATCAGTCCAGTGCCAATTGCAGCGACGAAGTATGCTCCTTGCACTGCATTGCTAACCGGAGGATCCATCACATATATAACAAGAACGGTAACGGCAAGGACCGCAAGGTAAGCTACCGACATGAAGTTATGCAACTCCCTGCTCTTGATACCCAATAACCCATATGCAACTCCCGTCAACATCATGATGGCACCGGCTAAGCCGATTGCTGGGGTGATTATTGGTTGCAATGGTAGTACGGTTTCGGTAGCGTTTGCAGCACTAGCATTGCTCGCGCTGGTAGGTAGAGGGGCGATGCTAGTCGCTGACGACGGTGCAACTGTTATGCTCGAGGTTGATTGCGGGACGGAGGAGGGAGAACCCGTGATAGAGGAACTCGCAGATCCAGACGCTGTGGACGTGGGCGCAGATCCGGATCCATTGTCGGTTGTGGAGGCTGTTTCGCTACTCGAAGGCACGTCGCTACTTGTGATCGAAGCATCCGCACGTTGCTGGATTCGAGATGACGCAACGATGGCTCCATGGAGTAAAGCAACGCCATAGACAAGATACAACGAGAGCCTCATTGTGAAATAACGATTGTTGACCGTTCAATTCGACTATCGGGACATTGTATGTTCCATAAATCGCAAAGCCAGCCGTCCAATTGAGTTGGGCGATTAAATGTGCGAGGATTCGAGCGGAAGCGGAACTCAGAGGATACTCCAAGGCTGAGAGGAGAGGGATCACAGCTTGGGACGGATTTTTAGGATGATTAAGATCATTACGGCGCGAGAGAGAGGTACAGAGGAGACATGAAGAAACGAGAATTGAGAGAAGTCAAAGAAAGTCACGCGCTACAGAGTGTAAAATCGCAGCGCAACGGCGCTCCGAGCCATTCAATGGGCCAGCCCGCTCGAAGGATAAACCAATGGCTAACAGATAGCCAACAGCAAGTAATGTTGCTAGGGTTGATCTGGCTTCGCGGCGGTGATCAAGCTCGAGGCAGCTTGTGGTAGGTGTCGGACTTGGAAGTAGACTCCTGTACGCTGCAAGTAGTAAAGCCTTCACATCTCGTCCAACGCCACAAACCCAGGAAATTAAGTGGTTGATCGATGCGATCAGCCACCATACATCGCGTTGAGCTTTGACGCGGTCATCGACAGGCCAAATAGAGCCACGTCGGAGTAAGTAGCGACTCGAGCGAAGAGCCGGTAGCGAACCATTGGAGATGAACATTGCAAACGCCCAACCGAAGGCCCAATTCGGGAGGTTGTCTTGCTGAGGCCCTGCAAAAACCAACCCAAGGAGAGACAACGCATAAAATTGGCACTTTCGCTCGCGCAGAGAACAGCTGTCGTAATTAGGCGAAGTGAAGCTCCGCACGGAGATATTGGAGGGAAACAGGGATGATGTCCCTTGTAGGGCTGCGAGCTATTGCTGGGAAAGCTACGAACAGGAACCGAGAACTCCGGATACAGCTGGTCAAGCTGCCAGCGTTGGAAGCAATGTCTTAGAACGAGCAGGGACATACATTGGCGAACCAGAACTGGTCTCACCACCTCGTGGATTCTGGTTTGCCGGAGAAAATTGAACTACTGGTGGCTGGCGGAGAGAGTGGCCCCTTTTCCACGGCGCTGCCACTTCGGTCAATTGGACATGGATAACATGTCTAAAGCTCAACCTGCCGAGGCCATCAGGAACAAGGATGGTGGCCTTCTCTTCAAGCGCGTCGCCATGTGGCTGAAAGATCCGCCGTTTCTTCAACCGATTGTACTAATCGATCCGCCGAGTTTTGGCTACGTAAATCGACCACACGACAACACCATCCACAATACGCCAATCGCATCCACTGCACAAAAGAGTACTTTAAGCGGTGAGACAGACCGGCGTGCAGCTTCTCATGCACCTGAAGTACTCAGCGAGCCACATTTGCTTCTGTTAATGCGGCGTCGATGCTTATATCTCGCCGCCGCACCTGCATACGAGATACACAAGATGCATTGAGCTCCCAACCACCCAGCTCTAGAACCAGAACCACTCTTATTTCTCCAAACCAAGCGAAGCCGTCGGAGAATTAGCGAGGTGGAGCCATCCAATGGCGAAATAACGATACAGTGTTACGTTTTTCTGGTCTTTGCCTGACCGTTCATTCTCATCCTTGGTGCATTTCCCACTGATTAGATTTCTAAGCCTTCGAGATTCTCTCAATGTCTGCGATGAGATGTGGGCCTTGACGAGGTTCTTACTGCACCCTGTGAACGCGCAGAGCTTTTCATGCGTTGTAACCCAGTATATGCTGTTCTTCGCAACTGGTGCATCGCTAACCGCTTCGAAGAGCAGCTTTGCTACGCCAGCACTCACACGGCTTTGGAATACTGGCGATACTGTAGGAAGAAGTCCCTTCTTTGTTGATTGAATATGAACGCTGCTGAATGGTGTTGTGATCATTTGTTGGCGAAAGGCTCTTTCGAACCCAGCGGTTGAGGAACGGTCTATAAATCCACCCGCTCAAGGTGAAGTCTGATGGAAATCCACAACAATTCGCTACCCATTTCCTAGAGATTTGCTACATATTTCGCTCAATTTCGCTATTCAGACGTTGAAATAGGATTCGGAATGAAGGTCATCGTCAAGCTGTGTAAGGTAGATCCTCAAGGCCGGCATCCAATCGCGTATCAGCAACTTCTTCGAATTCAGCTTACTCCAACCTAGAACGTCTAACCTGGTCTTCCCCACAATTTTAAAACTCTAGAAATCTTATGTGAGCCCGCATTTTCAGATTTCGTAAGTCTCATACCGCTCACTGTTGCAGCTTCATCAGCAAATACGGACGCGAGTGGGATGGAGAAATGAGTACATCCATAGTCTCGCAACCTATGGCTGTCCACGACTACAATTTATCCTTCTTGGCCCCCACAACTCTATTGTGAGATGGAAGGGGCGGAAACTTATACCATGAATTTTCTTTGTGTTTTGCAATTTGACTTTTCCCGCTACCGTAACGTCTGAGTCTGAGAGTTGATTTTACTTTCCAGGTTTTACTTTTCTTCTATCAAAGAAGGTCGTTTATCGACAACTGCTACTATGGATATCAGGTATATTCTAGTGACGATCCTCCTCGCGGCATTTATTTACCGCGGAGTGAACCTTCTACGAAACTATTATGCCGCAAGGAAACTGGGCCTCCCAATTTTCTTCTCGCCGGTATCATGGTTAGATGGTTGGTGGCCATTACTTGCTCCGGTTCTTCAGCCTTTCAAGTTTCTACCCGGATGCTCGTGGATCGGATACTCGTCATTCGGTTGGATGATAGAAGATCGTTACAAAACACACAACCGTCTCGGACCTGCTTTCGTACTCGTAACGCCACACAAGAACGATATCTTCCTTTCAGATCCTGAGGCTTGCATGGAAATTCTAGCAACTTGGCGGGTGTGGACTAAACCGCAGGAAATCTTTCGAATGTTTGAAATCTTCGGAAAAAATACCCTTTCCACCAACGGAGACGAATGGCAACGTCATCGAAAGCTCATGGCGTACGGTTTTAAGGAATCCATTGTTCGAAGAGCATGGGACGAGGCAATTCGGCAGAGTGAAGGTTTGAGCGCGGATTGGGGGAGTAAGAAGAAGATTCTCCTCAGCAAAGTCATATACGATTTCAGTGTTCTAGCTTTGAACGTTGTGTCTGCGACTGGATTTGGAACCAGAAACGATTTCGACAGTACAAGTTTTCGGGCTCCAGATCCAGGTCATCAGCTGAGCTATTACGAATCTCTACGAACGATACTAGAAAATATTATGGTAACCATTCTCTTCGACAGCTTGGTGGCTCCCAGCTGGTTGCTTCCTGCTCTGTTGCGCAAGCTGAAACTAGCAACGAAGGAGTTCCGGAGCTACACTCAGGAAACTATCGATAAGGAGAGAGAGCAGCTTAAGGCTGGCGCCGATGAGAGAGCGAATTTATCCGCAATTTTCGTAAGAGCCAACGAGAAGGAGAAAGAAGTGAAAAACGCAAATGTAAGAGGAGTTTTGTCAGATAGTGAGCTACTCGGAAATATCTTCCTCGTCGCTATGGCTGGGCACGAAACGACTGCGGGTGCTTTCTCTTACTCACTGCCTATGTTAGCAGCGTGCCCAGAGACGCAAGACTGGGTCATCGAAGAAGTTGATAGTTGTTTTGCCAACGACAAGGACTACTCTCGTGTGTATCCAAGGTTGGTGAGGTGTCAAGCTGTTATGGTAAGGCCAAGTTTCGACGTCACCGCTGCCATTCATTTGAGCTGACTTGCTGTAGTATGAAACGCTGCGGCTTTGGGGGTCTGTTGTGGCCACGAAGACAAACGCTGAGCCCCGAATGCTCAAGATAGCTGGTACAGAGTACCTCATTCCGGCAGACACGTTTCTACACATCAATTTTCCATGCCTCCACACGAATCCTGCACAATGGGGATCGGATAGTTTGCAATGGAAGCCACAGCGGTGGATTGGCAGAGATGCAGACGGGCGAGAAACATTGATTGGTGCACCGGATGGTGCACTATACATTGCTTGGAGTGCAGGACCGCGAGTCTGTCCAGGGAAGAAATTCAGCCAAGTCGAGTTCGCTGCTGGGCTGGCGACAATTCTTCAATCATGGAAGGTGAAGCCTGTTGCCAAAGCAGGAGAAAGTCCAGCTCAGGCAGGAGAGCGTTTGGTGGGTGTGGTCGAGAATTCGAAATTCAGTCTCTTCACCAAAATTGCCAATCCAAAGGCCGCTGCTCTAATTTTGGAAAGAAGGTAGCGCATATAGTCCAACTAGATGGAAATTTTTACCAAGCAAACTGAAGCACCAGATGAAATCACCTCCGGTCTCGATATTGTACTATGTTGCACCGAGAATACATCATGCCGGCACACAAGCCGTAGGAATTAAAATTATAGACCTCAACAGAGCAATAAGATAATACATTACTGAGTAAGTTCTCTAAATAATTATCTTCGTCTGAAGTTGACCTCGGAGTATCATCACGTGACATGCTCCATGCATTGTTTGGCTCGAGATTATGTCAGCAAACCGAGACGGCATTTGCATCGCAGGCGGAAGTCCGTAAGATGGACAAAAAGTGGCATCTTGTCGTGTGAGAATAATCTTGAAAAGTTTCCCCCTCTCTTCTTCCCGTTGCCCGTTTCCCTTTGGGCTCCTAGTCAGCTTTTCGTTTTGCTGTCTAGTCCCATGTCTTCGCCCTTCATCCCTATCTGGAATGCAGCTGTTTATTCCTCGACCATTCAAGCGTCGTGAGCTCGAATGGCTGACAATTCTTTGCGCCCTTACATGGGCGACGTCCGTACTCTGCATGTCAGATGAGAATATAAGAGCGCTGAGGTGAAAATGCTTTCTGCAAGCTGATCGCATTTGGGATTGACCTTTGCATAGACAAGAAACGCGAGACATCTTCAATCATGGCTACAACAGCTACATGAAGTATGCCTTCCCTGAAGACGAACTCAGGCCTGTGTCATGCGGTCCATTGACACGCGATCGCGATAATCCTTCGCACATCGAGCTGAACGACGTACTCGGCAACTATTCTTTGACCTTGATCGATAGCTTGTCGACCCTCGCGATCCTAGCGTCCTCTCCGCCGTCAAAAAAAGGCCCAAACAAAGCGCTGAATGACTTTCAAGATGGAATCGCACTACTTGTTGACTACTATGGAGATGGAACTAAGGGACCGGAAGGTCACGGGAAAAGAGCGCGTGGCTTCGACTTGGATAGCAAAGTCCAGGTTTTTGAAACAGTCATCCGTGGTGTCGGTGGATTATTGAGCGCCCACCTCTTTGCTATCGGTGATTTGCCAATTCGAGGCTATCACCCTATTGTTGGAACAAGGCATGGCAAGACCGGCGTGTTGTGGCAAAACGGACTTACATACGATGGTCAACTCTTGCGACTTGCACATGACCTGGCTGAGCGACTTCTTCCAGCCTTTCACACGGCGACCAGCATACCCTATCCACGAGTAAACTTAAGATCTGGTGTTCCGTTTTACGCGAACTCTCCATTAAACATTGACCCGGAACATGGCGAATGTCCAACGTCGCAACCGACAAATCCTGAGATTACCGAGACTTGTTCCGCTGGTGCTGGCAGTTTAGTGCTTGAATTCACCACTCTCAGTCGCTTGACTGGAGACAGTCGGTTTGAATTAGCAGCTAAGGATGCATTTTGGGCCATTTGGACGCGACGGAGCAGTATTGGCCTGATAGGTTCCGGCATCGATGCTGAATCGGGACAATGGGTCTCGTCGTACACAGGAATTGGCGCTGGCATCGACAGCTTCTTTGAGTACGCTTTCAAATCTTACGTCATGCTCTCTGGAATGCCCTCCGACAACAGCAGTCCGACTCCCTTTCAGTCTCCTGAGGACTTTCTGGACGTATGGCAACAGGCTCACGCTGCGATAAAACGCCAAATTTATGGAGGAGCTCAACATCCGCACTACGTACAAGTTGACTTGTACACAGGTGCCCCAAGGGCCCTCTGGATCGACAGCTTAAGCGCCTATTATCCCGGTCTGCTCGCCCTAGCAGGCGAATTGGAAGAAGCCATAACGGCACACTTGCTGTATACCGCTCTATGGACGCGTTATTCTGCAATTCCAGAGAGGTGGTCCACCAGTACAGGCAACATTGAGAATGGCTTACGCTGGTGGATAGGCCGTCCGGAATTTATTGAAAGTACGTGGTACCTCTACAGAGCAACGAAAGACCCCTGGTACTTGCATGTCGGTGAAATGGCGCTCCGAGATATAAAGCGCAGATGCTGGACAAAGTGTGGTTGGGCTGGACTCCAAGATGTTCGAACTGGTGAGAAAATGGACCGTATGGAGAGTTTCTTTCTCGGAGAAACTGCAAAATATCTCTTCCTCCTCTTCGACGAAGATCACCCGCTTAACCACTTGGACGAGTCTGTAGTCTTTACAACAGAAGGCCATCCCCTGAAGGTACCTAGGCGGTTTTGGAACAATAGCTTATCCACCGTCACACCTCAGAAAAATCCGTTGTCGGCTACAGTCTCGATGGTACCACCAACTTGTCCTCTACCTCCGCCAAGTGTACCTCTCAGTTATTCAGCAACAGCTGCACGGAAAGACATATTTCACGCCGCCAGCCTAGCTCGCTTACATTTGATGCCAAACATCGAAACGCTCGAGTCGCCTTTGGTTGAATTCAACGCAGACCATCCAAGCGTATCTTTGTCAGATCTATCATCTCCGTCAAACTATACATATTTCCCTTGGACCCTTCCACCGGATCTGGTTCCACCCGACGCCACTTGCTCAGCTATGGTATCGAAGCTGACATTCGACCTTTCGTTTCCAAATCTTCCAGAGAGAGCTCCAGCCATTGGCTCTCTTCAGCGCGTCCTAGATGGAATACTAGTTCATTCCATGAGTGGCTTGCGATTTGGCATGGTCAAAGAAGCTATCAAGCCTCACGTTAACGAAGAACAAGCTGATCCTGATCTGTTCCGCATATATGCAGTATCAAATGTGGCATTGGGTCGGGATGAGAAGGTCTTCTTAACACGCGACCTAGTGTCTGATTTCAACCCCGTGGATCCTTACTTTACGCGTACTCGCGATCTCCAGGTCTTAGATATGGTATTAGATATTCCAAACGACCTGCCTGAAATGACCGACACGACCGAGAATGATGCTAATGCATCGATACCAGACATTGTCTTAGAGGCCCTTGGATCTCAAGGACTCGCAGAAGAGCCATCAATTCTATCCGCCTTACTCTCAAATGTCCGCTCCATGTTCACGGATACCAAGCCAGCCCCACCACCACCGAAACTTACTCGTCATTACGAGTCTGCCAGCACACCTGCAGGTCCTGGTGCTGCGCCTATAGAAGACATGGATAACGTTCCACTGCCGATAGATGATGAATCTCCACTCCCTTGGCACACAATCGCATTTGCAGGACAGCTTTGCGGTCATGAAGTGCTTCCTGCCGACGTACCCAAAGAACATCAAGTCCTCATCATATTGCGCGGCGGTTGCAGCTTCAGCGAGAAGCTCCGAAACATTCCGTCGTTTGCGCCCTCACCGCAATCTCTGCAATTCGTCGTTGTCATATCTTATCCTGACGATGAGACCAATTCCGAGGTACCGATCACCCAACCGTACCTAAACCAAATCCAAATCACCCCTGCGGGTCTTCCTCGGCCTCATCCCATTCCCATGGTCATGGTTGGAGGCGGCGAAGAGACGCTGTCGAAGTTCTTGAATGCCAGAGGAATCGGCATAAGGCGGAGATGGTGGTTCGAAAGTCAGGGGGTTCGAATTGGAAACTTGATAGTGTTGTAGAAATTCCTCGACCTCTGCGCGGCTGGCGCTGCATTTACGGACGCCATAGCCCCCATGAATCCAAAGATGTATGATTTGCCAACTTTGTTGTTAGGTAACTCCATT